>ERZ1026848.14-NODE-14-length-90826-cov-13.230558_pt1 | contig 90826 bp, 78 predicted proteins | sample MGYA00380154_ERZ1026848 | MGnify/ENA primary metagenome ERZ1026848 (study PRJEB33269, sample SAMEA4719790) | human gut metagenome | biome: human-associated habitat; feature: organic feature; material: feces | place: Cameroon | collected 2013-10 ...
ATGTTATACTATATATAATATAAAAGAATTGTTTGCTTGGGCGGTAAAATAAAAAATCTATTTTATCAATGAATCACAAGACAAGTCGTAGAAATACGGCTTGTTTTTTATTGTTGATACATTTTAAAACAGCCGTAGCGGAATTGCACCAAATCTTTGATTTGGTGGTAGCGGAACTTGTTCCGCAGACAGACAAGCGCTAGCTTCAGGTGCTAGTGATCGCAAGGTCGTGTGGGTTCAAGTCCCGTCACCTGCACCAAGACAAGTCGTAGAAATACGGCTTGTTTTTTATTATTGATACATTTTAAAACAGCAGTGGCGGAATTGCACGAAATCTTCGATTTCGTGGAAGCGGAAATGCTTGGCGTTTTCACAGCACGAAATCTTTGATTTCGTGGAAGCGGAAATGCTTGGTGTTTCCGCAGACAGACAAGCGCTAGCTTCAGGTGCTAGTGATCGCAAGGTCGTGTGGGTTCAAGTCCCGTCACCTGCACCAAGACAAGTCGTAGAAATACGGCTTGTTTTTTATTATTGATACATTTTAAAACAGCAGTGGCGGAATTGCACGAAATCTTCGATTTCGTGGAAGCGGAAATGCTTGGCGTTTTCACAGCACGAAATCTTTGATTTCGTGGAAGCGGAACTTGTTCCGCAGACAGACAAGCGCTAGCTTCAGGTGCTAGTGACGCATGAGTCGTGTGGGTTCAAGTCCCGTCACCTGCACCCGAAGTAAGTTTTATGCAGAATGTTTAAGATTTACGCCAACTGAAAAGCCACTATACCCACAATGCAGATAATACTTCCGATTAAATTGAGCCGTGAACGCTTTTCTCTGCGGATCAGACCTATTACGAAAAGCGTTACAAGGATCATCGGCTGAATGAACGAGTAATTTGCAAGGCTTATAGATATAATCGCATTTTCAAGCAGCATTCCGAGCGTATTGGGAATTCTGGCAAGCACCACCTTAACAACGCCGCTTCGATTATTCTTAATAAGCTCCCTGATATGAACTCTCGGCAGCATTATCAGCGAAATTATCACCATAGCCGGAAGAAGCTGCATTGTTGATGAAGCATACGGAGAGAAACTCCTTATAATAAGCCCATACCCATATTTTGAAACAAGATACAGTACCAATGGCAGAATTATCTGTTTATAGTTTACGCCGCTGTTGGATGACCTTGCAATAAATACAAGGCCTGCGGCTGTTGCAAATATACAAATCAGTTTGATAATACTGAGTTCAGACCCGAAAAGAATACCAGTGAAATAAGACGCAAACAGGGTTATCCCGAGCCACGCTTTCAGCTCAAAAGCGGAAAGCTGTTTCAGCACCCGAGCGCTCATCCGGAATTCAAACATTTTGCACACTGCAACCAGTGATATTGCTAAAAAAGATTGCCACGTCAAGCTGAAACTTAAATTCTGAAACGGTAGACTTAAAGCAAGGAAAACCGACATCGACGAACACATAAGAAATGTAAATTCATCGCTTGAAAAGTTGGCTTTGGCAACGGCGTATTTATCATTCAGCGAGCATATTGTATAGCAGGCTGTCACAGCGAGCATCAGAATAACAACGTTCATAATCGACCTCTATTATGATGAATAAAAACATACAGACACGTTTATTTACCTGTCCAGAATGCATAGTCGGTTCTTGATGTTCCGTCGCTGAAATATGCTTTAGCACATATTTTGTTCTTTGTGTCGGGTTTTATCTTTATATTTTCCCACACGAAAACAGTGCTCTCGTCATTGGGAAGTTCGCACCGTGATATTCTGCCGTGCGAAACATCATTTATACAAAGCTCCACTGCGTCTGCATTTGAATATACCTTTACAAAAGGCACATCACAAGCCCTGAATTCATGTCTGCGTTCAGTTATATAAACGGTTTTTTCGCTGCTCCATACGGACCTGTAAAAGAAATATACGTCCTTTGGAATACGCTCCCTTGTGCAAAGTCCCTTGTCGTTGAGCGACTTTGTATCTCCCTCTGTTCGCCCGTAGGACGCAAAATCGAACATACACCATATAAATTCGGCCCACAGGTACTTTCTGACCGAGAATTGTTTCCACAATATCTCATGCAGCTGCGACTGATAGTTCTCATAATGCCGTACTCCGATAGGGTCTATGTCACTTTCCCAATCTACATTATCCTTGTGCTGCGAAATCGCCCCACCGCCGCCGTATTCGGAAAGGCAGACAGGGCGCTTTTCCTTTTCGTTATGGTATAGATCAAGCCATTCGCCGAAATTCTCCGCACTGCCTGCCTCCTTATACCAGCCAAAATAACGGTTATACCCGACCACATCGGCAGGGAGCTCCAGAAATCTGCCGTAAAACTGATTGTCAGCAAAGGTTTTCAGCCTTGTATCATCCTCTTTACAAGCAATTTCATAAAGCTCACTGTAAAGCCTGAATATTTCATCGGTCATCTGGTGAAGTTCGTTGGACAAACCCCAGACAATAACTGACGGGTGATTGTAATTCTGCCTGATAAGCTCACGAAGCTGCTGTTTTGCGTTATCTCCAAAGCCGTCTGAAAGGACATGAGCATCGCTTTCATCGGCAGACATTTTATTGATTATGCCTATCTCCGTCCAAACGCACAGACCCAGCCTGTCACATAACGAATATTCGTGGTCACAATGCTGGTAGTGAGCCATTCTTACAGCGGTACAGCCCATGTCACGAATGATATGATAATCCCGCTCACGCTGAGCGTCAGTCATTGCCCAGCCGGATTCATAACTGTCCTGGTGGTAGTTCACACCATGGAGCGGATATGGCTTGCCGTTGAGGAAAAAGCCGTTATCGGCGTCTATGCGGTACGAGCGTATTCCGAATTCCTGTTCAATGCTATCGACGGGTTTCCCGTTGTAGAATAAGGTTATCTCCGCACGATAAAGAGCCGGAGAGTTTACTCCGTTCCAGAGTTTCGGACAGTTGATTTTTCCCGAAAGCGTTATCCTGTCTTTGCCTGCCCTGCCGAAAAGCTCCGTTTCAAGGTTTCCCTGCGGATCAAATATCACGGCCTTGGCCTCTGTGGTTTCTGCTTTATCCAGCTCGACAAGTATACTTATGTCCGCAGATGTTTCTGAAATATTGTGCGGGGTTATATATACTCCGCAGGAGCCGCTGTCGTTCAGAGCAATATGAACAGGCTCGACTGCAATAAGCTTTACGCCCCTGTATAAGCCTCCCATTTTTGTGAAATCGCCATTGTCGGTTATCGGCGCAATATGATCGGTGGGAGCATTCGATACGATAACAGCTAGCAGATTGTCTTTGCCCGGGTATATATAGTCCGTAATATCAAATCTGAATGCTGAATACCCTCCGCTGTGCTCTCCTGCAAACCTGCCGTTGATATAGACTTCCGCAACAGTATTTGCACCTTCGAATTCCAGATAGAGTTCTTTTCCGCTGCATTCTTCAAAACTCAGCGCAAGGTTTCTGCGGTAGCATACAGTTCCACGGTAGTAGTTTCCTCCGTCAACAACTGTCATTCTGCCTGAGCTGTCTTCGGAATTGTATGTATGCGGCAGTACAACAGGCTGCCATGATGTATCTTCATATTCGGGAGAGATAGCATAATCTTTCGATATATTCATTCCTGCCGGAAGTTTTGTGAATCTCCAGAAATCGTTTAGTTCCCTGACTGTTCTCAAAAAAATCACCCTTTCGTTTTTGGTAGATTATAACGCTTATTGACAAACAAGTCAATGAATGATATTATTAAGATATAACAATTTTAGCACAGGCGGTGAATTAATTTTGAAATTCTACGATTATCCGATAATCAGTAAAGAAGACATTCTTCCTGTCTTTTTGGTGAGCGTAGGGTTGAACGAATGGCAGTATCATGTAATCTGCGGCAATGGTGACAATTATGCCAAGGCTCTTTATTGTACAAAAGGAAGCGGCGTACTTATAATAAACGGGGAGAAACATATAATAAATCCGTACACCGCATTCTTTATTCCTGCCGGCTGTCCGCATGAGTATTATTCAACGGACGAATCCTGGGATACGCACTGGATAAAACCGTCCGGAAAATCCTGCGCCGATATGCTTAAAGCACTTGGCTTTGACAAGCCGAAAATCTTTCCGATCCCTAAGGAAGAAATTACATATCTTGACCACTGTTTCAGATGTATGCACGAGGCGATTCTCTCTGACAAGGTTGACGGAAATTTCAGAGCGTCGGGCTATCTGTACAGCTTTTTTATTGAATTGAGCCGTCTTGCGGCGAAAGGAAAAGGCAGTGTACAAATCACCCCTGCGGTAACAAAGGCAATCGCTTATATTGACGAGAATTATATGAAACAGCCCGGTCTTGAATCCATAAGTAAAGCAGCAGGCGTTTCTTCGCAGCATCTGTGCAGATTATTCAGACAGACTCTGAACTGTCGACCGATGGAATACATCACAAAGCGTAAGATACAAGCGGCTAAAATGCTTCTGGCGGAAACACAGAAAACTGTCGAGCAGATAGCTGAAGAAACAGGCTTCTGTGACAGCAGTTATTTTTGCAAGATTTTTAAAAGGTTCGAGAGTATCACCCCGTCGCAGTTCAGAAACGCAGAACAGGTTCTGTGAAATCCGTAAATTGACCGCCGGCATCGTATGAAAAACAAAAAGGCACCATGTTTAGATACATGGTGCCTTTTTTTTATTGTAGCTTTGTATAAACCTGCCGGATACGATCAGTTATTTTTACGTCCGGCTCTGTTCAGCAGCAGGAGCGATACCATAAGTATCAAGGGAAAAGCACAGCCTGAAAGCATACCTTTCTGCATATCGTTACCTGCATTCTGGGTGATATTTCCTACAATAGCAGGACCGAGCGCTCCGCCGAGGTCGCCTGCCATAGCGAGAAGTGCAAACATTGCAGTTCCGCCGGTGGATATTTTGCCTGAGCAGATGCTTATAGATCCGGGCCACATAATACCTACCGAGAATCCGCACATTATGCAGCCGAGAAGTCCGATTACAGGTATTCCCGACAGGGAAGCGGTGATATAACAGATCAGACACAGCATTGCCGAGCCTATCATGAATTTCATAAGATCGAGCTTTTCTCCGTACTTTCCGTAGAGCGTGCGACTTATGCCCATCGTCACCGCAAACATACACGGTCCTGCAATATCTCCGAGTGATTTAGTCAGTCCGAGAGCGGATTCTGCAAATGCCGACGCCCACTGCGCCATTGAAAGCTCCGAGGCTCCCGCACATACCATAAGCAGTATCGCAAGCCAGAACAGCGGTACTCTGAGCAGGTCACGGATACGCATTCCCTTGCCGTCCTCGACAGGATGTTCAATGGGACATACTGAAAAATTGTATATGTTCACAAGTGGAATTATCGCCCAGATACAAGAGAGCCACTTCCAGTTCTCAATGCCGAAAACAGTAAAAAACAGTGTTGAAATGAGTATGACTCCGACTGAACCCCAGCAGTAGAATGAATGCAGCAGACTCATTGCGGCCTCTTTGTGCTCAAACGGGCAGGCTTCAACTATCGGACTTACAAGCACCTCGGTAAGACCGCTTCCCATTGCATATATGATCGTGCTTACGATTATTCCTGTGAACGGGTCGGGAAGCAGTTCAGGCAAAAAGGCAAGTCCGATAAGTCCCAGCGCCGAAAAAGCCTGCGAACCGATAACGCATTTCCGATAGCCGATCTTGTCGGCGAAACGTGCGCACAGCACATCTATGATAAGCTGAGTAACAAAAAATACCGACGAGATAAGGGCGATTTGCCCAAGCGGGATACCATAGCCGTTGTGAAATGTGAGAAATAGAAGCGGGGCGAAATTAGCCGCTATTGCCTGCGTGATGAATCCAAGATAGCAGGATATTAGTGTTTTTCTGTAATTCACAGCCATATTGACAAACTCCTTGACGATTGATATAATCAGATTATATAGCAAGCATCATAACATTTCAATGCACAAAATCACATTTTTATTACACAATATCGTAAACAGGTGAGAATATGAGTGAAGAAATAAAAAAGGACAGGATCACAACGGACGAAACCTTGCGTGAAACTGCAAGTCACGGCAGCGAAGAATATCCGTTCTGCTACTACTATGAGGACATCTGGGATTTTGACTTCCACTGTATCGACTGGCACTGGCACCCGGAGGTCGAATTTGTTTATGTACAGCAGGGCAAGGCTGATTTTTTGGTGGGCGGAAACAGGTATGTTCTCAGTTCCGGCGATGGAATCTTTATAAACTCTCAGGTGATACACAGGTTTGAAGCCAAAGACAGCGCCATCATTCCGAACATTGTTTTTTCACCTGTTCTGCTTGCATCGCAGGGAAGTCTGATATACCGCAGATACATCAGACCGATAATTGAATCAACTACTGAATGTGTGATTTTTTCCGCCGAAGAAACAGCGCACCACAGCATTATCGAAACAATGAGGTCGGTATTTGCCGTGCAGGGTTCAGGTACAGCGTCTGAAATGAAAACAGCAGAACTGCTGCTGAAACTATGGCGTTTGTTATATGAAAGCATACTGATAACAGATTGCGGTTCTATGTCCGTGCATTCAGCACAGACGCAGGCTAAGCTTCAGATAATGATGCAGTATATTCACGATAATTACAGCGGTCCGATAACACTGGACGATATTGCCCGAACAGTTCTTATAAGCAAGAGCAGTGTTCTCAATATTTTCAGGACATACCTGCACACATCACCGATAAATTACGTTGTAGAATACAGACTGAAACGTGCGTCAAAGCTGCTTGTTGATACCGAAAACAGCGTTTGCGCCATAGCGCATGAAACAGGATTTGAGAACATCGGCTATTTCTGCCGCAGATTCAAAAAGCTGTACGGCGTTACACCGATATATTACAGAAATCATTGCCGCAGTGCAGAGTAAAAATCAGGTACGCTCCGATTTTCATTTTCATGATTTAGCCTCAGTGCCATCGCCTTATCTTTCTGACTGCGGAGATTTTACAAGTCGTAGAAATACGGCTTGTCAGTCTGTCGAAAAACCTCTATCGTTGATAAAAAGGGGTCGCAGGGGCGTAGCCCCCGACAGGGTCTAGGGGCGGTAGCCCCAGTAATATAGCCCCTTCCCATGGGGAAGGGGTTTGGGGTTTCGGCAAGGATGCCGAGATAGAACGCCCAAAGGCTTTGCAAGGACGCAAAGCCCACAAAGCGTTCTTAAAGGGATAGAGAATTTGCTCTATTTTTATAAAAATAGACTTTTTCTACAAGCTGACAAGTCGTAGAAATACGGCTTGTTTTTTTATTTGCCATACGTCAAACGTATATAATTATCATTCAACATAACGAACGGTATACATACAAGCATATTCGATATAACCGTCTGATAATATTCAGAAAATATACAATAAATGTGCATAGAGTGATTTTGATATAAATGCGTATATGACTACAGCAACTGATTTTTGTTTTATTTACCGAATAGCGTTAGTTTAAGCTGACTTATCATATTATAACGGTAAAGCACTTACTATTCACCTATCTTTCGATTTTTACTTTTAAATGTAGCTATTTGGCGAGGTATTAACATTTTTTTACTTGCATCATCAGTTTAAAATGATATAATACAAAATGAGGTGTATAATATGAGGGTTTGCTATATAGATGATAACGAAGAATATCTGAATAGTTTCAAAGATAATTTTAAAGATGTATTATGTGAAAATGATTTCACTTTTATGCGGCATCCGAATGAATATATCGGCTCAGAAGATGTTGCTGATATAGTTTTGCTGGATGTGGAGTTCGGGAGCGATGGCAACGGGCTTGATTATCTGGAGCGTATTACGAAGAAATCCGGTTATACCCAGATAGTGATTGTCACCGCTTATACCGAAAAATACATAGAAGATATTTTTATGCAAAAAGAAAATGTCGCAGGGTTTCTGAAAAAGCCTGTTGATAAGGAAACCTTGCTCAAGGTCTTTGCTAAAGCAGAGACGCTTATAAAAAACAAAAAAGCGGAAATAACCGTCAAAACAGGAAAATATGAATATGTGACATTGAAAGCGGATGATATTTTGTACATTGAATCTGCCGGTCACAATCTCAATTACATTACACGCACAAATGAGTATACAACGCAGGGAAAGCTGGACGACCTTATTGAGCAGCTGCCGTCGTTTTTTGTCAGATGTCACAAGAGTTATTTTGTCAATCTCAATAAAATCAAAGGCTTCACGGGTGAATTTGTCCTTATAGAAGGAAAACCGGATATTTCCGTGTCACGCTCCAAAAAGACCGAATTTATAGAAGCGTACAGAAATCATCTCCGGAAATAAAACGGGCGGGGAAATATGAAAATTGTTAATATTGATAATGTATATGCGTGGCTGTATCTTTTTTCTTCGGTGCCACAGATGATTTTTACCGCATGGGCGTTTTCACGTTGCTTTGAACTGAAGGTGTCGCAGAAAGTATATTATATCGCTTTTACAGGGCTTTCCTTTGCTCATCTCGTTCCACAGATATTTTTCGGCTTATATATCCCCGCAAAGACGTTTGTCCTGCTTGCACTGCAGATAGTCCTGATGTGGCTGATGTCAAAAAGCGGTATAGTTAAAGCGATTATTTTCAACGGCTTTGATATGGTTATCAATATGCTGCTGGAATTTGCAATATTCCTGAGCTTTTACGGGATTTTTATTACAAATAACGGTATTACTACGGATGTATATACAAGCGAAAGAGTAGTGAGCTCCGTGCTGTTTACAACGCTTTCGTTGCCGCTTAAATATCTGCTTGCTGCTGTATGGAACAAGATAGCCGGAAAGAAACAATCAAAGCTCCGTATAAGCCTTATAGCTTTTCCTGTAGCGCAGGTGCTTGTTATCACAGCAATCGTATCAAGCTTTTCACAGGTGTATACGGATATACTTAAAGTCGATATATTGCTTGTCACAACAATAGGTCTTGTGATTTTTGCGATTGCCGACCTTATATATATGTTCTTTATTTCGGATATTGAAAAGAAGAACGCACTTGAGCTTGAGTTAAACTCGCTGAAATATGCCCGTCAGCTTGAAGAACAGCACTTTAAGCAGATAGAGGAAAAGCGTTACGAGGTGGCAAAGATACGTCACGATATAAACAATCAGCTTATTGCGATAAGAAGTATGATGAGGGATGGGCATATAGAGCAGGCGGAGGAGCTGATAGGCGAGCTTGAAAATACGATGAAAAATACGCAGGAATATCAGTATTGCTCGATACCTGTAGTAAATGCGGTAATATCAGAGAAGAACAAAGAGGCTGAAAAGTACGGCATACGGCTTGTTACAAAGATAGATATTCCCGATTCTGCCGGAATAACACAGCATCATCTTTGCAGTGCATTTGCAAATATGCTCGACAACGCTATTTGTGCGGAGCGTGGCTTCACAGAAAAAGACAGCGACAGGAAAATCATCAATGTCGATGCGGTGAGCGATTCGGTAAGCGTATATATAACCGTCAAAAATTATGTATCGGGTGTTGAGATTTTGCGAGAGGATGATTCCTCGCTTCACGGTTACGGACAGCAGATACTCAGCGATATAGCACAGATTTATTCGGGAAGGTTTGAAAAGTCGGAAAAGAACGGCGAGTATACCTGTACGCTTATACTCGGTAAAAAAGCGTACAGCGAGGAAATGATATAATTGACAGCCTAAAGAGCAGGTGAATCCACCTGCTTTTTTTTATTTTGCAATAAAAAATTATCGAAAAACGATAAAAATCTATTGACAAACGGAAACTGCTGTGCTATAATTCAGAAAAACAATGGCGACTGCCTTATGAAAGGATATGAATTTTTTGAAAAGGAAAAATTTCTCGATAACACTATCTCTTGTACTTGTCAGAATAGTATTTGCACTTATAATCGTAAGTTGCTTTGTAGGTCCTTACGTTGTGAAAATTTATGATGAAGGGATCATAAAGCTTACGGGGCAATCGGTATTCGTTCCGCTTATAGTGACGCTGTATTGCTCGGCAGTACCTGCAATCCTGCTCGTTATCGCACTTGACCGTCTGCTTTCAAATATCAGGCACGACAAGGTGTTCATACCCGCCAACGTGAAAATATTACGGCTTATATCGTATTGCTGTTTTGCCGTAAGCGTTATCTTTATATATTTCAGCTTTATAAGACCGTTTGCGTGGCTTGTGGTTATAGCGGCGGCATTTTTCGGACTGATACTGCGTGTTATAAAGAACGTCTTTGAACAGGCAATCGTAATCAAGGAAGAGAACGACTTTACTATCTGAGCTGTGAGGTACTGATATGGCAATTGAAATAAATCTTGATGTAATGATGGCAAAGCGGAAAATCTCATCCAACGAGCTTGCCGCCGCAATAGGCATAACGCCTGCAAATCTGTCGGTGCTGAAAACGGGCAAGGCAAAGGCAATAAGATTTTCAACGCTTGAAAAGATATGCGAGGTGCTGCAGTGTCAGCCCGGAGATATTCTGTGCTATAAAGGCGGTGGAGAAGATGAATGAATACTATAATTATGCGGAAAACAATTATGCAGGAAACGCCGAACAGTGCGGTAACGTTCCGCCGGTGAATGTATACGGCAGAGCAGACGGGCAGTTCGTACAGCCTCTAAGGCAGCTGCAAGGTCCGCCCGAAGCGAAGAAGGTATACGGCATCCGTGACTTCATATTCGCTGTGATGACCGTTATAATCGGCTTTATAACACTGAAGCTGTTCTTTACCGAGGGAGAAATATTCCCGTTTGCAGAGGTTATAGCGTCGGGCTGGTATCACGTTATAGTGGCGACCCTTGCGGTTATGGCATTGATATATATCGGCAAAAAGCCGACCGCTTCACAATGGGCGATTTTCGGCTGTGTGATACTGTTCTGTGCTGTTCCTGTGTTTTCATCGACAGGGCTTGTACGATTTTTGTCGTGGGTATATGCCGCAATACTGCTCTGTTACTTTGCTTACAGCTTTATAACATCAAAACCGCTGTTTTCGGACGGATTCTTAAGGGAAATATGCGAGGCTGTATTCGCAGTGCCGTTTGCAAACTTTTCCGCAGCACCAAAGTGCGTGGCTGTTCCTTTTGCAAATAAGGAAAAAGGAGAAAAAAGCAAAACAGCGTTATATATTCTGCTCGGAGTGCTTTGCTCAATTCCTGCCGTGATTATAGCGTGTACGGCACTTTCGAGCGCCGATGATAATTTCGGAAGATTATTATCAGGCATAACAGGCGGATTTTTCGACAACTTTTTCACTAACGTTATAATTCTTGCGGTAAGCATACCGCTGTCGTTCTTGCTGTTCGGAGCAATGAGCGGTGCGAAAGGCAGAAAGCGTAAAATGACAGGCGACACAGGGAAAGCGGCAAAGGTGCCTGCTGTCGCAATATGTTCTGCGCTGACACCGCTAATACTTATCTATCTTCTGTTCTTCGCCTGCCAGCTGCCATACTATCTGAGTGCGTTCGGCGGAGTTCTTCCCGATGGCTACAGCTACAGCGAATATGCAAGGCAAGGCTTTTTTGAGCTGTGCGGAGTGGCTGTGTTTGACCTTCTGGTAATATTTCTTGCGGGTGTGCTTGCAAAGAGAAACGAAAACGGCAGAAAGCCTGTTGCCGTAAGGATATATTCGGCGGTTTTCAGCCTGATTACGATACTGCTTATATGCAGTGCAATGTCAAAGATGATAATGTATATCGGTGAATATGGGCTTACCGGGCTTAGATTCTATACATCGTGGTTTATGATACTTCTCGGCATAGTTTTCCTTGTGCTGATACTCCACGAGATATTCCCCGGTATGAAAACAGTGGCAACGCTTTTCATATCGTTTACCGTAATGCTCGGTGCGCTGTGCTTTTGCGACCCGGATGCAAGAATAGCACAGTACAATGTCGAAAGCTATCTCAGCGGTGAAATCGCTGAAACAGATACAGGAAGCCTTGCTATGCTGTCTGAAGGAGCCGCCCCTTATGTAGAGCGTCTGAGAGGCAGCGACAGTGCTTATTACAACTGCTGTAACCGTGTATTGATAACAATGAAGGAGAGCCGGACTTCAGGCGTGTACTTCCCTTTGTCATTTACTTCTTTAAAAGCAAATGAAATATATGACAGGATATAAAAAAATTTGCGGTTGGCGATTTTTCGCATTAAAATGCCGATTTAGCTATTGACTAATTTTCAGCGTTATGTTATACTAATGTGAGAAAGATTATCAGTTTATCCACGGAGGTGTAATATGACGATATTCTATGAGTTTGAAGGTAAGCTGTATGCTAATATAACAAACAAATGTCCGTGTTCGTGCGTTTTCTGCATAAGAAAGAACGGCGACAGCGTTGCGGATAATGACAGCCTGTGGCTTGAGCACGAGCCGAGCTATGAAGAAATTATCAAGGCATTTGACGATTTTGATAAGACAGGACTTCACGAGCTTGTCTTCTGCGGTTACGGCGAGCCGATGGAGCGTGCCGATGTTCTGCTTGAGGTCGCAAAGTATGTAAAGCAGACTACCGATATGAAAATCCGTATCAACACAAACGGACTTGTTGATTTTATCAACCCTGCGTTTGATTCATACAAGATGAGATATATAATAGATTGTATTTCCATAAGCCTTAACGCTCCCGACCCTGAGAGTTATCTTGAGGTGTCACGTCCTAAGTTCGGGCTTCCGTCATTCAATTCTATGCTTAATTTTGCCGCAACGGTAAAAACTATCGTGCCTGAGGTTGTGTTTACTGTGGTAGATGTAATAAAGCCTGAGCAGATCGAGCAGTGCAAGGAGCTTGCAGAGGGACTCGGTATTCCTCTGAGAGTTCGTCATTGGGTAACGGATAACGAGAGCTATACCTGACAGGAGGGCAGTATGAATTATTCTCAACAGAGAAATTGCATAATGAATATCGTTGTTTCAAATCCTGTCCACCCTACCGCCGAGCAGGTCTACGATATAGCCAGACGCAGTTATCCTAAAATCAGCCTCGGTACAGTTTACCGTAATCTCAATCAGCTTGCGGAACACGGCATACTGAAGAAAATATGCAGTTCTTACGGAAGCGTTCGTTTTGACGGCAGGACAGATCCGCATTTTCATATGATATGCAGCTGTTGCGAAAAGGTCTTTGATGTGGAGCTTGGTGAAATGATGTGTCTTAACGATAAGATACGCACAAAGTATGACTTTGATGTTACCGAGTATGAGATAAGCATCAAGGGTATATGCAGTGAGTGCAGAGAGAAGCAGGGTAAAGGCGAGTCGGCGTGAATTATCTCGAAGATTATATAATAAAAGTGGGCAATTTTGTATTTGCTCACTTTATTTTTATCTGAAAAAACAGGGAAATGTTTTCAATCTATTGCTTTTTTATCCGAATAAGGCTATAATAAATAGGATAACTTAAAAAGGAACGTGATACAATGCTTATAAGAATAGCAGGTACGGTCAGCGAGTCTATTGTAGACGGACCGGGAATAAGATATACAATATTTACACAGGGCTGTCCGCATCACTGTGAGGGCTGTCATAACCCCGAAACGCACGATTTTGGCGGCGGCAGGCTTGCGGATACCGACAAGATATATAATCACATTGCGGAAAATCCTCTGCTGAAGGGTGTTACTTTTTCGGGCGGAGAGCCGTTCTGCCAGCCTGCACCGTTATATGACCTTGCAAAGAGGATAAAGGAAAACACAAAGCTTGATATAATGTCCTATACCGGCTTTACCTTTGAACAGCTTGTTGAAAAATCAAAGACGGATGAGGATGTTAAAAATCTGCTGTCGGTAGTGGATATACTGGTTGACGGCAAATTTATACTTGCCCAGAGAAGTCTTGAACTGCATTTCAAAGGAAGCCGCAATCAGAGAATAATTGATTGCAAGAAATCACTGGAAACGGGTAGTGTTGTAATTAAGGAGTTGTGATGAAGAAAAGAACGACAATTCGCATTTCTGCGTTTTTGCTGTGCTTATGCTGTGCTTTTTTCACCTCGTGTAAAGAGGATGACGGCAAGGGATATGTGTTCGGTTATGATATATCATCGAATCCCGGAAGCCTTGACCCTCAATACGCTTCTGACAGAGAATCATATCTTATAATCGGCTCGGTGTTCGAGGGCTTGTTCAGGATCGGAGCGGACGGCAATGCGGAAAAAGCAATGGCTGAAAGCTATACCGTTTCGGATGACGGGCTTACATATAACTTCAAGCTGAAGCAGGACAGATACTGGACAGATGTAAACGGCTACAACAAGAAGGTCACAGCCGCCGATTTTGTTTTCGGCTTCAGAAGATTATTCCTGCCGGAAACCAGAGCACCGAAGGCATCGGAATATTTCTGCATAAAAAATTCCGATAAGATAAACAGCGGAGAGATTACCGACCTGTCACAGCTCGGAGTTACGGCGCAGGGGGATTATTCACTTACAATAGAACTGCAATATACAGAGCCGTCATTAGCGATGCTTCTTGCTATGCCGGCGGCTATGCCGTGCAACGAGGAATACTTTATCAAGGCACAGGGCAAATACGGTCTTGACGCAGAGCGAACTCCATCAAACGGTCCGTTTTATGTAAAGACGTGGAATTATGACGCTTGGAGCAACAATAACAATAACCTCGTTCTTCGTTACAGCGACAAGTACAATGAGCACGATGAGGTAACTCCGCTCGGACTTAACTTCTTCATAGAAGATAATCATATTACGGATTTCACCGACGGAACATCGCAGAGTATCGTTCTTTCGGGCAGTAAGGCAAAGAGTTATCTTGACAAAAATTATATCTATGACGAATTCTCGACCGCCGTTTACGGCATTACAATGAACACTTCAAAATCGATATTCAAGAACGACAAGCTCCGCTACGCTTTACTGTATGCGACCGATACCGCAGAGCTTGAAATGCCTTTCGGATATACCGTTGCGGATGGTACGGTACCTCCGTCCGTTAAAAATTCGCTCGGAAGCTATCGTGATGTTGTTGGCGGCAAGGCGGTAGTGAAGCCCGATGAGATAAAGGCATATACGGCATATCAGAGTGCGTGCGCCGGTATTGACAAGGCGGATTTGTACAGTGTCAATATAATCGCTGTAGAAAACCGTGACGAAGAAATAGGCGAATCGGTAAAGGGCATTTTACAGCAGTGGCAGGCAAAGCTCGGAATGTATTGCAGTATCTCATATATCAGCGAAAGCGAATATGATGAGAAGCTGAAAAACGGCGATTATACTCTGGCACTGACACGTCTTAACGGCAGTTATAATTGCCCTGAGGCGTATCTTAACAGCTTTACGGATAACGTGAACAAATACAGTGCTATGAACAGCGATTATTCCAAACTGCTCGAAAAAGCGTCGCAGGCGAAGGATGAGAAGGAGGAATATGAGCTGTGCAGACAGGCGGAAAAACAGCTTATATCAGACGGCAGATTCATTCCCGTTGCATATGTTACCGAGTATTTTATCAGTACGAAAAACTGCGAAAACATAATTTATGACGCATTTACAGGACAAATCGACTATCGTAATGCGCTCTATTTCGACTGATAATATGACAGCAAAGAGAAAAAACGATAAAAATTACGGGTATTGATTGACTTTTTATTATAGGTATGATAAAATCAATGTAAGTGTTTACAAAGGCAAAGGAGGCAAATTTGTATGGAAAATAGAACAGAACTACAGCCGTACAGCGTCCTTATGTCAGTATACAGCGGTGAAAATCCCGAGTTTTTCGCTCAGAGCCTTGAAAGCCTGTATACACAGACTTATCCTGCGGATGAGATAGTTGTTGTATGCGACGGCGAGCTTAATGAACAGCTTGACGGAGTGCTTGAACAATACAGCGAAAAGTTCGGCGGTAAGCTGAAGATACATCGCCTTGAAAGTCACGGCGGCACGGCAAAATGTGCTAACACAGGGCTTGCTATTTGTAAGAATGAATATATAATGAAGATGGATTCTGACGATATATGCCTTGAAAACAGGGCGGAGAAGCAGATGACATATCTTGCACAACACCCTGAGGTGTCAATACTCGGCAGTTTTATCTGTGAGTTCAACAGCGATACAGGTGAAGATATTGCCGTAAGAAGACCTCCGACAGAAAACGATGAGATAAGAAAATTTGCAAAACGCAGAGCACCGTTCAATAACCAGACGCTTGTATATAAAAAGTCGCTTGCACAGTCTATCGGCGGATACTGCGAGGAGCTTGAACGCTGTGAAGATTATGACTTTATGGTGCGTATGCTGATTGGCGGTGCGATAGCGGCAAACATTCCCGAAGTGCTTATACGCTACAGGGTAACGGCGGGAAATCTGAACCGCAGACGCAACTGGCGTAATACAAAGAGCTTTATTGCGGTCAGAAAAAAGATAAGGAAGATGGGTTTCTCCGGTTTTATGGATTTCCTTATTCCTTGTGCAAGCCAGATAATTCTGTTTATTGTACCGGGCTGTGTGACCGGATTTATCTATAAAAAACTGCTCAGAAAATAAGAATGACCTTTGCAAAAGCAGAGGTCATTTTTATATGCAAAAACGGCATCGGCGCTTTGCCGATGCCGTTTAAACTTACTTCTGTGTTCTCGCCGTAACAACTGCCGAATAAGCGCTGTACTCATTTACATTGCCTATCGTCTTGTATGCACGGATTCTGAACTTATAAGCTGTATTTGCCTTTAGTCCGGTTGCCGTGTAGGTTACGTTTGCGTTTGAGGTGTATCTCTGGATCTGTACCCATTTCGAGCCGTCCCACTTTTCGATGCAATAGCCGCTTGCGGAGATATTCTTGTTCCACTGAAGCGTTATGGCGTTCTTTGTTGCCGACTTCATCTTGAAGCCCGTTGTGGTATACGGTCTTGTGTTTACATTAAGATAGGTGAACGCACTGTATTCCTTGACATTACCTATAGTCTTATACGCTCTCAGCCTGAACTTGAACGTTGTGCTTGCCTTAAGACCGGTTACATTGAAGCTCGTATTTGTGTTGCTTGTGAATGTCTTTATCGTCACCCACTTCGAGCCGTCGTATTTGTCAAGTACATAACCGTCAGCGGATATGTTCTTGTTCCACTGTAAGCTTGCGCTTACGTTAGTCTTACTGCTGCACTTCATTCCCGTTGTTGTATACGGTCTTGTGTTGACATTAAGATAGGTGTACGCACTGTATTCCTTGGCACTGCCGAAATTCTTATACGCTCTGAGTCTGAACTTGAACGTTTTGCTTGCCTTAAGACCGGTTACGTTGAAGCTCGTATTTGTGTTGCTTGTGAATGTCTTTATCGTTACCCACTTAGAGCCGTCATACTTGTCAAGAACGTAGCCGTTAGCAGATATGTTCTTGTTCCACTGTAAGCTTGCGCTTACATTTGTCTTACTGCTGCACTTCATTCCCGTTGTGGTGTACGGTCTTGTGTTGACATTAAGATAGGTGAACGCACTGTATTCTTTGACATTATCTATAGTCTTGTACGCTCTGAGTCTGAACTTGAACGTTGTGCTTGCCTTAAGACCCGTTACATTGAAGCTCGTATTTGCATTGCTTGTGAATGTCTTTATCGTCACCCACTTCGAGCCGTCATACTTGTCAAGAACGTAGCCGTCAGCAGATATGTTCTTGTTCCACTGTAAGTTTGCGCTTATATTGGTTTTTGATATAACCTTGAAACCTTTGACCGTTGACACTCCTGATTCGGGAGATTCCGCTTGCTTGCCGTACTTGATCACAGCATCAACAAAAGCCTTATCATACCATCTGAGTGTTGAACGGTTGAGGTGACCGTGGCATTCGCCTCTGTCACTGCCGTTGAACACATTATTATCCCACAGCATACAAGGTACGCCGTATTCGGCTGATTTGCCCATATAATACTGCGCCCACTTTAAACGTTCTGCCTTGTTGTTTTTGTTGGAGGCACTGGTTTCACCGATTATGGCAGGGATACCTTTATCAATGAAATGCGATTTTATTGTGCTGTACAGATAATCCACTTCACTTTTCAGATTATCCTTAAATTCAGCTGTGCCGTTTGCGTTAAGAGCAAAATTATAAGGTGTATATGCGTGTACCGATACGATAAGACGCTCGGGCGTAGAATCATTCGGTAATTTGAAAGTTGATGTTGTACAGCCGTCTATGGATGCACCGTATCCGGGAACCATTATACATCTGTCGTTATTTTTACCGCCTGCCGCACGGATAGTATCGACCGCAGTCTGATTGAGTGTGTTTATTACACTGATTGAATCACGGACATTATCATTCGGATAGTTTACATTAAACCACCATTCATCGCCTGTGCCGACAAGTCTTGGCTCGTTGAGTGTTTCAAATATCAGCTTCTGGTCGTAATCCTTGAAATATTTAGCTACCTGCGTCCATATTGATTTTACAAATTTCACCGACTGGGTTTTATATGTAGATGAGGGGTAGTAGTACTGTGTGGATGTGTCGTGGTGAATGTTCAGGATAACGTACATATCGTTATCAATGCAGTAGTCTACAACTTCCTTTACTCTTGCAAGCCACTGAGAGTCGATAGTGAAGTTGTTGCCGGTTGTGTGGTTGCCCCACGATACAGGTACTCTCACTGCGTTGAAGCCCTGTTTTTTTACGGCGTCTATCATCGCCTTTGTTGTTTTCGGATTACCCCATGATGTTTCGCTGGAAAGGCTGTTTCCGCCTCCTGTTGCGTCAAGGGAATTTCCTAAGTTCCAGCCTGTGCCGATGAAGCTAACAAGCTCTGTTGCTGTGTTACCGCTTATCTCTGCCGCTGATGCGACCTGAGTAACACACATTGTCATCAAAGCCGCAATTGCAAAAATTGCTACGGCTGTAATGACAGAAAGGGTTTTCTTTGCTGTTGACATTTTTTCTCCTCTTTCCCGGTAATTTGCCCTTATAACATTCCTGTTATAATATTCTTTATATCAGAAAGCGGAGCCTGTTTTATGACTGCGCCTTCTTCAAAAGCAACACACGGCATACCATATACAACGCAGGAATTTTTGTCCTGACCTATCGTATATGCGCCTGATTTTCTCATTTCGGCAAGACCTGAAGCACCGTCACGTCCCATTCCTGTGAGAATTATACCTATAGTTCCTTTTCCCGTGACCTTTGCTACAGAGCTGAACAAAACATCAACAGAAGGGCAGTGCCCCGAAACCTTTTCACCGGGCTTGGAGGTAACGTATAACCCACCTGAGTCCCTGTGTACCTCAAGCTGTTCCGAGCCGTGTCCGAGTATTATAAGTCCCTGTTGCAGTCTGTCGCCGTTTTCGGCTTCTTTAGCGTTCATCTTGCATATGCGGTCAAGGCGGTCGGCGTACATTTTCGTGAATCCGACAGGCATATGCTGTACTATTACGATAGGCGGAGTATCCGCAGGAAGATCCTGCACAACTTCTATTATGGCGTCTGTACCGCCTGTGCTTGCACCTATCGCTATCATTTCAATCTTACTGTTGTTGCTGTAAGGTCTGATTATATCGCTCCGCTTGCTTTTCTGCGGCGCTGTCGCTTTTTTGAAAAGAACAGCAGGATCGCTGCCGTCGGGCGACTGCATGATTTTATCAAAGTGCGGTTTATCGGCAGATTTACGCTCGTGCGTATTATGAGTGCCGTTATTGATGATAGCTATCAGTTCTTTTTCAAAAGCAACAAGACCTGCCGCACCGCCGCTTGTGTTTTTGATTGCACCAAAAAGCCCGAATCGCTTCGGGTCGGTCAGTATTCTGTCATTATTGGTTATGAGCGCCGACGGAACATCGTTCAGCGCCGACGGCAGACGATAATATACATCCGCCATCAGATCGTTTATAACGGCAAAATCATAATCCGCTTTTTCAGCAGAAAGAGAAAGCTGTTTATAGTCAACTATTTCAGATTTACAGTTATGCAGACTGCGGTCGATGATAGTTTTTGTGACCTGACTTACAGCTGCACTGGTTCCTGTTATAAGTATGCGTAGAGGCAAGACCTCACCTCCGTCTGCGGCATTATGCCGTCATATTGTGCAAAGCCGTTATTTAAGCGGTCTGCGGTAAATAGCAGGTTTAATATATTCATAATCGGTTGAATCTCTCGGAATACTTTCTGCGTGACCGATGAACAGGTATCCGCCCGGTCTTAACACATCGTAAAACCGCTTTACTAAAGCCAGTTTTGTTTCCATTTCAAAATAAATCATTACGTTACGGCAGAAAATCAGATCAAACGGAGCTTTTTTAAAGGGTATCGGCTCCATCAGATTGAATGTGCGGAAAATCACTTCGTTGCGAAGTGCCGGTTTTACCTTACATTTTTCGCTGTCTATCCTGTCAAAATACTTCTCAAGCCAGCCGGGCGGCAGATCCGCAAGTCCGCTTTCCAGATATACGCCGTTCTGAGCGCCCGCAAGCGTTTTCAGCGAAATATCGGTAGCGAGTATCCTTGTATCCCACGAGGATTTTTCACTGCCCAGAAATTCGCTTATGTGCATAGCCGTAGTGTACGCTTCTTCTCCGCTTGAACAGCCTGCGCTCCATATACGCATTGTTTTGCTTCTTGCGTTTGTCTGCTTTATAAACGGTAGAACGGTGCTTGTAAGGTAGGTAAAATGCTCCGGTTCACGCATAAAATAAGTATGATTTGTGGTCAGCTTTATAAGCAGACCGTCAAGCTCTTTACCGCTTCTGTCGTTCATACAGCAGTCAAGATACTCATCATAGCTTTTGAATCCCCGCTCAAAGAGCATATTACCGAGTCTGCCCTCGATAAGCGTGCGTTTGTGAGAAAGGTTTATGCCGTAGCGCTCTCTCATGAATGATACCAGACGGTTGAATTCATTATCTGTTATTTTAAGCATTACGGCTCACCTGCCTTACTTCATTTCTTCGCTTGCGTGTTCGTCTATCAGTTTTGAAACGTCAAGTACGAGTTTTATTCCGTCGTTCATTTCAAGAATGGACTTGATAAATTTATTCGAGTTTACACCGGTAAGCTCCGGTGTCTTTGATATATGCTGTTCGGTTACGGGGATAACGTCCGCAACGCTGTCAACGATAAGTCCGACCGATACATCACCTGTCGAAACGATGATTATGCAGGTGCGGTCGTTGAAGGGAATCTCTTCCTTGCCGAATCTGCTTCTTATGTTCACAACGGGAACGATCTTACTGCGGACATTGATTATGCCCTTGATATAAGACGGTACACCGGGTACGGCGGTTATGGGCGGCACTTCAATGATCTCGATGACATCGGGTATTTCAATGCCGTATACCTGCTCGCCGATATAGAAGGTCAGTACCTTAGTTATTTCTGTATTCTGAGGATCTTTCTTTGCGTCCTCCATTGCCTTCTGCGTGCTCAGAAGTTCCTGTAATTTATCGTTATAATTCTCAGTCAAAGTAAAGCCTCCGTTTCCTTAGCCGATGAGATTATTTACATCTATTATGAGCGAAATAGTGCCGTCGCCCATTACGGTACAGCCCGACAGACCCTCCGCCTTGATATTGTACTGGCTGAGGTATTTCGGGAACGGTTTTACAACCACGGGCTGTTCACCTATCAGCTTATCTGCAAACAGGCAGACATTCTTTCCGCCGACATCGACAAGAAGCAGGATACCGTCCTCAAGGTTTGTGACCTCTGTAGGCATATTGAACTTTTCGTGCAGACGGAGGATAGGATAGCACACGCCTCTTATCATTATCATTTCGCCCTGCTTTGTATCGTTGAGAAGCTGGTTGTTTGCAACCATAAGGCTTTCCTTTATAGATGAAATCGGCACTGTAAAGATAGTAGAGCCGACTTTCAGCTTCATACCCTCGACAATGGCAAGAGTAAGCGGAATTCTGATGATGAAGCTGGAGCCTTTGCCTTCTTCGCTTTCAACGTTGAGAGTACCGCCGCACTGTTCGATATTACTGCGTACAACGTCCATACCCACGCCTCTGCCGCTGTATTCCGTAACCGTATCATTGGTCGAGAAGCCGGGCAGGAGAATCATGTTCTGGATTTCCTTCGTCGTATATTCGTTTTCGGGCTTTGTAAGAAGTCCGTTTTGCTTTGCCTTTTCAAGAACCTTTTCGCAGTTGATGCCTGCACCGTCATCTGAAACGGTGATGATAACTTCACCTGCCGAGTGCTTTGCAGACAGCTTTACAGTACCCTTTTCGGGCTTACCCTCGGCGATACGGACATTTACATCGTCCTCTATGCCGTGATCCATACAGTTTCTTACAAGGTGCATAAGAGGATCGTTCAGGTTATCTACTATGCTCTTGTCAACCTCGGTCGTTTCACCTTCAAGAACAAGTTCTGCTTCCTTGTTCAGCTTTATCTTCATATCACGGACAATTCTGCCCATCTTCTGAAATACGCCTGCAAGGGGTACCATTCTGATAGACATTACGGTATCCTGAAGTTCGTCTGTCAGCTTTCTTAGCTGTCTTGCCGCCTTTGAGAAGCTCTCAAGTTCAAGGCCCTCAAGATCGGGGTTTGCTATTACCATTGACTCGGTCGTTATGATTTCACCGACAATATCATGCAGTGTGTCGAGTTTTGACAGATTTACGCTGATAAGGCTCTGCTTCTGACCGCCGTTAGCCTTTTTAATGTCCTCCTGAGCCTTTGTGACCGCACTCTTTGCGGAAGGCTTTGCAGGAGCAGGCTGAGCCTGCGGTTTTTCCTCCGTCTTTGCAGGGGCGGCAACAGGGGCAGCCTCTTTAATCGGTGCGGGAGCGGGCTTATCTTCTGCAGGTGCCGCAGACGGTGTGTCTATTATCTCGTAAGACTCAACGTTTACTGCACCTTCTATGGCTTTAATTACCGTATCATTGTCGCCGTCAAATCCCTTGAAGGTCACAAGGAAGCCGTTCTCGACAATATCCTTTGCCGTATCCGCATTGGATTCAACATCGGGAGGAGTACAGCTGATAACTTCGGCAACATCCTTTATCTTTGTCAGCAGAAGGAAGGCACGGAGGTTTTCCATCTTACAGCCGTCCTCGAAGAATACACGGACGGTCATACTTCCCTCAACGTTGCTTCCTGCAGGAGCGGCAGATGCTTCCTGCTTTGCCGCAGGAGCGCTTTCCGCAGGAGCGGCACCGCTTTCCATTGCCTTTAATCTTTCCGTTGCGTCTTCGAGCTTTTTGAACGTTTCCGAGAAGTCGGTAGGCGTATAGTCGTCATCGCCCGAATTCTGTATATACTCAATTTCAGCCTTGTATAGATCGGAAACCTCAAATATAAGTTCATATACAAAATGTGCGTCCTTCGCAATTTCGGGCTTCTCCCTTATTACAAAGAACATATCCTCGCCCTTGTGCGCAAGATGCTGGAGATTTTCAAATCCCATCATCGCAGACGAGCCTTTGATAGTGTGCATTATTCTGAATATCTCGTTGATGTCCTCCTGCGAGAATACATTTGCATCCTCTGTTCTGAGAAGAATTTCATCGAGCTGTTCAAGCAACGTATTGGTTTCAAATATGTACATTTCGAGCATGGATTCCATGCCGGGTTCAACCTTTGCCATATACAAAACCGCCTTTCCCTGATTTTTTTATTTTGCAATCGTTAGATTGATATTGATAAATCCCTTGAAATGTGCTAAACTTAAAGTCAAGCAATGCGATGCACGGCTTTAAAATGTGCATCTGAAAGGAAATATATATGCCCAACATTCCACAGATTACGGCTCCTGTTTCCAACAGTAAGAGCTATTCGTTCACTAACCGGCAGTATGACGGTAATATAGAACCGTTTGATATGGTCGAGCTTGCTCAGCCTATCAAAGCATCTACGGCGCAGGATAACGATTCCGCCGCCGCTATGATGATGGGCAGAAAGAATCTCGCTCCGCTTACTGTTCAGATAAAAGATCCCACTATGGCGGTCGAAACGCTCAAGAACCTGTTAAGCTCGGATCTGCTCGAGCAGACGATGATCAACGGTTACACAGAGCTTTACGACGATATGGATGAACTTATCAAGAGTTTTTATCTTGCTCCCGAAAAGCTGGTCCGTGAGATTCAGAATCAGGAAAAGCAGAACACGATGTTCAGCGGTGATGAGTTTTACAAGCTGCTTCACGGTATCCTGAAGACCACCACAAGCCCCGATATAAGAGAAAGTATCGGTCAGCTACTGAAAGCACTCAACTATTCGTCAAACAAGCAGGAGATACTTAATGCACTCGGTGCGAATCTCAAGTTCCTGTCCGAATATTTTTCACCGAACGAGTCGCTCTCCCGTAAACTCTCCGATTTGTCTTCACAATGGAAGAGCAGTAGTGCGGCTGATATGTTCGAGCCGCTCAAGAGTGAAACGCTCGCACTGCTGAAGGACGTTTCCGCAAGTCTTCTGAACGATGAAAGAACACAGACGTTCATTCCGCTCATAATACATAATCTTTCACGCTACAACACCAACAACGGTATGCTCAAGGAGAGTTTTGCAAATCTCCTTGCATATATTCCGTCGGATGATATGCGTAGGGAGCTGTCCGTTGCATTTGGAAATCTTCTTAAAAAGATTTTCAGCAAAAAACAGCTCAGCGAGATGTCGGATATTCCTGATAATTATAATAATACACTAAATCAGTCCGAAAATCAAGACTATTTAAGCATTTTTGACAATAAAGCCGAAAAATTAACTCTGTCTTTGTTCATTAAGTCACATTTATCCGATGAAAGCTATCTTGCAGAGTTGGATTTATCAAGGGATAAACTGGAATTTCTGACATCCCCGTTTGATGAAGGAAAACAATCCGGATTGCAGACACTTAAGAATATAATAATGGCAATGCTGACAGGCACGGACAGCCGACAGATTATTCCTGCGGTACATCGTGATTTTCAGGGAATCAAGGATATGGCGGCGCTTGTTGACTACCTCAATGAGATTCTCCGTGAAATGCCGGACATACATCAGCGTGACACACTTTTTGAGTTTTTCACCAATATAGTAAACGAGATGGCACAGCGTAAGGAACTGCCGCCTTCGAGCAATATCCCTTCCGCACCGTCTACTCTTGATAAGCTGACCGATTTTATCGGTAAGAATATAAATCACGAGGCTATTCAGTCGCTGGACGATTTCAATGCGTCGAATCTTCTGCAGAGCCTTCTCAATGCACCGGGTGTATTCACGCCTCTGGCACATTATATCCTGCCGTTGCAGATTGAGGATACAAAGGCGTTCGGTGAGCTGTGGGTCGATAATGACGAGAATAACCCCAACAACACGCCTGTCGGACAGAAGAATTATCACTTGTTCCTGACCTTTGACGTTGAATCTATAGGACGTTTTGAGGTCGATATGTACGCACTGGGCGAAAACATCAATCTGTCGCTTCTTTATCCCGAAAAATTCGGCTTCAAGATAAAAAGGCTGAGCGATAAGATTGACCTTATAATAAGGAATATCGGCTATAAACCCGCAAAATTTGAAACTGCGGTGCTGAGAAAGCCTCATGTGCTGACAGAGGTTTTCCCGAAAATAATTGACAGAAGGAAGGGTCTTAATGTCCAAGCGTAATTTAGGAAAGCAGGCTGCGGCGGCGCTTAAGTACAATCCCGACCTTAACTATGCTCCGGTCGTGGTAGCGTCGGGACTTGGCGAGCTTGCGAAGAAGATTATAAATATAGCAGACGAGAACGGCGTTCCCGTTTACCGTGACGACAGCACGGCGGCGCTTCTTGTAATGCTCAACAGCGGCGAAACGATACCGGTCGAGCTGTACAGAATTATTGCGGCTATCTATGCGGAGGTCGTTTACTCCGCCAATGATATGAAAAAAGGCAAATAAGCCAAATACAAAAGAAAGAAGACAAAAGAAATGGTAAAGACAAAAAATCTCACATTAATGGTTACGGCGGCTGTGCTTGCCGCACTTACCTGTGTTGCGACAATGGTGGTACAGATACCTATGCCGCTAACAAAGGGCTATGTAAATCTCGGTGATGTAATGGTACTTACATCGGTATGGCTTATCGGCTCGCCGTGGGGAGTTGCGGCGGCAGGCATAGGCTCTGCAATGGCGGATCTGCTTACAGGTTATGCTTATTATGCGCCTGCAACGCTGATAATCAAGGCACTTATGGCAGTAGCGGCATTCTACATTGCAAAGTGCTTTATGAACGGCTCTTATTTCAGGTCGCTTGTCGGCAAGGTAATCGGCGGCGCTGTGGCAGAAATAATTATGGTGGCAGGCTACTTCGTTTATGCTATTATACTTTACGGCAATGTGGCAACAGCGGCGGCAGGTATTTTCGGAAACGCAATACAGGGCGCTGTAGGGCTTATAGCCGGTGTGCTTCTGACAGTTGCGCTTGAAAAAGCAGGAACGAAGAAATTGCTCGGTTTTGATAAGTAATCATTCATTATAGTCAGGCGGCGAAGGTAATTATACCATTCGCCGCCATTTTTTGACCGTTCGTGCCATATTTGTTGAAATTCTCTTTATGGAATGTTACAATTGTATGATAGATAAGTAACGTATATTGTTACTTGAAATTTCCCGGATAAGGAGAGACAAATGAAAAGAAAATTTTCAACCAGAATCATAGTCGGCATAGCTACATCTGCTGTGCTTGCAGTCGGATCGCTGTCCTTTACGGCGATAAACGCAATTGCCGATGAAGCGGTGAGCTATTACGGACTGTCCGAAGATGGTACGGTTATAAGCGGAACGGTTACTGATTATACAAAGATGACTTCATCCGATACCGCATGGGGTATTGCCGGTAAAGAAACGTGGTATGTGGCTGACGGTATCTTTGGTATCGGTACAACAGCAAATCCTGTAAATCTCAAAGGAAATGTAAATGTCATACTCAAGAACGGCGCAGAGGTAAAAGTATGGAACGGTATTACCGGCACAGATGCAACAATAACCTTTTATAGTGAGAGTGAAAGCGCAAGCGGTGTTATCGGCTTTATCGGAGCGGACGGAAATGATGGCTCGTGGGGTGCTACGGACAGCGGTTCCGATAAGGCTAACGGAGATAACGGTGTGGACGGCAAAGTTGCAGTAAATGTTTCATCGTTCACGGTTGCAGGCGGTACAGTAACTGTTATCGGCGGCGATGGCGGTAAAGGCGGCGATGCAGGTTATAACACTAACTACTATACAAATGAAAAGTATTACGGCATTGGGGGTAACGGCGGTAACGGCAGTACGGCTATAACCGATAACACGAAGGTGTGTCTTAATGGCGGCAGACTTAACGTTACAGCCGGCAGAGGCGGAAACCCCGGTACAAATATCTATGCACCGTCTGAACAGCAGGATAATTGTAAAGGCAATCCGGGAAATCACGGAACATCGGTAAGAGGAATATACGCCGTAAACGGTATTCTCAATGTCAATAAGCTCGATGATTCCGATGCAGACGATACTTCGGGCGATTTTGAACTTCTTTCTGTGAACGGTTACGAAAATGCAAAGCTCGATATAATCGGTAAAGGAACGGCAAAGGTAGCTGACGGCACTGTTATTGAAACCTACGGCGATATTTCCGTAGCAGGCACTCTGTCTGTTGACAACGGTATGATATTCACAGACGGCAGTATCACAAAAGCCGACAGTGCGGCACAGATAACAAAGACGAACGGCGGCGTTATCCGCAGGCTCACACCTGTTTACGGTATCGGATATACGCTGGATTATGCAGGCGGTAAATGTATTGCGGAAACCGGCTATAAAATAAAGCTGTCGCACGGAAATACTTTAACCGATGTTGCCGGCCCCGACACAATTGTATCGGAATCAAACAGACTTAATATTGTCCGCAGCGGTGACGGTGAAATAATAGATGACAGCGAGCCGTGCACAAATGTAATGCCCTATTGCATAAAGGCAAATAATACAAATGAAACAACCGTAATGGACGGAAATGTCTTTGTTATTAGAGGAGTTTCTTCAAGGCTTACGTTTGCTCTGAACAATCCCGATGAATACCGTTTCTCAGGTGTTACGGTAACAGATTTTGACGGTAATGCGGTACCTGACGATAAGTACACGTTTGACAGCACGACAGGCGAGTTCATCGCACTTTTGGTTGACCGCAACCTTATCGTGACTGCAAACGCAAGTCTTAAAGATGTTGAAATATCTGTAACAGACAGCGAAAACAATCCTGTGTCAACTATCGATATCGGTACAGATTTTGATAACGGCAACCCGACAAAGGCAGTATCACTCAAGCTGAAAGTCACAGAGGGCGGTTCTATAGCAAAGTACAGAGTAGTAAAGGAATCAGACCTTAATAAAGCAAACGGTGTCATAACTGATACTTCTTCGTTCACAGTATCATACACTGCCGGCAATGAATGGGGTACTGCCGATAACGGCTCGTTAAAGATTGCAAAGGGTGAAACTGCAACATTTACAGTTAAGCCCGACAGCAATTTAGCCGCAGGAGCTTATACCGAAGATTTCATCGTTATAACAGACAGAACCGCTTATGCGGATGCGTCTGCAGGCACTCTGGATAAGGTTCTGGCACGTTTCACACTGACTTATAAGGTTGAACACGAGAGTGACGGTAAACTGCATTATTCCGATCTTACCGGACACTATAATCTTTGTAAGAACTGTCAGGCAAAAATCAATAAAGTAAATCATATATTTGATGTAAAGACCGTAAATGAGGATACGCTTGCAGCTCCTGCGGATTGCTTAACTCCTGCCAGGTATTTCTATTCGTGCGAATGCGGAGCGCATACAAATGATACAATGCTTGTATTTGAAGACGGCGATTTGGGCGATCACACATTTGGAGAGTGGACAGTATCAAAAGGCTCTACCTGTGTTGCAGACGGTCAGAAAACAAGAAAATGCAAGGTTTGCAGTTATACCGAATATGAAGACACCGATATAGACCCGGATGGTCATGTATGGGAATCGGATTACACAACAGATAAGGAACCTACCTGCACGCAAGCAGGCTCTGAATCCATTCATTGTTCACTCTGTGACGCAAGGAAGGATATAAAGGAGATTTCTCCGAAGGGACACGACTGGTCCGAGTGGAAAACTATCGTTGAGCCGACGATCACATCTGAGGGTAAAGCGTCCAGATCCTGCAACGTTTGCGGCATCAAGGAGGAGAAAGCACTTCCTAAGCTCAGCGGTAAGAAGGAATGGAAAAACGATGAGAAGAAGCACTGGCACGTTGACGACAACGGCAATATAATCGATGCTGACGATCACGAGTTCAAGTGGGTGGTAGATAAAGAACCTACCGCCACAGAGCCGGGTATTGGCCATTATGAGTGTATAGCTTGTGCGTTTGAAAAAGCTCCCGAAGAATTCGGAAAGAGAAACCCCGAAACAGGAGCATCATCACTTGCCGCCTGGATTGCGGTAGCGGTTGTTGCCGGCGGAGCAGTTCCTGTAACGTATAAGGCAAGAAAAAGAAAGAATAAGTAAGTAAAAACATCGCAGAGCAGACGAAAGTCTGCTCTGTATTTTTTTATACAAAAAAATGCCCTGCAACGTTCTAAATACGTTGCAGGGCAGGTTTTATGCGGTTTTAATGTTAAATTCTGAAGTAGTCAACGCCGCCCTTGAACAGAAGCTGTTCCTTGTTGCCGTCAACATTTACGCAGGTATCCGAGCTGATACGCTCTGTATGACCCATCTTACCGAGTACACGACCGTCAGGAGAAATGATACCCTCGATAGCGCACATCGAGCTGTTGGGGTTGTAAGCAAGATCCATTGTAGGCTCGCCGTTAAGGTCAACATACTGAGTAGCAATCTGACCGTTTTCGATGAGCTTTGCGATAACCTCGTCGCTTGCTACAAAACGTCCTTCACCGTGTGAAATCGGTATGTTGTAAACCTCGCCCACCTTGCAGTGCATAAGCCACGGTGACTTGTTGGTGCAAATCTTAGTAAGAGCAAGCTGTGACTGGTGTCTGCCTATGGTGTTATATGTAAGCGTGGGGCTTTCGCCTGACAGAGGAACTATCTTGCCGAAAGGCACAAGACCGAGCTTGATAAGAGCCTGGAAGCCGTTGCATATACCGATCATAAGACCGTCACGGGCATAGAGCATATTCTCTACAGCGTCCTTGATTTTAGGATTGCGGAAGAATGCGTTGATGAACTTAGCCGAGCCTTCGGGTTCGTCACCGCCTGAGAAACCGCCGGGAACAGCTATCATCTGGCTGCATTCGATTCTCTTTGCAAATTCGTTTACGCTGTCTTCCATATTCTTTGCAGAAAGGTTTCTGATAACGAATATTTCAGCTTCACCGCCGTATCTGTTGAATGCGGCAGCCATATCGTATTCGCAGTTAGTACCGGGGAATACGGGGATAAGTACCTTAGGCTTTGCGATAGTGCTGGGAGCCTTGTTTGTAAGCAGATCACAGCCCTTGTCATAAGCGACCGATACGGGCTTCGGCATTTCGGGGAGCGAATTCTTGAAGATAGGCTCAAGAACAGCGTCATACTTCTTCTCAAGATCTGCAATGTCGAGCTTGACATCGCCTGCTGTAATCGTGTAGTCGCTTACTGTTTCACCGATAAGCTCTGCGCCCTCTATTGCGCCCTTAGCTTCGATGATGAATGCACCGTAGTGCAGACCGAACAGCTTTTCATCGTCCATGCTATTCAGCTTCGCACCGATTCTGTTACCGAGCGACATCTTGAATATACCTTCTGCAATACCGCCGTGAGCCAAAGTCCATACGGACAGGGCAGTGCCGTCGGCAATTGCCTTTTCTACTGTAGCAAATACCTTCTTGACGCTGTCAAAGTCGGGCATACCGTTTTCATCGTATGCAGGTGCAATGTAGTAAATATCACTGCAGGGGAGTTTGAATTCAGCGGAAATTATCTTGTCTGACTTTGCGGTTGAAACTGCGAAAGAAACGAGCGTGGGCGGAACATCTATATGCTCAAATGTACCCGACATTGAGTCCTTGCCGCCTATAGCACCGCTTGAGAGTGCAATCTGAGCCTTATATGCGCCGAGAAGTGCGGCAAAAGGCTTGCCCCAACGCTCAGGATCGCCCTGTGTACGTTCAAAATATTCCTGGAATGTGAGCCAGCACTTTTCGCTCTTACCGCCTGCGGCAACTACCTTTGCCATACTCTCTACTACTGCAAGAGCGGCTGCGTGATATGGCGACTGACGGCTTACGAAAGGATCGAAGCCCCATGCCATTATGGAAGCTGTCTTTGTGTTGCCCGAAAGTACGGGGAGTTTTGCCGCCATAGCCTGTACGGGTGTCTGCTGTGTCTTGCCCGAATAAGGCATAAGTACAGTACCTGCACCGATTGTTGAGTCAAAGCGCTGTACAAGACCCTTCTGTGAGCATACGTTAAGGTCGGTAACGAGCTTTTCCCATTCTTCCTTGCTGTTGTGTCTGCCTGTAGAGTAGCTGACTGCGGGAGCGGGAACATATATATCCGTGTGCTTTTCCGCACCGTTTGAATTTAAGAATTCTCTTGAAATGTCGCAGATAGTCTTGCCGTTCCAGTTCATCTTGAGTCTGGGGTTTTCGGTAACTACCGCAACGGGAGTAGCCTCAAGGTTTTCCTTGCCTGCAAGAGCGATGAACTTGTCAACATCGTTCTTGTCAACTACAACTGCCATTCTTTCCTGTGACTCAGAGATGGCAAGTTCCGTGCCGTCAAGACCGTCATACTTCTTGGGAACTGCGTTGAGGTTTATCTCAAGACCGTCAGCAAGTTCGCCTATAGCTACGGAAACACCGCCTGCGCCAAAGTCGTTGCAACGCTTTATCAGCTTTGTTGCGTTCTTGTCACGGAATAATCTCTGGAGCTTTCTTTCTTCGGGAGCGTTACCCTTCTGAACCTCAGCACCGCAGGTTTCGAGCGATTCAACGCTGTGCGACTTTGATGAGCCTGTAGCGCCGCCGCAACCGTCACGGCCTGTTCTGCCGCCGAGCAGGATGATTATGTCGCCGGGAACGGGACGTTCACGGACAACGTTCTCAGCAGGAGCGGCACCGATTACAGCACCTATCTCCATACGCTTAGCCATATATCCGGGGTCGTATATCTCGGCAACGTGACCTGTTGCAAGACCAATCTGGTTACCGTATGACGAATAGCCCTGTGCGGCTGTTGTTGTTATCTTTCTCGGAGGGAGCTTGCCGGGAATCGTCTTGTCAACAGGGAGCAGGGGATCCGAAGCGCCCGTTACACGCATAGCCTGATAAACGTAAGAACGACCAGAAAGCGGATCTCTTATAGCACCGCCGAGGCAGGTTGCCGCACCACCGAAAGGTTCGATCTCAGTGGGGTGGTTATGTGTTTCGTTCTTGAACATAAGAAGCCACTGCTCGTCCTTGCCGTCAACATCAACGGTTATTTTTACGGAGCAGGCATTTATTTCTTCACTCTCGTCAAGGTCGGGGAGAAGACCGTCTTTTTTCAGCTTTCTCACTGCGGCGGTCGCAATATCCATAAGGCAGACAGGCTTTGCGCTTCTGCCAAGCTCCTCCTTGTCGAGCTTGTATTCCTTATAAGTTTCGGCAATGTAAGGAGCGTCGATCTTCGCATTGTCGATTATTGTTCCGAATGTTGTGTGACGGCAGTGATCCGACCAGTATGTATCTATCATTCTGATTTCGGTAAGGGTAGGATCTCTCTGCTCCTTCTTGAAATATTCCTGACAGAACTTTATATCGCCAAGATCCATAGCAAGTGCATACTTCTTGATAAACTCGGCAAGTTCGTCTTCCGAAAGACCGATAAATCCGTTAAGCACAGCTACATCCTTCGGAATATCATACTTTACATCAAGCGTTTCATACTGCTCAAAGCCGCACTCTCTTGCTTCTACGGCGTTAATGAGATAGTGCTTTATCTTAGTGAAATCCTCATCTGAAATATCGCCCTTAAGGATATACAGCTTTGCGTATTTAACTGTGGGGCGTTCGCCCTGGCACAGCATCTGTATACACTGAGCGGCTGAGTCTGCTCTCTGATCGAACTGACCGGGTAAAAACTCGGTTGCGAACATCTTTTCATCAGCCTCGATCTCAGGCAGTGAATAATAAACATCGTCAACAGGCGGTTCTGAGAATACGGTGGGAGTAGCTTTTTCAAAATTCTCCTTTGTGATACCCTCTGCATCGTAACGGTTTACGATACGCACATCCTTGATACCTTTAATCTGAAGTGCGGTTTTAAGGTCTGAGAGAACAGCTTTTCCCTCAACGGCAAACTGCGGTTTCTTTTCCACATAAATGCGATAAACTGACATAAACTTCCTCCGTCGTTTTTTGTGATAGTGCCACAGGCTTTTGCAAGCGTGTAAAGGCACAAAACTATCAATACCTTTTAATTATACTACAATATCTGCCCGATTACAAGCATTTTATTTCTTCTCCGACACAAAAATCACTGCCCGATGCTCCTGTAATTTGTACAGTAATTATATCCTGCCTGTTTGCGTCACTGCCGTATATGCGCACGGGAACGTACTGCGGAGTAAGACCGTTTGCGTATTCCTCGCTTTCCCTGCGCTGAATAAGCACCTTTTCCGTCTTTCCCACGCACGAGCGGAAATATTCCTCTTTCAGCTTTTTTGCAATGCCGCTCATAGTGTGGTATCTCTTTACGGCAATATCGTGCGCAACGTGGTCTGTGCGTCTTGCCGCCGCTGTACCCTCTCTAATCGAGTAGGTAAAAACGTGCATTGCCGCAAAACCGACTTTTTGGGCAAATTCGCAGGATTCTTTGAATTCTTCGTCGGTTTCCCCTGCAAAGCCTACCATAATATCGGTGGTTATCGCACAATCGGGAAACGCTTTTCGCAGCCTCAGGACTATATCATAGTATTCATCGGGCGTATAATGCCTGTTCATACGCTTCAATGTAGCACCGCTTCCGGACTGGAGCGACAGGTGAAAATGCGGACAGAGTTTTTTTTGCGCCGCCATTCTTGCTATATCCTCATCTGTCAGCAGCTCCGGTTCAAGCGATGACAAACGTACACGCTCCACTCCGTCCACAGAGCATACCGCCTCGATTGCGTCTGCAAGCCTCAGCCCGATTTCCTGACCGTAGCAGGAAAGGTTGATGCCGACAAGCACCATCTCCTTATGACCGCACGATACCTGAAACCTTACTTCCTCGGTTATATCCTGCAAAGAACGTGACCTTACAGAGCCTCTGGCGGTAGGTATTATGCAGTAACTGCAGAATCTGTCACAGCCGTCCTCAATTTTTATAAACGCTCTCGTCTTGCCCATATCGGCATTTTTCTGCTTTTCGTATTGCTTTTTGACGGGTCTTGGCGGTATGGCAACCTGTTTTACCTTGTTGCCGGTAAATACGTCTATCATATCCGCAATGCTGTCTTTATGCTCGGTGCCCGTTACTATATCGGCTGACAGCTTTGATGCCGTTTCGGGAAAAGCCTGCGGAAAACAACCCATAAGCACGACTATCTTCATAGGGTCGCTGCTTTTTATTCTGTTTATAAACTGTTTTGCCTTTTTGTCGCTGTTTTCCGTCACCGAACAGCTGTTTATTATAACAATATCCGCCGTGAAAATATCGTCTGTTTTCTCGTATCCGTGTTCGTCCATAGCCTTTGCTACCGAAGCGCTTTCATATTGGTTGACCTTGCACCCGAAGGTCTGTACGGTATATCTGATAATATCACTTCCATAATAAATTGTGGTGAGTTTCACCAAAAGTAAACTCCCGACAGCCTAATTATACTTTATTATTACGAAATTTGCAAGCTGTGGCGATTTTTTGACAATAATACTCTTGACCGTATTGTGAAATGTGTTATTATATAGCTGTAAGGAGCGATAAGCACTTACAGTGATAAGGCGGAAACGGGAAAACAGGCTAACGGTTATCTCTCCGATTGAAAAAATTAAGTAAATTCAGTTAAAAGCAATTGACAACCGCCTTACATTTTGGTAAAATGAAATCAATCGGTCAGGAGCCGTAATTTGACCTGAAATATGAAAGGTAGGTTTTTTGTATGAAAACAGCTAATATCAGAATCAATACTATTGAAGACGTTAAGAATTTCGTAACAACAGTTACAAAGTGCAACTACGATGTTGACATCGTAAGCGGCAGATATGCAATTGACGCAAAGTCAATTATGGGTATCTTCAGCCTGGATCTTTCAAAGCCCCTCGAGCTTCGTGTTCACAGCGATGATTGCGATGAGCTTATGGCTGAGCTTGACAAGTATATCGTTAAGTAATCTGTGATTCTTAATAACGAGAGCCGCCGTGCTGTCTGCACGGCGGCTTTTTTTGTGTCTTATTCGGTTACGGTTATCGAGTTAGCGTATTTTATTTTGCACACAACTGTGTTCTTATCGCCCGACAGCATTCCTATGCGGCTTCCGTTTGAATAGAGAATATCTCCGTCGGAAAGCAGTCTGTAATCCATTATCCGCTTTTTTAAAACGGTTACGTTACCGCTTTTATCACGCTTTACAAGCTCCCAGTCCGATGGGATTATACCGTCGTCTGCGTTACCGTTTAGCTGTTTTTCGGCTTTTATCAGATTTCCCTCGATGAAGGCTTCACGCTCGTCTGCGGTTTTGCTCTTTGCCGGATTTTTACCGCCGGTACGCAAAGGTTCTCCGCCGAACGCCATTGAAAACACGCTTAAAAATCCGCCGATAGCCTTGATTATCCTGACAGGGAACATCAGTATATCCATTGCGAGATTGCTTTTCTGCTTTGTCGGAACGTATTTTCTGCGTATGTAGTATATGTTTCCGTCGGCATCGTCCTGCGGTTTTATGCAGTCGAATCCTTCTTCTGCGATAAATTCGTCTATTGTTCCGCTCCGTGTATCGAAAATACATATCGTACACGGGCTTTTTTCCATAATCTCTCCTGCGCCGCTTGTCGCAAAGCCCATAGCCGTATAGTAGATTATATCGCTGTTCCTGCGTGAAATAAACGGGTGCGTTTCACTGGTAAGCCCTTCTGTGAGCTGTTCAAAGCTGCCGTTTTTTGTATCGACAAGAGCAATGTGATTTTCGTAATACCCGTTTCCTGCGCTGACTACGCACTTCCCGTCATAGCAGTCAATATCGCTGATTATTTCTTCACGGTTTGCGAAAATATAGTTTTCTCCCTCGCTGTCCTTGAAGTACATACCGCCGACATTATCCGCAAAAGTCGTGTATATCAGCCTGTCGCCGCACGAACCGATACCCCTTAGCATATCGGAGGCTTCATTCTCGCCGTATTCCTTCTGCTCAACGCCCATGAACTTTGCGCCTTTACCTGTGGTTTTCCATTCATCACGAGCCTTCATCTTACGCACTGCGTCACGGTAGCTCTCCACACGCTCACAGTGAACGAGGTGTTCCTTGCCGTTTTCGATATTATAAAGTTCGCCTTCCGATAGGCAGTAAATATTCATATTATTCCCCCGAAGTCATTATTTCTGTCCGTAATATGCGTTAGCACCGTGCTTTCTCAGATAGTGCTTATCAAGAAGTTCCTGCTGCATAGGCTCGATATTTCTGTCAAGCAGAAGGTTGAACATAGCCATCTTTGCGACATTTTCAAGCACGACCGCATTGTGTACAGCGTCGATTGCGTCCTTGCCCCAGGCAAAAGGTCCGTGAGAGTGTACGTTTACTGCAGGTACGGAATCGGGATTGATGTTACGCTTTTTGAACGTATCAATGATTATCGTGCCTGTTTCCTTTTCGTATTCGCCGCCGATAGCTTCTGATGTCATCTTGTCGGTGCAGGGTATAGCGCCGTAGAAATAGTCGCCGTGCGTTGTGCCGAGTGCAGGAATATCAAGTCCGCTCTGCGCAAAGGTCGTACTCCACTGAGAATGCGTATGAACTATACCGCCGATGTTAGGAAACGCCTTGTACAGTTCAAGATGTGTCGGCGTGTCGCTTGACGGTCTTAAATCGCCCTCGACCTGCTCGCCGTCAAGAGTTACTACAACAAGATCGTCTACCGTCATACCGTCATATTCAACGCCGGATGGCTTTATTACGACAAGTCCTCTTTCACGGTCTATCCCCGATACGTTGCCCCATGTGAATGTGATAAGGTTGTATTTCGGAAGCAGGAGATTTGCTTCAAGCACCTGCTTTTTGAGCTTCTTCAACATAATACCGTCCTCCTGTTTTATTTGCATTTTTTGACGAATCTTCCGTCCATTTTCTTTATAAAATAGTTTCTTACCTCCAGCGTTTCCTGCGGTGTAAGCTGATTTTTCGGCAGGCAGAACGCAAGGTTATATCTGAAATAGATTATGAAGCACTTTTCGATCTCGTATATCTTGAAAATCGTACCCCACTGTGCGTTTATATCGGTAGCTGTCCTTCCGCCGAACACCCTTACCGATGCCGCATCATAGCTGAAGGTACGCTTTGCGTTAAGCACCACCTTGCCGTACTTTATACCGTCCTTTGCTTTCTTTGAAATGATAAGAACATCGGCAAGGATAACCGCAACGCAAAGAAGGCATACAGCCGCCGAAATATACAGCGGAATTATTCCCGCAAGCCCGATAACGAGCGATGCCACCGCAAGTACCGCCATAGCGATAAACAGAATGTTATTCGACTTTTTGAGCGAGTATTCGGTAAATTTTACTAATGTGCGGTAGTCCTCCGCAGTAGTTGTTATCTCCTTTGAGAACAAGTTTTATTCTTCCTTTCGGTTATTATTGATTTCTTCCGAGCTTACAAAGCTGTCGTTTTTCCTTTCCGGCTCTGATGTAATGTCGGTTCCTGTTTTTGTTACCGGCGTTTTTTCTTCGTCAAGAACTTTGTATATCTCATCTTTTTTCTGGACAAAGAGCAATTCGTCCTCGCCTGTAACTATATCGACCTTTTCGCCCGATTCAATATCCGTGTGATATACGGATATTGCGTCAAAACGGTAATTCAGCCCGTTATATTTCACTCGAACCTTCCCGTAGCCGCTCCCTGCTATATTTTCAATTGCGACAGCCTCATATCCCGTAAGATCGTCGGGCTTCGGCGCTTTGCCGTTCACAAAACTCTTTACGGCAGGAGAAAGAAAGTGCATACCGATAAAGTTCACAATAAAGCCCATAGCAATATCGGCGAGAACTATGAAGTACCACGGCAGTGAAAGTTGCAGCAGCATCAGCCCGAAATATCCGAATACCGCAGTAAATACCGCATATCCGTATATCCCCTGAGGAATAAACTGCTCGATCGGTATAGTCCTGCCCTTCGGAAGTCTGAAGCCTAGATTTATTTTCAGCCTGAAGAACAGCAGCATTACAAGAAGTCCGCATATCCCGACAGTACCCAGTACGGCGCAGACTATAAACAGTACACGCATATTATTCCTTGCTTTCGGATTTGGGAATTACGGTAAGGCGTACCTTTACTATTCTTCTTTCGCTGACTTTAAGGACTGTTATCCTGAAATCGTCCGTTGTAACGCTTTCGTTTGTTTCGGGAATCTTTCCGAAAAGCTCAAGCACCCAGCCGCCGACGGTTTTTGCGTTGCCGTCTATTTTCGGACTATCTCCCGTGCGGTTATGCCAGTAACGCTTGAAAGCGGTCAGCGATACATCGCCGTTGACGTTGAACTCGTTTTCCGATACGAATGTGACAGGAGCGATTATTTCATCGTTCTCGTCCCATATTTCACCGACAAGCTGTTCGAGTATGTCTTCAAGAGTAACTATACCGAGCGTTCCACCGTACTGGTCGAGTACGACAGCCATATGCACCTTGTCCTTCTGCATCTGCTTCATTATATCGCTTATCTTCATCAGATGAGGAACATAGTGAATTTCCTGCATTATATCACGCAGTAAGAACGTTTCGTCATCCTTTTTGGTAAGATATTTCTTGAAAAAGTCCTTCTGGCTCACAAAGCCGATTATATGGTCGATAGAGCCTTCGTAAATGGGAAGCCTTGAATATTCCTCGTTGATGAAGGTTTCCTTTACCGTTTCAATATTTTCGTTTACATCGACCGCAATGACGTCTACACGGTGAGTGATTATCTCGTCAACTACCGTTTCGTCAAATTCAAGAGCAGACTTCACAAGGTCACGCTCCTGTTCTTCGAGTACGCCCTCGTCCTCGATTTCGTCTATTATAGCCATAAGCTCCTGCTCTGTTACGGTAACCTCCTTCTTGTTGCCGAACAGCTTGTTTGCGAGCTTTTTAAGCAGTATAAATAAAGCTGACAGGGGAGTGAATATGAATGTAAGGAATGTGATTATTCCGCTTGTTGCGACCGTCATTCCTTCTGAGTGGTCTTTCGCAAGGCTTTTCGGCATAACTTCACCGAATGTGAGTATCACAAGCGTCAGCACCACTGTCGATACCAGAGCCGCATTGTCAGGACCTACTATTGCTGTCGCAAGTATAGTACCCAGTGAAGATGCGGTTATGTTTACTATGTTGTTGCCGATAAGTATTGTTGTGATAACCTTATCGTATTTGTCAAGCAGCTTAAGTGCCATTTTAGCACCTTTAGAGCCGTTTTCAGCCATGCTTTTGAGCCTTATGCGGTTAGCGCCCGTAAGTGCCGTTTCACTGGCAGAAAAGAACGCCGAACAGGCGATCATTATTATGATTATTACGAGTAGTTGTATTTCCATACGTTAAAATATACCTCTTCTTTTTGATATAGGCGGTACAGCTTCTGCTGTAGCCTGCTAAAAATTATATGCACATTAATATTACCATATCTGCGGCACACGGTCAATATTTTTATCCGAAATTTTACTTTTTTCTTCCACGGGGTCGATACTATTTATAATTTACACGTTAATACTTGAACTTGAAAGCAGAATGTGATATACTTAATTGTATTATTGCATATAAAGAACGAAAGAAGAGGAAGAGCTATGGCAAAGAAAAGAATAGCCGTGCTGTTCGGCGGTGCGTCCGCTGACCATGCCGCTTCACTGCATACCGCATACAGCGTTCTCAGCGCCTTACCGAGGGAGATTGAGCCGCTTGCAATAGGCATCACAAGAGCAGGAAGATGGCTTTTTTATCCCGGTAGCTATGAGAATATAAAAGACGGCAGCTGGGAGCAGGACAGCGACTGCTGTTCGTGTGTAATAAGCCCCGATATGACGAACAAGGGCGTTATAAAGATAATTTCCGACGGCGAAAGCACGATTCACCGTATAGATGCCGTGTTCCCCGTGCTTCACGGAAAATACGGCGAGGACGGCAGGGTACAGGGCTTGTGCAAGCTGGCAGGCCTTCCCGTCATCGGCAACGATTTTGCGGCGGCGGCACTGTGCAACGACAGACGCATAATGGATCTTGTGCTGTCCGACAGCAACATAAAGGTTATCGAGAACGTAACCTTGCACCGCAGTGAGATGAACGATATGACGGCGGCGATAAAAAAGATAACCGGCAAGCTGAGCTTCCCGATATACACCGCACCGACAAGCTGTTCAACATCGGTCGGCGCTTGCAGGGCAGAAAACGAAAAGGAACTCGAAGAAGCGATAAAGGCGAGCTTTTCGCACCACCCCTATATCATAGCCGAGAGTGCCGTTAAAGGCAGAGAACTTACCTGTGCCGTACTCGGCGCAAAGCATCACGATGAGCGGGTAGCGATAGGCGAACTTGTAAGAACGGACGACAGCATTGATAAGCTGTCCGAATATATAGCGTCTACATCTGAGTTTAAAGTGCCTGCAAAGCTGGACGGTCTTACTCAGAACAAGATAAAGCAGACAGCAAGAGCCGCTTATGATGCGCTTTCCTGCAAGTGCTTTGCAAGAGTCGATATGGTGCTTGACAATGACGGAGAGGTCTATGTAAGACGTGTAAGAGGAATACCCGGCCTTGACAGACAGAGTATATTCACAAGGCTTGTGACAGAAAGCGCATACAGCTACGAGGAAATGCTGAGAATGCTCATCGGCGCTGTAGTTGACCTCGATTGAGGCTTTGAAAGGAACAACGGATAATAAATGAAAAAGAACGTATGTATTAAGATAAAAAGTACGCAGACGGTAGATCAGGATAAGGATTCCACCGAGTTGTTTACATTCGGCGCTATGGAACGCACCGAGAACGGCTTCCGTCTGTATTACGATGAAAGCGAGGCTACCGGTTTTGCCGGAAGCTCAGTGACGCTTGAGGTGACCGATGAAATGGTGACTATGACAAGGAGCGGCAAGGCCATCAGTTCATTGTTCATAGAAAAAGGAAAGAAGCATCACTGCCATTACGGCACGGAGTTCGGTGACTTTATGATAGGCGTATGCACTGATGAAATAAGAAACGAGCTTGAAGAAACGGGCGGAGAAATATATCTTAAATATACGCTCGACATCAATTCAAGCTATATGTCGGAAAATGAAATGTTTATAAATGTCAAGGAGTGTAACTGATGAACAATATGATAGAACTTGCTAAACAGCAGGTAAAGGAAACGGTAATGAACGCACTGGGCAGACTTGTTGCCGAGGGCAAGATAGAGGCAGTACCCCTGCCGGCTTTCAATGTTGAGCGTCCTGCAGACGTATCACACGGAGATTTCTCCTGCAATGCCGCAATGGCAAGCGCAAAGGCTCTCAGAAACAATCCGAGAGCAATAGGTCAGATGATAGCCGATGCCGCAGTGCTTGACGGCACAGTATTCGAAAAGATCGAGGTCGCAGGACCGGGCTTTCTGAATTTCTTTATAAGCCCCTTATGGTTCAACGAAACTGTCGGCGAGGTTATTTCAAGTGGCAGCGACTACGGTAAGACCGAGCTTGGCAAGGGCAAGAGAGTGCTTGTTGAATTCGTGTCGGCAAACCCCACAGGCCCTATGCACATAGGTAACGCAAGAGGCGGCGCACTCGGCGACAGCTTATCTTCCGTACTGCAGTTTGCAGGCTATGAGGTAGAGCGTGAATTTTATGTAAACGATGCAGGAAACCAGATAGAAAAGTTCGGCAAATCGCTGTCTATAAGATATATGCAGATAGCGGACGTCAACAAGTCCGATGTCATCGCATCATACGGCGATGATGACGTATGCCGCAAGATATTTGAAGATGAAGAAAACTTCCCTATGCCCGAGGACGTTTACAAGGGCGTAGACATAATCGAACACGCATATAATTTCTATAAGATAAACGGCGACAAGTTTGTAAACGCAGATGAGGAAAGCCGCAAGTCCGCACTGGTAGAATACGCTCTGCCGCTCAACATAGACGGACTTGAGAAGGATCTTCAGAAATACCGTATCGTATACGACACATGGTTCAGAGAAAGCTCGCTTCACAAGAGCGGTGCGGTAAAGCAGATCGTTGATATGCTGACAGAAAAGGGTCAGACATACGAAAAGGACGGTGCGATCTGGTTCAAGGCGTCAGATTTCGGCGACGATCAGGACAGAGTTCTTGTCCGTGCAAACGGTATCCCTACCTACTTCGTACCCGATATTGCATATCACTACAACAAACTCGTTACAAGAGGCTTTGACAAGGCGATAGACATTCTCGGCGCAGACCACCACGGATACATTGCAAGAATGAAAGCCGCCCTTACAGCGCTCGGCGTTGACGCAAACAAGCTTGATATCGTTATAATGCAGATGGTTATGCTTGTCAGAAACGGTGAAACGGTAAAGCTGTCAAAGCGTTCAGGCAAGGCTATAACGCTTTCGACCCTTCTTGACGAAGTACCGATAGATGCGGCAAGATTCTTCTTCAATTTAAGAGATCCCAACACGCACCTTGAATTTGACCTTGAGCTTGCCATTGAGGAAAGCTCAAACAACCCCGTGTTCTACGTTCAGTACGCTCACGCAAGAATATGCAGCATTCTGCGCCGTATGGAAGAAGAAGGCACAGGCTACAGCAACATTCCCGTATCGGAGCTTAACTTCAATCACCCCGCAGAACTTGCGCTTATACGTCACATTGCGGCTCTGCCGAACTGCATAAACGAAGCGGCAAAGGACTACAATCCTTCAAAGATAACAAAGTATCTGTGCGATCTTGCACAGCTTTTCCACAAGTTCTACGACAACTGCAAGATAAAGGGCGAGGAGGAGAATATCCTTCAGTCAAGACTTTCTCTTTGCGTTGCCACAAAGACAGTATTCAAGAATCTGCTCGATCTGCTTAAGGTCGATGCACCCGAAAAAATGTAACTTCAGAAAGGAATCAATATGGACAGCAATCCCGTCAGTCAGGATATACCTATACGATTGCCGATACTGCTTGACGGCGGTACCGGCACAGGACTTGAAAAATACGGCTACGACCATACCGTTTCAACGGCTCAGTTTGTCTGCGAACATCCCGAAGCCCTCACGCAGCTTCAGCAGGGCTTTATTGATGCAGGCTCGCAGATACTCTACACCGCAACACACGGCGCAAACCGTGAGAACCTGAAGGCATACGGTGTCGAGGACAAAACAGAACAGCTCAATGCCGCCGCCGCAAAGATAACCTATGACAGCTTTCACGAAAAGGCGCTCATTGCAGGCTGTCTGTCGTCAACGGGACTTTACATAGAGCCTTACGGCGACTACACGTTTACCGAGATAATGTCGGTCTACAGACAGCAGGTAAAGGCTTTATCGCCTTACTGCGATATGTTTGTTATCGAAACTGTGCCTGCACTGTGGAATATGAGAGCCGCCGTGCTTGCCTGCAAAAAGGAAAACAAGCCGATAATAGCAACAATGAAGGTAGACGAGGACGGAGAAACCGCAATAGGCACAAATGTGCTGTGCACCTTGCTTGTATTGCAGGCTATGGGCATATCGGCATTCGGCCTTAACTGCACCTCGGCAGATCTTTGCCCCGATATTATTTCCGAGATTGCTCCGTATGCGAAGATTCCTCTTATAGTAAAGCCGAGCGCCGTATATGAACAGGACGGCGAAAGGCAGAGCGTATCGCCCGAAGAATTCGCATTCGCCGTAAAGAAGTCGGTTCTGAGCGGCGCTGAGATTGCAGGCGGTTGCTGCGGTACGGGAAAAGAGCATATCGCCGCACTGCGTGAAATGTTTGCATCCCTTGACGCATCCGAGATTGATCCAGTTGAAAAGCAGGATACCTCTCTCGCACTGGCGACCGAAAACCAGATGTTCTTCTTAGACCCCGAAACAACGGAGTTCTCACCTGCGGTTGAATGCGGTCCTTATATGGAGGACGACATTGCGCAGATGTGCGGCGAAAGCTATGATGTCCTGACAGTAAGCATAAACTCTCCCGACGACGCTATCGACTTCGGCAGAAATATGCACATGGCTACACTGCCTGTAGCGTTTTTATCGGATGACGAGATTTCGCTCAAGATGGCGCTTATGCTGTATCAGGGCAGAGCGATAATAGACAGAAAATCACTTATAGAGCCTGAAAAGCTGGAGGCTATGGCTGAAAAATACGGCGCTGTGCTGTATTAAACAGCCGATATATTCTTCATCACGGAAGGAAACACGGAATGTACAAATCTGAAAAGCTATACTACCGAAAAGCGTTCTTTATGGCAATGATAATGGGTGCTATACTCTTTTTGCCGTTTGTTCTCATAGACGGCGGATATTTCATCTATTACGGCGATTATAACGCTCAGCAGATACCTTTTTATACACTTTGCAATCAGGCTATCAAAAACGGCAGCTTTATGTGGAGCTGGCAGACGGATCTCGGTGCAAACTTCATCGGCTCATATTCGTTCTATACGCTCGGAAGCCCGTTTTTCTGGCTGAGTATGCCGTTCCCGGCGGAGTTTGCAAAATATCTGATGGCACCCTTGCTCGTGCTTAAAATATCGTGCTGTTCGCTGTTTGCTTTCACATATATCAGAAGATTTGTAAGAAAGCCGCAGTCGGCGCTTATCGGCGGACTGCTGTACGCATTCTCCGGCTTCTCGATGTACAATGTGTTCTTCAACCATTTCCACGAGGCTATGGTAGTATTCCCTCTTATGCTTATAGCTCTAGAAGAAACCGTAGTAAACAAGAGGAGAGTATTCTTTGCGCTTACTGTTGCGCTCAACGCATTTGTAAACTACTTCTTCTTTATCGGAGAATGTATTTTCCTTGTGATTTATTTTCTGTGCAGGCTCACCGACCCCAAGTTCAAGATTACGGTCAAAACGTTCCTTGTGCTTGCATTTGAATCGGTCATCGGCGTTGCGCTTGCCGGCGCAATGTTCGTTCCTGCGATATTGGCCTGTATAGATACGCCCCGTTCAAGCAATACTTTAAACGGATGGAATCTAGTATTCCATAATCCTGCCCAGAGATACGGACTGATTTTCCAGAGCCTGTTCTTCCCTGCGGATATTCCTGCAAGGCAGAACTTCTTCCCCGATTCATCGGCAAGATGGGCAAGCGTATCGGCATATCTTCCGCTTTTCTCTATGGCAGGCGTCATATCGTTTATCAAATACAAGAAAAAACACTGGGCAAAGTGGCTTATGCCGATATGCCTTCTGTTTGCGCTTATCCCCGTTCTTAATTCCAGCTTCGTGCTTTTCAACAACAACTATTACACACGCTGGTTCTATATGCCGATACTTGTCGCTTGCTTCATGACGGCTTATGCCCTTGAAAACAGCGAGATAGATATGAAGTACGGTCTGAAATGGTGCGGTCTTGGCGTTGTGCTTATTTCTATGGTCGGAATACTTCCGTCTGAGGTATCGAAGGACATAGTCGATATAGGCACGGGAGATACGACAACAACAAAGGTGACCGAGCTTTTCCAATTGCCTAATGAGAAACTGCCTTTCTGGATTTCGGTTGTTCTTGCAATAACCGCAATTATAGTGTGCTATATTCTTGTCAGAAACAAGGCGAAAATCAGAACAAATAAATTCCTGCAAAAATCCTATTGCTTTACTATGGTTGCGTGCCTTTGCTTCTCGTACTACACGCTGATATACGGCAGAGCGATAGGGCCGAAGGTGGGCGATTACAACAATATTGTAAACGCTACGATAGAGCTTGACGATGACAGCTTCTACAGGGTAGAAACCTACGGAGTTACCAATAACGCAAATATGCTGTGGGGAATGTACGGCTTCCGCAGCTTCCATAGCATTCTTCCCGGCTCTGCGTTTGAGTACTACAGCGGAATGGGATTCAACCGCTCGGTAAATACCGACCCCGACGGAACGTATTACGCTATGCGCTCGGTGAATTCCACGAAATATCTCATTATTCAAAGCTACAAGCTGGAGTACAGCGATACAAAGACATTGCTTGAAAATCTCAAAAACTTTGAAAAGATTGACGAGCAGGACGGATTTACTATATTCAAGAACAAGGCTTATATCCCGATAGGTTATTCGAACAGCTACTATATTTCAGATGACGAGTACGAAAAGGTTGCTAAGAGTAACCGTGACAATATGCTCGCCCGTGCTGTCGTGCTGACAGACGAACAGATTGAAAAATACGGCGATATTCTGCCTGAGCTTGAACCCGACAGATATTCCGATTTCAACTATGATACATTTGAAAAGGACGCACAGGAGCTTGCAAAGACGGCTGTAGATACGTTCACACCTACGGCAAACGGCTTTAAGGCTACTTCCTCGTTCACAGAGGACAGATTCGTTACGTTTACTGTACCGTGGGAAAGCGGCTGGAGCGCAACAATCAACGGCGAAGTAGCCGAGATAGAAAAGGTAAACCGTGGCGTGATGGGAATAAAAGTGCCTGCAGGCGAATGCAATATAGAATTCAATTATGTTACACCCGGACTGAAGGCAGGCGTTGTCTGCACGGTCGGAGCGGCATTTATTATCGTTATATATTACATCGTTCTGAAAAAGGTATTCAGATATAAGCCGAATCCCAATGTTCATCTGTACGAACAGCAACAGCTTGATACCGTTATAAATCATAACGCATATATCAGGACGATAGAAAAAACGGTTGACGAACAGCTTGAAAGCAGTGAACTGCCCAAGGGAGATAACGTCAGCGATGAAAGCAACGAAAATGCGGATATATCCGATGACGATACAGCAGAATAAACCGCAGAAAAGAGGACAATATGCATTTATTTGAAAAGACGATCGAAAGTGAAGTAAAGTACGAGGGAAAGATTCTCACCGTATGCTCGGATAAGGCGGAGCTTGAAAACGGTGCGATAGTATCCCGTGACGTTATCCGCCACAACGGCGGTGTGGGCGTTGTTCCCGTTACAGATGACGGAGATGTCCTGTTCGTAAGGCAGTTCAGATACCCGTTCCAGAAGGTACTTATGGAAATTCCTGCAGGAAAGCTCAACGCAGGCGAAGATCACGCAGAAGCCGGCAGGAGAGAACTGCAGGAGGAAACAGGCTGCACCTGCAAGCAGTTCAGATATATGGGATATATGATTCCTACACCGGCCTACTGTCAGGAGATAACGCATATGTACCTTGCGACAGGACTTGAGGGCGGAAAGCAGAACCTTGACGATGACGAATTTCTTGAGGTCGTGAAAATACCGCTTGATAAAGCCGTTGAAATGGTTATGAACGGCGAAATCGAGGACGGAAAGACACAGCTTGCTTTACTTAAAGCAAAGATGATACTCGGCTGAGCGATCGCATATAATTAACTCTATTGACTGAAAGGACAGGAGTACAATGGAAGATTTCCTTACAGGAAAAAAGCACGTTCATTTTATCGGTATAGGCGGAAGCGGTATGTATCCGCTGGCGCAGATACTTCACAGCAAGGGCTTTTATCTCACAGGCTCTGACAATAACGAAACAGAAACGCTCAAAGCGGTACGCAATATGGGAATACCCGTATATATGGGGCAGAGAGCCGAAAATATAGAGGGCGCTGACCTTATAGTATACACTGCGGCTATAATGAGCGATAATCCTGAACTTATCGCCGCAAAAGCAAGCGGTGTAAAGACCGTAGAACGCTGTGAACTGCTCGGACTTGTTACAAGCTGGTACAATAAGGCTGTATGCGTATCAGGCACACACGGCAAGACAACAACATCTTCAATGCTGACGCATATGTATCTTGCGCAGAACGTTGACCTGTCAACCGTTATCGGCGGAAAGCTGAAAGCTATAGGCGGCAGCGGAAGGGCAGGCTCAAGCGATGTTATGGTATGCGAGGCGTGCGAATTCTCAAATACGTTCCTGCACCTGTTCCCGAATATTTCTATAATACTGAACATTGACGCAGACCACCTTGATTTCTTCAAGACGATGGATAACCTCAGAGCGTCATTCACGAAGTTCTGTGATAATACGACCGACATTCTTGTCGTAAACGGCGATGATGAAAACACGATGAGAGCGGTTAAGGCATCGGGCTTTGACAAGCAGATCATCACATTCGGAAAGACCGACAAGAACAGATATTACCCGGAAAATATCAAGCGTATATCCGATTTTCAGACCGACTTTGACCTTATGGAAAACGGAAGTAAGATAGAACGTATTTCAATACACGTTCCCGGTGCGCATAATGTGCTTAATGCGGTAGCCGCCTGTGCCGCCGCACTTGCTACGGGAGTTACCCCCGAAAACATCAATAAAGGCCTCAGCACATTCTGGGGAGCAGGAAGAAGATTTGAACGTCTTGCGACTATCGGAGGCATAACCGTTGTTGACGATTACGCTCATCATCCTGCCGAAGTAGCCGCAACGTTAAAGACGGCAAAGGCTATGCAGGATTTCAAACGTGTATGGGCTGTACATCAGCCGTTCACCTATTCGAGAACCTTCACGCTTATGGATGATTTTGCCTCTGCACTTGAAATCGCGGATAAGGTAGTGCTTACCGAGATAATGGGTAGCCGTGAAAAGAACACATACAACGTCTATTCTGCCGACCTTGCGGCCAAGATTCCCGGTTGCAAGTGGTTCCCCACCTTTGAAGAAGTGGCACGCTATGTTGCAGATAACGCCGAAAGCGGCGATATGATAATCACGCTGGGCTGCGGCGATGTGTATAAGGTCGCATTCAGGATTGAGGAGATTCTGAGAGAGAAGTACGGGGAGTAATTCAAATAATTCGACATTTAAAAGCTGTTCGCATTAATTTGCGGACGGCTTTTTTGTTTTATATATTAAATTCAAAGTATCGAAGTTTCGTTTTTTACTGTAGCATTTTGAAAAATCGGTGAGTTTCATTATTTTCATAATTTCCGCCGTGTCAATTTTGTCGCTATTGATGTAGATTTTGACAGCCGTATTGAATAAAGACCGATCCGATGCTAAACTTTAAATATAAAATATACAAATTTTCTGTATAAAATATATCTGCCTATATGCCTATTTAAGCGTTGCAGATAAATCACACACGGGGGAGTACATGGCTGTTACTGTAGTATTGATGAGAAAAGATGAGCTTTTCCGGTACAGGCTTGAAGAAGGGCACAGTGTTACATTCGGATCTCACAAAAAGGATAACGTATATGTGGAAGGATTTTCCCAGAGTCAGATCGCTATCAGGTATCTGCCTTCGGGAATAACTCTCAATGCAGTAAAAGCATATAATTGCGAAATGACAGATGTACCTCTTGACAGTATGATTATACTCGACAAAAATGAATGCACCATACTTTATATCAGTTCATTTTCAGACAGGTCGGAAAAGAAAATCCGCCTTGAATACGGAAGCGTATTGAAATTCGGACGAACCGGGGATAACGATGTAATGCTTAAATTCCCGTTTGTTTCGTCATTACACTTTATTCTGAGATATGAAGACGGCGTAGTGCGTGTTGAGGATACAGAGAACGCAAACGGCTTGTACCTTAACGGTAAGCGTATTAAAAAGGCAAAGATGAAATCCGGCGATGTCCTGTCAATACTCAGCATAAGCATATTGCTTATAAACGGTGAGCTGTATTTTGAGAATACCGGGAATAAGATTTCCATAGATTATGCACGAATTGAAAGTAAAAACGGGTTTTCTGCCGAACATGCCCGTGACGGAATGAAATACAAACGTTCCCCCAGAATGCAGCAGAAACTGCCTTCAGAGGATATTATCCTTGCCGCACCTCCCGCAAGTCACAGGAAATACGAAAAATACAGAGGCGTAATAGCTTCACTTTTCGGCTCAGGAGCTATGTTCGGCGCAAGTATGCTGACAGGCACTATGTCGCCGGCGTTACTCGCCGCCCGTGCAGCAAGTCTTGTTATGCCGATCAGCAGCGTAGCGTCATCGGGCAGTAATGACAAAAAGCGAAAGAAAAGTCTGGAACAATACGAAGCGATGCGTCACGAAAAATACGGAGCATATATCGATGAGCAGAAAGCCCGTATTGAAGCAATCGCACGCATTCAGCGTGAAATTCTGACAGAAGAAAATCCCGATCCCGAAATATGTATCGAAAACGTAGCGCATCTTAACCGTAGCTTGTGGGAACGTATGCCGTCCGACAGGGATTATCTTGATGTGCGTGTGGGAATGGGATACGAAAAGCTGTGCGTCAACGTCAAAAGCAGAACCGACAGCAACGGTTTTCAGCTTGAAAGCGATGAAGTCAGAGAGCTTACCGATAAAATCATCGAAGAAACAAGAATCGTTGATAATGTGCCCGCCCGTATTTCTTTTGTACGCAACAATACCATAGGAATTACGGGAAACAGAGGCAAAACAATAAATCTTATAAGAAATATGCTTATTTCGCTGACTTCACAGCATTGCTTCAGCGATGTTAAGATTGTAGGCTTTTTTGATGAAGAAGAAAGAGAAATCTGGGAATCGCTCAGATGGCTTCCTCATATATGGAATGAAGACGGAGAGTATCGTTATCTTGCATATAACGTTAAAAATATGCACGAAATATGCGATGTGCTATCCGATGTAATGAAGGTCAGAAAAGACAGGGAAAGAGGCTATTGCTCAAATAAGCCCATAATCGCAAAACCGTATTATATTGTACTGTTCGGCTCGAAGAAAATGGCAGACAGCGAACCTTTTGTGAAGGAGTTGCTTGAGAGCGATGCTTCTGCCGGATTCACATCACTTTTCCTGTTTGACGATATTTATTCGCTTCCGAATGAATGTAAATTTATAATAGATCTTGATAACGGCCCTTATGCTTACGCAAAGAACGAATCCAACAATAAGTTTTATTTTACTCCGGATTTACCTGTTTCCACAGAAAAATTCGATGAGTATGCAAGAAGTATTTCGGCTGTAGAGCTTGACATCCTGGCTTCTGAAGCGGGAATTCCGGATTCGGTAACCTTCCTTGAGGGATATGGCGTTAAAAAGGTGGAGGAGCTTAATGTTTCGGACAGATGGAAAACATCAGAGCCTTACAACACTCTCGCCGCACCCATAGGAGCAATGGCAGGCAGTAAGGTTTTCAGCCTTGATATACACGATAAGCATCACGGTCCGCACGGACTTGTCGCAGGTACAACAGGCTCCGGAAAAAGTGAGCTTTTACAGACGTGGATATTGTCAATGTGTGTATGCTATCATCCTCACGAGGTAACATTTGTAATCATTGACTATAAAGGCGGAGGAATGGCAAATCTGCTTGAGCCTTTGCCTCACGTCGTGGGAAAGATAACAAACATCGGTTCCGATATAACAAGGTCGCTTCTTTCGTTGAAAAGCGAAAGCATAAGAAGGCAGAAGATTTTCGAAAAAGTCGGCGCTAACCATATTGATAAGTATCAGAAAATGTACAGAGAAGGAAAGGTAAGCGAGCCGATGCCGCATCTGATAATTGTGTCGGATGAATTTGCAGAGCTGAAAAAAGCCGAGTCCGATTTTATGGCGGGACTGGTTTCAGTGGCAAGAGTGGGAAGAAGTCTTGGTATACATCTTGTTCTGGCTACACAGAAGCCGGGCGGTGTCGTTGACGATCAGATATCCAGCAACACGAATTTCCGCCTGTGTATGAAAGTGCAGACTGTCGCAGACAGCCGTGAAATGCTGAAAAGACCTGATGCGGCAATGATAACCAAATCCGGCCGTACATATGTAAGAGTAGGCGAGGATGAGCTGTTTGATGTGTTTCAGGCTTTCTGGAGCGGCGCACCCTATTATGATAAAGAGAAAATATCCGCCCGTCATGTAAACGAGGTGCGTATAATAGACGACAGCGGCAGAAGGATCAAGACTACAGACGACAGCTTTGCAAGAGCAAAAAGCGATACCGATCAGTTGCAGGCACTTATAGCCTATATCTGCTCTGAAGCCGTTAAAAACGGTATAAGCAAGCCTGCTTCACCGTGGAAGCCCGAGCTTCCCGAAAAAATTTCGCTCGGTGCAATGCTTACCGAAAGCACCTTTGACGGAAACAGATGGGGAGAACCCTCCGACGGTCTTCGCACGCCGATAGGAATATATGATATACCTTCAAAGCAGGAGCAGGATATTCAGTACATAGATCTTGCCGAAGAAGGTCATCTCGGCATTTACGGTACGTCGGGTACAGGAAAGACGACCTTGCTTAAGACGATAATCTGTTCTTATTGCCTTAATTATTCGCCTGCCGATGTCAATATATATATTCTCGATTGCGGCGGCTGGAGCATGGGTAGGTTGTTATGCCTGCCTCACGTTGGCGGCGTAGCACTCGACAGCGAAGAAGAAAAATTTGAAAAATTCCCTAAAATGATAAGCGATGAGCTTTCACGCAGAAAAAGCCTTTTTGCAAGAAATTCCGTAGGGACGCTTACAGCATACAGAAAAAACGTTGCTGATGATATTCCCGCTGTTATTATCGCTATTGATAATATAGTTCCGATGTTTGATCTTTATCCCGATATGGAGCCTTTTCTGGTGACGCTTGCCCGTGAGGGCGCTTCATTCGGAATATATCTTATCTATACGGCGAACAGTACATCGGGAGTACGGTATAAGGTACAGCAGAACATAAAAAATGCCATTGCATTCGAGCTTACCGATAAGGGCGACTATTCAACGCTCGTAGGTAAGATTGACGGCTTGCCTTTACCTCATAATCCCGGACGTGCTTTCTTCAAAGGCAACCCTCCGGTTACATTCCAGTCTGCCTTGTACAGCGGCGGAAGCACTGAAGCGGAAATGAACGCCTCGTTGCTTGAGATTGCAAAAGCAATGTCGGAAAAATGGAACGGTCCTTTGCCAAGACCTATACCGGTAATGCCCGATACGGTAACCGCAGACAGCTTGAAAAACGAATACAACAATCGTTATCTGATACCTGTAGGCATAGATAACAGCAGCCTTGTTACAGCGTTTGCGGATATGACCGACAATTATTGTATGCTGATAACAGGAACAATCGGCAGCGGTAAAAGCAAGATGCTTTCGGCTATCGCAAGAATGACCGCCGAGAAGCACGAAAACAGCGAGATATTCGTGTTCGACGGGCTTTCCGGGTCATTGTCCGGTCTTAAACAAACAGCTAAAGAATACTGCGTGTGCAATGATGACGAGAAAGTTTCCGGACAGCTTGCATACATAATTTCCGAGCTGAACAACAGACTCAAGGCACAGAAGGAAGCACGAGCGGCAGATGAAGGCTCGTTTGATGCGAAAAAGTTCATATCGGAATATAACATTATATTCATAGTGATAGACGATCTCAAGGAATTTGTCGAATCCGTGTCGGATAACAATAAGTCACGGATGGAACGTATATGCAGGCTCGCAACGGACTTCGGCGTAATCGTGACAGCGGCGGGACGAATGGCGGATATAGCGAAGTTCAATGAGATTGAAACGCTTACAAGGTTGATAGTTTCATATCAGAACGGCATAGCTATGAACGGTACGCCGGCTCAGCATACATATTTCAGCAATGATTTGAAATACAACGAAAGAGACAGCGAAGCGGGAGAAGGGTTCGGATACCTGTTCTCCTTAGGAAAGTGCAGAAAGATAAAACTGATTGTATAGGGAGAAAACTGATGATTACAGCACAATCGGAAGGGCTAGAGCAAATATCTCTTATGCTAAGAAAAGCCGCAGAGGATACGGAAAATACCACAGGGAAAATCGTCAGGCTCACAGGCGAGATCAGCGATGATCTTCAGCTTGAGAGCATATCCGACAAGACGGAAATAATGACGGTTCTCGAATCGCTGTGTACGCAAACAGAAATTATGTCAAACAGGCTGTACAGCTTCTCAAAGACGGTTTGCGATGCACAAACATCGTACAGTGAGCTTGAAAGAAAAAGCTGTGCGGAAATTGATCGCCTGAGCTGTATGATTGATTCACTCGGTGCCGAAATCGGCTATTTATGTTCTGCAAATGATGTTGCGGTAGAGGAGCCGTCGCCCGAAGATAATATCCAAAACAACACAGAGCTTCTGGTGACAGGCAGTGTTCAGGAACTTCAGATGACGAATATAGCGGCAATCGGGAAAGCAATAGAGGAAAAGTATTACATATCGGCAATAGGAAAAGTCGGCAGTAAAGATGATGAAGATAACGAAGATAATGACAGTAAATGATAACAGAACCTTATATAAGCTGACTACCGGCGAAATATATGTGCTGGCAGGTCTGCTGGGATACAATACGGTATACGGTACGGAAAGCGATACCCTTGACGGCTGGAGAGATGATATAGACGGTAATGTTTCTCAGGAGGTCACGGCTCTTACCGACAGCGGCTATATTGAGATTTCTTTCGGCGGAACGCTTTATATCGGATCGAATTTAAAGACAATGATCGATTGCTTATGCAAGCCTGAAACAATAACGTCAGCGGTCATATCCGCCGGCAATTGTCGATTCGAAAGATATATCATTTCCGCCGGCGGCAAAAGCGTAACACTTGAAAGAAACAAAAACGCCAGAGCATATCGTATGCTGCTGAACGTGGATCGCAATGATTTTGACGTGTCGCATATCATCGGGAAAGCATCCGATATGAATGCAAAAAACGAAGCTGTATCTCAGGTGCAGCTGCCGTACGAATGCGCCGAAACGGCAAAGACGCTTATAAGCCGCTTTCGTGAAGAAGATGCAAAAGAGCTTCTTGAAAAACACCTGACGCATAAAGACGCAGAAAAAGTTTTCGGGATACTCAGCGGCAATACGGATATTATTACAGTGAAAACCTACAGGATGAACGAAGGTATGTGTCGTTGCGTATACAATAAGCTCTTGGTAGCAGGTACGGTCAACGCTGAAATTTCAACAGATAGCAAGCGGAACATTCGGATAAAGTATATAGCTTCCGATGCGATTGAAAAAATCAAGAGCAAAATTTCTCTGCTGTAAGGAGAAAGCCTTATATGAAAAAGATAATAATTACGATTGTAAAGAAAAGCCGTGACGAAAGCGAAGAAATCAGATGCGATATAGAAGTCCCGACAGAAGTAAGAACAGATATACTGACCAAAGACATCGTGCAGGCGCTTGAGGGCTATTGCAAAAAGCCGATGAAAGCGGATGGCGGTACAGGCTTATACCTGTGCAGACGGGAAAAAGCTCTCGAACCCGAAAAGACCTTTGCCGAAAGCGAAGTCAGAAACGGAGACATCATACTGATTACGGAGAACTGATATGGAAGAAATAACATATAACGATGTTCTTGTTCATTATCAAAGGATGATGGCGGACATAACCGATGAATTACAGCAGCTGGAAAACAGCTTGGAGAAAACCTCCGTTTTTTCGCAACAGACGTGGAAGGGCAAAGCCGGGGATGCCTGTTATGAAAAATTGCAGGAGCTGTGTGATGAGATAAAAAAGCAGCTTATGAAAGCACAAGAGCTCTCGGAAGCATTCAGACAGGCGAGGGTAAATTATGATATTCTGTTTCCTGAAGTGATACAGCAGACAGATATATCAGAGGAATGATTTGACTGCCGAAAAGGCTTCAAATATAAATACTTTTGAAAGAAGGAAAACAAAATGGCACTTATTCAGGTAACACCGGATCTGCTTAACAGCAAGGCAAACGAGTTAAGAGGCCTCAAGGCACAGCACGATGAGGCAATGAGCAAGATGAGAACTCTTATACTCGGTCTTAACGAAGTATTCAAGGGCGATGCTCAGGACGCACTGGTAGCTAAGTACGAAAGTATGCAGCCCACATTCAACAATTTCTCTCAGATGCTTGAGGAATACGCAAAGCTCCTCAATACATCCGCTCAGAAGTTCCAGGAAACAGATCAGTCGCTCCAGACAAGCATAAACGGCTTCGGCAACTGACATCAGGCAACAGGCTATGCTATGCAGGATAATGTCCTGCAAATGCATAGCTTATGAATGTTCCTGTAAATACTTCAATGGTTTTACGGGCATATTCATAAGCTATGCATAATTCACAACAGGTTCGGAGGTGCTTAAAACGGTTAATATTGATTGTATAAGGCTTAGAGAAAAAGCCGCAGACGTTGCAATGTTATGCGGACAGATCAAGAACATCCGTGAAAGAACAGAAAGATGTGTGACCTACCTGTGCGGAGAATGGCAGGGCGGAGCGGAAAAGGCATACAGCGGAAAAATACTGTATGTCGGTAAACGGTTTAAGAAAGTCGAGGAAGTTATCGACCGTATATCAAGGATAATGTCGGAGCTTTCCGATGAATACGAAGAACTGGATGATAACATCGGTTCTGTTATAAAGTCAATATAAGGAGTTGGATTTATGGATAATGAAATTGTGCTTTCGGCAAAGGAGTTATATTATCTCGGTAAGCTGATGCAGGCGAGGTATATCGATTATTCGTATATCGCCGCAATGGATGACGTGGGAAAAAATTATTCCGTTTTTGAATCCGAATCGGAAAAATCGCTTTCCGATAAGGGCTGTATCGAAGAAGATTTTGCAGGCGAAAAGGAAGTAAACCCCGTACTTGAATGTTTGCTTGAGCCGGTATTTTTCGGTGAAAGAGAAGTGTCGGTAAACGTTTGTACCGTAGGGGAGGAGCCTGTTCTGAACCGCTCGAATTTCCACTTCTTTGAGGATAATATAACAGCGGTTGACCTTTCGGATGATACACTTAAGTTGACTGCGGCAGATGACGGTATGATAAGAAAATTCGTTCACGGTATTCTTCCGGAAAACTATAGCGGAGAATGTCGGAAGGATGTCACAGTAGAAAAGGAAATGATAACAAGGCTTATTATCGTAAAGTCCGCAACCGTAGGAAAAGGCAGCGTTATAAGAAAATACATAGAGGCGGACGGAATTTTATTCGGTGAAAGCGATTCGGGGCTTGAAAGCATAACAAAGGAAATGTTCGTTGATGAAGTATACGGTTTGTTTAAAGGAGGAAACTGATGGCATACATGGATATGAACGGCAATATAACCATAAACGAGAATGCCGCAAATGCGGATATAAAACGACTTTGTGCGGCAAAGCAGTATCTTGTCGATTCTGAAAACGCAATCAACAGCCTTATAAAGCAGGCGGCTGACGGTCAGGGAGAAACGGCGACAGCCGTAGTGGAAAAAGCCAATGAGCTTAAAATGCAGATTGAAAGGCTCATTTCCGCACTCGAAAACACAGAGGATTATATCAGCAGCACCGTAGCGAAATACAAAAGAATCGATAAAGAGGTCACCGAAGCGATTATCAACAGCACAAGGACATTCGGCGACGAAATAAACGGAGGTAATTAAATGGCTCTTATAAAAATCGACGATACGGCTCTCATCGAAAGCTCTGTAACAATCGGAGAAAAGATAAATCAGCTCAATGATATGAAATCACGGCTGAATTCCATTGCAGGAGCAATCTCAGATTCATGGCAGGGATCGTCAAGCGCCGCTTACGCAAGCGTCCTGCGTGACTTTGACAGCAGAACAAGCAAGATGATGGAGATACTTGAAGCGTTCAAGGAATATATTGAAAAATCAACAACGGATTTTAAAGAAATTGACAGAAAGTCAGCCAACAGAATACGCAATTCATTCTGAAAGAAAGGAACGGATTTATATGATTTCTATAGATACCGATATGCTGAGGCAGCTTGCCGCAGCGGCAAAAGAAGCAAACGAAGCGATAGAAAATGCGACCTTACGGCTGACCGCAATAACCGAACACAGGGACTGGGGCTGTAAGGAAAAGAATACAATCAATGAATATACCGTAAGCAACAAGAAAAAAATCAGGATACTTCAGGATAACTCAAGCTCATTTCTTTCTGCGCTGAATGATGTTGTGAATGATTTTGAAAATACCGAGAAGAATGTGTGCAACAACACCGGCGGAATAGATTCGATAATAGCAAACGCTATGGATGCCGCATGGGGTGCAATCGGCGTGATCGGCAAGCCGCACGAAACCGATAACAATATGCTCCCTTATTACGATCGTCCCGTGGTTATCAGTGAAGCCGCCGTCAGTGTGATCGATTCTGTTATAAAGGACATTCCGCAGTTCAAGCCTGCGGTTGATATGCCGGGTGCGGCAATATGCAATTTCAACGATATAGATCTTTCTGCCGGAGGTGAAAAATAAATGAGTGAAACTATAAAGCTGTCGCCCGAAATGCTCATATCACAGGCGGCTCAGCTTTCAACGCTGAGCAACGATTTCAACAATCTGTTTGACAGCGTTGTATCAGAGCTTAACACAATCAACGGTAACTGGAGCAAAAACCTTGCAAACAACTTTGCAGGAAAGATAGTAAGTGCGCAGAACGGCTTCAGGTCGGTGGTTGACGCATTGAATAACGGCTCGGAAGCCGCCCGTATATGCGCCGAGTCATTTGAGAACATTGACGATGTGCTGGCAAAAATGATGTCAGGCGGAGGAAGCAACGGCTCTGCAGGGGCGACGATTACCGGCGGAAACGCTATAAGCGGATCGGTTGATATAATCGAAGCTGTAAAGAATGAACTCGGTAAAATTCCGGAGCAGATCAAAACTGCCGGAGAAGCTCTCAAATATCTTGAAGACAAATACGGAGAATTGCCCGAAGAAGCGAAAATTGTCATTGATGCAGTTGTGCCAAAGGGCTTGAAAACAGCTTACCAAATAACAAGCGATCTTCTTCAGGGCGAGTTTGATCTTGACGATGTGATGAGTGCTATAAAGTATGTTGCAGGAAGCTCACTTAAAGTGAGTGCGGTTATTTCGGCAATAGACTATACATTCGATAAAGGTAAAGATTACTTGAATAAGGCTCAAGATAAAGTTACACAGAATATTCTGGAAGGCGATTTATTAGGTGCGTCCGCTAATGCTACCGAAGCGTTTGTTGATACAGTCGGAGGCGGGGTGGCAATCGTTGCAGGTGATCTTATCGGCGGAGCCATAGATAAAACAATCGGAAAAATCCCCGGTGTCTCTACCGCAATAAAGATGTGGACCGGGGGAAAATCCATCGGTTCTTATATCAAAGACGGCGCCGCATATGTTGCAGACGGAATAGACAAAGTAACCGATATAATCACAGACGGCATCAACGTTGTTACAGATGGATTCACAAAAGGTGTACAGACGGTCGGTAACTGGTTCTGTGGTTTGCTGGGCTTTTAATGAGGTGGAAGAATGGAATTATTACCTATAGGCTCTGTAGTGCAGGGCAAAAAACTTAAATTCTGTATAATCGGATATTCCGACATCAATACAGACAACGGAAATGTATGGGGATATTATGCTGTACCGTGCCCTACAGGCTTTTATAACAGCACGAGCATAGTATTCATTCCTTTTGATAAGGAAATGAAGGTTGTATACGATGGCTATAAAACTAAAGAAAGTAAAGCGGCATCTGACTTTATTTCTGTAATCAAGGATAATCTCGGTGATATTACCAATGAACAGCTTGTCGGTGAATTGAAGCGGTTCAAAGAAGAAATCGACAGAAAGGAAAAACAGCTATGAGGTATTATCCGGTAGGAACAGTGGTATCTGTCAAGGATTCAGACGCAATGCTGATGATAGCAGGTTATCTTCCGAATGTAAAGGAAGGTAAGGTTTACGATTATTTCGGTGTTGCATATCCGTTTGGAATGTTGAAAATGGATGATTATATATGCTTTGATCATAAAATAATCGATAAGGTTGTTCACATGGGTTACAGCGACTCACAGACCGAAGATTTTCTTGATCAGTACGAAGAAATGCTCGGTCTTCTCAAAGGAAATAATCATTCAGAGGGTTTCGGTGAATAATATCGAAACAGAATTACCCCGGAGTTTCTATGCTTGAATATTCAACTATAACAAATAAAGGCGACAGGAGCGTCAACGAGGACAGCATTGCGGTTATACCGTCAGGTAAGTCAGGCTTTGCCTGTATATTATGTGACGGGCTTGGAGGGCACGGAATGGGTGATGTCGCATCCGGATGCGTATGCGACACGTTCCGTAATATGATGCTCGGCACAACCGAAATGTCCGGTTTTCTTCCTGTCGCATTACGTTGCGCACAAACAAATCTTATGAGAGAACAGATAAGGTTGAACGCTACTACGAAAATGAAAACAACCGCCGTTGCGCTTGCCGTTGATGATAAAAAGGCTTATGTGGCACATATCGGTGATTCACGGCTGTACATTTTCCGCAAAAATAAGGTTATGACAAGAACGCTTGACCACAGCGTTCCTCAGATGCTTGCGCTGTGCAGGGAGATCAGGGAGGATGAAATAAGAAATCATCCTGAACGCAGTTCTGTACTTAGAGTAATGGGTATAGAATGGGAAAAGGATATGTTTGATGTTATGAAGCCTGTTCCGCTGAGAAAATGCGATGCGTTTTTACTTTGTTCAGATGGATTCTGGGAGCTGATAACCGAAGAAAAAATGTGCGATTATCTTAAAAATTCAGATTCGGCTGATGAATGGCTCGGTATGATGACAAAAGAGGTCAGAAAAAACGGAAAAGGCAGAGAGATGGATAACTATTCCGCCATTGCGATCCGTAACTTATAGAAGGGAAAGATGTATAATTGCAGATTTTTGATGATAATTACAGCTTTCTGAAAGAAAACCGCAATGCAGAGCTTGTGCTGTATTCTGTAAAAGGCGGACGGGAAGAACAGCAGGACTGCTCCGGCTATGAGATTGCAGATGACAGGCTTATGGCTGTGATCTGTGACGGAATGGGCGGAGAAAATGACGGAAAAAAGGCGAGCAATACAGCCGTCGGAGAATTTCTCAATCAGTATTTGCTGTCTGAAAATGACGGTAAGGCGGACGATTTTTTTGAAAAAGCGATTGTTTCCGCAAATTCGGCTATTTGTTCCTTTACCGATAAAAACGGTAATATGGTGTGCTCCGGTACAACAGTTGTCTGCATATTGATAGCCGACGGTGTGCTGAGATGGGCTTCCGTAGGCGACAGCAGACTATATATACTGCGTGACAACGAGCTTGTTCAGGCGACTACAGACCATAACTATGCGCTTTCGCTGTCCGAACAGCTGAAAAACGGTAATATAGACAGGCAGACCTACGAAACAGAAATGCTGCAAGGTGACGGCCTTACGAGCTTTCTTGGGGTTGGCAGGGAGATGCAGGTCGATATAAATGTCAGAGGTATTCCGTTGCACAGCGGTGACAGGATATTGATGACAACAGACGGATTGTACAAGCTGGTTTCCGATGAGGAGATCAACCGCATATTGACTAATTTTAAAAATATCGGTGAGGCGGTGCAGGCGCTAGAAATGAAAGCGGCGCACGGAGCGCAGAAAAAAAGGGCAGTGCGTGACAATATGACAATCGCACTTGTAAATATTAAATAATCGGAGAAGAACATGAAGAAAGTCAGATGTTTAAACGGACATTTTTTTGATAGCGACACTTATGAAAAATGCCCGCTTTGTAATTCCGTAAAGGTTGAAGAAAATGTTGCGAACGGTGTTGAATCTGCGAAAAGTGTAACGCAGGAGAAGAAGCACCTGTTCCCGTGGATGAAGGACAACAAGAAGGCTGCCGAGATAGTCCGTGTAGAAGACGGAGCGGTTGATAAGACCTTCAGCATATTCGGCAATGATAACGATAAATGCAAGACGATAAATGAAATCTATTCCGCTGCCGCCGCTAAGCCGGCGACAGATGCGGCAGGTGCGGACGGTCACAGCGATAAAAAAATTGAGGACGCTTCAGTCAAGAAGAGCGAGCCGCCTGTAGCCTTTGAAGAAAGCAGAAACAGTGTCGCTGTTTCGATAAAAGATGAAATAAAGAATGCACGCCTTGACTCAAACAAGACAATAGGCTTTTTCAGTATGCCCGTGCCAAAGACGCAGGAAGACGGCACCGCTTCGACAAATATTCCCGTAGCACAAAACGAACCTCTTGTAGGATGGATAGTGTGTATCAAGGGCGTAAACTTCGGAAAAGGATTTTCGCTGTTTTCCGGTATGAACTCGGTTGGAAGAAGTGAAGAAAACCGCATAGTGATACCCGGCGATAACGGTATTTCCAGGCAAAAACACGCTATGATAGTGTATGAGCCTAAGAAGCGTGTGTTCTATATAAAATCGGGAGAAAGCAGCGGCCTTACATACGTCAACAATGAAATAGTGATGGAAACAAAACAGTTGGAAGCGTGGGACAAGATAACGCTCGGCGACAGCGATTTTCTGCTTATTCCGCTGTGCTGTGACAGATTTTCATGGGAAGATTATATAATAAGATAAGGGGATATAAAAATGAAGCGATGCTTATCGTGCTTTAAAGAATTTGACAGCAAACTGGAGATGTGCCCGTTTTGCGGAGAGGATTATGACTCTGACCCGGGACTGCCTACTCACCTTATTCCGGGAACGGTGCTTTCGGGTAGATATTATATCGGAAAGGCAGTAGGCTCGGGCGGCTTCGGCATAATTTACAAGGCTTTCGATCTTAAGCTCGAAGCGGTTGTTGCGGTCAAGGAGTTTTTTATCGGAAGGATAATGACCAGAGCCGCAGGCGAGGATAAGGTGATTGTCAGCAAAAAGTCAAGACAGGAGTTTGAATACAGAAAAAGAAGATTCCTTGCGGAAGCAAGAAATATGGCAAAATTCGGTGACAGCAGATTTATCCCGAATGTATTTGAATATTTCGAGGCTAACGATACCGCTTACATAGTAATGGAACTGCTCGAAGGCGAAACTCTGAATATGTATATGGCAGAAAAGGGCAGGATAGATATGCAGTTTGCCGTGTATATAGCTACTGAGGTCGGCAATGCGCTTTCGGCACTTCACGAGCATAAGATTATACACAGGGATGTTGCGCCCGACAATATATTTATATGTTCCGATAAAGAAAGACACGTCAAGCTGCTTGATCTCGGTGCGGCAAAGCTCGCTGACAGCAGTGACGATGTTATAGATATAATACTTAAACCGGGTTATTCTCCTGTTGAACAATACGACAGTATGGAAAACGCAGGAGCCTATTCCGATATATACGCACTCGGCGCAACGTTGTATTATATGTTGACGGGAGTAAAGCCCGAAGAATCGACAAACAGAAAAATACAGGATACGGTTGTGCCGCCTCACGAGTTAAATCCGGATATATCATCCAACCTCAGCAATGCGGTAATGAAGGCTATGGCTGTCGAAAAGCATATGAGATTTAAAAACGTAAGCGAGTTTCTGGCGGCTGTGAACGGTGAAAGAAAAGTGCTTTCGCCCGATAGGGAAAAGAAAATGCGGCGTGCGAGAAGATTTATCGGGATAGCGGCCGCCTGTGTCGTGCTGGGTGTCAGCACCTCTGTGGTTGCCGGTGCCTATCTGTCGAAGCGTTCCGAGCAGACGCTTGACAGCGCCGTGATAAGCGTGTGGTACTCAGTGGCTGACGGCTCATACGAGGCGGCGGCAATGAAAAGCATTACCGACGATTTTACCGATAAATTCGGCAATGTAACAGTGGAGCTGACGGCAATTCCGGAGTCGGAATATGCAGACAGGCTGAAAGCGGCGGCTGAGAAGAATGAACTTCCCGATCTGTTCGAAAGCAGCGATATTCCCGACGATTTATTGAAAAATGCCGCAAGCGTGGACGCTGTGCTTGATTCTGAACAGGCGAACAACTGTCTTTTTATCGGGAAGAATAAAAGTATGCTTTCTTCGTCCAAAAAAGTGCCGCTCGGTATAGAAATACCTCTTGCGTGTGTTATTACAAACGGTGCAACAAGCGTAAAGTATGACAAGGAGAGCTTTTCGGATATTTCGGATTTCGGAACGGATATTATTGCAGTGGCTGACGATGCGGAAAAACTGACTGAATACAATTTCGGCACGTCAGTGTATGCGAGCGAGAACGAATTCCTCGACAACGAGGAAAACAAGTGTGCGGTTATGCTTGCGACTACTATGGATATAAACAGGATCAAAAGCACGATTACAAATTACACCAAATCATTTGTATATTACGATTCGGATAAGATTCGTTGTGATTATGTCTATGAATGGAGTCTGGGAAACAAAAGCGAAGCTCAGGTGAAAGCCGCTGAACGTCTGCTGTCGTGGATGCTCGGAAATGTTTATCAGAGTACGCTTATGATCAGTAAATGTAATGACGGACAGATACCATTGAACGAAACGTGCTTCAAAGAGAAAATAAAATCAAAAAATCTGGCTTATATAGGTGATATATATACCAAGTTTGAATTTACAGGAGAGGAAACCCACTAAGATGAACAAAAGATGTATGGGCTGCATGGAGCAGTATGACAGCGGGCTTGAAATTTGCCCTTATTGCGGATATGTAGAAGGAACAGGTGCAGAAGAAGCGATTCATATGGCACCCGGCTCGATCCTGCTTGACCGCTATATAATAGGAAGGGTGCTGGGATACGGTGGCTTCGGAGTAACGTATATTGCGTGGGACGGTAAGCTCGAGCAGAAGGTGGCAATAAAAGAATACCTTCCGAGCGAGTTTTCCACAAGGATACCAGGACAGTCCTGCGTAACGCTTTTAGGCGGCGAAAAGAACGAGCAGTTCCGTGACGGATTGAAGAAATTCGTTGAAGAAGCGAAAAGGCTTGCCAAATTTCAGAATGAGAGCGGTATTGTAAAGGTGTTTGACAGCTTTACAGAAAATGAAACAGCATATATCATAATGGAATATCTCGAGGGCGAAACGCTATCCGACCGTCTTAAACGAGATAAGGTTATTCCTGAGGATGAAGCGGTTTCTATGCTTATGCCTGTGATGAAATCTCTGGAAACGGTACATAAAGAGGGCATTCTTCACAGAGATATAGCGCCCGACAATATATTTCTGACTACTAACGGTCAGGTCAAGCTGATAGATTTCGGTGCTTCGAGGTATGCGACCACATCGCACAGCAAAAGTCTGACCACGATAATCAAGCCCGGCTATTCACCGAAGGAACAGTATGACAGCAGAGGCGATCAGGGTCCTCATACCGATGTGTACGCACTTGCCGGAACGCTATATAAAATGATTACAGGAGTAACTCCTCCCGAAGCAATGGGAAGAAATGCAGAGTGCGAAACAAGAAAACGAGATCCGCTGATGCCGCTTCATAAGTATTGCAAGAGCATATCGGAAAAGCGTGAAAACGCAATTCTTAATGCGCTGAATATCAGAATCGAGGACAGAACGCCCGATGTGGCGTCATTTATGAAAGAGCTTGACTCTGAGCCTCCGGCAAAACGCAGATACGGAAAGATAAAGAAAATCGATCTGTACCACTGGCCTGTCTGGCTGAAGGTAGGCATACCCGCTCTGATGGCGGTTGTAATAACCTTCGGCGCACTTCTTGCCACAGGCGTAATTAACTTCCCGTCGCTTTTTACGGAAGAAATCGTTATACCGGACGGAATCGTTTCTGTTCCGGATGTCGAGGGACTTAGCAAGGATGAGGCTATAAGGCTGATTGAAGAAGCAAATCTGACAGCGTCATCTGAGGGAAGCATCGAATCGAAATATATTGAAGCGGGAGTGATAGTATTACAAACTCCCACAGGAAGCTCTTATCTTGAAGAAAACGGCATCGTCACACTTATGATAAGCAGCGGAAACGGTGTAGTAAAAGAGGAGAACGGAGTATGCACCGTGCCGTATGTAATATGGGACGATAAGAAAACCGCATTGTCAAAGCTGAAGGAAGCAGGCTTCGACAAGCCCGTTATAGAAGAAAAGAACGATGATAACGTTGCCGCAGGAAAGGTAATCAGCCAAAGTATCGAAGCAGGAGAAAAGGTTGAAAAAGGCACTACTGTGACTATAGTTATATCAAAGGGCTCTAAGTCGATGAAAATGCCCAATGTAAAAGGTATGACCTATAGTGAAGCAGAGAAGACGCTTAAGGCAATGGGTCTTGCTGTAACCGTTCAATACGAGAAGAATGACAGCGTTCCCGAAAATACGGTTCTTAAGCAGAGCGTTAAGGACGGAGATAATGTAAGCAAGGGCACTAAGATAACTCTTACGGTATCAAGCAAAAACAATACGCTGAAAGTCCCCGACCTTACAGGTGTTGATAAGGCGTCAGCCGTTTCACAGCTTGAAAAGCTCGGATTCAAGGTAACAATACTTGAGGGCGAGTACGACGCACCCGAAAATACGGTATATGCTCAGTCGCCGTTGCCGGGCAGTGAACAAAGAGCCGGCGCATCGGTAATAATTTATGTCAGCACTGCAAGCAACGAGCCTTCGCTTGTAAAGGTCGGCAACGTGATCGGTAACAAGGAGAACGAAGCAATATCAACGCTTGAAAAAGCCGGATTCAGCGTAAGCGTAAGCAAGGAATACAGTAGCAGTGTTGCCGAGGGTGTAGTAATACGTCAGGAGCCTGCCGCAGATACCGACAAGAATTACGGCTCAAAGGTGGTTATTTATATCAGCCGTGGCGTTCAGATGCTTACTGTCAATAACGTTGTCGGCAAGAAACGTTCCGAAGCCGAAAATACGCTTAAGAAAACAGGCTTTGCCGTTGAGGTAAAGGAATCGTATAATTCCGCAGTTACTCCCGGTAAGGTTATCAAGCAGTCGCCTGCCGCAGACGAGAAGCTGAAAAAGGGCGGCAAGGTCACGATCTATGTAAGCAAGGGCAAGCAGAAGTTCGATGTCGCAAATGTATACGGAATGACCGAGAATGAAGCAAGAACAGCACTTGCAAAATTCGATGTGAATGTTGTTTATGACGGATACAGCAACGATATTCCGTACGGCAGCGTACTAAGTCAGGAGCCTGCTGCGGCAACATCGCTTGAAGAAGGCTCTGTAATCAGACTCACGCTCAGCAAGGGCGCAGACTGGTCGGATTATACAGATACTCTGCCGTCTGAGGTTACCTCCGATAAGTACGAGATAACAGAACAGATACGCTACAGCTACCGTGACAAGCAGACAACCACATCGAATGATTCAAGCAAGGATGGCTGGACGCAGTATGACAGCTCGTGGACGTGGAGCGAATACGGCTCGTGGAGCGGCTGGTCAAGCTCTTGGGTAGGCTCAGATGATACCAGACAGGTGGAAACAAAGACTGTTACAGATAAGGAAGGGTATACCGAATACCGCTACGGCAGATATGAAGGAAAGCGTGCCAAAACAGGTAAATGGGGTACACACTGGTGCAGAGAGTGCGGAATTAATAAACAAGGCTGGATTGAAAGCACTATATATTATAAATGGACCGATTGGTCTACTTCAAGAAAGCCGGTTACTGATAAAGGCAGATGTAGCCATGTGAATTATCAGTATCAGTATTTTTACGACAAGTCGCCTTATCAGTATTACAAAGAAGAAAGCCGATGGATTGCACCTATCACCCACATAGAATACCGTTATCGTGAAAGACGGAAGATTTACACCTACTATTACTACAGATGGGATGATTGGAGCAGTTATTCGGAAAACGAAGTCAGCCAGACGTCCGACAGGGAAGTACGCACTAAGACTTATTACAGCTACAGAAGAAAGTAATCTGTAAATCAGCAGGGCAGTGGCACGGGCAGAAATGCCTATGCCTCCTGCGTGATCCTTATTGATAATCTGCTTCCTTTCACAATTAACCTACACAAAAACACCCCTGCGTTGCATTAAATCGCAACGCAGGGGTGTTATCTGTTTATGTTTACTGAGCGGTAGTTTCTGCCGCAGTTGTATTGTCGGGAGCGGGGGTTTCCGCTGTGGTCGTATCGCTCGGAGCAGGAGTAGTCGCTGACGGGCGGATGCTCTTTCTTGTAGTGGTGGTAGCCTCTGTTTCGGTTATCGTCGGGATTGTGGCAATTTCAATTTTCTTGATTATTATCGAAACTGCGGGTTTAGAGGCGATGCCAACCTCATCGTCAATGGAATTGCCGGATGAAACCTCGACCGCACTTATCTTGTCAAGAAAATCAAGCCCTTCTATAGCCTGCCCGAATATCGTATAGTTACCGTCAATGCTGAACACACCGCCGCTTGAAAGGTACTTTGCTTTTACATCGTCCGGAACGGAGTTGAGCTTTGAAAGATAATCGGTATAAGTCTTTTTGTCCTCCTCCTTCAGCCTGTCCTTGTATTCTTCAAGGTCGGAGGAAATATTCTCAGCGGTCTTTGCAATGTCAAACGGTGTTTTGTTGTTCACGATAAAGAACTGGCTGTTGATGCCGTCACTGCCTTCCGCATATCCCAGCGCACCGTAATAGGCTCTCATACGGTTGTTCGTTTCACGGGGAATCTCGGTCTTGTCGGCTGTTGTTCCGCCTGTGCCGTTACCCCTGAGCGAGCCGCCCTGTACCATAAAATCCTTGATTACTCTGTGGATCGTCTTGCCGTCATAATATCCGCTCTGAGCCAGCTTGACAAAATTATCGACACCCTTAGGCGCAACTTCGGGGAAGAGTTTGAAACGTATCTTTCCCGTTTCCTCGCCTATCTGAATTGTCATTTCGGCAAGGGTATCGCCGGGTCCTACGGTTATTTCAGCAGTGTTATCGTTTTTCTCGTTATTACAGCCGCTTGCCGTTATCATGGCTGCGGCGAGAGTTACCGCCGCTGCAGCTTTGCATAAAGACTTAAACCTCATTTTATCGGTCCTTTCGCCTGCAGGCTTTAGTTTGATGATGAATCCGAAGAACCTGCCGTTGAGCTGTTACTGCCGCTTGTACCGTTGGATTCGTTTTGAAGTTCTGCAATTTCTTCGGCAGTAAGATATTTGTCGGAAGTAGGTTCTTCTATGGTGAACTTTCCGTCCTTGTAGGAGTCAAGCGTAACTTTTACTATTTTGATTTCCTCAAGAGGCTTCATCGTATTCTTGTCGGAAGCCGACCAGAGTATCTTGTCGAGCGTGTCAAAGCCGTTTATAACCTGACCGAAAACCGTGTAAGTGCCGGCAAAGCCCGGAACACTGCCTCTTTTTTCGAAGGCTGTTATAAGTTCATCGGGGATGACCTGTGCGCTTGTTTCCTGGTCTGTATAGCCTCTCAGTTCTTTTTTGTTTTCTTCGGTTATCTCAAGCGCTCCCGTGAAGAAGAAACGGCTGTCCGAGTAGCCCTGCTGTGAGCTGTATCCTAAAAGTGCGCCCTTGAACGGCCAAAGGTTGACCGAGCATTCGTTCTCAATGAACTTGCCGTCGTCGGTAATGCCCTCCGTACCTTCATCGTTTGAAGCGCCGGTAATTGCGTAAATGCCTTTCTGTAACGCAAAGAACGGCTTTCCGTCATAGAATCCCTCCTCAGCACGCTTCTTGAAGTTTGCCACGGTTTTGGGAGCGAATTCGGCGTATAAAACAGCCGTTATCGTGCCAAGATTTGTTTCTATCACTGCAACGTCCTGACCCTCCGACGGCTTGTTGAGCTGTACCAGATCCATCTGTGTAAAGTCGTAAGTGCCGAGTGCGTTGGTTGTCTGATTGCCGAGCATTGAACAGCCCGAAAAGGCGGTTACCGTAATTATTCCGGCTAATACCGCCGCTAATTTTCTTCTGAATTTCAAGTTGTATTCCTTTCAGTTTATGCTTTTTATAAACATTTTGTCCTGAAGGAAAGTCCGCTGCCGCAGACTTTTCTTCTTTTGCCTGTTTTATTATTATAATTCACACCGCTTTAAAAGTCAAGAAATCAGCGGTTTAAAAGCGTTTTGAGCCACGCTTTGACAAATGAGATAAAACACTCAGTCGCCGAGCCTTAACATTTCGTCTATGCAACGCTTTGCGCCGAGCCTGATTTCTTCGTCAAGCACGATTTCTTCTCCTGCATTGCCGCATACGCAGTTGTATACTGTGGCAAGATTTGTAAGGTGCATATTGTGACAGACGCAGTCCTTTGACAGCGGATAGAATTTCTTGTTCGGCTCGTCAAAGCTGAGATGCTCCACTATGCTGTTTTCTGTGCCGATGATAAATTCTTTTGCGTCACTTTTTTTAGCATAACTCATTATGCCCGTTGTACTGCCTGCATAGTCAGCAAGAGCCGTTACCGCAGGAGCGCATTCGGGATGAACAAGAAGAAGTGCATCGGGATGCTGTGCCTTTGCTTTTTCAACGTCCTTTACTGTCATACGCAGATGAGTAGGACAGCCGCCGCTCACCAGCTTGAATGTCTTGTCGGGGCATTGCTTCTGGACATAATCGCCAAGGTTGCAATCGGGTATGAAAAGTATCTTGTCGCTGTCCAGCTTTTTCACTATCTTTACAGCACTTGATGAGGTCACGCATACATCGCATACCGTTTTAAGTTCCGAGGTCGTATTGATATAAGCCACGACCTTATAGTCAGGGTACATCTCCTTAAGCTGCAGGATAAGATCCTTATCCATCTGTTCAGCCATAGGACAGCCTGCATTGCTGTCTGAAAGTAAAACCTTCTTTTGAGGTGAAAGTATCTTTACCGTTTCAGCCATAAAGCGTACTCCGCACATAAGAACAGTGCTTTGAGGCGCTTTTGCCGCCATCTGACTCAATGCAAACGAATCACCGACAAAATCGGCTACATCCAGTATATCCTGTCTTTGATATGCGTGAGCCAGTATGCAGATGTCTTTTTCTTTCTTTATTCTCAGGATTTCATCCTGCATTTCTCTAACTGTCATTGCTTGTCCCTTTCTTAAAACCGGCGGGTTGATTTATTTTGCATAAGATTATTATACCGTTTTTTACGGTTATCGTCAAGTGAAAAGCCACGCACGGCAATAAAAGTTCGCAGAAATTCACCGCACGGCACTTTGTATGAGCCTTAAAGCCGTTTCGGCATTTCTGCGTGATATAACTATTCGCAGAGCCGTTTACAGCCCTGCGAATATATGGCTTCGGTTTGTGCGGTTATGCGGCAAAAACCGCATATTAAAGCTGCTGTATTGCGAGAATTGAGCTGTTGTAGCTTGATCTTAACTCATCCAGCATTTCAGGAGTGGTTTCGTCCGTTTTCTGCCGCAGAGCCTCGGTGACCTTATATGCGGCTTTGTAGAGATTTTCAAGTCCGAGATTAAGGCAGATACCTTTAAGCGTATGTGCCGCACGAAAAGCCGTTTCACAGTCATTGTTTTCAAGTGCGGCGAAAATATCCCTATAGCTTGTGTCCTCTGTGAACTTGTTGAGATATTTTGTTATCATCTTGTCGTCAACCAGCCTTGCAAGAACGTCCGAATAACTTCCTCCAAGCGCCCTGTAACATTCTTCGAGAGTCATTTTCCCTCCTTTGAAGCGTTCTTGTCTATATACATAAGTCTGTCCGCTTCTGTCAATGCGTTTTCTATCGGTTGGATTCCGTACACACCGCCGATAGCGGCGGCACATTTTATATCAGGGTAATCAGGCAGCTTTATATCCGAGATTTTTTGCTTTATCTCCGAAATTTTCTGATAAAACACAATTTCGGGAATATTAGCCATAAGAAGCACGAACTCATCGCCGCCCATCCTTATAAGAATATCACTGCTTCTTATACATTCCTTTACGCTTTCACAGACCGCCTTCAGCACGCAATCTCCTGCGGCGTGTCCGTAATGATCGTTTATGCCCTTGAAATTGTTAGCGTCAAGCATTGCCACAGCGTCAATATAACGCATGGACTTAGCCTGTTCTTCGTAATAACGGCGGTTGTAAGCGCCTGTCAGCGCATCGTGATACAGCTGTCTGTTATAGTTTACGATATTGTCCATAAAATCGGTTTTACCGTAAGCGCCGAGCAGAACGCCGTCCTTATCCTTATATATCATCTCAAGCACATACGGCTTTCCGCTGATTTCAACATATTTTGAGATTATCTGGAATATGCTGTCGTCGGCAAATTCCAGCTTGCTGACCTGCCCACGCTTTTCAAAAGCCTTTGAAGATACGCAGTTCTTACAACGCTGTGTCTTGCCCCATATCGCATAACATTTATGCCCACGGCAAGCGTTTATCATTTCCTCGTTGCCGGGCTTACAGCCGCTTCTGACGATTTCATTGTCGGTTATATCAACCAGCCTCACCACATCGAATATCTGAGTCAGCTTAATTATCGTTTGCCTTATTTCTGCGTCCTCGTTTTCTGAAATGCGGTATTCGGGACGCACAATAGCAAGTTCGCTGTCATTTATATCAATTATTCTGCCAAGTATACCCGTATACTTCGGATTTTCCTCGTTGCTCCACAGCGTCCTTATCCTTATCTCATACCAACGGCGTGGGCCGTTTAGCGAAAGCTGCTTCTTGATTGTTACGACAGGCTTTTCAAAAGAAGCCTCGCTTTGCATAGCGTCCAGTATATTCTGTATATTCTGTGCGCCGATATAATCCTGCTTAAGACCTCTCGGATGCATAGTCAGCTCCTGAAGTCCCAGTACCTTTGCGCCGTATTTGGTCAATCGCAGTACATCAAGCATTGCGTCATACTCAAACTGTATTTCTCCCGAGCCGTCAGAGAAGAAATTCCAGCGATCTCTTGCGGCGATTGGCAGGTGAGTGGAGAAGTTGATTTTTTCCGAAGAAATCTTGTTTTCTACAAGCTCCTCGGTTGCACGGATAAGCAGTCTGTCGTCCTGAGTTGTGTCTATCGAGTCAGAAAGCTCCGCAAGGATCTGCTTTTCACAGTCCTTAAGGCACTGAAGAAGCACGGGGTTGAAAGCACCGCATTGCCCGTCGAGTATCATCTCCATCGCTTTTTCGTGCGAAAACGCCTTTTTATAGCATCGGTTGCTTGTCAGCGCATCATATACATCCGCAAGAGAAGTGACCTGAGCCGAGATAGGTATCTCCTCGCCGCTTAGCCCGTCGGGATAGCCTTTTCCGTCATATCTCTCGTGGTGCCAGCGGCATATTTCATAGGCTTTGTCAAAAAGGGGATAGTTGTGCGTGTTATGCAGATCGTGAAGCATTTCCGCACCGATGACCGAGTGAGTTTTTATAACCTCAAATTCTTCCGCCGTCAGCCTTCCAGGCTTGTTGAGTATCTTATCGTCTATCGAGATTTTTCCAATATCGTGCAGGGAGGATGCTGTGCTGATAAGCAGTATATCGTTTTCTGTAAGGTGATACTTGTCCGTCTTTTCAATCAGATTCTGTAAAAGTATAGATGTAAGCTGTTTTATGTGATGAACGTGCATTCCGCTCTCGCCGTTTCTGAATTCGACAATATGAGCAAGAACGTTTATCATCATACTGTTGTTCTTTTCGTTCTCGTAAATCTGTTCCTCAAGCGCACTGAGCAGCTTTTTCTGCTTGCGGTAGAGCATAAGCGTATTGGAAACACGTTTGTGTATGACAAAACTGTCAAACGGTCTTAGAATATAGTCGGTAACGCCGAGTTCGAACGCTTTGCGGATGTAGCTCTGCGATGTTTCTGAGGAGATCATTATTACAGGAGTGTTATCTATCCAGTGGTAGCGTTTCATAACATCAAGCACACCGAATCCGTCAACAGCAGGCATTATTATATCAAGCAGAACAAGATCTATATCATATACCCGCTCTTTGAGGATGCTGAGCGCTTCTTCTCCGTCAGCCGCTTCGACAATATCATAATCATCGCTCAGCATATCGCTCAGCATATCACGGTTTATTGCAGAGTCGTCAACAATAAGTATACGGGCGTTCTTTTCCGCCGCATTATTCACATTATCCCTCCTTTGCAGATTATAGTTACCGGATTCTATTATCACTATATTTAAGTATAACCTTTTTTGGCTTTTAAGTCAATAGAAATCATATAATTAGTGCTTGACAGGCAAATCGGTAATTCGGACGGATAACGTTTAAAAGTCTTTTGATATAGCTGAAATGAGCCGTTTGCTTTTTTTGCAACCGGCTCATTCGTTTTAATCTAAATATTGTATAAACCCTGTCTTTTCCTTATCGTCATAACCTGCCTTACGGTAGAAATTCAGCGTGCTATCGAGTTTTGACCCTGTCATAAGTATAAGCCTGTAGCAGTTTTCAGCCTTCGCTATCTCCTTTGCTCTTTCAAGACACGCAGTAGCAAGCCCTCTGCCACGATATTCGCTGTCTGTTACTACATTCTCAACAAACGCATAAGGACGAGGCCCGTGCGTCATATTCGGCACTATTATGCAGGTACAGCTTGAAACTATCTTCCCGTCCTCCTCAGCTGCTATTAAGTGATAGTCGGGATCATTCACAAGCCTTTGCCAAAGCTCCCTTGTATCGCCCTTATATTCCGGTACGCTTGTTTCGTGCAGCTGACAATAAAGGCTCATCAGCTGTTCGTATTCATTTTCATTGACTTCTCTTATCATATAGCCTCCTTTGACAAATCAATCAGATTCCGATAAAAAAAGAGTGTCACTTTCGCAACACTCTTTTTAACTTTAATTACTGCTGCTGTTCTGCAGTATCGTTAGCTGTATCAGGAGTAACAGTATCACCGGCATCGCTGTTATCGCTTCCGCCGATAACATCTTCCTCCTCAACCTTGTCAGGAACGGGTCTTTCAACCATTTCCTTATTGAGAATACCGAAGTTCGACTTACCGTTCTTCTTGATCTTGTACATTGCATCGTCGGCCATACCGATTATCTCATCAACGTGCATCGAAGAATCCTTGATGATTGAAATACCGATACTTGCATTGACGCTGAGCTTGTCACCGTTATCCGATGTAAAGCCTTCCTTAAGTCCCGACAGAATATCACGGGCTACTCTTGTAGGATCGTTTGTTTCAATGTTTCTTACACAGGCTACAAATTCGTCACCGCCGTAACGACCCGCAGTACCGAATCCCTTGATTACAAAATTAATCGTATTTGCAACGAATTTCAGCACCTGGTCACCGGTAGCGTGGCTGTATTTGTCATTGTAAATCTTGAAGTCGTCAACGTCAATGAACAGGATTGCTACCTCGCTCTTGCGGACATTGATAAGCTCGATCTCGTTATCAATGGTACGCTCGATAGACTCACGGTTATAAAGACCGGTAAGGCTGTCGTAGCTTGCTCTTTCCGTAAGGAGTTTTTCACTCTTCTTTGCACGGTCAATATCAACGATAACGCCGACGATCTTGGCGATATTTCCATCTCTGTCACGGATAGTTGCAGTACGGAGCAGTATCCAGATATAGTCGCCGTAGATGTTCTTCCAGCGATATTCGTTGCCTTCGAATTCCTCGCCCTTTGACAGCTTTTCGAGGTCCTTGTGATAACGGTCGTTGTCCTCAGGATGAACCTTAACTTTAAGAAGGAAGCTGTCACCGAAGTGGTCGGAGGGGGCACGGTAGCTGAACTTCTTGTTGAAGTTGTTTGAGAAGAATACATCGTTAGACTTGAAATTCCACTCAAAGATTATGTTATCCGACATTTCGATAATAGTACGGTATCTTCCTTCACTTACAACAATATCATCTATAAGATCGTTGAATGTACGGGCAATCTGACCGTATTCGTTGTTTGCGATAACGTTGATTCTTGCCTCGTGGTCGCCTCTGTGTACCTTTATAAGTGTTTCTTCGATAACCTTGATAGGCTTTGTTATAATAAATACCAGTACGATTGCACCTGCTGTGAAAATAATCGCAACAAATACTATCATTCCCACTATACCGCCCATCGCTTCACCCGATAAGGTATATGCCTTGTCGGTTTCTGCAATTATAGCAAGCGTCCAGTTGCCTTCTTCGCCTTCGTTTATGGTAGGCATCTTTGAAGTAAAGCCTATTGTGGGAATAACACCGCTGTCTGTGCCCTTGAAGTTGTCGACCTCAACAGCAGAGCCTGTCTGTGCGGCTTCTGTAAACTTGAGATAAGCGCTGTTCTTCTTGTCCGAAGTATTGCCTATGTAGCTGTCGTGCATTATCGAGCCGTTAGGATCTATCAATACAAGCTTACTGTTGTTTGCAAACTGAGAAGATGTTGCAAATGACTTGAGGGCAGTGTTATTGAAGAATGTTACTACATAATAGTCACCGACTGAATACTTTACCACAAGTCGCAGGCCGTTTGCTGTTTTTCCGGGGAAGAGAGGATCGTTCTTTTCCTTGTCGCCTTCATTAAAGTTTGTGTATACATCGGGAGTATAGAATGTAACCTCTCCGTCTTTTCTTGAACATATATTCTTGAGAGTACCGTACAGCACATCATCTCTGGTAAGATCGTTAAAATCTTCGTTTGTTCCGACAACAGGTCTGAAGTCGCTCTTGTTGACGATCATAATTCTGTCGATTCTGACATTTTCATTGTCGGCGGAAGCTATATTCGAATATATCGTCAAAGCGTCTGTAGTGGTAGGATTTTTTTCCTTGTCGAAACTCAGTATATCCGGATTGTCGGCTATCTGCTTTGCACTGGCCGAAATTATACGGAAATACTCCGATATGTTATATGTCTGATTTTCAGCCATAGATTGCGCTGTCTGCTTGTAATTCTTCATTGCAAGTTTGTTCATCTCGACATTTGCGATACTGGCAAATACAACAGACGGAATGATCACAAAGCACGCAAGCACCGTGATCAGTAAGCTCTTGATCTTCATAAAAAAATAACCAACCTTTCCCACGTCTTTAACGGTATATTCTTATCCTTTACGGACGATGGTCATACTAATTCTCAGGATATTATATCATATTTTTGTCTGCTAGTAAAGCGTTTGTAGCGATTTTATTAGATTTCACTAATACAAAGCGTTTAGTTTTGTGCAAAAAAGCAAATTTGTGTAATTGCTTAACCGAAAACCGTTTCGGTGATTGAAAAAAATGGTGTTTCTCACATAATTATACGGTGCCTTTGAATCGCCGGGTATGAAACTGTCTTGGCTTCTCGGTAATATTCCCCGTACAGCTTGTTATCTGTATGAGATTCTTTACATTTAAGGTTAGAAAACGCAAATCTGCCTGACTTCTCGCATTTTTCCTTTACAAACCCCATAAAATATGTTAAAATATGAATTTGGAATACTGTTTTTAAACGTTTTAAGATAAAATGAATTTACAGGAAAATTGCGAATGAAAATTGATCAGATAAAAATGGGCTCGCTCCTCTCATATCTGTCGCTGATACTGGGTACGGTTGTTTCGCTTGTCTACACGCCTATAATGATAGAAAGGCTCGGACAAAGCGAATACGGTGTTTACTCCATAGTTCTCCCTATGGTATCGTATCTGAATCTTTTCAGCTTCGGTCTGGGCAGTGCGTACACAAGATTCTATACCAGATACAAGGAAGCAAATGACAAATACAATATGGCAAAGCTGAACGGTATGTTCCTTGTCATATACTCCCTTCTCGGCGTACTTGTGCTGATAGTCGGATTTACGATAGCCGCAAATCCCCGTCTTGCATTCGGTCAGAAGCTCACAGACGAGGAGATAGAGCTTGCCGTAAGACTTATGTATATTATGACTGTCACAGCGGCGGTCAGCTTTCCGCTGAGCGTATTTGAATCGAATACTATGGTCAACGAGCGGTATATCTTTCTTAAACTGCTTGCCATAGTAAAGTCGGTAATCAACCCCCTGCTCATAATACCCCTTCTGATGATAGGGCTTCGTTCCGAAGCAATAGCCTATATGAGCCTTGCCTTCACGCTGTTTTCGGGCTTGCTGAATATCATATACTGCAACAAAAAACTCGCTATACGGTTTTATTTCCGTGACTTTGATTTCAAGCTGCTCAAATCAATGTTCAAGTTCACAGGCTGGGTATTTGTCGGCATTGTGGTCGATCAGCTGAACTGGAGCGTCGATAAGCTCCTGCTCGCATGGATGCACGGCTCAAACGAGGTAGCGACCTACAACGTAGCGTCACAGCTTAACATCTACTATATGTCTATGGCCACCACATTTTCGGGAATACTCACCCCGAGAGTTCATCAGATGGTGGCAAACAAAGTCCCCGACAAGCAGATAAGCGATTTGTTTATCCGTGTCGGACGTTTTCAGTTTACCATCCTCACAATGATTCTGTTCGGATTCGTGGCGGTAGGCTATCCCTTCGTTCTTCTTTGGGCAGGCGAAGCCAACGCAAACGCATTTGTTATTGCGCTTTTGCTGTTTATACCGACTATTCTTCCGAGTATTCAGAATCTCGGCATCGAAATTCTGCGAGCAAAAAATATGCACAAATTCCGCTCGCTTGTATATGTGCTTGTTGCCGTGCTTAATATAGTGATAAGTATACCGCTGTGCGCCCTGTTCGGTGCCGTCGGTGTGGCGATAGGTACGGCTATCCCTGTTTTTATCGGCAACGGACTTATAATGAACTGGTATTACAATAAATTTATCGGACTTGATATTCCGAGATTCTGGAGGAGGATTACAGCGCTTCTTCCCTCGCTTGTCGTTCCTGCGATAGCGGCGATACTGATTGCCTGCCTTGCTCACGCTTCGGGCTATCTCGGAATACTGTTCTGGGGTGCTATCTACGTTGTGATATTTATAGTATCGGTATGGCTCATAGGACTCACTCCGAGAGAAAAGGAGATTGTAACTTCTCCGCTTAAGCGCATAATATATAAGATATTATCAAAGTTACTCAGATTATAAACAAGAGGTTTTGTAAATGACAAAGTTAAAGACATTCTTCCGCAGACTGTTTGCAGGCAGCTTTAAACGTATGTTCGGCTATATCGGAACGATTCATAAGGAAACAGGCAAGAACAGATTCATAATGTTCTTTGATATGATATGGTGCATTTTCCGTTATTCTGTCGGCTATATGGATTACCGTGTGTTCGGCTTTGCAAATATTAAAGGCAAAAACAGACGCACGTTTATGACAATGAACGATAATATAACCATCTCAAAGCGATGCAATGACAGGACGTATTTTCATATATTCGATAACAAATCCGAATTTGACGAGGCGTTCAGAGAATACATCGGCAGAGATTTTCTGAACCTTGAAAAAGCGACGGCGGACGATCTGCGTGAATTCTGCAAGGGCCGTGAAACTGTATTCGCAAAGCCTGTAAATCAGTTCGGCGGCGAAGGAATCACAAAGGAAGCGGTAACCCCCGACACCGATTATGAAGCGCTTTACAAGCGTCTTTGCGACAACAAGCAATATCTTGTCGAAGAAACGATAAAGCAGAATGAACAGATGGACAGGCTCAGCCCTTCGTCTATCAATACGATCCGTATGGTGACCCTTCTGCACGAAGGCAAGGTACACTTCATGTATGCTCTTGTCCGTATGAGCAACGGCACCAACTGTGTTGACAATATCTGCAGCGGCGGTATGTATGTTTCAATAGGCGCAGACGGCGTGATACACAAGAACGCCTACTGTGACGCTACCGGTGTATATTATGAGGAACACCCTTTTACACATACAAAATTCAACGGCTTTGAAATCCCAATGTTCAGTGAAGCGGTCGAAATGTGCAAAAAGGCGGCTCTTGTAGTACCGCAGGTCGGCTACATAGGCTGGGACGTTGCGATAACTCCCACAAGACCTGTTTTGGTAGAAGGAAACACCCTGCCGAGCTACGATATGTGCCAGAACTACGGCCACATCGACAATAAGACGGGAGTCAAGCCCAGATTCGTCGAGATTCTCGGTGAAGAATATTTCAAATAATCCGACTTTTATAACGGTGAGCGTACAGTGTGCGTTCACCGTTTTTTGTTTACCTCTCCGCCATGAAAACCTCAATCCCTCCCTCTTGACAAAGGGTATCCTGTATGCTATAATTACATTTGTTCTAAATAGAACGATTGCATAAAAAGGAGTTGACGATTTGTTTTTCCGGGATCACCACAGGACGATTACCTGCTATTACGAAAAGCTAACCGGTGCGGTCTGCGATAAATACGATCTTACGCAAATGGAATATGATATATTGATGTTCCTGCACGATAATCCGCAGTATAATACCGCCGCCGAAATCGTTAAGATACGCAAATCCACCAAATCGCACGTTTCCACTTCGCTTAGAATGCTCGAAGAAAAGGGACTAATAGAGAAAAGACAAAGCGAGGATAACAAAAAGCACATTGCTATTATTCTTTTGGATAAAGCGAAAACTATAGTAAATGAAGGCACAGCCGTTCAGAAGCAGTTTGCAAGGGATATACTGGACGGACTTTCCGATGAGGAAATGGATATGTGCAAGGCAATATTTGAAAAAATTTACGAAAATGCGGAAAAACGCCTGAAACAATTTAAATGATCGGAGAAGACAGAAATGTTTAAAGTTAAAAAGAGGACGCTTTTATTGATAGCAGGCATTGTGTGGCTTATTGCCGGATTCAATGTCGCAAGGCTCGGAGTATTGTCTTACCTTGTTATCGAGAGACAATGGTTTATGTATCTGCTGTCGGTAGTTGTATTTGTCGCTTTCGGAATGATGTTTCTTAAAATGAGCGGTAAGCATACAAGAAGAATACTCGGATATGAAGACCGCCGCCCGTTCTGGCATTTCTTCGACCTTAAGGCATATATCATTATGGCTTGTATGATGGGCGGAGGAATAGGGCTGAGAGAAGCAGGAGTATTCCCTGATGTCTTTGTGGGATTTTTCTATACCGGGCTTGGCTGTGCGCTGGCGTCGCCAGGAATATCTTTTATCGTAAATTTCATAAGATACGATAAACTGGTCTGAAAAGTTTTTTATAACAAGCGGTATGCGAAGATGATAAATCAGCCGTGTATCCTGCCGAGCTTGATTGTTATTGATTGAAAATTTTACAGTGCCTTGTCGCATTCCAAAAAAGATTTAAGCAGGCTAAAATTACTTGCCTGTAACATTCGGATATAATAAGACCCCCTTGTCGCTTGACAAGGGGGTCGTTGTTATTTGATTTAACCGAAGATATTCAGCAGAACACCTGCGGCAACGGCAGAACCGATAACACCTGCAACGTTCGGTCCCATAGCGTGCATGAGAAGGAAGTTTGAGGGGTTTTCCTTAGCGCCGACCGTCTGTGAAACACGGGCAGCCATAGGAACAGCGGATACACCGGCTGAACCGATAAGGGGGTTTATCTTGCCGCCTGAGAGCTTGTTCATGAGCTTTGCAAGTAACAGACCGCCTGCTGTACCGAAGCAGAATGCGATAAGTCCGAGTGCAACTATCATAAGTGTCTTTACTGTCAGGAAGTTTTCGGCTGTTGCTGTAGCACCTACAACAGTACCGAGCATTATAGTGATAATGTTCATCAGTTCGTTTGATGCTGTCTTTACAAGTCTGTCAACAACACCGCTCTCTCTGAAGAGGTTACCGAGCATCAGCATACCAACAAGGGGAGTAGCGTCGGGAACGATGAAAGCAACGATAAGTGTAACAGCTACGGGGAATATGATCTTTTCTCTCTTTGTAACGGGACGTAAACTCTCCATTACAATGGCACGTTCCTTCTTTGTTGTGAGCAGCTTCATTATAGGAGGCTGGATTACGGGAACGAGCGCCATATATGAGTATGCGGCAACCGCTATCGAGCCGAGTAGCTGTGGAGCCAGCTTTGAAGTAAGGAATATTGCCGTAGGTCCGTCAGCACCGCCTATGATACCGATTGACGCGGCCTCCTTGAATGTGAATGCCACACCTTCAATACCCGTAAGGCTGAATGCGCAAGCACCAAGGAAGGTTACGAAGATACCAAGCTGTGCAGCCGCACCGAGCAGTAAGCTCTTGGGGTTTGCTATCAGAGGACCGAAGTCTGTCATACAGCCGATACCTAAGAATATCAGCGGAGGGAATATCTGAAGTTTAACGCCGAGATACAGTATATCAAGCAGACCGCCGTTATGAAGAACTTCGCCGTAGTTGACACCGTTTTCGGCAAAGTTCGCCGCAATCGCAGGGTCGGGGCTGATACCGAACATTTCCGGGTGGAACATATTCGCACCGGGAATATTGGTAAGCATCATACCGAAGGCGATAGGCAGTAACAGCAGAGGTTCAAACTTTCTTACTATCGCAAGATACATAAGTAAGAATGAAACGGCTATCATAAGTCCCTGCTGAGGGGTTATGTTACAGAAGCCCGATTTTTGTGCAAGCGCAACAAGGGCATTCCAGAAAACGTCTAAAATTTCCATCTTGTTCTCCTTTTATTTGATCTGGCTTTAAAACGAACGGGTATTCTCGTTTACACCCGCATTGCCCCAGCTTGAACGAGGCTGTTTCTCGGCACGTTTGATTCTCTTGATTGCATAGGTCTTTCCGTCACCTGCCGTATAAGCGGCGATTGCGGCTGAAATAACAGCAATAACCTCATCGTCGTTCTCGTCCTCTTCGATAAGTTCAACAGGAGCGGGAGCGGGAGCAGGCTGAGCGACTGTCTGGTCAGGCTTAGCATCCTTTTTCTTCTTGTTTCCCAGATTGCAGAAGAAGGAAATGATGTAAAGCAGTCCTATAAGCAGTCCTAAGATCAGGAAAACAACAACCATACCGGTAATAACCGTAGCCCACATACCGCTTATGTTGTCAGCGGCTGTCTTATCGGTGATTATCGCCATAGTACGCAGTAAATTGTCCGTCATGCATAATTCTCCATTCTTAATTGTTCTCGCAATGCAGTACCGTTTTTTGAGCATAACGGCATAGCATAAAACTAATATAATTATACCTTATTTCCGATTTAAATTCAACGCTTTTCTTTGTAGATTTTTTAACAAATTTTCTTGATGAATTATGTGTATTTTTAGCGTAATTTTAGATAATATCACAAAAACGCAGTTGAAAGCCGTATATCGTACTGTTAATGATGTATGAAGCGTTGCAGGAAAATCAAAAGGTGCCGCAAAAACGGCACCTAAGATTGTCGAATAACCTATATATTTTTGAAAATGGGTGTTTAGCGTTGCTTGCTATGTTGGTTTTGCATCGTGCAAAACTTTCGGCAAGCAACCAAAGCATCCTTGCTTTGGGGCGTAGCCCCAATGCGGGTTGTCAGTCGTTGGTGTCGTTGCATCGTGCAACGACTGTGTGCGACTGACTGCAAGCGTCCTTGCTTGGTGAGGGCGGCAGCCCCACACTTTGCCCCTTCCCACGGGGAAGGGGTTTGGGGTTAGGGATAGAGAAGTTGCCCTATTTTTATAAAAATAGACTTTTTCTACTTCTACAAACCGAGGTGCCGCAAAAACGGCACCTCAATTCTTAATATTTATCGTTTGCGTCCTCTGTAAACTCTGTTTCCGAATTTACAGCCGTGTCAAAATGCGAGATTCCTACAGCTTTCGTTTTCTTTTGTGCAGGAGTTTCCGTTTTGGCTTTTTCCGTTTTGAAGTCGGCAGATATGGTTTTTATTGCCGATTCGCTGTTTTTCTTCTTGTTTTCGGCTGTCTTTTTCTGCGTATTTGTAGCAGGCTTGCTTTCGTTTTTCTTTATCTGCGTATTTGCAACAGGCTTGCTTTCAGATGCCTTTTTATCTGTGATTATTTCTGTAGGCTTGCTTTTGACAGCAGGCTTCTCGGCTTTTATTTCTTTAGCCTCTACAGTGGTTTTCTTTATTTCCTGCTTGCTTTTTACCGTTTTTTCCTTGTCACGCTTTGGCTCGGACGGCTTTTTAGCTTCCGGGCTATCTGCTTTTTCCGGTTTTGCCGAAGCTGTTTTCTCGCTTTTGTCAGCCTTGCCTGTGGCTTTCGCAGATTCTTCCTCGATTGCCTTTTTGCTTAATTTGAATTTGCTTACCATACCGTCAAGGATAGTCGCCTGTGAAGATAATTCTTCTGCCGATGCGGCACATTCTTCGCTTGTAGCGGAGTTTGTCTGTACAACGGAGGAAATCTGATCGACACCTGCTGTTATCTGAGATATAGCTGTCGCCTGTTCTTCGCAGGCTGTTGAAATATCCTCAATCAGATCAGCCGTCTGCGTGGTGGTTTCAACGATAAGAGCAAGCGTTTGTGCCGTATCGTTTGCGATTGCGGTACCGTCCTCGACCGCCTTGATAGAATCTCCGATAAGCGTTGTGGTATCGCTTGCCGCCTGTGCAACCTTGCCTGCAAGATTTCTTACCTCGTCCGCAACTACGGCAAAGCCCTTGCCGGCTTCTCCCGCTCTTGCCGCTTCAACGGCGGCATTAAGTGCAAGAATATTCGTCTGGAACGAAATATCGTCGATGGCTCTTATGATATTTGCTATCTGCTTTGAAGTATCGTCTATCTTTTGCATAGCCTCAAGCAGAATATTCATCTTCTCATTTCCCGAATCAACCAGCTTTGCGGCTTGTTCGGAATTCTTTGCTGCGTCGCCTGCTCTTGCAGCATTGCGGGTTACCTTTTCGGATACTTCCGCAAGCGAAGCGGAAAGCTCTTCCACAGAAGCCGCCTGCCTTGTAGCACCCTCAGAAAGATTTGCGGCGGCAGCTGATACCTGCTCCGCACCGTTAGATACCTGATCTCCTGCTGTGCTGATACCTCTCATCGTCTTGTTGAGCGAGAGCATTATTCTTTCGTATGAAACTCTCAGCTTTGCAAAATCACCGAAATACACATCAGCGGGAGAATATGTAAGATCGCCGTTTCCGAGTGCGGCGAGCATATTGTCAAGGTCCGTGATAACTGCGTTTATCTGTGTTGTTATCTGATTCGTGCTTTCGCTGAGCTGGCTTATTTCCTTGTCGATATTTTTGCCGAAGTCGAGCGGCTCGGCATGAAGATTTCCCTGTGAAAGCGTCACGATCCTGTCAGAGCAGAGCTTGACGGGCTTGATTACCTTCTTGACTATCGTGAGGATCAACAGCACCGATACGACAAAGCAGATAACAGCTACTATAGTTCCTATAGTCAGCGACATCTTTATGCTGTCCGTGTATTCCGACGGGGTAGCGACAACAAGACAGCTCCATCCTTCCGTATTCGCAATAGGAGCATAGGTCACATATTTATCCACGCCGTCAAGCGTAACCTCCGCAAAGCCTTTTTCGCCTTTTATGGCATTGCTTATGCAGTCCGCTATGCCCTGATATGAGCTGTCCGCCTGTGCAAGTGTCTTGTAGTTTATACGCTCTGTCAGCTTGGTTTCATCGGGATACGCAATTATCGTACCCGTCTGGTCTATCGCCATGGCATAGCCTGTTTCGCCTATTTTCGTTTCACCTATCACGGCTGAGAATGTACTCATGTCAACACACGCCATAAGTACGCTTCTGAGCGTTGTATTGTCGCTGTCGAACATAGGTATCGCAACGTCCATAAGAACGTGCTTCAGATCCTTTGCGGCATAAGGCTCGCCCTGTGCTGTTTTTTTGGTTTCCACAGCCTTTTTGAAGCTCTCGTTTTCCGAGTAATCAAGCGTTTCGGCATAGAAACACTTGCCGTTCGTATTCACGATTTTAATATCGGTGAGCATAGGGTTCTTTGTAAGTATCGAGAAGCACTTTGTGGAAAGAGTACCCGTATCCGTCAGATCATCAAATCCCGAATCATACGCAATCTGCTGCAGCTCCGCAGTGATGGAACTAAGCTGATTGGAAACGGTATTCGAAGACATATCCGCAACCTCGGTCAGCTGATTTTTCAGCGACTCCTGTAAAAAGTTGTAGTTTATGCCTATATTCACACCGCCGACGATAAGGAGCGAGCTGCCTACCGCAAGACACATCCATTTGAATATCTTGCCTGTGAGCGATTTACGCTTTTTCTGCACCTGCTTTACACCGTCGGAGATTTTGTCAAATTCTTTTGATATATCCTTTTTAGCTGACATTAGCCTGTCCTCCCGGATTTGTTATGTTGTGTGTTATTACTAAATCATACCACATTATAAGAGTAAAGTCAAATAACTGAACCATTTTCTACGGCAGTTTTCATAACTGCAATAAAAATCACACCGTGAAATTGTTTGTTCTGCACATATTTATCGTTACTCAGTTTGCCGCTGTTATTTTGTATGCCTGTTTATGTACTTGCTGTGCAGTTTTGAGTACATTATCTTCTGACCCGTGTAAAGTCCGTAGTAGCCCGATAAAATATAGCTTACCGAGCAGGCGGCGGCAAAGAATATTATGCCCTCTCCGCCGAAAAGTTCAATGCTGAGTAAAAGCGAGGTTACAGGGCAGTTTACCACGCCGCAGAACAGCGAAACAAGTCCGAGTGCGGCAGTGAACTGAGGCGGCAGACCGACCAGTGTTCCGAACAGATTTCCGAATGTAGCGCCTATGAAAAATGACGGAACTATCTCTCCGCCCTTGTAGCCGCCTGCAATGGTTATCACGGTGAATAACAGCTTCAGTGCGAATGCTTCGGGGCGTGTAGTGCCTGACATAGCGTCAGCAATGATATTCATTCCCGCTCCGTTATAATCCGTTCCGAATACGGCGGTCAGTATTACGATTACACAGCCGCATACGAAAATTCTGATATAGTTGTTCTTGATTTTTGCCGATAACAGCTTTGACAGCTTATGGAGCGAATAGCAGAAGACGATGCTTAGCAATGCCGTGCCAACGCCGAGTATCATCGCAAACGCTATGTTCATAACGGAAATATCCGGTATCACTACTTTATATGTTACCGGCACTATTCCGAACAGGCGGGAAATTCCCAGTGCAACCGCCGCAGAGAAAAAGCACGGCACGATAGCCGAGTAGTAAAACACTCCTACGCTGATAACCTCCATAGCAAAGAATGTTGCGGTGACAGGAGTACCGAACAGTGCCGAAAAAAGTCCGCTCATTCCGCACATTACCAGAAGATTGCCGTTGCGTTCATCCATTTTGAGAATTCTCGCTATTTCCGCCGACAGCCCTCCGCCTATCTGGAGCGCCGCACCCTCACGGCCTGCCGAACCGCCGAACAGGTGAGTGATAAAGGCGGATATGAAAATAAGAGGAGCCATTCGGACCGGTATTTTTCCCTCGGTTCTGATTGAGGTGATTATTATATTGGTGCCGGGGTCGTTTTTCAGACCGCAGATACTGTAGAGGAAAACTATTGCAAGACCTGCCAGCGGCAGGAAGTATACCATAAAAGAATGCCCTGTGCGGAATTCTGTCGCAAACTCCATGCAAAGATGGAACAGCGAGCCGATAACACCACAGCAAATGCCTGTTATCCCCGACAGCAAAAGCCACTTGAAAAATGTTTTAAGCGTTATGTAGAGCCTTTCACTGCGGATACGCAGATGATTAAGCAGTTTGTTCATAATTATATCTGACCCTCTCTGACGGAAACTTCTGCAGATGACAACGTGTGCATATCCCCGTTTTCATCTCTTACTATCAATCTTGCATTTTTATCAATGTCAACTGCGGTAGCGTAATACTCCGCATTTGACGATATGACCCTTATCCGCTTTCCGATCACAACCGAATAGCTTTTGTATTCTTCTGTCAGCTTTTCAACGGACATACGTTCGCATATTTCGAAGAAGTTGTTCAGTATTTCGGCGGCAAGAGCGCATTTCAGTTCGTTTCCTGCCGCTTCTTCGGAATAAAGGCTGGAGGCAATATCGGAGATCTCGGACGGGAAACCGCCTTTCGGACGGCTGATATTGATACCGAGTCCCATTACGGCATATTGCAGGCTTCCGCTTTCAAAGTCGGTGACCGCTTCGGTGAGGATACCGCAGATTTTTTTGCCGTTCAGCATTATATCGTTTATCCACTTGATACCGGCTTTTATTCCGCATACCTTTTTGATGGCTCTTACAACCGATACAGCCGCACCTGCGGTAATGAAGAACGCTTTGTCGGCTTTGAAATCGGGGCGGAGAAGCACAGACATATAAATGCCTGTGTCGGCAGGCGAGTAGAAGCTCTTTCCGTGTCTGCCTCTGCCTTCGGTCTGCTCGTTTGCAATAAGAACGGTTTTGCTTGGTGCGCCGTTTTCGGCGGATATGCGGAGCAGGGTATTTGTGGATGTGACAGTATCCTTTATCGTAATATCAGCGTCTGCGGCAGATTTTTTCAGCAGCTGCCTTATGCGAAGTATACCGTAGCGTGTGAAATCGTCCGTTTCGCCGCCCGAAAGCAGATAGCCCTTGTTCTGTGCCGCATCAATTATAAATCCGTCCGCCCTTAAAGAGTTGATGGCTTTCCAGACAGCGTTACGGCTGACGTAAAGCTGCTTTGAAATTTCTTCGCCGGAAACGAATTTCCCTTTACTGCTCATAAGTATAAGCAGGACTTGTTCTTTCAATTTCATAATAAGTTTCACCTTTCACTGTCACCCTGCGGATTTTAAGGTTGACAATACGGACATTCAAAACCGCAGAATATATCTGCGGTCAGAGGTATCAATTACAGCTTTTCAAGCATATCGGTTGTTTCGTCAAGCCAATCTCCGTCATAAAGCTCGATAAGGCCCTTATCGCAGGCGGCGGCTAATTTCGGGTTGATAGGCATTCTTGCTATATTCTTTATGCCGTATTTTGCGGCAACTTCGTCTATATGACTTTCACCGAATATGCTGTGACGTGACTTGCAGTCGGGGCATTCGAAATATGACATATTTTCAACTATACCGAGTACGGAAACGTCCATCATTTCAGCCATTTTAACAGCCTTGCCGACGATCATCGAAACCAGCTCCTGAGGAGAGGTTACAACAATAATTCCGTCAACGGGAAGTGACTGGAACACGGTAAGCGGTACATCGCCCGTTCCGGGAGGCATATCGACAAACATATAATCAACATCGTTCCAGATTACATCTGTCCAGAACTGCTTTACGGTATTTGCGATAACAGGACCTCTCCACACAACAGGGTCTGTTTCATCGGGCAGAAGCAGGTTAACAGACATGACCTCAATGCCGGTCTTTGTCATAACGGGGTAGATGCCGTTGTTGTCGCCGGTAGCTTTTCCGTGAAGACCGAACGCCTTCGGGATAGACGGACCCGTTATATCTGCGTCAAGAACTGCCGTCTTGAAGCCTTTTCTCTGCATAGCTACAGCAAGCAGAGATGTGACCATAGACTTACCTACGCCGCCCTTACCGCTGACAATTCCTATAACCTTCTTTATATGTGACAGCTCGTGGGGCTTTTCAAGAAAGCTCTGAGGTGTCGTTCTTTCACCGCAGTTCTGTGAACATGAACTGCAATCGTGAGTACATTCGCTCATAAAATCGTTTCCTTTCAATCGGCAAAAGCCGTTTATTCTGCGCTTATTCTGTCTGTGCGTTTATTCTGTCTGTACGTTTATTCTGTTTGATAGTATACCACTATCGCATTCAAAAATCAAGGCGGATATCAAGGCAAAACCGCACAATTAACGGCTGTCGCCTTTGCCGCACGCTAAGCTTGCATATTTTCCGCCATCTTGCACAAATTTCGCTTGACAGGCGTCAGCCTGCCCGCACTCAATTTATACAATCTGACGAAAAATCTACTAAGCAATCGCACGACAATAATTATGCGGTATTGCCTTAAAAGAGTAAATCAGTCCGTTTTTGAACAAAACAAAACCGCCGGAACGGTCCGGCGGTTCAGATCGCTTTTAATTAATCGTGGTGGCAACCGCAGTCGCATTCTTCGTCCTCTAAGCAGCTGAGATCAAATTCAAGATTTTCTCCGCAGTTAGGGCAGGGGATCTCACCCGACTGAATAACGTCGAAATCAACTGTGATAGTGTTTCCGCAGTTAGGGCAGGTTACTTCGTACATATCGTCGTCGTAATCGTCATCATCGCAGCATTCGTCACAATCACAATCATCGTAATCGTCTTCTTCATCACCGTAAACGACATCTTCAAGGCAGTCAACGCTTTCTTCCATATCGGTCATAACGTCTGCAACATCGTTCAGTTCTTCATCAATATCGCCGAGTGTCAGTGCAATATCGTCAAGAACGTCAACGATAGCTGCAAGCACTTTGCCTTCCTTAGTTGAATCATCAACACCCAGACCTTCTGCAAGTCCCTTGATGTATGATACCTTTTCTGCAACTGTCATAGTAAAAATCCTCCTTTTACTGTCTGCAATTACTTCAAGCAACCGTTATACGATTACTTGTTTGTTACACGCTCCATATATTCGCCTGTTCTTGTGTCGATACGGATCATATCTCCGATCTCAACGAACAGAGGAACACGGATCTCAGCGCCTGTTTCAAGAGTAGCGGGCTTTGTTACGTTTGTAGCTGTATCGCCTCTGAAGCCGGGGTCTGTATCTGTGATTTCAAGCTCTACAAAGTTGGGAGGCTCTACACCGAAAACCTTGCCCTTGTATGAAAGAACTTTACATACCATATTTTCCTTTACGAACTTGAAGTTGTCCGAAAGCTCTGCCTTGTTTATCGGCACGTCCTCGTATGTCTCTGAATCCATGAAGTGATAGAGATCGCCGTCATTATAGGTGTACTCCATGTCTTTTCTTTCAACATAAGCTGTGGGGAACTTAGCTGTGGGGTTGTAGGACTTTTCAACTACCGAGCCGGTAATTACGTTTCTGATCTTGGTTCTGACGAAAGCGGCACCTTTACCGGGCTTTACGTGCTGGAACTCAATGATCTGCATTACGTTGCCGTCCTCTTCAAAGGTCATACCGTTTCTGAAATCGCCTGCTGTGATCATATTTTAAAATACCTCCGTATATTTTATCGGGTTTATGCGGAAAAATACCGCCGCTGAAAGCCGTTTTTGTTTTTTATCTCTCAGCCCCATATTCTATCTATTATATTTTACATTATTCCCGCCGTAATTGCAATACCTTTTTGAAATTTTTTTGCTTTTTGCTTCTGCTTCGGTTCTAAATTACGGTTTTATAC
>ERZ1026848.16-NODE-16-length-86914-cov-37.748086_pt1 | contig 86914 bp, 59 predicted proteins | sample MGYA00380154_ERZ1026848 | MGnify/ENA primary metagenome ERZ1026848 (study PRJEB33269, sample SAMEA4719790) | human gut metagenome | biome: human-associated habitat; feature: organic feature; material: feces | place: Cameroon | collected 2013-10 ...
CTGGAGCCTTGAATTATACTTGTTTCTACAAAATCAAAGTGTCAAAGACAGGAAAATATTCAAGTTAAATGAAAAAAGCAAGGCGGAGACTGATTTTTTTTGTACTTTTGTGAATCCTTTCAATCGTTTTTAGTCGTAAGTCTGAAATTCGCTGTGGAAGGTTACCCGGTAGGGTATCATGGTATATGCGAACTTATATATGTCAAGTTATGAGGAAGGTATTAAGGTATTTATTTGTTATTGTGCTGTCTGTGTGTGCGGTGGACTTGTCCGCGCAGTCTCAGGCCGTACAGTTTTTCGCTCATCGCGCCAGCCGTTTCGAGTATGATGAGAACACGCTCCCGGCATTCAAGGCTTGCTATGAACAAGGAATAAGGGGCTTTGAGACCGACATCAGAATGAGCAAGGACGGACAGCTTGTTGTGAACCACGATGAGACGTTCGCCAGATTGACTCCATGCACCGGTGCGGTCGAGTCGATGACATCTGATGAGATCCGCAAGTTGACAACATTCCAAGGCAACAAGATTCTTTTCCTTGATGAGCTTGTGGGCTTCCTTTCGGACAAGGATGGCCTCTACGTTGAGTTTGAAATGAAGGTCAGCCCGACATCAAGTTATCCGGAGGATCGCCTTCGCGAGTATTGCGACAAACTCTACAAGGCGGTCATGTCCAAGAAGCCGGAGCATTCCACTTATCTGTTCACGTCCAGCAGCAGAGATGCCTTGAATATGATGAGAAAACTTCATCCGGACGCTGACATGCTCATGATTTTCAGCAAGCCGGTTTGTGATGAGACCATCCAGATGGCGGAGGCTATGGGAATCAAGCGGATCGGGTGCAACATGAACGGCACTACACGCTCCATGGTGAAAAAGGCGAAGGAGGCTGGCCTGGCTGTTTCCCTTTGGCCTTCAAGGACTCCTGAGGACATCATGCTGGGCGTATATCTCGGCGCGGAATATCTCTGCTGCGACAGGGCCATAGAGGTGAAGAAATTTTTGGACGAGAAGGCCACGTTTGTGAAATACAAATAGTTTTTTTGCTAAAGGTGCGCTTTAACAAAATCATTGAAGTTTAATAGTACTAAATATTCATTACTTAAAAAACATTGATGCGAGGATAAAGAACCATAATAACCTTGTAAACCATTAGAAATAATAACCAAGGATTTCAGTTTGCCGCAGAATCTTGAACCTTGCTATAGGTTCTGGTAATTATTTTTATTGAAAATTTATTACGATTGAAATGAATCACATAATAACCAGTTCTTCTCCCGAAAAGGGGAAGAGTAGACAATTGTTATTGCTTACGAAAGGTTTGATGACGACCGTTATGGCGATTCTTTTGTTTCTGGTGCCATCTGAAGTGTTTGCTCAGAAACTCACTGTATCAGGTTTTGTCAAAGAGGCCGCTACCAATGAGCCTGTTCCGGGGGCGGTTGTAATGGTTAAGGGCACATCTGTGGGTACATCGACTGATGCGAACGGAGCGTACACCCTCAAGGCTGACGCCAACGCTGTCCTTGTATGCCAGCTTTTCGGTTATAAGACTGTAGAGGTTAATGTCAGCAAGAGAACAAAATTGGACATCCTTCTTCAGGAAGACACCCAGATGCTTGACGCGACTGTTGTGGTCGGTTATGGTACTCTCAAGAAGACCCAGTTGGTGGGGGCCGTCGAGAACCTGTCGGGTGAGGAACTTGAAGGCAGGACCAACTCCAATGTGACGAGGTCTCTTCAGGGGCAGATCCCGGGATTGAACATCATTCAGGCCGACGGTAAGCCTACCCATCAAGGGTCTATCACCATCCGAGGCAACGGAACTTCGTATCAGTCCAGAAAAAAGGTCGGTGGAAGTGCTGGCAATCAGAAGCACTCGATCGGCCAGGGCAGCAGCGCCCTTGTCCTCATCGACGGAGTCGAGGGAGACCTCACTACAGTGAATCCAGAGGACATCGAAACTGTCGCTGTCCTTAAGGATGCTGCCTCTGCTGCCGTATACGGTGCCAGAGGTGCTTTCGGTGTCATCCTCGTGACAACCAAGGCTCCGAAGACCGACAAGATTTCCGTGAACTACAACGGCTCTGTCTCATTGAACAGAAGAAACATCATGTGGGAGGACGAGCTTGTCACAGATGGCCTTCAGTGGCTTGATACCTTTGTTGAGTTCTTCAGGAACGACAAACGTACTCCGACTTCCGCCGGTTCTTTGCCTGGTAATGTCAATAACAGGTCCAATACCTATTCCGAGGCTTATCATGAGGAGTTCCGTCGTCGTAAAACTGATCCTACCTATGAGAATTACGGTAAGATCTATGGTGACGGTAAGGATGTCGGCTTCGGAAGCAACTATGCTTACTATGGAAGCACCAACTGGCTTGACATGTTCTACAAGGACATGAACATGACACAGAACCATAACCTCAGCATCAATGGCGCGTCTGAGAAGGTAAGTTATGCCATCAGTGGGCGTTATTATGGACAGGACGGTATCTATAAGCTTGGCAATGAGGATTTCAACCAGTACAATCTTCGCGCCAAGGGTTCCATAAAGATTACCGATTGGTTGAAGTTGACCAATAACACATCTGTGTTCAAGCGTAAGTACCACCAGCCGATGGTGTCAGGTGGTTCACAGCCGCTTCTCCGCCAGTTCGAGCATAGAGGACAGCCTATCTATCCTGCTTTCAATGAGGACGGTACGCTTACATTCTATGGCGCTTCTTGTATGTATGGCGCATTCGAGGACGGAAACACCTATCAGGAGAATAACAAACTTGATGTGATCACATCGACAACTCTCGATTTCGAACCGATCAAGAACGTTTTGAAATTCACCGGTGACTTCACTTACAAGGCCATTCGTTCCACTCAGGCAAGAGTCTCTTGCATCCAGAGTGGTTATAGTGCCCCAGGTGCTTTGGAGACTTACAATAACTCCTCTTATAAGTCAGACTGGCGTTTCAACACTGATTACATCTCCTCAAACATCGTCGGGACATACACTCCGAAACTTGGTGACAACCATGATTTGAATATCGTGGCCGGATGGAATCTTGAGAAGACGAACTATCGCCGTTTTTATCTTACCAGAAAAGACCTTCTGTATCCTTCCATCCCTTCATTTGAGCTTATGGCGTCTGACGAGTATGGTGTTGAGGATCGTGGTCACGACAAGAGCATGGTCGGTTTCTTCGGGCGTGTGAACTACACTCTTCTCAACAGGTATATAGTCGAGGTGGCCGCACGTTACGATGGTTCCTCATTGTTCCCTTCATATTCACAATGGGGTTTCTTCCCTTCAGCGTCCGTAGGTTGGAGACTGTCCGAGGAGCCTTGGATGAAATGGGCCAAGTCTTGGATGAACAACTTTAAACTCCGCGCCAATGTGGGTTCCCTCGGTAACGCGACCATCGACCCTTACTCATTCCTGGAGCTTATGGGTGTGTCAAAATCCACAAAACTCATCAACGGGGAGAAAGTTCCTTACACAACGGCCGCCGCGATCATTCCTGACAACCTTACCTGGGAGACTGTCACCACTTATGACGTGGGACTTGACGCTGATTTCCTGAAGAGCCGTCTCTCGATCTCGGCTGACTACTATGTGCGTGATGTCAAGGATATGTTCATTCAGGGTCCGGATCTTCCTGAGGTGCTTGGTGATTCCACCCCTAAGGGGAACTACGGCGCTATCCAGACAAAGGGTTGGGAAGCCACGATCGGCTGGAGAGACTCGTTCAAACTCGCCGGTAAGGATTTCAATTATAACATCAAGGCCAGTGTCTGGGATTCACGCACTTGGGTGAAGAAGTACTATAACATCAACGGTGACATCCTCAACTACTATGAGGGTAAGGAACTTGGCGAGATCTGGGGATTCAGGACCGACGGGTACTTCCTCAGCAATGAGGAGGCCAACAACTGGGCGACCGATAAATTCCACAAGAACGGATCCAACTTCAGGGCGTATGCCGGAGACCTTAAATTCATAGACATCAACGGTGACGGAAAGATTGACTACGGCAAAGGTACTCTTGATGACCATGGCGACCTTGAGCGCATCGGCAATCAGAGCCCTCGCTATTATTTTGGTATCAACCTTGGCGCCAACTGGAACGGAATCGGCGTCAGTGTCTTCCTGCAAGGCGTAGGCAAGCGTGACTGGTATCCAAGCTGCGAGTCCGGATTCTTCTGGGGAATGTACAACCGTCCTTATGGCTATCTGCCGAAGATTCATACTCAGGACGCTGTGGAAGTTGATTACTCTACTTCCAACTGGGTGGTCACCAACGCCGCAAGCAAGCCTTACTTCACACGTCAGGTGGCATACGCCGCGAACAGAAATGACGGCCCTCTTACGTTCGAGAATGACTACTACATGCAGAATGCCGCTTATGTAAGACTTAAGAACCTCACTGTGGACTATACTTTCCCAAGCAAGCTTACCAAGAAGATCCGCGTCGAGAAGCTTAAGGTTTACTTCTCCGGTGAGAATCTGCTGACTTTCTCTCCGATTTACAAGCACACCAAGATGTTTGACCCTGAGACCCTTGGCTTCGGAGATTCTGACTTCGGTGACAATGTTGGAGGTCTTAGCGGCGTCGGACAGGGATATACCTATCCTATGCTCAAGACATACACCTTCGGTCTGAATATTACTTTCTAATTTGAAGGAAGATAAACTCTAATGAATTTTAATATGAAATCAAGTATAGCAGTTAAATTACTTTTGGGAGCCGCGTCTGTTCTCGCGTTGTCTTCATGTCAGGATTTTCTCACAGCTGATCCGGTCAATAAAATATCAGCCGAGAATTTCTTCAGGACAGAAAGTGATTTGGAGATATATTCCAACGGACTGATTGAGGCATATCGTCCAAGCGGAGAGACTGTCGGCAAGGGTGATAATTATACGGATCTCATCTGCACCCAGACCTCGACGGATTTTTATCGTCCCGGCATTTGGAACTCTGTAAAGCAGACCGGTTGGGCTGTAGGGGACTGGAAAGGCATCCGCAGGGCCAACAAGATGATCGAAGGCATTGAAAAGAACAGAAGTCTCTTTAAGGATGAGGTCGCCAATCATTATCTTGGTGTCGCCCGGTTCTGGAGAGCCTATTTCTACTTCTCGAAAGTGAAGACTTTCAGCAATGTTCCGTGGATTGATCATGTCGTGAATGTTGATGATCCTATCCTTACCGCCGGCAGGGATGACCGTGAGCTTGTAATGCACAATGTTCTGGAGGATTTGAAATTCGCAAGCGAGAACATGTCCGCCGATCTGAAGACTTACAGTGGCGTGATCAACAAATATGTCGCATTGGCATTCATGTCAAGAGTCTGCCTGTATGAGGGCTCTTTCCGTAAGTACCATACGGTGAACCCGGCTACAAACAACGCATGGTCAGGACAGTATGAGTCTTCTGATGATTTCTTCAACGCCGCCGCTACAGCCGCCAAGTCAGTGATTGATTCCAAGGAGTTCTCTCTTATTACCGGATCTCCTGTCTCGGTTGCCGATGGCAAGGAGGTCGCTTCATTGTATGACAACATTTGGAGGAGCACTGATTTCGGCAAGTCCAAAGAGGCCATCTGGACAGTGGAGTATGAAGGTGGTGACCTTAACGTGTATAACGAGCTTACTTGGGTTGTGAACTCAAGTACATACGATCAGAAGGCCGCCCCTACCAAGAACCTTGTGCGTATGTTCCTTAACCTTGACGGAACACCGGCAAAGCCGGATGTGTCTGTGACGAAGGAGTTTGACAATAAGGATTGGCGTCTTTTCAACACTGTTCACGGCCCGGGACACTTGTACACGACGTTAGCAGGGGAATCCGTCCCAAAGAAACTGAACTTTACCTATACGTTCAGCGGTTATCAGTTCAGGAAATGGAGCCAGGAAAAAGAGGAGAATTATTCTAAAGGAAGGAATGATAATGATATTCCTATCCTGCGTTACGCGGAGGTTCTTTTGAACTACGCCGAGGCCAAGGCTGAACTCGGTCAGATTGATGAGACCATCTGGAATGAGACCGTCGGAGAGCTTCGCAAGCGCGCGGGTGTCAAGAATATCTATCCGGCATCCGCCGGTTATGTCGAGGATGCCTGGCTGAAGTCATACTATGGAGATCCTGCTCTCTCAAACACCATGTTGGAGATAAGAAGAGAGAGGGTCACAGAGTTGATCTGTGAGAACCTCCGCGCTTCGGATCTCAGCCGTTGGGCTTGCCAGAATCTGATTGTGGATCGTGGCACAGACAATAGTGGTTGGATAGGTATCTACGTGACCGCCGATGAGTATAAGAACGGCATCCAGTTCAATGGCGAAACGTATAAGTTCAATGCCTCTAAAGTTTCTCAGTTTGCTTATAAAACAGGTACCTCAACCGCAGACCAGAACTTGACTCTCTCTGAGGGCGATCATGGATATCTTATTTACAATTACAAGCTTGAGTGGAATGACAGGGATTATGTCCGTCCTATTCCATCGACAGCCTTGACAAAGAATCCTAATCTTGGCCAGAATTACGGTTGGGAGGATTAAAATCTTAAACTATTATACATGAATAAATTACAGCTTAAAAAGCGTTTATTCGGTCTAATGTCTGCAACAACCCTCATGCTGGGGGTTGTTGCTTGCGGTAAAACAGGGACCGATGATCCGACTCCAGACAAACCGGATCCGAAGCCGACTCCCGGAACGGAGACGGTGATCAATGGCACCTCGATTGAGTCCACAAACACTCTTGTCGGACTGATCACAGATTCCAAGACCGGAAAGGGCATCGCTGGTGTACCGGTCACAGACGGGTATTCCTTTACCACGACAGACGCCAACGGCGTTTACCAATTCAAGGCGAACCGGTATTGCCGCAATGTGTACTATACATTGCCGTCAGAGTATAAGGTGGCGTTGGACAAAGAGACCAAACTGCCTTTGTTTTACTCCACATCGACTATTTCCTACAACCGTCAGAACCGGAACGACTTTGTTTTGGAACCGCTTGATTCTCCTGAGAAGAATTTCACTTATCTGGCCATTGGGGATCCACAGTGTAAAACTGATTCCGACAGAGAGAGATTCCGTACGGAGACATTGCCGGACATGAGGAATTTCATTTCGACCTCACAGGCGAATGGTAAGTATAAGAATGTGTACATCATGTCAATGGGTGACATCACATTTGACAACACCGTTCAGTGGAAGCCAATGCGTAATGTCATGTCAAAGTTCTCGGCCAACGGCACTGATTACATTCCGTTCTATAATATGGTCGGCAATCATGACCATGACGCATCGACAAACACGCAGTATGAGTCAACGCAAAACTATGTCGATCTTTTCGGCCCGGTGGATTATTCTTTTAACAGAGGCGATGTTCATATTGTTGTGATGGACAATGTCCTTGTCACTACTACAAGCGGCAAGACCTGGGATTATGATGCTGGTGTCACGAGTTCTCAGCTGAAATGGCTGAAGGCGGATTTGGATCTGGTGAAAGACAAACAGAACAAGATGATCCTGTTCTGCGCCCATATTCCTTTCAGAGGAGGCGCAAACAGTGGCGGTGCCTCTGTGAACAAGGATAAGAATTATGCAGAGATCCTTAAACTTCTTACGGAATTCCACGAGGCTCATATCATGGTCGGTCACACCCATTATCCTCAGAACTGGATTCACTCCTCTTATGTAACCAAGGGTGGCACACCCGTTTACGAGCATGTCCATGGTGCCGCTTGCGGTGCATGGTGGTCATGCAATATGAATGTGAATGGCGCGCCTAATTGCTACAGCCTTTATGAGATCGAAGGAAACAGCATCAAGAACTGGGTTACCAAAGGCACGAAGAATGAAGTCGGGTATCAAATGCGGGTTTATAACGGCAGCCAGATTTATGGTGGTACGGATGGCACACCTTCAGGAAAATATCGGTACACATGGTACGATGGTGGTAAAGGAGGAACCGCCAATATTACCGCCAAGGGTAATTCAAATCTGAAAGGATCTTTTGTCGCCGCTATATGGAATGACGATGACAAGAACTGGAAAGTGGAATTTTTCCAGAACGGTCAGAAAGTCGGTGACATGAAGAGAGTTCCGTCCAAGGTTCCTGATATATGTGTTGTCTCATATTATTTCAACAATTTGGGCAAGAACACGACGACATGGACCACAACGACAGCTCAGCATTATTGGTACATTGAGGCTCCTGGCGGTGATCCGACCAAGGTGAAGAATTGGGAAGTGCGCGCCACACAGACAATACCGACCAGCGGAGAAGTCAATGTCTATTCCTGCACGGATTTGCAGACGGACTATAGCGGATTTTAGAATCCATACATAGGTGTTTTGGAACGGGGAGATTTCCCCGTTCTTTTTTGAGTACTATTTGCTTCGAGAATACTGATGATGAGAATATACAGAAATATTGCATTCTTGATTGTGGCGATGACGTTCATGTCTGCGTATGTGGCCGATGCTATGAAACTGAACGGCACTCGCATAGACAAGAAAAACAATCTCTTTGGTTTGGTTAAAGACTCCCGGACAGGGAAGGGCATCGCGGGGGTGCCGGTGACGGACGGGTACACTTTCACGGTGACGGACAGGAATGGGGTTTACCAGTTTGTGGCGGACGAGAAGTGCAGGAATGTGTACTACACCCTTCCGGCGGAGTACAAGACGGCGTTGGATCCGGTCACAAAGTTGCCCTTGTTCTATTCCACGGCTCCGATTGACCTGAAAAGGCAGAACAGGAACGATTTCGTGTTGGAGCCGCTTGACGCTCCCGAGAAGGATTTCACTCTGGTGATGATCGGGGATCCTCAGTGCAAGACGGACTCTGATGTCCACAGGTTCGAGACGGAGACGCTTCCGGATCTCAATAGATTCATGTCCGAGTCACAGGCCAAGGGAAAGTACTTGAATGCCTACGCTGTCACCCTCGGCGACCTGACGTTTGACAACACGGTGCAGTGGGGGCCGATGCACAAGGCCCTCTCGGGGTTCGCGCTGGAGTCTGGGGATTATCTCCCGATCTACAACTGTGTCGGCAACCACGATCATGACGCTTCTTGCGTGGACGACTACACGGCCACACAGACCTACGTCGACCTCTTCGGCCCCACGGACTACTCGTTCAACAGAGGAGACGTTCACTTTGTGGTTATGGACGACGTGGCTGTTACGACGACCAACGGCAAGACCTGGAAATATGCCGACAACATTTCCGACCGGCAGCTGGAATGGCTCAAGTCAGACCTTGCCCTTGTGAAGGACAAGGAGGAAAAGATGATTGTCTTCTGCGCCCACATCCAGTTCCGTCACAACGCCGACAAGGACAACCCGGACAAGATCAAGAACATGTCCGCAGCAATGGACTGCCTTACGGACTTCCACGAGGCGCACGTGATGATCGGTCACACGCATTACGCGCAGAATTTCATCCATCATGACTATGTCACGAAGGGAGGAACTCCCGTCTACGAGCATATTCATGGAGCGGCCTGCGGCGCTTGGTGGAGCTGCAACCTCAACCTTGCCGGCTCTCCGAACGGCTACAGCGTCTACGAAGTCTCCGGGAAGACGATGAAAAACTGGCTGGCGAAAGGTACAGGCGAGTCGCCTGATCTCCAGATGCGAGTCTATGACGGCAACCAGATCTACGGCGGAGCGGAAGGTCATCCTTCCGGTGAGTATGAATATTCATGGACGGAAGGCGGCATCGGCCCGAAAGGCGCCCAGGCGCCGGGTTTCTCCGGACTCAAGGGCTGCTTCGTCGCATCCATCTGGAACAGCGACGAGGACAACTGGAAAGTCGAACTCTTCCAGGACGGGAAAAAGGTCGGAGACTTCAAGCAGGTCCCTTCCGAAATCGGGGATGTCTGCGCCATCTCGTTCTTCTACAATGATTTGGGACGCAAGACGGCGACATGGTCACGCAGCACGCCGCAGTACTATTGGTACATAGAGGCTCCGGGGGACGATCCGGCCAAGGTTCAGAACTGGGAGGTGCGCGCCACGCAGAGCATCCCGGGCAGCGGAGTGGTCAATGAATATAAATGCTCCACGCTTCAGACGGACTATTCCGGATTCCGAAACGTGGAGTAAGGTCAGCGAATATGCCGCTTCTAGAAATCTATGGCGGCCCGCATTTCAGGGATGGTCTCGGAAAGGGCCATCCCTTTTCTGTAGATGCCGGCGGTGCCGCCTACGAATATGTCGGCTCCCATTCCGGCCATGAGATTGGCCCTTTCCTTGCTGACGCTTCCGTCAACGCTGATGAGGATGTCCTCGCGGCCGTTGGCGTTGAGGAATCTGCGCATTTCGGCGACTTTGTCCATGATCCCGTCAACCATCTTCGCTCCTGCGGCTCCGGGGTGCACAAGCATCAGGGTGACCGTGTCAAGCACGTCAAGATACTCCTTGATGGCTTCCACATCGGTCTCCGGGTTGACCGCAAGGCCGAAAAGCCCTCCTGCCTCATGAACCTTGGCTGCCAGCGCGCGGTAATCTTTCTTGACCTCAATGTGTGGGGACACTATGTCGCCTTTGCGGACCGGGAACTTGCTCATTATGAGCTCCGGATCATCGACCATAAGGTGAACGTCCACCGGCATTGTCGTGACCGCCTGCATAGCCTTGATGAAGTCCGGCCCGAATGTGAGGTTCGGGACAAAATGAGCGTCCATCACATCGATGTGCAGCATGTCCGCGCCGCTCTCTTCCAACGTCTTGATATCCTGCCCCAGGTTCATAAGGTTGGAGCACATCACCGAGACGGAAATATACCTATGTTTCATATTGTCTGTTTTTATTGAATACTCCACTCGGCTCCGTCCTTGGTGTCCTTTACGGTGATGCCGAGGGCCTTGAGGTGGTCACGGATGGCATCGCTGGCCGCCCAGTCCTTCGCTGCCTTGGCCTTGGCGCGTTCCTCAAGCACCATATCCATCAGTCCGGAGACAATCTCCTGACCCTTGCCGGATTCGGCGGCGGACTCGTCCTTCAGGCCGAGGACACCGAACACGATGTCATCAGAAAGCTGTGTCAGAGTCTCCAAATCACCCTTGCTCAGTTTTAGTTCTCCAGCCTTGGCGGAGTTGACAAGGCGTACCGCGTCGAAGATGTGCGACAGTGCGATCGGCGTGTTAAGGTCATCGCAAAGCGCCTCATAGACAGCATTGAATATTCCCTTGACCTCCTCGGAAGTCGCCGGGCAGGTGTCAGGAGCAATGGCTGTGATGAACTCGCCGTACTGCATCGCGTCCACAGGATCGCCTTCCGTGCCCTTGGCCGTGTCAGTGATTCCTGCCGCCGAAGCCAACGCACGCAGATCCTTCGCCGCCTGCATCACCCTCTTCAGACCCTTCTCGGCAGCCTGCAGTGCCTCGTTGCTGAAATCCAGCGTGCTGCGGTAGTGCGCCTGGAGGATGAAGAAGCGGACGGTCATCGGGGAATATGCCTGCGCGAGTTTCTCGTGCTGCCCGCTGAACAGCTGCGGCAGGGTGATGAAATTGCCCAGGGATTTGCCCATCTTCTGGCCGTTGATCGTGATCATGTTGTTGTGGACCCAGTAGTGGACACCCTGTGTGTGGCGGCTGGCCACATTCTGGGCGATCTCGCACTCGTGGTGAGGGAACATCAGATCCATTCCGCCGCCGTGGATGTCGAACTCGTTGCCGAGGTATTTCTCACCCATCACGGAGCACTCCAGGTGCCATCCCGGGAATCCCTCGCTCCAAGGGCTCGGCCAGTGCATGATGTGCTCGGGCTCGGCCTTCTTCCAAAGGGCGAAATCGTACGGAGCCTTCTTGTCGCTCTGTCCGTCAAGTGTGCGTGTTCCTTCACGGGTGTCGTCCAGAGTGCGCCCGGAAAGGATTCCGTAGTGATGGTCCTTGTTGTATTTCTCGACATCGAAATAGACGGATCCGTTGGAGACGTAGGCGTAGCCCGCGTCCAGAATCTTCTTGATGGTCTCGATCTGCTCGATGATGTGGCCGGATGCCCTCGGCTCGATGGACGGCGGAGCCACGTTCAACTGACGCATCGCCTCGTGGTAACGGAACGTGTAGGTCTGCACAACCTCCATCGGCTCAAGCTGTTCCAGCCTGGCTTTCTTGGAGATCTTGTCCTCGCCCTCGTCAGCGTCGTGCTCAAGGTGTCCCACGTCGGTGATGTTCCGCACGTAGCGGACCTTGTAGCCCAGGTGTTTGAGCAGTTTGAAGAGCACGTCGTATGTCACTCCAGGACGGGCGTGTCCCAGGTGCGCCTCCCCATAGACAGTCGGCCCGCAGACGTACATCCCCACGTGTCCCGGTTGTATAGGAGTGAAAAGCTCTTTCTTGTGTGTAAGAGTATTAGTCAGAAATAAAGGTCTCATATTCAATGAATATTATGTTATTTTACCACCTTTGCGCGGTGGTTCGTGCCACAAAAGGCTTAGCGAATCTCAAATGTACTAAATTTCAAGATATTCCCGAAATTTCAGTGATGATTTTCGTGGAATATTCGTCGCTTGTCCTTGAAGTTTCCCTCAGACCTTTTTGCCGGTCAGTCTCTCGAACACTGTCTTATAGGCATCCCCGACGTGTCCGTTGTCCCTGCGGAAACGGTCCTTGTCGAGTCTCTCGCCGGTGGCGATGTCCCAGAAGCGGGCGCTGTCCGGAGTGATGTCATCGCTCATCACGAGCCGTCCGTCCGACAGGTGCCCGAACTCGATCTTGAAATCCACCAGTGTGATGCCGATCTCCTTGAACACCGGCGTCAGGATGCCGTTGACTTGCTTCGTCAATGAATATATCCGCTCAAGCTCCTCTTTGTCGACAAGGCCGAGGGCCACGGCGTGGTAGTCGTTGATGATAGGGTCGCAGAGGATGTCCGACTTGTAGCAGAGGTCATAGACCGGTTCCTTCGGCACGATGCCTTCCTCCAGTCCCAGCCTCTGGGCCATCGATCCTGCGATCACATTCCGTACGATCACCTCCATCGGAATCACTTCGGATTTCCAGCAAAGCTGCTCAGTGTCAGAGATCTGCTCGATGAAATGCGTCGGCACTCCACCTTTCTGAAGCAGTCGGGAGATCTCGCATGACACCCCGTTGCAGTAGATTCCCTTGTCCTTGATCACAGCTTTCTTGATCTTGTTGTAAGCCGTGATCTCGTCCGTGAAATGAATGATCACCTTCTGAGGATCATCCGTCTCGAAGATCTTGATGGACACCCCATCGTGTATTATATTCCTCTTTTCCATTGTCTATGGTTCAATTCGTTATTGTTTTTGTCGCATTAGCGGAATGTCGCTCCAGCGGCCCGACGCTTCGCGCCCTGTCCGGGTAAAGGGCCGCAAAAGCGACATTCCGCTAACGCTCATTGCGCATTTTATAGTTATTTCCAGCAACCGCTCTTCGTGCAGCCATTGTCACTTCGACAAGCTCAGTGACCGGTGGTTGTCCCTGCCGTGGCGTTTGGGCCTTTGTTGCATTCCTCATCACTCCTTCATACTGATCCATTGCCAGGTCGTTCCATTTCGGTAATATGCTCAGTCGTGGCGGTCAAACACCACCGCTGCGACCATTCACCCGGACAGGGCGCGAAGCGTAGGGAGCGGTGGTGGTGCTTGACCGCCACGGCCTCAACCATATTCCTTGACAACAGTCACTTCGACAAGCTCAGTGACCAAATTATCCGATAAAATACTTGACTGCGTTTTCGAACAGCGGCTGCTCAAGGTCAGCCTCGATGTTCTTCAACAGGTTCCTCTCGTACCTCTCGCTGTGCCCCATCTTTCCCAGAATCTGACCGTTACGGCTGATGATGCCCTCGATCGCATAGTAAGACCCGTTCGGATTGTAAGGCGACTCCATAGTAGGCTCGTCCGTCAGAGGGTCAACGTACTGGAACGCCACTTGACCGTTGGCGAACAACTCCCTGGCCAACTCCTCGCTCACAACAAACTTGCCCTCACCGTGGCTCACCGGAATAGCATATTCATCCCCGATCGCCATCCCCTTGAGCCAAGGAGAGTTTGTGGAAGCCACACGGGTCGTCACCATCTGCGAGATGTGCCTGTTGATGTCATTGCGGAACAGAGTAGGGGAGTCTTTGGTCACCTTCCCGAGCTCACCGTAAGGCAGCAGACCCGACTTCACAAGTGCCTGGAAACCATTGCATATTCCTAAAATCAGACCACCACGGGACAGCAGTCCCTCGATCGCCTCCGCGATGTCCTTGTTGTTCAGTACATTGGCGATGAATTTGCCGCTTCCGTCCGGCTCGTCACCGGCCGAGAAGCCACCGCTGAGCATCAGGATCTGACAATCCTCGATGTTCTTCTTCATCTGCGCGATTGACTCGAACACATCCTTGTCCGAAAGGTTGCGGAACACGGAAGTGCGGATCTCGGCTCCCGCCTTGCGGAAAGCTTTCGCCGAATCGTAGTCGCAGTTAGTGCCCGGGAACACCGGAAGGTAGGCGATAACCTTATCGACCTTCGGTCCCTTATATTCAAGATCCGCCTTCTTTGCCTTGAACGGCTTCACACCCTCCATGCCCTTAGGCAGCAGCCTCTTGAAGTCTGGCTTGCTGACTGCGGGGTAAACCTTCTCGAAGAGCGACGCGTTGAAATCCATCATCTCGAAGATGGAAAGTTTGGTCCCGTTCACGCGGACGTTGCCGTCCTCACCGGAAGTTACGGTGCCGATCTCGACCGCGTTCTCGAAATCAAGCGCGCTGCCGTCGGTCTCCACCACGATGGAACCATAGCTTAGATTGAACAGCTCGTCCTCCGAAAGGTTGACGTCGAACCCGAACGCGTTGCCGAAGCTCATCTTGCAAAGCGCCTCTGCCACTCCTCCGAATCCTACCGCCCAACCGGCCACGATCGTGCCGTCCTCTATCTTTTCCTGAATATGATTCCAGTTCCTCTTGAGCTGCTCCGTGTCAGGCATCCTGTCAGCGAGAGGCGTATGCTTCACGAGGTAGAGGCGGTCTCCCTCCCATTTGAGTTCCGGAGAGATCACATTGTCGGCCTTTACCGGAGTGATGCCGAACGCGATGAGGGTCGGTGGCACGTGAATCGTACCGCTCTCAGTCTCAAACGATCCGCTCATCGAATCCTTTCCGCCGATGGAGGCGAGGCCAAGTTCCTTCTGCATCTTCAGAGCGCCGAGCAGAGCCGCCGTCGGCTTGCCCCATACCTTCGGATCAGCTGTCATCCTCTCGAAATATTCCTGGCAGGAGAATCTCATCGTCTCCCAATGGCCGCCGGCGGCGACAACCTTGCTGCATGCCTCGATGAATGAATATGCCGCACCGTGGTACGGACTCCATTCGCAGAGGTCAGGGTTGAAGCCGAACGCCATCATGCTGGCGGTGTCGGTGTAGCCTTTCACCGGAAGTTTCTGCACTGAGACCTGGGTCTCGGTGGTCTGTAGCTCGCCTCCGAACGGCATCAGCACGGTTGACCGCCCGATGGTGGAGTCAAACATCTCTATGAGGCCCTTCTGGCATGTCACGTTAGGATCCTGCAGGTTGGCGAACATCCTCTCTTTCAGGTTCTTGCCCGGAACGTCGCGGAAGAACGGATCCCTGTCCTCGACCGCACCGATCGTGGCCTTTGACCAGTGCTTGGCACCGGCGCTGTCGATGAAGGCGCGGCTCAGATCCACGACCACCTTGTCGCTGTAGAACATCCTCATCCTGGCGGTGTCCGTGACCTCGGCCACGTGCGTCACCTCGATGTTCTCGCTGTGGCAAAGAGCCTTGAACTCCTCCTCGTCCTTGGTTTCCACTACGACTGCCATCCTTTCCTGGGACTCGCTGATGGCCAGTTCCGTGGAGTTCATTCCGCTGTATTTGACCGGAACACGGTCGAGGTAGATGTCCAGACCGTCGGCAAGCTCACCGATGGCGACGCTTACCCCGCCGGCTCCGAAGTCGTTGGACTTCTTGATCAGCCTTGTGGCTTCCGGCCTTCTGAAAAGCCTCTCCAACTTTCTCTCCTCCGGAGCGTTACCCTTCTGTACCTCGCTTCCGCAAGTCTCAAGGGACTCCTCCGTGTGTTCCTTTGAGGAACCTGTGGCTCCTCCGATTCCGTCGCGTCCGGTACGTCCGCCGATCATCAGCACGACATCCCCGGCCTTAGGGCTTTCCCTTCTCACGTCCCCGGCCTTCACCGCTCCGACAACCGCTCCGACCTCCATTCTCTTGGCCGTGTAGCCCTCGTGGTAGATCTCACGGACGTGGGTTGTCGCAAGACCGATCTGATTGCCGTAGGAGGAATATCCCTGGGCGGCCTTCCTGGTGATGACCTTCTGCGGGAGCTTGCCCGGAAGTGTCTCGCTGACAGGTTTGTAGATGTCGCCGGCACCGGTGACACGCATTGCCTGGTAGACGTAGGAGCGTCCTGAGAGCGGATCCCTGATGGCTCCGCCCAGGCAGGTGGCGGCCCCGCCGAACGGCTCGATTTCCGTAGGGTGGTTGTGGGTCTCGTTCTTGAACATCAGCAGCCATCTCTCGGTCTGCCCGTCCACATCCACATCTATGAATATGCTGCACGCATTGTTCTCCTCGCTGACCTCCAAGTCATCCAGCAAACCGTTCTTCCTGAGGTATTTCGCCCCGATTGTGGCCATGTCCATCAGGTTCAGTCCCTTCTTCTCGCGGCCTGTCTCCGAGCGCATCCTCAGGTACAGGGCCATCGTCCCGTCGATGTCTTCCTTGATGAAGGAATCCTCCACGTCGATGCTCTCCAGTTCCGTCGTGAATGTCGTGTGGCGGCAGTGGTCGCTCCAGTAGGTGTCCAGAATCCTGAGTTCGGTCTCGTTCGGATCCCTGCCTTCCTCGGTGAAATATTTCACAACCTCGGCGAGGTCGTCGGCGTTCATCGCAAGGCCCATCTTTTTGCAATATGCTTTCAGATCGTCCCCGCTCATATTCCTGAATCCCTCCAGCACGGGAACCGGCTTGACCGCCGCGTGTTCCGTGTCGGCCAGTTTGCTCAGGTCTTTCGCGCGGGATTCCACCGGATTGATGTAGTAGTGGCGGATCTTCTCAAGCGTCTCCTCGGAGGCGTCGGAGTCCACGATCAGAAGTTTGGAACTCTTTATGCTGATCCGCGCCGTGGGGTCGATCAGGTGCACGCAGTCCACAGCCGAGGCCGCCCTCTGGTCGAACTGGCCCGGCAGGTACTCGACAGCGATGTACTTCGCTCCGTCCAGATCGATCGAATCTGTGACAGAGTCGGTCACAATCTCTCCGAAGACGCTGTAGCGGCTCTTCTCCAGAAGATCGGGCGTGAATCCGAACAAGTCATAAACATTAAGCAGCCGAAGCGTTTTCAGCTCCAGCTGCAGGTTCTCGTTGAGTTCCCCAAGGAGGCTCTTTGCCTCCACCTGGAACTCCGGGTGTTTCTCCACGAAAATGCGGTAATTGGACATCTTTGCAAGTTCTTTTTAAGACTATCACAAAGTTAGCCTTTTTGCCCCACATTCACAAAATTTTGGGTATAATTGTCAACTGATTGTAAATGAATATATTTGTAAATGCTGCCAGGCGGATTTGGAGGGCACTGCTTTGTAAAATATTGAATGTCAAAAGGTGATGTTACACCTTCTGACATTCAATGAATTGCGGATTTGTGCCTGGCGTCAGAGCGAAGTGGCCTCAGAGATGTGGCTTTTAGTTAAGCCATTTTAGTCAATCCACTGGCTGAAGAAACGCCAGATTTCGGAGCAGGTGTCCATATCCTTGTCGGACCAGGAGTGGTTGCCGCCTTCGACTTTGTAGAGCCAGACTTCGGTGGATCTGCCGCCTTTCACCGCCGGCCTGCCGGCCTTGAACTGATAGAGGGTGACCTGGTTACGGCCCTCGCGGCGAGGAAGCTCGGTGACATATTCCTCGGTACAACCGTTAACAGCGATGATTCTGCTGACCGCCGCCGGAACGGGAATGTACGCTCCCCAGCCACCTTTGTTCTCCGGGTCGCCGAGCCATTCGGAAGTGTGGTCCTGTGTGCCGTGAACCTCCATGAAAGGAAGCGGATGCTTGTAGGAATATTCAGTCTCCATCCAGTTGAACTGCAGTCCGGCGATCGAGGCCATGGCCTTGAAGGCTTTCGGAGCGCGCATCGCGATCAGGTAGATGATGTCGCCGCCGTTGGACATTCCGGTGAGGAATGTATTCTTTGGACTGAGATCGAATCTCTTCTGGAGTTCTTTGGAAAGGGCGATGAGGAACTTGACATCATCGGTCTTCATTCCTTCCTGTGAAGGGTAGCGGACATTCCAGCCCGGTTTACCTTTCGGATCCTTTATACCCTGAGGGTAGCAGACAGCGAATCCGTTCTTGTCGGCGACATCCATCATCGCTTTCTTTCCCTTGAGGGCCGAGCCGCCGTAGCCGTGCAGGACTATCACGAGAGGAGCCCCGGCCTTCAATCCTTCCGGACGGTAGAGGTAATATTCCCGCTCAAGTCCTTGATTTTTCATTGTGTAACGCTCGCACCGTTCCTTTACTGAATATTCCTGTGCCGGACTTTCGCTGGAAGATAAGGACGCTTCGACAGGCTCAGCGTCCGGTTGGCTTGGTACCAGGTTATCGGTCGCTTCGGCAGGGACTGCGTCCGGTTGGCTTGTGACTTGATATAAGGTGTACTTGTCTGTCCGGTCGCTGAGCTTGTCGAAGCGACTGTCTATCGTATTGCCATACCCATTGCTTCCCAAAGCGCTGCCAATGGCCAGGAGCGCCGCGATGATCGTGGAGGATAACATGCTGATTGATTGGCTTTTAATGAATATCCTCCCGTCGGATATGGCGGGAGGATAATGTTTATTATTCTGATTTACAAGTCGTTAGTCTCCACGCACTATTTGTTCTCGGCAGCCTCAACGGCCTTGAAATAGCGGTAAGAGTTGACCTTGAGCTCACCGGCGGCCGGCTCGTCAAGCACAACGACACCATTCTCGTGCAGCTGAAGGGCAGAGAGGGTGACATAGTGGCTTACAGGTCCCTCGATGGCGTCCTTGACAGCCTTGGCCTTCTTGCCGCCGAAAGCGAGGACGAGAACCTCCTTGGCACCACACACTGTGGCGACACCGACTGACATGGCCTGTTTAGGAACCTTGTTCACATCGTTGTCGAAGAAACGGGAGTTTACCTCGAGAGTGTCCTGGGTGAGGGTCATGACCCTTGTCCTGGAGTTGAGGGAAGAGAACGGCTCGTTGAACGCGAGGTGTCCGTCCTCGCCGACTCCGCCGAGGAACAGGTCGATTCCTCCGGCAGCCACGATGGCCTTCTCGTAATCCTCGCACTCTTTGGCGAGATCAGGAGCGTTGCCGTTGAGGATGTGGATGTTGCCGGCCGGAACGTCCACCTTGTCGAACAGATTCTTGTGCATGAAGCTGTGGTAGCTCTCCGGATGGCTCTCAGGAAGCCCTACATATTCATCCATGTTGAATGTGATGACATTCTTGAAGGAGATCTCTCCGGCCTCGTACATTCTGACGAGCTCGGCATAGACATCCAGTGGAGTGGAGCCGGTAGGCAGTCCGAGTACGAATGGCTTGTCGGTCTTCTCAGCCTTTGCCTTGATGGCGGCGGCAATGTGGTGGGCGGCCCAGATAGAGCCTTCCTTCTTTGTGTCTCTGATGATTACTTTCATGATGATATTCTTTTAATATGTTATTTCAATCTTAGGAAAACTTCGATGGCTTGATATTCGGCCATTCCGAGTTCGTCATATAACCTTGCGGTGTTCTGTGTGCGCTCTTCGGCCCTCTGCCAAAACTCCCTCGGGTCATCGCCAGGGAACGGCACGATGTCCTTCTGGGAAAGGTGGCGGAAGATCGCGTGGCGCTTCTCGATCAACTCGTCCGGGCTGATCGGAACTGCCATGTCCACTCTCCAGAGCTCCCACTCCATCCAGGCACCTCTGTAGAGCCAGATCGTGGTGTCGTTCAGCCAGTCGTTGCCTTCCTCCTTGAGCTGTTCGATGGCCTCAAGGGCGGCCTCGGTGCAGACCCTGTGCGTTCCGTGAGGGTCGGCGAGGTCACCTGCCATGTAGATCTGGTCAGGGTGGATCCTGACGATCAGCTCCTTGATAATGTCAAGGTCTTTCTGCGTGCGAGGCAGTTTCGTCACTCCGCCCGACTCGTAGAACGGCAGGTTGAGGAAGTGGACATTGGTGTTGTCGTTGAGCCCGAAGCTTCTGTCCGCTCCTCTGGCCTCGCTGCGGCGGATGGCCGCCTTGATGGCGAGAAGCTCCTTAGGCTCAGGCTCACCAGGCTTCTTTGAGTCGATGATTTTCTTTACCTCGTCGAACTTGTCTCCGAATCCAAGCTGGTAGGCGGCGTCCATATGCTGAAGCACAACGTCATCGTGCACTGCCAGGTCACCGGAGGTCTCGTAGGCCACGTGCACGTCGTGTCCCTGATGCACGAGACGGATGAATGTGCCTCCCATGGAGATCACGTCATCGTCCGGGTGAGGGGAGAAAATCAAGACCTTCTTAGGGAACGGAGTTGACTTGACAGGCCTTGTGGTGTCGTCAGCGTCAGGCTTTCCGCCCGGCCATCCGGTGATGGTGTGCTGGAAGTCATTGAAAACGTCTATGTTGATCTTGTCGAACGGCCCGTAGAGTTCGATGAGCTCTCCGAGGGAGTTCTCGAAATAGTCCTGCTGCTTCAGCTTGAGGATTGGCTTATGAACCTTCTGGCAGAGCCAAACGACGGCCTTGCGGATCAGGTTCGGTGTCCACTGGCAAGGACCGACCATCCAAGGTGCGACGAGTCTGGTCAGCATAGAGGCTGACATCTCGTCAGTGTAGAATGTGATGTTGTCGTGTTCCTGAAGCCAGGTGGCAGGGCAGGCCGGATCGATGTCGCCCTCCACGACTTTCTTTACCACAGCCGCCTTGTCCTCGCCCCAGGCCATAAGGATGATCCTGCGGGCGCTCATCATCGTGCCGATGCCCATCGTGATGGCGGTCTTAGGGGTGACGGAAATGTCGCCGTTGAAATTGCGGGCCTGTCTCTTTCTGGACTGGTATGAGAGCGGAACGGTGCGTGTGCGGCTCTTCTCTGACGAGCCGGCCTCGTTGAAACCGATCTGGCCGCCTTCGCCGACACCGATCACAAGCAGGTCGAGACCTCTGGCGATCTTGTCAAACTCGGCGCAATAGTCGGATACCTCTTCCTTTGAGACTGTTCCGTCAGGAATATGCACGTTCTCTTTTTTGACATCCACATTGTCAAGGAATTCGGCGTGGAGCCTGTGGTTGCGGCTCTGGACGGAGTCGCTGCCGTATGGGTAATATTCATCAATGGAGAACACCTCGACATTGGCGAAGGAGATCTTGCCTTCCTTGAACTGCTCTGTCAGGTTGCTGTAGAGGGACACAGGTGTGGTTCCTGTGGTCAAACCGAGTTTGAAAGGACGCGGAAGAGCCGCCCTTTCGTGGTCTTTGATGGCTTTGACAATAATGTCTGCCACCTTGTCGCTTCCGATGTTCGCGTCATCGGAAATCTCGGTGGTGATCTTCTCGTAGGAATGGAGAATGCTCTTAGGCAGGTTCTCCTCAATCAATCCACCGTCCTTTGGTAAAGAAAAGTGCTTCATTTTGTTGAGCTTAATAATTTCGTAAAATATGATATGTTTCGCCAGCCCGTTTCCGGACCAAAAGCTCTATGTCATTTCCGCAAGTCGGACGGTCGCGGATCCCGTGCCTGAAACCACAACTCTTGTGGTGGCTGTCGGCTTAAACCGTACAAATATAATCAGTTTTCCTCATAAGCCGAATCGATTTTTCAGAAAAAATGATGCGCAGTGAATCAGAGCGCAGGCACCTTTTGCCTATCTGATCAGGAAGGCCGTTCCTTCTGAACCGTAAAATGTCCGGCAAACAAGCATATCGCCGGACAAGTCACATCAACGGTTACGTTTGTCCGGCCAAACGGCTTTCCACCGGATAAGATGCATCGACAGCGGTGTTTAGGAACATGAAAATAATAAGTTACTTCAGATTAAGAAGCTGTTTTGAATTGTTAGAAATGTTCTTTGAGGTGAAAAAATCTTCATTTTCTTCCCGCTTCTTCAGTCAGATAGCACCGCTATCTTCCTTGGAAGAAGCGGTCGAAACTGAAGTTTTTCACTCTCAACCCAGCGCCCGAACCGAGGGCAATCGAACTTGTTCGGACTGTCGAGGTGGGCAGCAGGGGGAGACTGTCTTAAAAGTATAATTACCACCTCCGAGGATTGAAAATTTGTTGTCGCCCCTGTAGTGGGGCACGGACTTTTCTGCTCTCGTCGAGACTTTTCAGACAGTCTGGGGGGGGGAGAGCTTGCTCTTAACCTTTAAACAAACAATTCAAAACTGTTTCTAAGAGAAGATTTTCGAGGATAGATCTTTTTCGAAGAAGGAGTGTGCCGGTGGCACATGACTGATGAAAAAAGAGAAATAGACCGAAAAGATTCCTTAATATGATGCGGCTTATTGTTTGAAGGTTACTTATCCGGTATAAGTGCTTTTTGCCGGACAAGAGGGATTACGCGTTTTTTCGCATAAGCTTTTTGTTGAATGTTTTGGAATATCGGAGGAAATTCAATAACTTTGCAATCCTTTGAAGCGGAAGTGCAGCGGAAGTGCGAAGTTTCCAAAGGAAAGTCTACTGCCTGAATATGCCCGAATGGCGGAATTGGTAGACGCGTTGGACTCAAAATCCAATGTCCCTTAAAGACGTGCCGGTTCGAGCCCGGCTTTGGGCACCCGACCGAAGTCTCCCTCGTTTTTTTGGGAGACTTCTTCTTTTTTTGTCAGATTCAACCTTACGTCTTTTGCCCAGTACCTTCGGGCGGCGGAAACGCGCGGAGGTGTCGCTCAAGCGCGCCGTGCTGCACCCTCGGGCGACGAAGATGTACGAAAGTGTTGCCCAAGAGAGCCGTGCTGCACCCTCGGGCGACGATAAAGCACGAAAGTGTTGCCCAAGAGAGCCGTGCTGCACCCTCGGGCGACGAAGATGTACGAAAGTGTTGCCCAAGTGAGCCGTGCTGCACCCTCGGGCGACGATAAAGTACGAAAGCGTTGCCCAAGTGAGCCGTGCTGCACCCTCGGGCGACGATAAAGTACGAAAGTGTTGCCCAAGGGAGCCGTGCTGCACCCTCGGGCGACGAAGATGTACGAAAGTGTTGCCCAAGAGAGCCGTGCTGTACCCTCGGGCGACGATAAGTGTGGTTTTCGTTGCCGAAGGGTTTCCTTCATCCATACTTCATTCTGCCCTGCGCCCTTGGGCAACGGGAAGGCGCTGAAGAGTCGCCTGACTGTGCCGCGCGTCACCTTCGGGTGCGGGACAGTCAGGCGTCATCGTTCCCGGAGATCTCGGCGCCGCCCCCTGCTCCTGTCGTTGGAGGGGTTCAGGTGGCCGGTTGCATGGTCGTGCGGCCATTATATCCGGCATATTCGTTTGATATTTGGAAATTTTTATTATTTTTGTCCTGAAGCCTGCCACACGGCGTCACGTCCCGTGCCGGTGACGCAAGGCAGGAGCGGGATACAGACCGAAAGTGTGACCGATGGTCGCCAAGTTATTTACCAAAGCATCGCTGAACTCATAGGACTCACGAGACTATAACCAAAACATCAATCGATATGAGCGTTTTTACACACACGGCGCGCGCTGCTGACGGTTGCCGCCGCCATCCTTCTCATCACCTCCTGCGGTAAGAGGGAGGAGACGGCCGGAGTCTCATCCGTGGCCGTCACCCCGTCCCGGATAGAGATCATAGAGGGCGAATCTGCGGTGCTGTCCGCCAGTGTCTCTCCCGAAGCCGCGTCCGACAGGGCCGTGGCGTGGTCGTCGTCCGACCGGAGCGTCGCCACTGTTGACAAGGCCGGCACCGTCCATGGCCTCAGACCCGGCACCGCGACCGTCACCGCGACGGCGGAGGGCAAGTCCGGCACCTGCGCTGTGACGGTGAAGGCCAAGGCGGTAAACGTGACGGATGTGTCCCTGGACAGGACAGAGCTGACCCTGACCGAGGGCGAGACGGAGACGCTTACGGCCACGGTGAAGCCCGACAACGCTGACAACCGGAAGGTGACGTGGAGTTCGGACAAGACGGAGATCGCCACGGTCGACGGCGCCGGCAAGGTTACTGCCGTGAAGGCCGGCGAGGCTGTGGTCACGGTGATGACCGAGGACGGCGGGAAGACGGCCTCCTGCAAGGTGACGGTGAAGGCCAAGGAGGTTCCGGTGACAGGTGTGGATGTCAAGCCGTGGTCCGTGACGATCGGCGCGAACGGCACAACCAAACTTACCTGCACGGTCGCCCCGTCCAATGCCACTAACCGCAATGTGAGGTGGGAGTCGGATAACCCGTCCGTGGCCACGGTCGATTCCGACGGCAACGTGAGAGCCGTTTCGGCGGGTGTGGCCAAGGTCAGCGCGGTCACCGAGGACGGCGGCTTCAGGTCAGGCTGCACCGTCACCGTGAAAGAATTCTCTTCCGGGTTCGAGGTTGGCGGCCTGTTCTACAAGACCGCCAAAGGTTACTCTATGGATTTCGTCGAGGTGACCGGTAACCCGGGCGGAGGCAAGTATTCGGGAGATGTCGTGGTTCCCGGTACGGTTGAGTATGACGGGATTACCTATACCGTCAAAGGGGTCGGGAATAGGGCCTTTGAAGGGTGCGATGACCTAAGGAAAGTCACTATCTCGGAGGGGATATATAAGATCGGAGCCTATGCTTTCTATTATAGCGGGAATCTTGAACGTGTTATTTTACCTTCCACGTTAGAAAATATTGATGATTCAAATCCGGTGTTTGAAGCTTGTTCTAAACTTGAGATTATCACAACCGCGCCGAGGGAAGGTCAAGAGAACTACTGCTATCTGTATGACAAGGCTTTGTATATGCACGTGGGTCGGACAGAGAGAGAGATTCTGAGTTGGATTCCTGAAAAGAAGACCGGTACGGTGGTGATAAAGGAAGGCACTACGAAGATTGGGTACTCTTCTATTCGTCGAACAAATGTTGATAAGATAGTTATCCCTGAGTCTGTCAAATCCATAGACATCTACACATTTGTGTCATGCAAAACTCCTTTGGTACTTGAACTGAACCGGAAGACCAAGGAGGATGTTGACGAGATAACAACAAAAATGTCATCTTTTTTCTTTAACGGCACAGACCGCTCAGCCGTCAAGGTGACGGTTCCTAAAGGCACTAAGTCCTATTACGAGTCCCACTGGCTCTGGTCGAACCTCGGCGGCATCGAGGAGCGCCCGTAGAGTCCCCGTAGAGTTCCTGTAGCGCACGACAGCTCCGAGGTTGTCTCGTGAGTGAGACGGCGTGTTCTGCTCACGGAAGGGTCTTCCGAGGTTGTCTCGTGAGTGAGACGGCGCGTTCTGCTCACGGAAGGGTCTTCCGAGGTCGCCTCGTGAGCGAGACGGTGCGTTCTGCTTACGAAAGAGTCTGCCAAGGTTGTCTCGTGAGCGAAACAGTGCGATTTGCTCACGAAAAGGTCTTCCGAGGTTGTCTCGTGAGTGGAACGGCGTGTTCTGCTCACGGAAGGGTCTTCCGAGGTTGTCTCGTGAGTGAAACGGCGCATTCTGCTCACGGAGTGGCCTTCCGAGGTCGTCTCGTGAGCGAGACGGCGTGTTCTGCTCACGAAAGAGTCTGCCAAGGATGTCTCGTGAGCGGAACGGCGTGTTCTGCTCACGGGAGGGTCTTCCGAGGATGTCTCGTGAGCGAGACGGCGCGTTCTGCTCACGGGAGGGTCTTCCGAGGATGTCTCGTGAGCGAGACGGCGCAATCTGCTCACGAAAGGGTCTTCCGAGGTCGTCTCGTGAGCGAAACGGCGCGATCTGCTCACGGGAGAGTCTGCCGAGGTTGTCTCGTGAGCGAGACGGCGCATTCTGCTCACGGGAGAGTCTGCCAAGGATGTCTCGTGAGCGAGACGGCGTGTTCTGCTCACGGAAGGGTCTTCCGAGGTTGTCTCGTGAGTGAGACGGTGCATTCTGCTCACGGGAGGGTCTTCCGAGGATGTCTCGTGAGTGAAACAGCGCGATCTGCTCACGAAAGGGTCTGCCGCTGTGCTTCTGGGCGACGAAGAGTGTGTGTTGTCACCGAAGAGTCCCGTCATCCTTACTTACGTAATTCTGCCCTGCACCACCGAGCGACAAAATGGTACGAAAGTGTCGCCCAAGCGTGCCTCGCTGCACTCTTGGGCGACGATAAGTGCCAAAAGCGTTGCCCTGGAGTGTCGTCTTGGAGTGGCGCGAGGAAGGATTCTGGAACGATCAAAGGAGCATAAATGGATGGTTTTGCTCTTGTCAAAGACAAAAACGCATACGACGGTGGCATTATATGGAGAAAATGCGGCCGTCGTGATTGGTCAAGGCTCCGGGGGTGCGTTTCAGGGGATTTAGTTCCGATGTCTTAGGCTTATAACTTATTATTTTTTGTATATTTGTGAATCGGGATGGCTTCGGGAGGCGAGGATGCCGATTGGAGGAGGCCTTGATTAACCATTTAAGATTCTGGAAAGCACTATGTACAAGAGAGTTTTGCTTAAATTGAGCGGAGAGAGCCTGGGCGGGTCCGTTGGAAAGGGACTAGATCCGGAGAGTCTGCGGAAATATTCAAAGGAGATCGCGCAGGCGGCGAAGGCCGGGTTGCAGATCGCCATTGTCAACGGAGGGGGCAACATATTCAGAGGCCTTCAGGGTCTTGACAAGGGATTCGACCGCGTCGAGGGAGACAGGATGGGAATGCTGGCTACGGTGATAAACTCATTGGCGCTCAGTCAGTTCATCAAGGACGAAGGCGTGAAGGCAGAGGTGTTCTCAGCCACTCCGATGGAACCGCTTGTACGCTACTATAACCGTGACAACGCCGTCAAGGTGCTGGAGGAGGGGGGCGTTGCCCTCATCGCCGGCGGGACGGGCAGCCCGTTCTTCACTACTGATTCCGGCGCGGCTCTCAGGGCTCTTGAGATCAAGGCCGATGTCGTGCTGAAAGGAACACGTGTCGATGGAGTCTATACCGCTGACCCAGAGAAAGATCCTGCCGCTGTCAAGTACGATGAACTGACCTTTGACGAGGCGATGGCGAAGCATCTCAAGGTTCTCGACCAGACCGCATACGCCCTATGCAATGACGGGAATATGCCGATCATCGTCTTCGATGTGAACGGCGAGGGCAACCTGCTGAAACTGGTCAACGGAGAGAAGGTCGGGACGCTTGTCCATAAATAGTCTTGTTGGAAACGGACAAGGGTACGACCACAAAAGATTGATAAATAACAATTAACACAATACACTATGCTTACAGACAAAGCGAAAGAAATCATCAGCGGAGTGAAGTCCAAAATGGAAGACTCAGTGCTGTTCCTTGAGGAAGACCTCAAGACCTACCGTGTCGGAAAGGCCAATCCGTCCATCCTCAACAATGTGACCGTGGATTACTACGGAACTCCGACACCTGTCCCTCAGGTGGCTTCGGTGACTGTTCCTGACGCCAGGACCATCGCCATCCAGCCTTGGGAGAAGAATATGATCCCTGTGATCGAGAAGGCTATCATCAACGCCAACCTCGGTTTCACCCCTTCAAACAACGGTGAGGTCATCCGCTGCCCTGTTCCGCCTCTCACAGAGGAAAGACGTAAGGAGCTCATCAAGAAGGCCAAGGCTACCGGCGAGAACATCAAGGTCGCTGTCCGCAATGCCCGCCGCGATGGAGTTGACGCTCTGAAGAAGGCCGAGAAGGCCGGAGAGTTCTCCGAGGACGTGCGCAAGGAAGGTGAGGACGAGATCCAGAAGGTCACCGATGCGAAAGTGAAGGCGGTTGACGAGCTCGTGTCAGCGAAGGAGAAGGAGATACTGACCGTCTAATGAAAGCCTTGAGGCGGCTTGAATGAATGTTCATCCGCTATTTTGGTATATTCATTAAATTTTTAGGAACATTTTCTTCCGATTTTACTATCTTTGCATCGTTATGATGATGAGCACACGATTTTATTCTTTCGGATTTTATTTCTTTTACCGCGGCAGGTAGAGGACCGGACGAGCGTGTGCAGGAATATTCAGAAAAAAGGTAGATGAATATACGGCTGTCCGGTGCTTTTCCGGGCAGCCTTTTTTATTTGGTTGATTTCTTCACCGCTGCGGTGAGAGCAAGTCCCTCCCATAAGGGGAGGGTGACGTGAAATGATGATGAATATGACAAAAGTCGCGATACAAGGTTACCGAGGGTGCTTCCACGAGCAGGCGGCACGGGAGTTCTATTCCGCGCGAGGGAAGGAGATCTCCATTGTGGAATGTCCGACCTTCGAGGGACTGTTCAAGGCTGTGGCCTCCGGCGAGGCACAGGCGGCGGTGATGGCCATCGAGAACACGATTTCCGGAGGACTCATCCCCAATTTCGAGCTGCTTAGGTCGAACCCCTACAAGATCAAGGGTGAGGTGTATATCCCCATACATCAGAACCTTATGGCTCTTCCAGGACAGGACATCCACAACATAAAGGAGGTTCGGACGCACTATATGGCCATCAACCAGACCCGTCAGTTTTTTGAGCGTAACTGCCCGTGGATCACGATGGTGGAGTCCGAGGACACGGCCAAGAGCGCCATTGACATCGCCGCCAGTGGGCTAAAGGGAGTCGGGGCGGTCGCCTCTGAACTGGCAGCCAGTCAGAACGGTTTGGAGATCCTGGCCCGCAGCATCGAGACCTACAAGCAGAACTTCACCCGCTTCCTGATTCTGGACGACGCCATCACGGTGCCACGCAGCGAAATCAACAAGGCGTCCCTCTGCTTCACCCTGCCACACAAGCCGGGTTCTTTGGCGCAGGTGCTTACGATTCTCTCGTTCTACGACATGAACCTCACCAGAATCCAATCCCTGCCGATCCCCGGGCAGGAATGGCAGTACTTTTTCTATGCGGACATCAAGTTCGCGACATACGGACGTTACCGTCAGGCACTTAGGGCGGTCAGACCTCTGATGGAAGGACTTAACATTTTAGGCGAATATAAATCTTCGATGTAATCATGATCATTGAACCGGCAAAAAGAACATCATCTGTTCAGGAATATTACTTCTCCCGTAAACTTAAAGAGATGGACGCGCTCAATGCGGAGCGTGTGGCTCGCGGGGAAGACAGGATAATCAATTTGGGAATAGGCGCTCCGGACGGGATGCCTCCGCAGGCCGCTATCGAAGCTTTGGTCGAGGCTGCCCGCAAGCCAGGCAACCACGCCTACCAGAGCTATAAGGGGCTTCCAGCGTTGAGACAAGCCTTTGCGGATTGGTATTCAAGATATTACGGAGTGACGCTGAATCCGGATGGGGGCATCCAGCCGCTTGTCGGATCCAAGGAGGGAATCCTTCTGATCTCTATGGCATTTGTCAATCCGGGAGACAAGGTGCTGGTTCCGGATCCGGGCTATCCGACCTACACTTCGGCATCTAAACTTGTTGGAGCCGAGATTGTCACGTACGACCTGACGGAGGAAAACCATTGGTGGCCGGATTTCGACGCTTTGGAGAGGATGGATCTTGAGGGTGTGAAGATTATGTGGACGAACTATCCGAATATGCCGACCGGAGCCAAGGCTACTCCCGAGCTTTATCAGAGGCTGGTGGATTTCGGGCGCAAGCACAAGATATTGATAGTGAATGACAATCCATATTCATTCATCCTTTGTGGAAAGCCGCTGTCGATTCTGGCGGCGAAAGGGGCGGAGGAGTGTTGCCTGGAACTGAACTCGCTTAGCAAGGCGCACAATATGAGCGGTTGGCGAATCGGGATGGTCGGCGGCGCTCCGGAATATATCGCCGAAGTGCTGAAGGTCAAGAGCCAGATGGACTCGGGAATGTTCAAGCCGCTGCAACTCGCGGCGGTCGAGGCGCTTAACCAGTCTCCTGAATGGTTTGAGGAACTTAATTCTGAATATGTCCGCAGACGTGTCGCCGCGGGTTGTATATTCAAGACTCTGGGGGCGGTTTATGACCACGACACCGCGGGGCTGTTCCTTTGGGGAAGGGTGCCTTCGGAATATGCTGGGAACGGGATGACGGCAGGGGAAGTGGTTTCGGAACGGGTTCTGCGGCAGGCAGGTGTGTTCATCACGCCGGGCTTCATATTCGGAAAGAATGGTAATGACTACATCCGGATTTCGCTTTGCGCCAAGCCGGAGGTGCTTGAGCGCGCGAACAAAAAAATAGAAAAAGTAATAAAGAATATTTTATGATAGTAGGTATTATAGGATTAGGTCTGATAGGCGGCTCGATGGCCATCGACCTGAAGAGAAGAGGATTCGCCCGGATAGTTCTTGGGGTGGAGGCTGACCCGGTGAACGCCGCCGCGGCCGAAAGGATGGAACTTGTGGACGAGATCGTCCCGTTCGAGGAGTGCGTCCGCAGGAGCGACATCACTGTGATAGCCATACCGGTCGGCTCTGCGGTGAAGATGCTCCCGCAGGTACTCGACATATTCAAAGAGGAAGGGAACGGGAAGAAGATCGTGATGGACACATGCTCCACGAAGAGCAACATTGTCCGCGCGGCGCACTACCATCCCCTCCGCGGCCGCTTCGTGGCGACACACCCGATGGCCGGCACTGAATATTCAGGGCCTTGGGCCGCGATGCCGAACCTCTTCGATGGTAGGGCCTGCATATTCGCAAACACGGAGGATTCTGACCCGCAGGCGGTCAAGGTGGTTGAGGAACTGTATGACGCGCTGAATATGCGACTGCTTTTCATGAACGCTGACAGCCACGACGTGCACACCGCCTATGTGTCTCACATCTCTCACGTCACCTCTTTCGCTCTGGCTCTGACGGTTCTTGAGAAGGAAAAGGATGAGAAGCACATCTTTGACCTTGCGTCGGGTGGATTCTCCTCGACCGTCCGGTTGGCCAAGAGTTCCGCCGAGATGTGGACCCCTATCTTGGCGCAGAACAGGGACAATGTGCTGCACGTCATTGACACATATTTGGAAAAGATGAGGCTGTTCCGTGACGCTATCGCTGACTATGACGGCGGACGGATCACGGAACTCATCCACGAAGCAAACAGGATTAAAAAGATTTTGAGATAGTTATGGAACGTACACTTGACATCATCCCCGTCTCCGAGTGGGGATTTTTCGACGAGAGCATTCCCCCTCTCGTTATCGCCGGTCCTTGCAGCGCCGAGTCTGAGCTGCAGGTGATGATGACCGCCAAAGGCCTTCACGAATTCGGCATCCATGTTTTCCGCGCGGGAATATGGAAGCCCCGCACCCATCCCGGATCCTTCGAGGGTGTCGGCACTCCCGGATTGAAATGGCTCCAGAAGGTGAAGAATGAATATGGAATGAAGGTCTGCACCGAGGTCGCCAATGAGAAGCACGTCTATGAATGTCTGAAATATGGCATAGACATGGTCTGGATCGGAGCGCGGACTACGGCTAATCCGTTCCTCGTGCAGGAGATCGCCGACGCGTTGAGGGACACGGATATTCCGGTCTTGGTCAAGAATCCGGTGAATCCTGACATTGATCTATGGGTCGGGGCTCTCGAAAGACTCAACCGGGCGGGGATCAGAAAACTGGGCGTTATCCATCGCGGATTCTCTACCTCGCAGAAAATCCCTTACAGAAATTTTCCGGGCTGGCAGATGGCGGTTGAGCTTCGCACACGTTACCCTAAGCTTCCGTTCTTTGCGGATCCGAGTCATATGGGGGGCTCACGCCAGTATCTCAAAGAGTTGTCACAGAGGGCGATGGATCTTGGCTTGGACGGCCTGATGATCGAGTCCCATTGCGATCCTTCCTGCGCGTTGAGCGATGCCAAACAGCAGTTGGTTCCGTCAGATCTGAAGGCTTTGCTTGAGAGCCTGACCGTCCGCCAGAAGGTCTCCAATGACAAGGAATATAACGAAGGCATCGAGCAGCTCCGTTCCCAGATTGACATCATCGACGAGAACCTGCTTGTGGCCCTTGGTTCCAGAATGGAGATCTCCCGCAAGATAGGCGAGTTCAAGAAGGCGCACAACATCGCCATTGTCCAGGCCGCCCGCTGGGACAGCATCCTATCCTCGATGATAGAGAAAGGCAAGGACTACGGCCTCTCCGAGGAGTTCATCACAGCCTTTTTCACCGCCATCCACGATGCTTCAGTCGCGGAACAGAACAGGATTCTGGAGCGGTAGGCTCTCGAACCTACGCTTTCAGAAAACATCATAAAATTGCAAATCGCTGATAATCATACACTATCCACGATGCAGAGTAAATCTAAATCTTTCTAAATACCTTTCGCTATTTCAATTTTTGGGTGTATATTTGGGTGTAGAAATTCAAACGCACCCAAATATGAATATCAAACGTAACATCATTTTTGCATTGGAGAGCCGGAAGAAGAACGGATGCACCAACAATCTGAAACAAAGCGCATCCGAAATCAACACGGACTTGCTGAAACACTATGCCGAAATGCAAAACGTGTTCAAGGAGTTTGAGGTACAGGAAACCATTATCACAATATGAACAACAAGGAATCCAACATAGAAAAGACGAACTTTGACGCATTTATAAATGCTGTCGGTTCGGAAATACAACAGGCGCAAGTACGGCTGATTACCGCAGCCAATGCGCAAATGCTGTTCCATTATTGGAAAATGGGCAACTATATCCTCTATTATCAAAACTTATATGGATGGGGAAGTAAAATCATCAAGCAACTGGCAAAGGCTATCCGGTTCAATTATCCCGAAAAGAAAGGCTATTCGGAACGCAACCTTACTTATATGTGCCAATTCGCACGGACATATCCACTGAGTGTGCTAAGAAGTTTCATTGATACGGATGTAAGACTGTCTGTTCCAAACATACAGAATGTGACAAACGAAGTATTGAAACTGAACGACAAGCAATTTACGCAGGAACTTACTGCGCAAATACAATCCGTTGATTGTCAGTCTTTAGAATTTACGCAGGAAGCTCCTGCGCAAATTCAGGACGTAGAGAAAACCGTTTCTGCCATTTACAGAATGGGAATTAGGGAGATAGAAAAAATTTTCTTGAACTCCCCTGTCGCCAGAATAAACTGGGCAAGCCAAATGGTTATACTTGATGGCTCGTTACCGTTAGGAATAGGATATTGGTACATGAAACAGTCCGTAGAAATGGGCTGGAGCAGTAATGTTCTTAAAATACAAATTGAAACCAATCTGTATACCAGACAAATTAATAACAACAAAGTAAATAACTTTACTGCCACGCTTCCTGCACCTCAAAGCGACCTTGCCAATTACCTTCTGAAAGACCCGTACATCTTTGATTTGGCTGGAACGAAGGAAGTTGGAAATCCATGCAAAGTGATTAGATGGTTAAACCCTCAATATAGGCTTCTCCCACTCGAAGAAAAGGACATTCCCGAAATGCAGGAATTATTCCGCTCGACCGTGCTACATGTTAATATCAGACATTATACAAAAGAAGAAGTAGAGGATTGGGCATCTTGTGGTGACAGTGTGGAGCATTTGAAAGAGCTTCTGTCACACAATCATTTTATAGGTGCTTTTGATAAAGCGAACCGCATGGTAGGCTTTTCATCCATGAATAAGGACGGCTATCTGCATTCCATGTTCGTACACAAGGACTGGCAAGGCAAAGGTGTGGCCACACAACTTCTTTCTGAAGTTGAACGCATTGCCAAGCAATTGGGAGTTGTTGAAATCACATCCGAAGTAAGCCTGACAGCCAGACCGTTCTTTGAGAAGAAGGGATATGAAATAGTCAAAATACAGAAGTATAGGGCAAACAAGCTGGAACTGACAAATTTTATCATGCGCCACAAAATCTTATAAGCACATAGAACACGATTTCTTAAATAATACAAAAACACCCAATTTTACATTCTTGGGTGTAAAATTGGGTGTTTGTTTTGCAATTTGCTGATTTTCAGCGTTTATTACGGAGCGGTAGGCTCCAGGATTATCTTAGCCGTGACAGTCTATTTTCAATCAGTGCCCTGTCGAAGCGACTTTACTACAAAACCCTTGTCATATGATCTTCCAACCGTCGATGCGGCGGTTTGCGGTGGAGAAGTTCACTCCGATTCTGAACACTCTTCTCGGGTCGTCGGCGAACGGGCGGGCGTAGCCTTTCTCCTCGATCTGCGCGAGGGCCTCGTCCGGGGTGGAGTCGGTCTTGATCTCGATGATGTAGACGTAGTCCTTGGTCTTGATGAGGATGTCGATGCGGCCGTTGGAGGTCGTGCGCTCTGTCTCGACATATTCCCCCATCAGCTCGATGATGATGTACATCGCGTACTGGAAGTCTTTCTCGCAGTCGCCCTGGATCTGGTAGTTTGTCCTGGCGAAGAGGGCGTCCAGACGGGTCATGAGGCTTTCCGGGTTGCCGGATTCGACATCCATCGACATGAGGGATATGAGGGTGTTGGTGGAGTCGCTCTGGGTCGGGGCATAGTATCCCAGCAGGAAGTTAAGGAAGCCGTCCTTCACCTCCATGTTCGGGAATCCGAGCGTGTAGAGGTTGAAGCGCGGGTCAAAGCCCTTGATGGTGAGGTAGCCGCTCTGGTAAAGAAGCGGGACGGGATTGAGGAACGCCGTGTTCACGTCGGTCAGAAGCGAGGAACCCACGAGGTCGCTTGAGAGGCGGGTCACATCGTACGAGGTCTTCCTCATCACCTTGACAAGGAAGGTTGGCGTGCCGGTTTCGAACCAATATTCAAGAAACTCCTTGTTCTTGAATGTATTGAGCAGGCTGAAAGGGTTATAGACACCGACTGCCTTCGGGTGGAAGTGGTAGCCGTCATACATAATAGCGAGCTTGCGGTAGCATTCTTCCTCCGTGAGGTCATTCGCCTCGGCGAGTTCCTTGACACTCTCTGTGAAATAGACTTTGAGGTCGGACTCCGAAATTCCGCAGATGTCGGGGTATTCCTTGTCCATCGAGATGTCCTGAGGGTTGTTCAGGTCGCTGAACACGCTCATCTTCCCGATCTTGGTGACACCGGTGAGGAAGCCCAGGCGGATGCGCCCGTCCTTGGACTTCATCACGCCGTAGAAGCCGCGGAGCTCCTCGCGGATCTTGTCACGCAGCTCCGGGCGGTCAAGGTTGTCGATGACGGGCTTGTCATATTCATCGACAAGGATCACCACCTGACGGCCGGTCTTCCGGCAGGCTGCTTCGATCACGTTGCCGAAACGGATTCCGGGGATGTCAGAATTGTTCTCGCTCCCGTATTCCTTTTCCCATTTGCAAAGAGCGTTGGACAGAACCTTTGCAATCACTTCCTCCTGATTGTAAGCGACTCCGCTCAGATCCAGGTGCAGCACCGGGTACTCCGTCCAGTCCTTCTCCAGCGACGCCACTGCCAGCCCGTCGAACAGCTCCTTCTTCCCCTTGAAATACGCCTCCATAGTCGACACCAGCAGGCTCTTGCCGAACCGCCTCGGACGGCTCAGGAAGTAGTATTTCCCTGTAGCCGCCAACTTGTAGATAAGCGCGGTCTTGTCAACATAGACATACCCGCCCCTGCGGATGTCCTCAAAACTCTGTATTCCAATCGGGTATAGCATACGGCCTGTCCTTTTAGTTCATTCACTACAAACTTACATAAAAATCTGCGAATTACACGCCCTCCACATAAGAAATCTACTGATTTTTAGAGAAGCGTTGAAGGTTTCTTCGGCACTGGCATACACGTTTGAAGACAAGTGTTGTCGCCTCTTGGGTAATAATGCGTTTTCCTTATTTGTGTTTAGTACAGAATAAGTTATATTTGCAAGCAATACATGACCATGAATGATATGAAAGTCGTATTCCTTGACATTGACGGAGTGATTCAACCTCTTGGAAAGCAGGATCGTTTCAAACATCTTGACGAGATAGAAGAAATCGCCAAGGCATTGGATCAGAAGATTCCCGGATTCAACTATTATGAATATGTCTCCGAGGAAAAATACCCAGAAAGTTTCTTCGGTGTATACAGCAGGAAATGCAATCTTTGCGCAGTCCTTTTTGATTGGCCTAAGGAAGCTGTGAGATACCTTACGGAAGTTCTTGAGCGTCAGAATGCAAAAATAGTGATTTCTTCCGATTGGAGGGACTCTGGAAGCCGCATAATAAAAGCATTTCTTGCCGTGTGGAAACTTGACAAGTTTTTTTACGGCATGCTTGACGGACGCTCTTTCGAAGAACCTACTAAAGGACAGACACGTGCGAGGAAATATTTTGCGGAGAAATTTGGCAGGTACACTTTTGACACTAGAGCGGCGGACATTCGGGATTATCTGGACAGTCACCGTGAAATAACTTCATACGTCGCTGTTGACGACAGGAATCTAAGGGTGCCTGTTGAAAATCACTTTGTGTTTTTCAACGATGGAAAGGTCATAGATGAAAGACGGGCACGCCAAATGGATGAAATTCTCAGCATTGAGGACGGCCCATACCCATTAAATCAGTGACGGTTCAGTTTCTCTGTCAGTCACTGAGCTTGTGGTTGTTGAGTCTGTCGAAGCTTCGAGGTGACTTTGTTAAACGACCTTCCAGCCGTCGATGCGGCGGTTTGCGGTGGAGAAGTTCACACCGATTCTGAACACTCTTCTCGGGTCGTCGGCGAACGGGCGGGCGTAGCCTTTCTCCTCGATCTGCGCGAGGGCCTCGTCCGGGGTGGAGTCGGTCTTGATCTCGATGATGTAGACGTAGTCCTTGGTCTTGATGAGGATGTCGATGCGGCCGTTGGAGGTCGTGCGCTCTGTCTCGACATATTCCCCCATCAGCTCGATGATGATGTACATCGCGTACTGGAAGTCTTTCTCGCAGTCGCCCTGGATCTGGTAGTTTGTCCTGGCGAAGAGGGCGTCCAGACGGGTCATGAGGCTTTCCGGGTTGCCGGATTCGACATCCATCGACATGAGGGATATGAGGGTGTTGGTGGAGTCGCTCTGGGTCGGGGCATAGTATCCCAGCAGGAAGTTAAGGAAGCCGTCCTTCACCTCCATGTTCGGGAATCCGAGCGTGTAGAGGTTGAAGCGCGGGTCAAAGCCCTTGATGGTGAGGTAGCCGCTCTGGTAAAGGAGCGGGACGGGATTGAGGAACGCCGTGTTCACGTCGCTCAGCAGGGAGGAACCCACGAGGTCGCTCGACAGGCGGGTCACGTCATAGGAGGTCTTCCTCATCACCTTGACGAGGAACGACGGCGTGCCCGTTTCGAACCAATATTCCTTGAACTTAAGACTGTCAAATGTGTTCAGGAGACTGAATGGATTATATATTCCTGCTGAATCCTCGCAAAAATGATATCCGTCGTACATCAGGGCGAGCTTTTGGCGGCACTCCTCCTCGGAGAGTCCGTTGGCCTCGGCGAGTTCCCTGACGCTTTCCGCGAAACAGTCCGTGAGGTCTGTCTCGGACACTCCGCAGATGTCCGTGTAGCGGGAGTCCATCGAGATGTCCTTGGGGTTGTTCAGGTCGCTGAACACGCTCATCTTCCCGATCTTGGTGACACCGGTGAGGAAGCCCAGGCGGATGCGCCCGTCCTTGGACTTCATCACGCCGTAGAAGCCGCGGAGCTCCTCGCGGATCTTGTCACGCAGCTCCGGGCGGTCAAGGTTGTCGATGACGGGCTTGTCATATTCATCGACAAGGATCACCACCTGACGGCCGGTCTTCCGGTAGGCGGCCTCGATTATGGTCTCGAAGCGGACGGGAAGCGTCTTGTACTTCCTGACGACCCCATATTCTGATTCAAGGTCATTCAGCTGTCTCCCTAATTTCTCCTTCAACGCGTCCATGTCGGCGTAATTGGCCCCGCCAAGGTCCAGATGCAGCACCGGGTACTCCGTCCAGTCCTTCTCCAGCGAGGCGATCGCAAGCCCGTCGAAGAGTTCCTTCCTTCCCCGGAAGTATGCCTCCATCGTCGAGAGCAGAAGGCTCTTTCCGAAACGCCTGGGGCGGCTCAGGAAGTAGCATTGACCGGTCTTGGCAATCTTGTAGATAAGACCGGTCTTGTCGACATAGACATACCCGCCCTGGCGGATCTTCTCAAAACTCTGTATTCCAATCGGGTAAAGCATACGGCCTGTCCTTTTTTAGTTCATTACTTGCAAAGATAGGAACTTTTTTGGACACAACAGTGGTGGCTTCGGAACAATAGATCTTGCTCAGGAATATTCCAACCTTTGTCCGTCAAAATTGAAAAATGAATAGAGGAGGACCGGGTGCCGATCCTCCTCTTGATCATTCAGCCGAAGCTGTTGGTGAATATCAGTCCTCCGCCAGCCACTTGGCAAGGTCGCCTGAGCCTGGCATTCCGAGGTACATATATCCGAAATTGAACCAGCTCGTTGTGCCATCTATCAGACGTGGAACATAGAATTGAACATGCTGGGCATCCACAAACTTGTTATCCGCATCCTTTTCGGCATGGGTCGCGCTGTAAGAAGAAGGATAAGTGTACACAATCTTACCCATTTTCTCATAATTCAGACCGCAGTAGATTTTCTGGTCGAACTTGATTGTTCCTTTTGCCTCGTCAAGAGTGTAGAACTCAATGTAATCATTGGCTCCGCCGACGAACGAGTCCTCATCCCATGCCAGAACTACCTTGTCTTTAGGGTAAGGGTTCATGATGCGCCAGCGGTTGAATCCCTCAGCTTTGAGGACATCAACCTTGACAATGTTCAGGTCTGAGTCAGAAATCTGGAGTGCGAGTCCGTCAAACCATTCACCTGTGCCGATGGAAGTCCATGTGTAGGCTTTCGCCAGGGTGAAAGTATTTGAGGTGATCGCTATCTTTCCATTGTATTCGGTCTCGTCAGCGAACGTTACGGTTCCTTTGTAGGTTTTTCCTACTTCCATCTTGGAGATGTCAAGGGACAGCATGGTCTCGCTTTTCCCCTTTTCAAATGAAATCGTGGCAGGAGCGGTGATGCCGTCAGGAAGAGTTCCTGTGATCTTTACAGTCGCTGCCTGATCGCATTTGCTACGGCCTACAGTAATGTCAAATTTGGCCGCCTTGGCATTGATCTCTGTGTCACCGGATGTGCTGCTGAGGAAAGACACGCCAGTGTCCGTTCCTTCCGGGGTGTACATTGCGCCTTTGTTTTCGGTGTCGCAAGACACTGCCAGAAAGAGCGCGAATGCTATTCCGAGATAAGTCTTGATTATTTTTTTCATATTCATAATGATCTTATGTTGTCAAATTATTCTGTCTTAGGAGCCTTTGACGGGTCATCACCTTCAAGACCCTCGTTCGTAGGATAACTTCCGGTAGGATTCTGAAGTATGAGCTTGTTGGCGTCAACTTCTTTTGAAGGGAATGTAAGCACCCAGTCGAATGTCTCGGGGTCATCTGTGTGGAGGCTGTTCAGGAGAGCCGCGACAGGGTGTCCCATGTCCGCGGTGCGCTTGAAGCCCTGACGGAGGCGCTTGATGTCATAGACACGTCCATATTCGCCCCAAAGTTCAATTCGGCGCTGAAGAATAATTTCCTCAAGGAGGGAACCTGTCTCATCGGTTGTGAGTTTTCCGAGCGCTGTACCAGTCTTGGAACTGCAATCGTAACCTTCCTGACGAGTCTTCATGAGTTCGTTAAGGGCTGCCTTTGCCTCTGACTCATTGCCCAGACGGCATGCTGTCTCTGCGATGATGAGCTGCATTTCAGGAACGCGCATGAAGATGTGATCGGCACCGGTGTAGGTGTTGGCAGGATCCGCGAACAAGAACTTCCACTGCTGATAGCCCTTTGTCTTGTCCGGAAGTGTCTCGTAGTTCCACCATTTGGTACGGGCGTCGTTGGGTGCCATCTTGTTGTATAGCCATGCTGACGCGCACTTTCTGGCTTTTCCGCCATAACCACCACCGTTGTTGTAACGTATGTCCATGTGCACGAGGAACTGAGGGTTGGTTGTGCCCTGTGCCTGAATGATCTCCGCACCCCAAAGAACGCTCTTGTCAGTGGCGTCATTGTAGTGGAAATCTTTGTTGAATGCGAATGAACCGCCCTTGACAGCAATGGCGGCGGCATCGTGAGCCGTCTGGTAGTCACCCATATAGAGAGCGATGCGCGCCTTCAGGCCGTTGGCCACATACTGATCAAAGTGCGAGCAGTGCTTCTGGGCCTTTGTTCCAAGGAGGGAGATTGCCTCATTGATGTCACTCATCGCCTGTGCGAACACCTCTCTATTGGTAGAACGTGCCTTCCCTGCTGTTCCCGCAAAGGTAGGTTCTGTGTAGATAGGAATTGAAAGCCTGTCTTCGTGGCCTATGTAACTACGGGCGAATATCATCGCGCAGTAGGCGTAGGAGTAGGCGCGGAATGCGTAGGCGTTCCCTATGATGTAGTCAATGTCTTCTGTGGATCCGGTCATACCCTCCTTGCCGTTGATGATGTAGTTGGCGTTTGAGATGATGGTGTAGTAGTAATTCCATGTGTCGTAGGATCTCCATGCGGTGCTGTTCCATCTTGACTTGACGTTGTACAGGTAATCAAACCAGAACCAACCGCTACCCTGTGCGGACATCACCATATCCTCTCCCATGAGGTCGGCCATAAGGTTATAGGACTGCGGACCGAAGCACTGGTGGTAGTTACCGGTGGTGGTCTGTCCCCATTGCCAGAAGTAGCGGATCATTCCGTTCAAGGCCATGTAGCCACCGTCCGTGGTCTTGAGCATGGTGTCACCGGAAACCTGGTCGGTGGGATTGGTGTCAAGAAGATCAGACTTGCAGGATGTGAAGGACAGAGCCGCAAGAGCCATCAAAGCGTATAGTATTCTTTTCATAATTCTTATTCCTCCTATCGTTAGAAATTGATGTCAACACCAATGGAGTAGGTTCTGGTCGGAGTGTATGACCAGTTTGTTTCTCCGGTGAGGTTGTACTGAGGGTTGAGACCCTGAAGCTTGCTGAAGAGAGCGATGTTGTCACCGACCGCGAAAAGGCGGAGGGACTTGATGCCGGCCTTCTTTGTCCACTTGGTCGGGAGAGTGTAGCCTAACTGTACAGACTTGATCGCGAAGTAAGAGGCGTCGACAAGCCATCTGTCAGCGGCAAGTCTTCCGGAATTTGAGAGAACCGCAGGAACGTCAGTCTCATCGCCCGGTTTCTGCCAGCGGCGAAGAATATGTCTGTTCCAAGTGTCACCCGTGTAGGTGGTCTCCATGGACGAAGCGTAAAGCGAGTCATAAACCTTGCCGCCTACGGAGAATGTGGTGAGGAAGCTGAAATCAAATGATTTCCACTGGAAATCCGATCCGAATGAACCCTGGATCTTGGCCTCGCGGCTGCCCAAGTAGTACTTGCTGGCGTTGGCAGCGGCCTGGTCACTGGTGATGTAGTCGGAGCCTTCAACCTTGTTGCCATCCTTATCTGTCTCGTAAGCATAGTAAAGCAACTGTCCGTTGGCCGGATCAACACCGGCCGCCTTCGGCACATAATAAGTGTAGATAGGCATTCCTTCCTTGATTACGTAAGCGCCTGATGTGATGGTGTCAGACTCTCCGGTGAGATGGAGAACCTTATTTCTGTTCAGGTAGGTCATCAAAGTAGAGCTTGCGCGGAAGTCGGCCTTATTCAGCCAGTTGACCTTGAACGTGCCCTCAAATCCTTGGTTTCTCATCGAGCCTACGTTGGCATTGTAACCGGTGAAGCCCGTTGAGGCGGCCATAGGGAAGGACAGAAGCATGTCGCTTGTCTTTGAGTTGTAGTACTCAAGAGTAAGGTTCAAAACCTTGTGGAAGAATGCACCTTCGATACCTGCGTTCCAAGAGCCTTTCTTCTCCCATGACACATCAGGGTTTGCGAGAGATGACACGAGGGCGCCAGGGTTCGTGGCATTGGCATAAGTAAGATCGTAGAATGACTGCCATGCGTAGTAAGAACCGATGGAGTCGTTACCAAGCTCTCCATAAGAGAGGCGGGCTGTGAGGTTGTCAATCCAGGTGATGTCCTTCATGAACGCTTCCTGTGACACACGCCATGATCCACCGAGTGACCAGAACTGTCCCCAGCGGTTGTCCTTGTAGAAACGAGAGGAACCGTCGGTACGCCATGTGGCTTCAATGTAGTACTTGTCGGCATAGTCGGCGGCAAGACGTCCGAAGAAGGATTCCATGCGATAAACATCGGAATATGAGCGGTTTCCTGTCACGTTGGTTGCCGGGTCGAGTTCCTTGATTCCAGGATAGACACCTGTGCGGTCAGCTGCGAGGTACTTGTACTGGTAGTTGTAGTACTCGTGTCCAAGCTGTCCAAGGAAGTGGAAATCATTCAGGTTGCGCTCGTATTTGAGAATCTGGTTCCATGTGTAGGAGAATGTACGTGTAGAGTACTTGTCCACAGAACCTCCTTGTGATTTTCCGTCACCGTGGTAAGGGTTGTAATAGGAGGTTCTGTTCATGTTGGTGATGTCGGCTCCAAAGTTTGTGGAGAAAGACAGACCCTTGAATATTCCCATGGCGTCGCTGTCTCCTCCGATGATGGCATAGGCGCGGACACCGGAGTTGTCGCGGAGGATCTCATTGCTGTTGTCATAGAGGTCTCCGACAACGTTGAAGTTGGCTGCCTTGGGACGGCCGTTCTCACCGTAGTCGTACTGTTTGTTGCCGAACTCGTCAAGCAGGTTGGCACCGCTGTCGTCTTTCAGATAGACAGGATAGATAGGAGCCATGAACTGAGCTGTATACCATGCGTTACCGGTCTGGGTGTCAGAGTACTGCGAACTGTTCTGGTTAGTGTACGCATAGCTTGCGCTGGCACCGAGTTTCATCCAGTCGTTAACCGAGTGGTCAACGTTGGCGCGGAGGGAATAACGCTTGAACTTGGTTGTGATGAGGACACCCTTGTCGTCAAGATAACCGAGAGAGAACGCATACTTTGTCTTATGCGTTCCACCGCTGACACCAAGCTGATACTCCTGGCGGACAGCCTTGTCTTCCGTGAGGACATCCATCCAGTTGTCGTCCCAGGCGGAAACCGCGTCGGAGCGAACCCTTCCTGTCTCAGGATCGATGAGGTCAGCCCACTTGTAATTCTTGAAAGGATTGTAGAACTCTCCACCGAGTGCTCCGGAAAGACCCGCGGACGCAAGAGTTTTAGCTTTGGCGAGGTCGTAGCCACCGTTGATGACGTAATTGTTCTTGAGGGCTTCCCAAGTGAGTTCCACGAACTCTTCCTGGTTGACGGTGTCATAGTCCCTGATTGAGCGGGACTGAAGACCGACGGTAGCCTTGAGGTTCACCACTGAATGGCCTTCAGAGCCGCGTTTGGTGGTGATCATGATGACACCGTTGGCGGCGCGCGCTCCGTAAAGAGCGGCGGCGGACGCGTCCTTGAGAACGGTCAGGCTTTCAATGTCATTCGGGTTGATTGAGGAGAGGTTGCCGTCGAAAGGTATTCCGTCCACTACATAAAGAGGGTTTGATGAAGCATTGATGGAACCGGTTCCACGGATCTGGATGGAGGCACCTTCACCTGGCTGTCCTGAGCCTGATGTCGTGGAGATACCTGCCACCATACCTTCGAGCGCCTTGGACACGTTGGCCACGGTTCTTTTCTGGAGGCTTTCGCTTTTCACTGTCCCGGCGGAACCTGTGAAGGACTCTTTCTTGGCGGTGCCGTAAGCGACAACGAGAACGTCATCCAAAAGCTGCGCCTCCGGAGTCAGTCCGATGTCAACGACTCCTCTGCCATTGACTTGAACTTCGGCAGGATTGAATCCGAGGCTGCTGACGGTAAGGATGGCGTCCGCAGGAACCGAGAGGGTGTACTTACCTGAAACATCTGTCAATGCGTAAGTGCTTGCGCTCCCTTTGAGCTGAACTGCCGCGCCCACAACGGGTTCACCGTTGGCCACGTCCGTGACCGTGCCGGACACCCTGATTGTCTGGGCCCATGCTGCACCTATGCTGATGAACAGGCACAGCGCGATTGTAAATAATTTTTTACCCATAAGCTTGAAACTTTTGTTAAACTTAGCTTTTTATTATTGAATATTGAACTAGTATTCCAATGTCTTTTATATATCAATTTTACTCATAACTTCGTTCCTTCGGGGCTGTTTGCTCCAACCTAAAACGAATCTGTCACAGAACCAAATGTTAAACCCGCCTACAAACTAAATAAAATATTTTGACAATTCCAACAGTTGTGCAAACTTGCTTTGGTGAATTAATATTTAATGTTTATCGTTTTACCCAATCGTTATATTCAATGCTCAAAAGATTGCTCTGACTAAACTGTTAACAAAATTAGGGTAAAACTAACAATTTAACACGTCATAAATAATAACTATATCATTTCAACGGTGCGGATGATATAAAACACAACCCCAGAGACCACCGGAATGGCGGCAAAACTTATCTTTCATCTTGTAACAATCCGTCATATACAATCAATTTTAAACAAACTTAAACAAACCTAAACAAACTTAAACAGTGAACGCGGTCTCCTCCGTTCATTGGCACTGGCTCAGCGCTGAGATAACACGAAGACAGTCAAAGTTGACCGAGACCATGAGCTTTTGACAAGATAATTACATTTTCTCGAAATAACAACAGATTCGCGATAATATTTCATAAAAACAGGAGGGATTACTTTATCGTTATAAGTTTTTAAGACATAATCGTTAGCTCTCTTAAATATTTTGAACCAACATTATCATTAAATTCATTGTTTGATCTTTTTTAACTTATAAATTTATTGAGCAATGACACAGATTTCATTTCACGAAGTATGCAGGTTGTGGAAACAGGAGAAAAAAATGTATGTCAAGACATCCACAATGGCTGCATATTCGCTTATCATTCAGAATCATCTTGAACCACAATTCAAGACTCTGAACGAAGTGACGACTCATTCCGTACAGAAAATGATTGATCGCAAACTAGAAGATGGACTGAATGTGACGACCATCAAAGGAATGTTGATAGTCTTGAAGATGATTGTCAAGTACGGTGAAAAACACGGCTGGATCGAACATAGGGTCATAGAGGTCAGATTCCCCACCCCAAGGATGAAGCCAAGGTTGTATGTCCTGACGGTGAGCGAGGAGCAGCGTATGCTTGAATATCTCACCACTCATCCCGACCGCTACAATCTTGGTCTGCTGATCTGCTTGTACACCGGCATAAGAATAGGAGAAGTCTGCTCCTTGAAATGGGGAGATGTGGACTTTGATTCGGGAACAATCCGAGTGCGCAGGACGGTACATAGAATTTATAAGATCGATGGCGGGGATAAGCATTCCGAACTCACAATCGACTCGCCAAAGACAGCCGAGTCATGCCGGGACATCCCGATAACAGGTGAGCTGGCCACTGTCCTCAATGAATATGCCGGCAGCGCGCCATGCAACCGTTTCGTGATTTCAGGCCTCACTCATCCAACCGAGCCACAGACCATGAGAAACCATTTCAAACGTGTCGCCGCCACCCTCGGGTTGTCAATGCGCCGTTTCCACGGTCTTCGCCACACCTTCGCGACCCGATGCGTTGAAAGCAAATGTGACTACAAAACATTGAGTTCCATTCTTGGTCACTCAAACGTGAGCACCACGCTGAATCTCTACGTTCACCCGGGAATAGAGCAAAAGCGGAAGTGCGTCGAAGACATGATCCGGTCCATCGTGTGAAATCATGGTGGAGGATAATTTGTTGATATTTAGCAATATAGCCCATGGTCTTGCGCCGATGTGAACGTAAGACATGTGTCCATATTCAACATATTCAATGACTTATCCTCCACCACCCATGCAAACGCACGCATTGATGACTTTGAAATTAGTGGTCTATAACAATTGATAGTAAGCGAAACAGCCTGAGATTCTTGCTAAAAGCTAAGTTTAACAAAAGTTTCAAGCTTATGGGTAAAAAATTATTTACAATCGCGCTGTGCCTGTTCATCAGCATAGGTGCAGCATGGGCCCAGACCCAGAATGTCTCTGGAGTCGTGAACGCGGATGACGGGCAGCCGGTAGCCGGCGCATCCATCATCGTCTCCGGAACGACCATCGGAACCTACGCCGACGCAAACGGTAAGTTCTCACTTTCCAACGTTCCGGCCAACGCCACACAACTTGAGGTCTCTTTCCTCGGAATGAAGGCCCAGACCGTTAAGATCGCCCCTTATGTGTCAATCACACTGCTCGCAGAGGCCAACTCGATCAATGAGACTGTCGTTGTGGCCTACGGTACACAGAAGAGGGAGTCCATCACCGGATCTGTCTCCCAGATCGACGAGAAGAAACTTGAACTCCGCGCAACCACCTCAGCCACAGGAGCTTTGGAAGGAGCCGCACCTGGCGTGCAGGTCAACAACACCTACGGTGAGCCTGGAGCCGCCCCGACAATCCGAATCCGCGGATTCGGTTCCGTGAACGGATCCAACGAACCTCTGTTCGTTGTCGATGGAGCTCCGTTTGAAGGGAACATCGCTGAGATCAACCCTGCTGACATCGCAAGCATTTCCGTCCTGAAGGATGCGGCGTCTTCCGCGCTTTACGGCAACCGCGCCGCCAACGGAGTCGTTCTCGTCACCACGAAGAGCGGCCGTGGTTCGACAGACCCATCCATCACTGTGAAGATCAACCAAGGTATTTACACCCGTGGTCTTCCGGAATATGAGACCCTCAACCCTGACGAGTGGATGGAGGTGTCCTGGACAGCTATGAGAAACTACGCTATGCACAGTTCCCTCAAGCTTGACGCTGCCGCCGCCGGAACCTACGCCACAGAGCACCTCATCGCCGACTACGCCAAGCTGAACATCTACGACGGAGCGAACACGGCACTGTTCGATGCCAACGGCAAGCTCGTCGCCAAGAGGAAGAGCGTCTATGATGACCTCAACTGGTTCGACGCCGTCGAGCGCACAGGTTACCGTCAGGACTACTCCGTGTCCGGTAGTGTGGCCTCCAGCAAGTTCAATGTCTATGCCTCCCTCGGCTACACCAACGAGCAGGGATACATCGTCGCCAGCGACTACGAGAGAATGACTGGACGTATCAACACCACCTTCACGCCTAACAAATGGTTCAAGGCAGGTGTAAACGTCAACGCAACCGTCTCCGAGAGGAACTTCAACGACAACGCAACGGGCAGCCTATACGCCAACCCGTTCTACATCGCGAGATACACCGCACCTATCTACCCTTACTATCTTCACAACGCCGACGGCTCATTCGCCCTCGACGCCAGCGGTAACAAGCAGTACGACACCTCATCCGACTATCTGGACAACAGAAACATCGCCTACGAGCTCAGAACCGACAAGCAGAACTCACACCGTAACGTGCTCGGCGGCCAGGCGTTCGCCACAGTCACCCTGCCTTACGGATTCTCCGCCACGGTGAAGGGAATCGTAAACCACTCCACAACCGCCACTGAGAAATACAACAACCCTGAGATCGGCGACGGAGCGACAAACAACGGACGTTACACCGACACCCACTACCGCTACCACGACTACACCCTTTCACAGATGCTGAACTGGGAGCGTGACTTCGGAATGCACCACGTCGATGTCCTCGCCGGTCACGAGAACTACTCTTACCTCCGTAAGTACCAGAGCTCGATGAACACGAATATGGCCGTTCCTGGGAACATCGTTATGGGCAACTTCCTCACCGATTCCTACACGACCGGTTTCAACGACGCCTACAGGGTAGAGTCCTACCTCGCCCGCGTCCGCTACAACTTCAATGAGAAGTACTTCTTCGACGCTTCATTCCGTCGTGACGGCTCATCAAGATTCCATCCGGACAACCGCTGGGGCAACTTCTTCTCGGTGGGTGCCAACTGGAACATCAAGAAGGAAAGCTTTATGGCGAACGTGGACAAGATCGACGCCCTCAAGCTACGCGCCGCGTTCGGAGAGGTCGGCAATGACGCGGGAGTAGGCTTATACGGCTACCAGGCTCTGTACGAGATTGACAAGAACGGTGGAAAGACATCCCTTATTAAGAAGAGCCTCGCAGCCAACGACATCAGCTGGGAGACCACCCAGACAATCGACGTTGCCGTTGAAGGGCGCGCGTTCGACAGAGTCAACTTCAGCTTAGGCTACTTCGACAAGAGATCCAAGGATCTTCTTTTCAACGTGCCGCTTCCGCTATCCGCAGGTTCTTGGTCACATCAGGAAGACAGTTGGAATTTGTCTGTCAGCAAAAACATTGGATCTGTCTCCAACAGAGGAGTCGAGTTCTCGACAGATGTTGATGTCATCAGAAACGGCCACTGGCTCTGGAACGTAGGTTTTGACGCCACATTCCTCAAGAACAAGATCATCACCCTCCCTGACCACGAGCCAATCACAGTCAGCAGCATCCGCAGGTACGAGGAAGGACACTCAGTCTATGAGTTCTACGCCTACAACTTCGTCGGAGTCGATCAGACCAACGGTTACTCACTCTATAAGATCGACCCTGAGATGAAAGAGAAAGCGCAGGCGGCCAACGAGCTTGTGACCATCAACGGCACAGACTACACCTACGACTACAACTACGCGCTTCGCGACTGGTGCGGATCCGCTATTCCTTGGGCTTACGGTTCGTTCAACACCTCACTCTCTTGGAAGAACTTCACCCTCAGCGCACTCTTCACCTACAGCCTCGGCGGAAAGGTTTACGACAGCTCCTACTCCAGCCTGATGTCCACCGGCAGCGCATCAAGCGCAAGGCAGAACCACAAGGACATCCTCAAGTCCTGGACAGCCCAGCCTTCCGGAATGACAGAAGCCAACAGAATCGATCCTGACGGAATTCCGATCGTTGATTTCGAGAGAAGCAAGTTCAACAACGCCGCCGGCAGCCGCTGGCTTCAGGATGCTTCCTACTTTGTCGTGAAGAACATCAACCTCGGCTACCGCATCCCTAAGAGACTGACCGACAAGATCAACGTCAAAGGCATCCTCCTCAACGCCAGCGTGGAGAACCTTGTCACCATCACATCCCTCAAGGGTATGAACCCTCAGTACTCTTTCACCGGATCATCCGATGACACTTACGGAACAGCGCGTGTGTTCAACCTTGGTGTAACTCTTGATCTTTAATCTAAACCATCAAATAAAGAATTGAATATGAAATCTTTAGTTAAAATTATAGGTATATTCGCAGCCGGAGCGGCCATCGTGTCAGGATGCGGGAAGGACTATCTCGACACCGCTCCGACAGACTCCGTGAGTGCGGAACTCGCTGTCGTCAACTTCCAGAACGCCTACGCGTCACTGAACGGAATCGCACAGACAATGTGTTCCCAGCAGTATATGGGAAGCCAGGGAGACTGCGGAGAGAACGCCGTGATCAGGCTCTTCGAGAACTACCCGAGCCAAGACTACACCTACAACGCCTACGCCTCAGGTTGGTCTACGGTCCACAATCTGGGCTTCTGCAACAGCAAGACAGCCAAGTATGCGATATATGCCTGGTACTACTACAACATCATCGGTCAGGCGAACACGATTCTTGCAAAGATTGACGCAAGCTCCGCCACTGACGAGGAGAAATCATTCATCAAGGGTGCAGCCTTGACTTTCAGGGCCTATGGCTATCAGAAACTTCTCCAATACTACGCCAAGCGTTGGGTGGACTCCAACAACGGATCCTCAGACGGAGTTCCGCTCAGACTTGATGAGTCAACGGGCGATCTTGCGGTCTCCAGCCAGGCTGAGGTTTACGCTCAGATCTATGCTGATTGCGAGGAGGCCATCACCAACTTCGGAAAGACAAGTGTGACCCGTGAAGAGGGCGATGTTTGGATTCCGGACGTGAATGTAGCCCATGCCGTCTATGCAAGAGCGGCTCTCACCAGACAGGACTATGAAAAAGCTCTCACAGAGGCAAAACTTGCGGAGGAAGGCCATCCTCTTGTGAAAGGCGAGGCTTATAACGATGGGTTCTGCAGACCTAACAGCGAATGGCTTTTCGGAAGTTTCGGAGACGAGACCGAAAACCAGTGGTACTGGACCTACGGAACACAGTTCTCCTGTAACGGCTACTACGCTTCCGCATCCTCCAACGGAGCCGGTGGAATCAACACCGAACTTACTGACCAGATCACCGACAACAACGATGTCCGCAAGGCTTTGTTCCTGACAACCGACAAGTTCCCTTCCTACAAGGACGGCGATGTTGACAAGGGTCAAGGCTATCTCGGATTCACCGTGGAGAACAACAAGAAAGTGGTCAAGAACGACGCACTTTACGCAGAGATTAAGGCATACGTTGCCAGCAAGGCCGTCACAGGGCTCACAGCTCCTTACGCACCTGGTTACTACAGGCTTGGCGACCACCTCAAGTACTACACTTTCGGAACCCCTGGTGTTGGCTACTTAGCTTTCATCAGGACTTCTGAAATGGTTCTCATCGAGGCCGAGGCGAACTACTATCTTGGCAACGAAAGCGCCGCACAGGCAGCCCTCAACAAACTGAACGTCGAGACCGGCAGGACAACCTACAGCTGCGCCACCACAGGCGAGGCCCTGCTCAAGGACATCAGGAACTACCGCGAGCTCGAACTCTGGGGCGAAGGCTTCGGGTTCAGCGACTACAAGCGCTGGAAGCTTCCTATCAACAGAAAGGGACTCAGCAAGGGCGGCAACATCCACGACTCCATCGCCATCCAGATCGGTGTTGACGAGAACAACGGATGGACTTATGTCTTCCCTGAAAGAGAGACCCTCTACAACAAGGCTATCGGAGGCGGAAGCGAAAAAGCCGAATAGATAGCTTGTCAATATATTAAGTGGGGGAACGACATCAGTCGCTCCCCTCTTTTTGTGTTCGAATGGATGTGTGATTCATAAATGCCCCGAAGTCACCATCTTGGTGTTGGTAATAGTTTTTTATCTGTCTAATGAAACACACTGTCTTGCTTTAGGGGCTGTCGGAAAACCGCGGAATTTTTTGTAAGTTTGCATGTAAGAGTCCACTTGAAAAAGTCGTTTTTGAAAAAACATGTGCCTCGCAGATCCTTCTGTAAGGGGTAAAAAGAGGCAAATGGCACTTTTTCAAGTAGGCTCATGTAATGGACAAAAAAGGACAGGCCGTATGCTATACCCGATTGGAATACAGAGTTTTGAGGACATCCGCAGGGGCGGGTATGTCTATGTTGACAAGACCGCGCTTATCTACAAGTTGGCGGCTACAGGGAAATACTACTTCCTGAGCCGTCCGAGGCGGTTCGGCAAGAGCCTGCTGGTGTCGACTATGGAGGCGTATTTCAAGGGGAAGAAGGAGCTGTTCGACGGGCTGGCAGTGGCGTCGCTGGAGAAGGACTGGACGGAGTACCCGGTGCTGCACCTGGATCTGAGCGGAGTCGCTTACAATCAGGAGGAAGTGATTGCAAAGGTTCTGTCCAACGCTCTTTGCAAATGGGAAAAGGAATACGGGAGCGAGAACAATTCTGACATCCCCGGAATCCGCTTCGGCTTCCTTAACTTCCTGCTGGGATACTATGCCCCGACCCAGAGCGACTCCACCAACACCCTCATATCCCTCATGTCGATGGATGTCGAATCCGGCAACCCGGAAAGCCTCATGACCCGTCTGGACGCCCTCTTCGCCAGGACAAACTACCAGATCCAGGGCGACTGCGAGAAAGAGATCTAGACCGAAAAGATTCCTTAAGATGATGCAGGTTATTTTTTGAAGGTTACTTAACTGAGATAAAGCGTTGATTTGACACTGAATAACACTGAAAAATATTATTATGAACAAAAGAATCCTTGCGGCCGCGGGAGCGATCCTGTGCCTGCTTTCATCCTGTGACAACAAAATGAACCCATTGCTTACAGATTCCACGCTGCCGTATGGCGCGCCTCAGTTCGACAAGATCAAGACTGAGCATTACCTGCCTGCGTTCGAGCAGGCCATCACCGAGGCCAAGGCCGAGATTGACGCTATCGTGAACAATCCGGACGCGCCGACTTTCGAGAACACGATCGCCGCTCTGGACGAGGCAGGGGGCCGTCTGAACGATGCCGCCGGCATATTCTATAATTTGATGGAGGCCGACACGAACGATCAGATGCAGGACATCGCGGAGAAAGTCTCCCCGATGATGACTGAATATTCAATGTACGTCTCGCTGAACGAGCCGCTGTTCGCCCGTGTCAAGGCCGTGCACGAGAGCGCAGAGGGGCTGGAGCCGGATCAGGCGAGGCTTCTGGAGAAGACCTGGAAGTCGTTCGTGCGCAGCGGAGCCAACCTCGGTGCGGAGGACAAGGAGACCTACAGCAAGCTCAGCGAGCAGCTCTCCCTGCTGACCCTCCAGTATGGAAAGAACGTGCTGGCCGCGACCAACGCTTTCACGCTGAACCTTACCGATGAGGCTGACCTTGAGGGGCTTCCGGATTTCGTGCGTGAGGCTGCCGTGGAGACGGCCAAGTCCAAGGAAATGGAGGGCTGGGCGTTCGACCTTTCGGCCCCGAGCTATGGTGCGTTCATGAAGTACAGCACCCGCCGCGACCTTCGTCAGAAGATGTGGATGGCCTACAACACAAGGGCCACGGAAGGGGAGAACAGCAACATCGAACTCTGCCGCCAGATAGCCGAATTGCGCCTGAAGATAGCGAATATCCTTGGCTACGAGACCTATGCCGACTATGCGCTTGAGGAAAGGATGGCGAAGAATCCTCAGACTGTCAACGAGTTCATTCAGAAACTCTTGGAACCTTCGCTTCCTGCCGCAAAGGCCGAGGTCAAGGAACTTTATGAATATGCCCGTGCGAACGGCTTCGAGGACTCTGAGATCCAACCTTGGGACTTCGGATTCTGGTCGGAGAAACTCAAGGACGCCCGCTATTCCATCAACGATGAGCAGCTCAAGCCATATTTCCGTCTGGAAAGCTGCATCGACGCGGCTTTCGGTCTGGCTGGGAAACTCTATGGCCTGACGTTCGAGGAGAGGAAGGATATTCCTGTATATCACCCGGATGTGAAGGTCTATGACGTGAAGGACGCTGACGGTGTGCACAAGGCGTTGTTCTACGCTGACTTCTTTCCGCGCGCAAGCAAGAGGGGAGGGGCCTGGATGACCGAGTTCCGTGGCCAGAGCATCGTGGACGGTGTGGAGAAACGTCCGTTCATCAGTCTTGTGACCAACTTCACGAAACCGACTGCCGGGAAGCCGGCGCTCCTGACCCACGATGAGCTGACGACTTTGCTTCACGAGTTCGGGCACAGTCTGCATGGCATTCTCGCAGAGGGAAGATATTCATCGCTCACCGGGACGAATGTTTCGCGTGACTTCGTGGAGCTGCCTTCGCAGATCATGGAGAACTGGGCGTTCGAGCCGGAGTTTCTGGACACTTTCGCTCGTCATTTCGAGACGGGGGAGGCGCTGCCGGACACTCTGATAAACAAGATTGTGGAGGCGAAGAACTACAATGCCGCCTACGCACAGGTGCGTCAGCTTCAGTTCGGGATTCTGGATATGGCTTGGCACACGTTGAAGGGTGGTTCTGAATCAGGTCACTTCGACAGGCTCAGTGACCTTAAAACTATGCAGGAACTGGGTACCATCGCCTTTGAGAAGGCTGCCTTGAAGAGCTCGAATGTGATTCCGTCAATCCCTGAGGCCTGCATCTCGACCTCGTTCAGCCACATATTCTCGGGTGGCTACAGCGCCGGCTACTATTCCTACAAATGGTCCGAGGTGCTGGAGGCGGACGCGTTCAGTCTGTTCAAGGAGAAAGGAATATTCAGCACCGAGGTGTCGCACTCGTTCCGTGACAACATTCTCTCGAAGGGATGCAGCGAGGACGAGGATGTGCTTTACCGTCGCTTCCGCGGCCACGATCCTGAGCCGGAGGCGCTGCTGGAGAAGTTAGGAATAGTCAGGAATTAATATTCCGGAGTGAAATTGCGAAGGGCGGTCATCAGAGTGTTCTCGAAGACCGCTTTTTCGTGATCTGACAGGAATCCGACCTCGATCGGCACCTGGAATAGCCTGACCTTCAGCTGCTCCGGGATTCTCTTGTAGTCCAGGATCCTTTGGCAGTCCTTCTCCGTGGTGGCCACAACGGCGGTCGGATGCTCCTTGACGGCGGCCATTATGTTCCTGATGTCGAAACGGTTGTAGTTGTGGTGGTCCATGAAGCAGAACCTCTTCACGATCTTGTGCTCATCGCTGAGATACATCCGCAGTGGCGTGTCCTTGGCTATTCCCGAAAAGAGAATCAGTTTCTGCGAGTATGCGTACCTCTTGTTCCCTTCCTCGAAGATCGGCTGGAGCGAATTGTACCAGATTGTCGTGAACAACAGGGTCTTTACGGAACCCTTTCTGTCCGTCCCCGTGCAGGTCTTGAGGTCATAGTCCTTCAGGCCGAACGACTCCGCCCACTGGATCTTCTGCCCGTCCTCCAGATAGGCCGGACACTTCGACACGATGATGATGTCGGCGTAGTGAAGCCTTTGAGGCAGGTCACGTAACCTTCCGAACGGCAGCAGTTTGTCTTTGTATGTAGGACGATTGTAGTCCACGAGGACGATGTTGAAGTAAGCCCTCAGGGTTCTGTACTGGAAAGCGTCGTCCAGTACAATCAGATCCGCCGGCGGGATCGACGCGTCGGCACATTTGCGGGCCCGTCTTTCGGTCTTAAGCTTCTCGGGATGGCAGAGAATGTCGCATCCCTTGATCCTCTGACGGTCCACGGCCACGGTGATGCCGGGGAACTTTCTCTTTATCTGGAGAGGTTCGTCGCCATATTCCTTGACCTTTCCGTCCTTCTCGACCAGCTGGAAGCCGCCGCTGTTGCGCTTGTGTCCCCTCGACAGGACAGCGATGTTGCGGAACGCCCAGTCGTCGCTCCGCAGCAGGGTGCGCAGGATCATCTCGGTGTGCGGAGTCTTGCCTGTGCCGCCCGCCGTGATGTTGCCGACGCAGACGGTCGGTACCTCGCAGGTGCCGACTTTGAAGATGCCGTGGTCGTAGCAAGCGTGCCTCAGCTTCAGCGTCAAATAATATGGTGCAAGAAGAATCTTGTCAAGCATAGACTGCAAAGATACAAAAAATCATAAGCCATAGACGCTGTTTGTCTCTGAAATTTCAGTGTTTCCCCACTTTTCGGCTATATATTCCAAAATCTTGAACACTTCCGCCGGGTCATTCTCCGTCACGAGCCGCATTCTGGTCTCCTTGAAGTCGGGCAGTCCTTTGAAATAGCAGGACAGGTGGCGGCGCATCTCATAAACTCCGGTCGGCACGCCCTTGAGGTCCAGCGACAGACGCATCTGCCTTTTCGCAAGCTCGACCCGCTCCCTCACCCCAAGCGGCGGAAGTTCCTCTCCCGTGGCAAGGAAGTGCTTGATTTCCTTGAATATCCAAGGATGGCCGAAGGACGCTCTGGCCACCATTATCCCGTCCACGCCGTAGCGGTCGAACGCCTCCTTCGCCTTCCTGGGTGAGTTGATGTCGCCGTTACCTATTATAGGAATATGCATCCTCGGGTTCCGCTTGACCTCCCCGATGAGTGTCCAGTCGGCCTCGCCCTTGTACATCTGGCAGCGCGTCCGACCGTGGATCGTGAGTGCCTTGATGCCCGTGTCCTGAAGCCTCTCGGCCAGTTCCACGATGATCTTGCTGCCCTCGTCCCAGCCGAGACGGGTCTTGACCGTGACCGGCTTGCCGACGGCCTCGACTATCCGTTTCGTGATCATCACCATCTTGTCCGGATCCTTCATCATTCCCGAGCCAGCTCCACGGCCAGCGATCTTGCTCACAGGGCAGCCGAAATTGATGTCGATCACGTCGCATCCGTGTCCGCCCACAAGTTCCGGGGCGTGGTCCGCCATCTTCGCGGCCTCGACCATCGCGTCAGGGTCGCTTCCGTAGATCTGGATTCCGACCGGGGCCTCGTCGTCCGAAGTCTTGAGCTTGGCGTAGGCCTTCTTGGCGTCCCGGATCAGACCCTCGGACGGAATGAACTCAGTGTAGACCATGTCCGCTCCCTGCTCCCTGCATATCCCTCTGAAGGAAGCGTCTGTCACATCCTCCATCGGAGCCAGAAGCACGGGCCTTACTCCAAGATCTATGTCGCCTATTGTCATAATGTCGTTATTCTTTGACTTTATTTCCGATTGGCATTTTCCTTGCGGAAAGATGCCAAATATCTGCAAAATTACTACTTTTGCATGATAGTATAAAGAATAAATTCAGTTAACAAGTAGGGTATTATGAAAGAGATAAAGACAATCGGAGTTTTGACGTCAGGTGGAGACGCTCCGGGAATGAATGCGGCCATCAGGGCCGTGACCCGCGCGGCGATCTACAACGGATGGAAGGTTATGGGTATCTATCGCGGCTACGAAGGTCTCATCAACGGTGATTTCAAGGAACTTACGACAGAAAGTGTCAGCAACACCATCCAGAGGGGCGGAACGATTCTGAAGACCGCCCGCAGCGAGGAGTTCATGACGGTGGAAGGACGCAAGAAGGCCTACGACAATCTCGTGAAGTTCGGAGTTGACGCGTTGATCGTTATCGGAGGCAACGGATCCCTTGCGGGGGCGCAGGATTTCGCCCGGGAATATGACATCCCGATCATCGGTCTGCCAGGCACGATTGACAATGACCTTTACGGCACGGACTCCACAATCGGTTATGACACGGCGCTTAACACCATCGTCGAGTGTGTGGACAAGATCCGTGACACGGCGACATCCCACGACCGCATATTCTTTGTCGAGGTGATGGGCCGTGACGCCGGTTTCCTCGCTCAGAACTCAGCCATCGCCGCAGGTGCCGAGGCCGCCATCATCCCTGAGGACCAGACCGACATCGACCAGCTTGAGAAGTTCATCAGCCATGGCTGCCGAAAGAGCAAGAACAGCTCCATCGTGCTCGTCTCCGAAAGCCCGAAGGACGGGGGAGCGATGCACTACGCCGAAAGGGTGAGGAAGGAGTATCCTGAATATGATGTCCGTGTCACCATCCTGGGCCATCTCCAGCGTGGAGGATGCCCTTCCGCCTACGACAGGATCCTCGCCAGCCGCCTCGGCTACGCCAGCATCGAGGCTCTGCAGGAGGGCCAGCGGAACATCATGGTCGGTGTCTCCAACAACGAGATTGTTTACGTTCCTGTCGGAAAGGCCATCAAACTGGATAAACCGATCGACAAGGAACTCATCAACGTTCTGGCCGTCCTGTCCATTTAGCCTCCTTCGCAGCGTTCCGCTCAAGGCCGGGACGCTGTTCTTTTTGTCATTGTCTCCTTTTGGGCACTCTGTGGGCTGCGTGGCAGGTAAGAGGTTGAATATTAATTAGATAAGCATTGACCTGGTGCTGATTATGGCACAAGGTCAATGCTTTTGTTGTTGACAGTCAGCTATTTAAGTGCCACGCCCCCTGTATGTCACCGCATGGCACTTCATGGCAGGATGCATTCTCTTTTTTAGAATGAATATGTCCGGCTGTGCTTGTTTTACGAACTGTAATGGAAGTTCCGGTGACGGTGAGGCCGCGGCGGCCATTCACCCGGACAGGGCGCTCGAAGCGCGTAGGCCGCCATATTCATACATAACACACAACTATTGAGGCATCTGTGCTCCGTACCCCGGCATCGCACCGAAGAGCAGGAGCGCCTTCTCCCAGTTGTAGCGGTTGGCGTACATCGTGACCTTGGAGGTCATTGTGCCAATCTGGTTCATGCCGAGCGCCGAACGGAAGGTGTTCACCGCCGAATTCGGGTTGTGCTGCATCTCGGCCGTGTACGACGCATTGAGGAATCCCTTCAGATAGGCCTCGTCAATCTTGCCTTTGAATATGTTGGCGTCCGTGACGGTCGTGTTGCCACTCTCGGAGTCGATGTATTCAACGTCAGAGAAATCGGCGCTGCTGATGTTGATGAAATTGCCGCCGCCAGGGATTGAAAGGTCGCCCATCCTGTTGAGGAAGAACACGTTGTTCTCCACAACGGTGTTGCGGGTGGCCTCACGGTTCTTGTCGCTGTCGATGTGCGTGTAGTCAAGCGCCGTGAACATCGAGCAGCCAAAGATGTTGTTGGCCAGATAGCAATCCGTGCCAGGACGGAAACGGAAGCCATAGCCCATGGTCTCAAGGTTCTGCTTGAACGACCACATGAACAGCACCGTGTTGTTGGTGAAGTCAATCCTGGAATTCTCCTTCGGATCCGAGCCGCGGGCATCCATAGCCTCCATCCTGCAGTTCACGAATATGTTGTTGTCAATCGTCAGGCTACCCCTGAAAAGGCCAAGGATCACATGGTTAGGAGCGTTGATGAACGCACAGTCGTGAACGGTCAGATCCACGTTCGAGTTGTTCAGGTAGAGGATGCAGGTCTCCTTCGTGTAGGTCTCCAGATTGGAGAGATCCGCACCGCCCATTCCCTTGGATCCGATAGGATTCATCTTGGTGGTCTCGACACCGGCCGGCTGACCCTTCTGCTCCTCGTCGTTGCCGGCCACTGATCCATTGCCAGCCACGGCTCCGCCGCCTGCAGCCGAACCTTTACCGACAGTCGGAGCGTGTCCCTTCCCGGAACGTCCTCTTCCCGCGTTGGTCACTCCCTTCTCAATGGCGTCCTCCGCTTTGTCCAATGTCTTCTGGATAGCCCTGTCAGCGCCCATGGTAGTCCTGGTCTTGACCGCGTTCTTGGCACGCTTGCCGATCTGGTTCAAGACGCTCTGCCCCTGGGCCGGAGCGCTCAAGGATAATGCGAGAGCAAAGGCCAGAGCCAGGCCAAACGCTTTCCTCATGTTTGATAGAATTTTCATAATTTGTTGATTTTATGCTATTTGATAATTATCATTACACGTAAGTAACCCTACCAGACCTTTCACGCTGTCTGCACCTTTTTCTTTCCGCGCGCAAGGAAGATAACCAGCGCGACGTTGCCCACGAACAGGGCTATTCCACGCTTCCCCTGCGGAGTACCGGAATTGGAGCCGAAGCTGATCACATTGTTCTGAACCTTGACAGTAAGTGTGGTGTCTACCTGGCATTCCTCCTTGAACAGTTCGTTGGAGATCCTTTCGCTGTCCTTCTCAGAGAAGACATAAGGCTGATCGCCGGAAATGGATAGCCTCAAGAACGTATTTCACGCCCTCCGCCGGCTGCTTCGACGCAAGGCAGATTCCAGCCAAAGTGTTCAATGAATATGTGATCCGCTCCTCATCCTGAAGCTCACGTCCCAGCGCAAGGGTCGCTTTCGCGTATTCCAGCTACTTATGAAAGTCTGACTTCCGGAAGTACGCTATGGAGAGGATGTTGTCGCAATCGCACTCTATTTCCTTGGCGGACACTTTACGGCTGAGGCTCAGCGCCTTGCTTGAATATTCAATGGATCTGTCATAATCCTGGATGTCATAGTACCATTCTCCCGCCCAGTACAAAGTCAGAGCCTTGACACTGTCCGCTTCGCTTCCTGGAATCAACTCGACCGTGTTCTCGGTGAATCCACTTTCGGCCAGATACCTAAAGAATGCTTCCGCTGTCCGCGCGGCTTGAGAGCCTTTTTGGTGATCGAATGCCGTTACAAGTGAGTCCACCACATTCTCAGAATATGCGGACAAGGTGAACAGAAGGAATATATTTGTCAGTACAATTCTTATTGGTGTCATTTTCAACTTTGTGGCTGAACCGGCGCCGGTGTGTCTGGCAAAATCGGCAGACATATTTGGGGGAAATATCTGAATATTCCTACTTGTGTCCGCTTTCTCTTCAGTTTTTTTCTGAAGCGACCGTCTCCGATGGTCCGGCGGATCAATCAACCTGACGGCCTCCGGTCACCAGGTTTGCCGAAGTCTGGCCGAAACCTATAAAAGAATAGGTTTGAATATTTCAGAAAAAATGCCTATATTTGCGGTCCCTATGTTGTGTAGGGATCGCAATATTTTATGTTAAACCATTAAAGATCAAGACAGTGGACACACTTAGCTACAAAACAGTCTCCTTGAACAAGGCTACTGTACAGAAAGAGTGGGTTGTCATCGATGCCACGGATCTGGCACTCGGACGTCTTGCCTCAAGGGTCGCTCTTGTCCTCCGTGGCAAGAACAAACCGGGATTCACCCCTCACGTTGACTGCGGTGACAACGTCATCGTCATCAACGCCGAGAAGGTCATCCTTAAGGGCAGCAAGATGACTGATCGTGTTTATGTTCGCTACACCGGTTATCCGGGCGGACAGCGTTTCACGACTCCGAGGGAGATCCTCGCGAAGAGACCTGCTGAACTCGTCAGGAGAGCAGTGAAGGGTATGCTCCCTAAGACCCGTCTTGGTGACAAGATCATAGGCAACCTGCACGTTTACGCAGGCCCTGAGCATCCTCACCAGGCACAGAACCCTAGAGAAATTAAGTTGAACGAAATCTAACAGAGCAAATGGAACAGAAAAACGCCCTTGGAAGACGTAAATCAGCCGTAGCTCGTGTTTATCTCGCAGCTGGACAAGGCAATGTCACAATCAACGGCCGCAGTGTTGAGGAGTACTTCAAGACTGACGCTCTCCGTTACATTGTGAACCAGCCTTTCGCGGTTACGAAGACAGAAGGTCAGTTTGACGTGAAGGTTAACGTTGTCGGCGGCGGCACCAAAGGCCAGGCCGAAGCGATCAGACTCGGAATATCCCGCGCTCTCAGCGATCTGGATAGAGAGGCTTACCGCGCGGCTCTCAAGGCTGAGGGCTTCCTGACACGTGACTCCCGCGAAGTCGAGAGAAAGAAACCTGGTCAGCCGAGCGCACGTGCACGCTTCCAGTTCAGCAAGCGTTAGTCTTGTCTGGATTGTCAGCGGCATAAGCTGGTTTATGAAAAAGCACAGTCCGGTGCTTCAAATCCCGCGGACTTTTCGCTGGATGAGAATCCGATGAACACTACCGGGGATTGCCGGGACTGCGGAAAATCTCAGAGACTGGTCAAGGACCACTGCTCCGGGATTGAAGAAAAGAGCCTTCAGGCTGTCGGCAAAAGGTCTGGAGGAAAGTTTAAACAAAAAACAAGAATTTTAAAATGCCACGCACAAATTTCCAAGAACTTCTTGATGCAGGTGTACATTTCGGACATCTGGCCAGGAAATGGAACCCTAAGATGGCTCCATACATCTTTGACCAGAAGAACGGGATTCACATCATCGACCTGCACAAGACCATCGTCAAGATAGACGAGGCTGCCGATGCAATGAAAGAGCTTGCGCGTTCAGGTCGCAAGATTCTCTTCGTAGCCACAAAGAAACAGGCTAAGGAGATCGTTGCCGAGAAGGCTGCGGCAGTCAATATGCCATCGATAACCGAGCGCTGGGCTGGTGGTATGCTTACCAACTTCCCGACCATCCGCAAGGCTATCAAGAAGATGAACACCATCGACAAGATGAAGGAGGACGGCACGTTCGAGAAGCTCGCCAAGAGAGAGCGTCTGCAGATCAACCGTCAGAGAGAGAAACTGGAGAAGAACCTTGGTTCCATCAAGGACATGAGCCGTCTCCCGTCCGCGCTCTTCGTAGTTGACATCCAGAAGGAGGCCAACGCCGTCAAGGAGGCTAACCGCCTCAACATCCCGGTATTCGCATTGGTTGACACTTGTTGCGATCCTACCCCGATTGATTATGTGATACCGGCAAACGACGACGCTACGAAGTCGATCGAGACCATCATGACTGTTCTCTGCAAGGCCATCGAAGAGGGACTGAGTGAGAGAAAGCTTGAGAAGGAGAAAGAGGCCAACGAGGAGGCTGCCGAGGGTGAGGCTCTCGCAAACCCTACAGGCAAGAAGCTCCGCGCCCGCAAAAGCGCGAAGCCGGTTGACGTAGAGGCTGAGGCCGCTCCTGCGGTTGAGGCTCCGGCTGCTGAGGAACCAAAGGCTGAATAATAAAGGAGAACGAGTTATGGCAATTACAGCACAAGACGTAATGAAATTACGCAAGATGACATCCGCTGGTATGATGGATTGCAAGAAGGCTCTCGCCGAGGCTGAGGGTGACTTCGAGAAGGCAGTCAACATCATCCGTGAGAAGGGTAAGCTCGTCGCCGCCAAGCGCGCCGACCGCGAGACCTCCGAGGGTGCGGTTCTCGTCCGCATCCAGGGCACAAAGGGTGTTATCGTATGTCTCGGCTGCGAGACTGACTTCGTTTCCGCCACCCCTGACTTCAAGGCTCTTGCCGCAGAGATCGCTGACGCGGCTATCGCGTCATTCCCTGCCGACATCGAAGGCCTGAAGGCCAGCAAGTGCTCTAACGGTCACACTGTCGAGGAGGAGATCTCCGCCCAGACCGGCAAGACCGGTGAGAAGCACGTTCTCGCTTACTATGCCGCTCTTGAGGCTCCGTACATCGGTGACTATGTTCACTTCAACGGTAAGCTCGGCGCCATTGTCGCTTTCAACAAGGAGATTCCTGCCGAGCTCGGCAAGGCCGTTGCCCAGCAGGTCACCGCTATGAACCCTGTTTCTGTCTCTCCGGCCGACTGCCCTGCTGAGGTGGTTGAGAAGGAGCGCGAGCTCGCTGTCCAGAAGACAAAGGACGAGATGGTTCAGAAGGCTGTCGAGGCCGCTCTCAAGAAGGTCGGCATCAATCCTGCCCACGTTGACAGCGAGGATCACATCGAGTCCAACACCGCCAAGGGTTGGATCACTCCAGAGCAGGCAGAGCAGGCCCGTGAGATCATCAAGACCGTCTCCGCCGAGAAGGCCGCGTCTCTCCCTGAGCAGATGATCCAGAACATCGCCAACGGACGTATCCAGAAGTTCTTCAAGGAGCAGACTCTTGAGGAGCAGGATTTCGTTCAGTCTGACGAGAAGGTTTCTGTCGCCGCTTACATCAAGTCTGTTGACAAGGACGCCAAAGTGGTTGCTTTCAAGAGGTTCTCCCTCAGCGACTAATTATTGGTTCACAGATAAGAAAGGAGGCTGGCCGGTTGGTCAGCCTTTTTTGTCTTTTTGCGCTTCAGACACTTCGGTAAACTCACTTATGCAAGCTCGGTGACCGCAAATTGAATACTTGGTCGCCGAGCCTGTCGAAGTGACTGAAATCAAGTATATTTTTATACCTTTGCAGCATGAAAAACAAACGATTTATGGAATGTTGCTGCTCGGATGTGGCTGAGGCCGTTGAGGCTATGAAAGGGGGCGCGGGGAGAGTAGAACTTTGCAAGGATCTGTCCTGTGGCGGTGTCACCCCAGGCCGAAGCGACATTGAGGCGACATTAAGTGCTGTGAATATCCCGGTGAACGTGCTCATAAGGGTTCGCGGTGGCGACTTTGTCTATGATGAGGATGAGATCAATGCGATGATTGAATCTGTCAGGATGTGCCGGGAACTGGGGGTGAACGGTGTCGTGGTCGGAGCATTGAGAAAGGACGGAAGCATAGACACCGAGGCTGTCAGAAGATTGATGGCCGAGGCGCAAGGGTTGTGCGTCACCTTCCACAGGGCGTTCGACGAGTGTGCCGACCCGTTCAGGGCGTTGGAGGATATTATCGCTCTCGGGTGCGACAGGCTGCTGACCGCCGGACACGCCTCAAATGTCAATGATGGCGAGCCGACTCTCAAGGAACTGAATGAAAAGGCAGCTGGCAGAATCATCATTCTTGCCGGCTCAGGAGTGAGGCCGGGGAACATCGCCCGGCTTGAGGCATCAACCGGGTGCAAGGAGTTTCACTCCTCCTCCCATGGCCCGGACGGCAGAACCTCGCGCGAAGTCGTGGCCGCTATGGTTAATTATAATCAATGAATATGTCGGAAGAAACACTGAATGCCTCCAAGGAAGAAGTCTCCCTTTGGCAGATCTTCACGGTCTTCGCCAAGATCGGAGCCTTCACCATCGGAGGAGGCTACGCCATGATCCCCCTGATCCGGGACGAGATGATAAAGAGGGACTGGATGACCGATGAGGAACTCCCGGACATCATAGCGATGGCCCAGTCCGCTCCAGGAGTGCTTGCCGTGAATATGTCCATTTTCGTCGGTCACAAACTCCACGGAGTGAAGGGAAGCGTGATAGCTACGCTCGGCTCGGTGATCCCGTCATTTATCACGATTCTGCTCATCGCCATGATATTCACAAACTTTCGGGACAATCCTGTGGTTGAGCGAATATTCAAAGGCATCCGTCCGGTGGTGGTGTCTTTGATCGCCGTGCCGATGATCAACATGGCAAGGAAGAACAACAAGACCTGGTGGGCCTGGGCTATCTCCATCGTGACACTTTTCCTAGTGGCGTTCCTGAGCTTCTCTCCGATCTACATCCTGCTTGTACTGATCGTGGTTTCGGCAAGCATTGCTGTCATCAAAAACAAAAAGGAGGCTAAAAATGACTGAGCTTGCTCTTATCCTCCAGCTTTTCTGGGTTTTCTTTGTGATAGGGCTGTTCACCTTCGGCGGCGGCTACGCTATGCTGTCGTTCATCCAGACACAGGTCGTTGTGGCTCACGGATGGCTGACCGAGAGCGCATTCACTGACATCGTGGCCATCTCCCAGATGACCCCGGGACCGGTCGGAATCAACTGCGCCACCTACGTCGGCTATGAGGTACTGCACCAGGCCGGTGCGAGTCACCTTGTCGGGATCCTCGGCTCGCTGTCGGCCACGTTCGCCGTGATACTCCCGTCCTTTATGATCGTGCTGGCCATAGTCAAGTTCTATACAAAGTTCAAGAACAGCCGGGTCTTCGCCAGCGTCCTGGGCAGCCTCAGGCCTGCGGTCGTGGGACTTATCGGAGCCGCCGCCCTGATCCTGATGTTCTCCGTGGATTGGAACGGGATTGTGCCTGAAATCAGCATAGTCAAGGAAAATTTCCCGGACTGGATCAGCTGGGGGCTGTTCGCGGCGGCTGTCGTCGCATCTATGGTCTTCAGGATCGGACCGATCAAGATAATCATTGCGGGAGGCATTCTGGGCTTGCTGCTGTATTGATAACCGAAAGAATTTCGTATCTTTAGCGTTTGCCGGCAAACTTGAAAGGATTTGCCTGTATTTTTAAGGATTACTTTGTGCATGAATCAACGTTAAAATATTCAAAAATGAAAAAAGTCATCAACATCATCGCTCTCGCGCTTCTCTTCGCGTCTTGTTCAATGAAGGCGAAGGAATCCGAAACAACGATCAATGTCATCCCTTATCCTCAAAGCGTCGAGGTTGGGAAAGGTACGTTCAAGGGTGCCGGCGCCAATTTCAACTGCGATCAGGCCATTGATGCCAAGAGTCAGGAGATCATCAAGGAATTCGCCGACAAGATCACATTCGTCAGCGGAAGAATTTGCTCCTATGCCACACCGGTCGGTTTGGCGAAGGATTGCGCCAAGGTGAAGGGCTTCATATTCCTGAAAGATGCCAATCTCGCGGAGGAGGAATATTCAATTGACATCACTAAGGCGAACTGCATTGTCAGAGCGTCTTCCTACAACGGATTCCTCTATGCGATCCAGACATTGAAGCAGCTCACGAGCGTCAATATTTTTGGTAATGAGCCGAACCCGGCGGAGAAGTTCCTCTTCCCTTGCGTGAAGATCCAGGACAAGCCTCGCTTCGGCTACAGAGGCATGCACCTTGACTGCTCAAGGCATTTCTTCTCCGTCGAGGAAGTCAAGAAATATCTTGACGTCATGGCCATGTACAAGCTCAACCGCTTCCATTGGCATCTGACTGATGACCAAGGTTGGAGGGTTGAAATCAAGAAGTACCCTAAGCTCACCGAGGTAGGAGCGTTCAGGAACGGTACTGTCATCAAGAAGGATTGGGGCAGTAATGACGGCGTCCGCTACGGTGGCTACTACACTCAGGAGCAGATGAAGGACATTGTCGCCTACGCCGGCAAGTTGGGCATTGTGGTGATCCCGGAGATTGACCTTCCTGGCCACATGATGGGTGCCTTGGCCGGCTATCCGGAGCTTGGGTGCACCGGTGGCCCTTACGAGGTCTGGACCAGATGGGGCATCTCGGATCAGGTCCTTTGCCCCGGTAAGGATGGAATGTTCACTTTCCTTGAGGATGTGTTCACGGAGCTGATGGACATCTTCCCTTCTGAATATATCCACATCGGCGGCGACGAGTGCCCGAAGACCGAGTGGGAGAAGTGCCCTGCCTGCCAGGCCAGGATCAAGGCCCTTGGCATCAAGGCTGACGAGCGTCACACTGCGGAGCAGTTCCTTCAGAGCTATGTGACGGCACGTGTTCAGAAGTTCCTCAACGACCACGGCCGCAAGATCATCGGCTGGGACGAGATCCTTGAGGGCGAGCTCGCCAAGGGTGCGACCGTGATGTCATGGAGAGGCACGGACGGCGGCATCAAGGCCTCCGCGATGGGATTTGACGTCATCATGACCCCAAACACCTACTGCTACTTTGACTATTACCAGTCCCAGGACATGGACAAGGAGCCTTTCGGCATCGGCGGAGATCTTCCGCTTGAGAAAGTTTACGGCTACGAGCCTCTTGAGGGGCTTGACGCGGAGCAGCGGAAGCACATCCTTGGCGTCCAGGCCAACCTTTGGACTGAATATGTCGCCACGCCGGAGCATCTGGAGTACATGCTCCTGCCTCGTATGACCGCATTGAGCGAGGTGCAGTGGTGCAGGCCGGAGGACAAGAATCTTGACAGGTACAAAGCCGCTCTTCAGGCCGAGTCCTTCAAGATCTTCGACATCCTTGGCTACAACTACCGCAAATTTTAATTTTCAATGAATATGAGAAAGAGCATTTTCACTATCCTGGCATGTGCCACCACCGCGGCCATGATGTTCGGCTGTGGCAGCGGAGCCAAGAAAGCCGCCGCCGAGGCTGCCGCCGAGAAGGCCCGCCAGGATTCAATCGCGGCCGCTGAGGAAGCCGCAAAAGCAAAGACAATCATGGAGACAATCGCCACTTTGCCGGAAGAGCCGGTTTTTGACATCGAGACCAATCTCGGTACAATCAAGGTTAAACTTTACAGCAAGACTCCTTTGCACAGGGAGAACTTCGAGAAACTGGCTTTGGGAGGCTACTATGACAGCCTTCTCTTCCACAGGGTCATCAACGGGTTCATGATCCAGGGAGGCGACCCTTTCACGCGTGACACTTCCGCCGCTGCTGTGGCTAAGTACGGCCAGGGAGGCCCGGGATACACGATCCCCGCGGAGTTTGTCCCTGAATATACCCACAAGAAGGGCGCTCTCGCCGCCGCTCGCAGAGGCGATGTGGCCAACCCGAAGAAGGAATCATCCGGCTCACAGTTCTACATTGTGCAGGACGCTAATGCCTGTGCTCAGCTTGACGGTGCCTACACTGTCTTCGGGGAGACGGTCAGCGGCCTCGATGTGATTGACAGAATAGCGCAGGTGGCTACCGATCAGAGGGACAAACCTTTGATGGATGTCCGCATCAAGACAATCAAACTTGACGAAAGTTGTTTGCCGAAGGTGCAGATTACTGAAGAGGTCGCATCGGAAACGGAAAAAAATGCAGAATAACAATAGCAAAAAAGGCAAAAAACACCATTTCCGCCTTTTGGAACAGAAAAACGGTAGTTTGGAACAAATTTAATTCGTCCAATCTTGCTTGTTTTATAAAAAAGATATACCTTTGCAACGAATAGTTTTTTCATAGGTTAAGTTTTAGGTTAGAATTGCGAACGGGGTCTGCTGCGACAGCAAACCCCGTTCATCTTTTATATCCATAAGTGATTGATAATGAGGCGGTTACCCCCCCCGTGCGTGTCCTTTCATGGAAACGGCGACTTTCAGGTTGATTGGAGATGGGGTGAATGGCATGTTGGAACTATCATTGGAATGGAAAAAAATGCATAAAAAGTGATAAAAAAACAACTATCCCGGATTTTGTGACATACAAAATCCGGGATAGCCGTTTTTACCTGTTTTTGACCAATCGTCCTATTTTTTCAACGACGGTGTGGAGTCCGGGGTGAAGTCGTTGGTGGAGTTGTTGGTGTCGGTCAGCTTGCCGTCATCGCCTCTCTTGCGGATGACGGACTTGCCGTAGCGCTCAGGGTCCTTGTCGATCTTGCCGCAGTGTGTCCAGCCGGCGTCGATGGACTCATCCCAACTGGTGTACTGGAAGTCCTCCTCGATGGCGGTGTTCACGCCGTCCAGAACCCAAGTGTTAGGAATCTTGTAGGCTTTGGAGATGCTCATCTCAAAGTCTCCGGCGAGGGAGTGGTTGATGTATTTGCCTTCCCACTTATAGCCGGCGAGGTAGGATTCCTTTGTGACACCGTAAGGTGGCATAGAGATGATGTAACCCTTGAATCCTCTGTCGTGGAGAACCCAGATTGAAAGTGAGTAAGTAAACCAGATGTCAAGGTTCGGCACATCCGGGTTGTCCACATCCTGGTTGGATGATGAGGTGGACTTGTCATACCATTCGAAATCAGCGCCGCTCAGATCGAATGAGTTCGGATTGGTCGCCAGATGGTTCTGCGCGTTGTTCGCGATGATCAGGGATTTACCAGGCTCCACAGGAACATCGTGTCCGCCGCCAGGAATGACATAGACGGTTCCCACACCACAGGCCTCTTTCTTGATCGGATCCAGGAACTCATACGGAGTCTTTGTGGAAGAAGCGTACTTTGCCTCTGAGATCATAAGGCCGTCAAGATAGAGAAGCTCGTCGGAGTTGTTCGTGATCTTAAAATACTGGTCCCCGTGGAACTTGTCCGGCTTGCCGGTTGTAGGAAGAGCGTTGCTGGTGAAGAACACTTCCTCGATAAGAACCTCGCCCGGCTCGATGTTTCTCCAGCTTTGCTCCAGAGAGACTTTCTCCAATTCCGCTCCGGCGGTTGTCTTGAGAACAACATCAGCGGTACGGTAAGCGTCGGTCCTGTTGGTGTCAAGCTGAAGGACGACACTGTCCTTTCTGGTCTCGGCCACGGAAATCCATTCCGGAGTCTCACCTACTTCATACACATAGCCCTGAACGGCAGGGAAAGCGACTCTGCCACCTTTGCCTCTGACCTTCAAAGCGGAAGACTCAGGCTGCTCCGGCGGAACAGGACCGTTCTGGGTGATCTTGAAAGATCGCAGTCCGAGAGCCGTGTCGAATGTCAGCGTAGAGGTTCTCGGGGTAGCGTCCTCGTAAGGCTCGACCGTGACGGTGACCTCAGTGTCGGAAGTTCCGCTGAGAGCCGAGACCGTGTACCAAGTGTCTGTCTGCGGCACCTGTGCCGTCCAGTCTCTGTTGGTGGAGATGAAAACTTTCTGCTCGCCTCCGTTGGCGTCAAACTTCAACTCCTCGGTTGAAATTGTGAAGACCGGATTTTCATCTTTGCAGGCCGCAAGCGCGAGCGCTGCCGAAAGGATCAAAAGTAACTTTTTCATAATCTATTAGTTGTTAACAATGATTAAATTCTTTTCTAAAACGCCAGTCCTATCGCGGCGGTCAGAAACCCAGCGTGCCCAAAGCCGTCGATGGCTCTGAACGAGAAGTCCGGCCGGAGGAAAACGGCGGTGTTCTGCCCGACCTTGCGCTGGATTCCAAGGCTCAGTCCGGCTGTCGTCCGGTCTGAGGTGATCATCGAATGAAAATGCTCGTAATGTTCCAGAACCCTCGCTTCAGTGTACTCCGCCGGAATCGAAAGCGTCCCGGCCATCCCGAATGCGTGGTTGAACCTCACCTCGGCGCTGAACAGCCACTCCTTGCGCGACTTCCTCAAACCCGCGTTCAAACCCGCCTCCGCGAATCCGAAGGCCATCTCCCTTTTCGGGAATATGTATTCGGCGGACGATTGGTAATATTCAAAGTCCGGCGCCACGCTGATCGTTCCTGCGGCTGACGGAATCTCCACCGCGCCTTTAAGATTGGCGGACAGAATCCGGTTCCGGTACATAGTCAGGGAACCTAACACAGCATATTCCTTGTTCTTGCCCGTGTCGATGATGTTCTCCGTGCTTTGCCGCAGCTCGTAGCCTATCCCTGCGAGAATATTCCACTTCACGGAGCCGCTGAGCCGTTTGTAACCGACAAGACCGTCCACTTTCTGAATCCACAGATCCGTGATCGGCACTTCATTGTTGGCGACCAACAGACATTCGATGCCCAAGCTGTTGTAGGACAGCAATCCGGTCCAACCGTCGGGATGGCCCGGCGTGACCGTCGCGGAGACTTCCCAACCGTGGCCATTGTACCTGCTTGAGGTAAAGTCTCCCGCACCGTCGAATCTGGCGAAATGGCTTCCCAGACCTGTGAAATGCAGTTCCGAGGTGTTCGCCCCAAGCGGATCATAGAAACTGACATCCTGCGACTGTTTGTAAACCCTGAACGCGGCGTTAAGGTCAAAGACATAGCCTTTGGCCGCGATTCCACCGGTCAGCGCTGCGTTCAGGTCGGATGTGACCGATCTTGGACGCGGATCCACCTGACGGAACTCGTGCAGTGCCCTGTAACCACCGTAAACCCCGATGTGCGCCTTCCCGATCAGCCTGGACCAAGCTCCGTAGCATGAATATTGCTCCTTCTGGAGATTGCCGCCGATCGTGTCCACCATCACGTCCGGGTAGAGCAGCTCAAAATCCGATGTGGAGTTCCAAAGGACGTTCCTTTTCACCCCTCTTGAATATTCCGCCCCGGCCCTGACCGCCGAATGGTTCTGCAATCTGATCAATGAATATACCTTCACCGAACCCTGATCCAGCCCATCGCCTTCCTGTGGCAGTAGAGCGTCATCCTCCCGGCGCAAGTCATAGACCGCCTTGATCTCTGAATATGTCGGGATGTCCCAGAGCAGGAAACTGCCTGCGTTGTGGCCGGCGATCTCGCTTCGCCCCAAGGCACGGACAGGGGACAGATATCTCTCCGAGGCCGAGTTGACATCAGATTTATCTTGTCCACGGGCCGGTGTCACGGCCGCCAGAACTGTGAATATTATGCAGACTATCCTGTTCATTTCAGTACTGTCAATTCAAGGTTCAAAGTCTCCTTGTCGTTCAGCAAGGTCACGGAGGTCATCGGCGAGTTGTAACCCGCGAAACGTACCTTCTTGCGCTGACCGTCGCTGAACACAGCCTTGCCGTCGAAGGAGATCATATATATTCCTTTCCTGAGCTTGACCGTGGCGGTCCCGACCTGAAATGTCGGAATATCATATTCCTGCCTCGTGTTGAGGTCTCGGATGAATGACCCGTCAAGGGAATTGTCCACCTCGACCCTTTCAATTCCGGCGCTGACGGACGGGCAGGTCACGTTGAGGGTCACAATCGAGAATACGTTCTGGCCGGAGTCTTTCTCGCAGCCGCATAGGACGACCGAAAGCATCAGGAGAATATTTCGTATGGTTTTGTGTGTCAGCATATTCATTAAAGTTTGAAGTTAAGCTCCATTCCGAAGTACGGCAGGACGGAGCGGCGGACGAGGATGCCCATATTCGTCCTGTAGTCAGGCGAGACATCCAGAATCTTGTTCACGAACAGGGCGCAGGAGATCTTGTCGTGGTAGATCTTCTTGGTGGCCTTGAGGTTGATGTTCATACTGAACGGGATTCTGAAATAGATGGACATCGAAGGGGTATATTCCCGGATCATCTGCGCTAGGATTCCGTTCGCGGCGGATTCGTCCGTGAAAGGGTGGCTCTCCAGATTCTTGTCGATGTAGGATATCGGGCGGGCGTCTTTCGCCGTGTTCTGGCTTCCGGTGAACCATTGGCACTGGAACGAGGTCGAGAAGATCATCCCAAGCCTCGGGATCTGGGTGTCGAACATAAAGTTCGTGTTGAACACCTCGCGCAGGAAACCGTCCGTGTCCTTGTAGTAGCCGACGTAAGGATAGGTCTTGCCGGCCACGACCACCGAAGGCCTGTAATATGTCGGCTGGCTGTTGCTGTACCTCGTTCTGAACCAGGCGCCGCTGACGGTGACCTTGGTCCTGATCGGGCGGATTCTCGGAGCGGACATGGTGAACTCGATGCCTTCCTTGAGGGTGCGGCTGCCGTTCGTGTTGAATGAATATCCCACCAGAAGCGTGTCCGGAACCCACAGGGTCGTCTCCACGGAAGGCGGACCGGTAAGGGTGCTCTTGTCGATCGTCTCCTCTTGGTAGTCCTTGTAGATGAGCCGTGTGAACTCGCTGGCGTACCTGAACCCGGAGGTCATATCCTCCCTGAAATAGTCGATGTTGAACGAGAACTCCCGGCCGACCTGCACATCGGCGGCGATCTCCCACTTGAAGTTCCTCGCTGCCTTGAGATTGAAGTTGGTCGGATTTATCTTCAGCACATAGACGTTGATCCTGCGAAGATTCTCCTCGACAGGCCAGTAGTTCATCTGCGTGACATCGTAGTAGATAGGATCCGGATAAAGCTGATCCATCGTCGGGAACTTCGTGTGCCAGCCCGCTCCTCCGGACAGTCCGACCTTGACATCCTTGCCGAGGGATTTCTCCAGCCTGAGGTTAAGCCTCGGGTCGAAGTACGGCTTCATATTCACTGAATATTCCTTCCCAGCTCCCGCCATCGCCGCCACTCTCACTCCGGCGAGCCATTCTGCCTTGAACCCGTTACTGAAAGTCCAGACGGAATTGTCCTCGATAAAGGCCGACATCTGGTGTGTGGCCGGGATTGAGGAATAGTCTCTCGGGCGGACATTCATATCCACGGAGAACGGCCTCTCGGGATCGAATATGGTGCCTTTGCCGAAGTTCTTGTTGACATTCCACTGGGCACCGGCCTTGAATGTGTTTGAGATGTTCCCTAAGTCCTTGCGGAACTTCGCCGTGCCGTTGAGGTAGGCATAGAACGGCTTTCCGTCCACTTTCAGGGTGGCCTCGTACTTGTAAGGCACAATCGTGACATCGAACTCGCCCTCCTCCAGACTGGTCGAAAGCGGCATCGGTGAACTATATTCCACGAATTTCCATCTGTCGATCAGGTCTTTCTCGTAGGTCAGGGACCCTGTGATGTCAAGGCTCTGGAAGAACGATTTCAGGCTCTTGCTCCGGACTGTATATTCCCCGCCCAGCGCGAAGCGGCTGTAGTTGGACTTGTAGGTCTCGATCGGACCGCAGTCGCCGAAGTCCAGATTCTTGTCGGACTTCTGGTTGTCGAACGAACCGGTGTAGTCCAGACTTCCACTGAGGGTTCTGACAAACTCACCGGTCCAGGTCTTGCCGATCCTGTAGCTTCCGGTCAGACGCTTGTAGTTCTGTCTCGTGTTCCTTGGATCCGCCCTGGAATCCAGAAAGTTACCGCTGAAGTTCATCGTCAGCTTGTCGGTCTTGCCCCACTCCAGATCCTTGCCGAGGTAGAAGAGCTTGCTCTTCATATCGGCCTTGAAACGGGCTCTGGTGTCGTTGCCGCCCTTGCGCCGCTTTATGTTGACAAGGCCGCTGGTGAGGTCGCCATATTCAACTGAAGGGATTCCGCGGATGATCTCGACGGATTCCACATCCTCGGTTGTGATTGTGCGCATATCGACTCCGGCGTTGACGAATGATGATCCGTAGTTACTGTAGGCCGGTGTGGTCTGGAGGTTCGCGTCGTTGTTGACCGGAACTCCATCGATGAGGAAACGTGTTCCGAGGGATGAGGTGTTGTAGTTGTCACCGGAGACCGAAACAGCTCTCAAATCTATGGTCTTCGGAGTTGAGAATGAAGGATCTACGGAGCGTCCGCCTGGCAGCAACTCCAGCAGGTCAGCGAAACTTGACGGCTGGATATGCGCGATCGCGTCCTGCCCGATCCGTGACGAGCTTGTCAGCCCGTGGCTCTCGGTCGCCGTCACCACCACCTCGTTGATGGCGAATGAATCTTGGGCTAATGAATATCTTCCGTCCTTCCTTACCGCTGTGGTCAGCGTTTTGTAACCAAGACAAGTGATCTGAAGCGTCCCGCCGGTGGCCTTCAGCTTGAACCGCCCCAAAGAGTCAGTGACATCCCAGACCGCCTGGTTACCTTTTATGGTCACGGCGGCTCCCGCGACCGGCGAACCGTCCGTCTGATCGACAACGGTGCCGCCAACCTGGGCGAACGCGCTGATAGACAGCAACGTCGCCGCCACGATGATGGTTAGTGACTTTATTTTTGCCTCGAACACTTTTTGATTTTCCTTTTTTTTCAGGCTGCAAAATTATAATCAAACCAATCTTTGGTCAATGCCAATAAATTGGGAAATATTCCCGCTTCTTAACCACTCTTTGTGATGGTGACCAGCACGGTGATGCGCCCTCTCTTTTTAGTGCCGTGGCACTTAACTGCTTGTTTTATAGCTAAATGACCGATATCCTGGTCTTGGATTTGACACCAGGAGATGGCTCTTATAGTTGATAATCAACTTCTTGCCTGCCACGCTGGCGAATACCAACAGTTAGCGATTGTGAAAATCTTACAAAATGAATATTTTTGTATCGTAATTTGAATATTAAAGTGTTACTATGCTGAAGGAGTGGGATGCCGGCGGTGTTGGTGGCAACTGAGAGATAATTTTTACAGCAGGCAATCACTTGTCTGCGGGAGACAAGGTATATGAAACTTTCTGAACTGAAGACTGGAGAGGTCGGTGTCATCGCCAAGGTGAACGGCCACGGGGGGTTCCGGAAGAGGCTCATCGAGATGGGCTTCATCTCCGGAAAGCGTGTTGCGGTCGTGCTGAACGCTCCGCTTAAAGATCCTATTGAATATGAAATACTTGGCTACAAGGTTTCGCTGCGCCGCTCCGAAGCCGGACTGATCGACGTGATCAGCGAGGAGGAGGCCAAGGCCTCCGTTGACTCCAAGCAGGACTTCACGTCCATCTGCGACGTGGACTGCGACGAGGTCGCCGCGCTGAATCTGGAGATGGCCCGTCTGGCAAAGGAGAGGCACCACGTCATCCGCGTCGCCCTCGTCGGCAACCCGAACTGCGGAAAGACATCCCTCTTCAACATCGCCTCCGGCAGCCACGAGCACGTCGGCAACTACAGCGGCGTGACAGTGGACGCGAAGGAAGGGCATTTTGAATATGGCGGCTACAGGTTCGTCTTCGTGGATCTGCCGGGAACATATTCATTGTCAGCCTACAGCCCTGAGGAACTCTACGTCCGCAAGAACCTGGTCGAGAACGTGCCTGATGTCGTGGTCAATGTCGTGGACGCTTCCAACATCGAGAGGAACCTCTACCTCACGACCCAAGTTATCGACATGAACCTTCGTGTGGTGATGGCTCTGAACATGTACGATGAGTTGAAGGCGAGGGGAGACAGCCTTGACACCCAGCAACTTGGTTATCTTCTTGGTGTGCCTGTCTGTCCGACCGTGAGCCGTGACGGGACCGGCATCCCCGAGCTGCTGGACACCGTGATCAAAATCTACGAGCAGCACGACGAGAGGCTGGCCAGACACATCCACATCAACCACGGCCCTGAACTGGAGAAGAGCATCGACCGCATCAAGCTCCTGATCCAGAAGAACCAGGACATCCGGGACAGGTACTCCACCCGCTATCTGGCCATCAAGTATCTGGAGAACGACAAGCAGATCGACGGGGTGATCGCCACCCTGCCGAACGCCGGCGAGATCGCCCAGGTGCGCTCCGAGGAGACAGCCCGCATCGAGAACCTGATCCACACGAGTCCGGAGTCCGCCATCGTCGATGCGAAATATTCATTCATCCACGGAGCCCTCGCCGAGACTTACACCCAGCATGTCGAAGCCAGGCCGCGGAAGACCGTCACCGACAGGATCGACGCTGTCGTCACGAACAAATGGGCGGCGTTCCCGATCTTCATACTCCTGCTTTACCTCATTTTCCAGTCCACGTTCACGCTGGGCAACTATCCGATGAACTGGATCGACTGGCTGGTTGGGCAGTTCGGGGATTTCGTCGCGAACTTTATGAAGGACGGATGGTTCAAGGATCTTCTCGTAGATGGCGTGATCGCCGGCGTGGGAAGCGTCCTCGTGTTCCTGCCTAACATCTTGATACTCTATTTCTTCCTTTCGATAATGGAGGACTCCGGGTACATGGCGCGCGCCGCGTTCATCGTGGACAAGCTGATGCACAGGATCGGCCTTCACGGCAAGTCCTTCATCCCGATGGTTATGGGCTTCGGCTGCAACGTGCCGGCGATCATGGCGACCCGCGCGATAGAGAGCCGCAAGAGCCGCCTCATCACGATCGCCATCATCCCGTTTATGTCCTGCGCCGGCCGGCTGCCGATCTTCGTCCTGCTCGCCGGGGCTTTCTTCCCGCATAACTCTGCCCTCGCTCTTTTAGGAATATACTTCCTCGGAGTCCTGCTGGCGATTCTGTCGGCGGTCGTGCTGAGCCGTTTCATCAAGGAGGATGACCTCCCGTTCGTGATGGAGCTGCCTCCTTACAGGGTACCGACCGGAAAGGCCATCTGGCGACACACCTGGGAGAAGGGAAAGCAGTATCTTGAGAAGATGGCCACCACGATTCTCATCGGCTCAGTCGTGATCTGGTGCCTGGGTTACTTCCCGCGCTCGGACAAAGGCGCGGAATACCAGCAGGAACACTCGTACATCGGCCAGCTCGGCAAGGCTGTCTCACCGGCTTTGGATCCGCTCGGTTTCAGTTGGAAGATGGACATTGGCCTTTTGACCGGAGTCGTCGCCAAGGAGTTGGTTGTAAGTACTTTGGGCGTGATGTACGCTTCGGACGAGCCGGCTGTCTCCGAAGCTGTCGAGGCCGCCGACACGGATGCCCTTGCCGCCGACACCCAGCTTCAAGGCACATTGGCGCGCTCGGTCACCCTGCCTGCCGCCGTGGCCTATATGATATTCATCTTGCTTTATTTCCCTTGCATCGCTACCTTTGTGGCGATCAAGAACGAGACCGGCAAATGGCGCTGGGCCATAGCCGTCTGCGCTTACACGATGGTGGTCGCCTGGCTCGCCGCCTTCATCGGCTTCCACATCACCGCACTGCTGATATAGAGGCTATTGAGGAATATTTAATATATTTGTAGGGGAGTTTCTTCTTCCTCCGCTTTCGGTGAAGGCGCGAAGGCTTGAGGGAATGTAAATAAATCTGAATATGAAGAAATATACAATAGAGATGTCCGTGTCGGACTTGATCGACATCGACTACAGTCTGCTCCAGGTGATTTCCAGAATGGGTCTTGACCTGAAGTACGCCGGGCTGCCGGTGGCCGAGGCCTGCCGCAAATGTGGCATCGACCCGGACACATTCATCCTGATCTGCAACGTTTACTCATTTCCGGATCACATTCCGTCACAGGAGGAACTGGCCGGCGGCGACATCCGGAACATCATAGACTACCTGCATAGCTCGCACCTTTATTATATGGGGCGGGCTCTCCGTGTGTTGGAGAACTCGTTCGACAAGCTTGTGGCTCCGTTCAACGAGAAGCAGAAGAAGGTTGTCCTGAAATTCTTCAACGACTACAGGGATGAGCTTGACAAGCATTTCGCCTACGAGGAGGAGGTGGTCTTTCCGTACATCGAGGCCTTGCGGCGGGACGGGGTGAAGGCTTCTGAATATTCCATCGAGCAGTTCGAGGAGCATCACGAGAACGTGGAGGAGAAGCTTGAGGACTTGAAGAACATCGTGATGAAATATCTTCCGGGGGACTGCTCCAACGAGTTGAAGATTATGGTGTTGCTGTCAATATATCATCTGCACGATGATCTGAGGAGGCATACCTACGTTGAGAATAATATTCTTGTGCCGATAGTAAGCGGGTTTGAGCGTGATGGAAAATAGGAAGACTGTGACATTGATCGTGCCGTCTGACATTGTCGCCAGGGGGCTTGAGAGCATTCTTTCTGAACACGGTGAATTTCAGGTTCAGGAGAATCTGGTTGACTGTTCAAGGGCCAGCGAGGCGAGGCTTCGCAATCTGGCTCCGGACATCATCATCATTGACCCGTCTGTCTTTGATTTCCAGGGTCGGAAGGAGGGGCGTCTGGCGATCGCCGAGCTTTGCGACGCTTCCGTGATCGCGTTGGAGGGGCCGGCTGTGACGGAGGATGTTCTGAAGCAGTATGACGGGGCTATTTCGTTATATGATGATTCTGTGGGGATATTGAAGAAGATTCATTCGGCGGATGATTCTCGGCAGCCTGACGTGGCTTCCGATGGGGATGAGCTTTCGGCGCGGGAGAAGGAGATTCTGGTGTGCGTGGCGCAGGGGATGCTCAACAAGGAGATCGCCGACAAGTTCAGTCTGTCCATCTACACCGTCATCACGCATCGTAAGAACATCACGCGCAAGACCGGCATCAAGACCGTCGCCGGTCTCACCGTCTATGCGATCCTCAACAATCTCATTGACATTAATTCTGTTCAGTAGTACTAAAGGATAGGCAACACCCCTCTCAACCAGAATTTTGCACGTTACCAAAATTCTTGGGTCGAGAGGGGTATTTGCCTATAGGCTAACTTGTCCGAATGGTTCAAACCTTATTCCGTCACTAAACTTGTGGCCACTTATCTTGCGGTTGCTGAACTTGTGGTTGCTGAGCCTGTCGAAGCATCGAAGTGGCATACAGTCAGGGATAGGCAATACCCCTCTCAACCAGAATTTTGCACGTTACCAAAATTCTTGGGTTGAGAGGGGTATTTGCCTATGGGGTAAATTGTCAGAATGGTTCAAACCTATATTCGGTCACAAAGTCTTCGGTGTGCTATTTCAGGTTAATCTCCGCAATGACGGGATAATGGTCTGAATAGCGGACGCGGGGGACGGAATGGGAGACGGCGGTGAAATGCGACGGGTAAAGAATATAATCGATGCGGATGAAAGGCCAGAGGAATGAATATGTCGCTCCGAAGCCTTTGCCGGCTTCCACGAAGGAGTCGTCCCGGCCCTTCTTTAGACGGTTGTAGGTGTACGACATCGGATTGTCGTTGAAATCTCCCGTCACGATGGCCTCCAGCGTGCAGTCCTCGATGTCCGACATCACTTTGTCCACCTGCTCCGGCCTCCTTCTGATGGACTTCTTCATTTTCTCCTCCGTCTCCCACATCAGTTCTCCGTCCTTGTCCTCCACAGACTTCTTGAGCCGTGACAACGACACGTTATAACTCTCAAAATGACAGTTATAGACCCGGATTTCGGCACCTTCTCCGATTTTCAGGTCAGTAAATATCGCAAGATTCGAGCTTTTGTCGAACATCAGTTTCCCCTTGTTGAGAATAGGGAATTTGCTCAGTGTCACGTTGCCGTAACTTCCCTTGTCTGTCACGAACATGAAGTAACCAACATGATACCCGGGGAAACGCTTCTCGAAGAACCTCGCCACATCATATTCCCCAGGCAGATTGACTTCCTGAAGGCACACGATGTCGGCATCGTTCTCCATGATGAACCTCACGACCGAGTCGGCGCATGCCGCCCTGCCGCCTTCTTCCTTGAACTCTTGAGCGCTCCCCAAGGCGAAGTGCCCCACGTTGTAAGTCAGTATTTTGACTGTCTCTGATCCTCTTTCCGCCGCACCGGATGAAAACTGGAAATACCGGCCGATGAATATCAGCGAAGGGAGCAACGCCAGCAGTGGAATCAGAAACGAACTCGAGCCTCTTTTGATCGCAAGGACAAGGAATATCCCGTTCAGGATCGCGATAGGCACGAACAAAAGCCCGAAGACGGTCATATACCAGGCTTTTGCCGGATTCACGACCATCGAGGCGTAACTGAGCAGAAGCAGGAAAGCCGAAATCAACATCAGCAATCTCGCCATGATGCCGCTGAACGAAGTCTCATGTGAATTCCCGCTCATCCCAGATCAGTTTGTCACCTTTGCCAGAGTTTTCCGGATTTTTTCCAGTAGAGAAGTAGCAGGAAGCCGAACAGCATTCCTCCGAGGTGGGCGAAATGCGCCACGCCGTCCATTGTCCCGGTCACGCCGGTGAAGAGTTCAATGGCGATGAATATCAGGACGAACCATTTGGCCTTCAGAGAGATTGGCGGGAATATCAATGTCCAGATGTCATTCGGGTAAAGCATAGCGTAGCCGATCTGGATTCCATAGATCGCTCCGGAGGCTCCGAGCGTAGGGGTGCGCAGAAGATTGATCTGTCCTGCGGAGAGGATTCCCGAATTGGCTGACGCCATTGCCTCCATCTGGAAATATTCCACGACAGTGTGGGTCAGCACCGCTCCGAGTCCGGCCACGAAATAGAAGATGAGATATTTCTTTGAACCGATCGTCCTCTCCAGTGCCGAACCGAACATCAAGAGGCAGAACATGTTGAAGAACAGATGCCAGAACCCTCCGTGCATGAACAAGTAAGTGATTGGTTGCCAGATGCGGAAGAATGGGGAGGCCGGGTAGAACATCGCGAATGTGCTGACCATGAAGTTCTGGTTGATCACCGTGGCGATGTACATCACGATATTGATCAGCAGAATATTCCGTGTGACCGGCGGGAACCTGTTGAGGAATCCGCCTATTCCTGATTGCCTGTCATCGTAGTAGTAGGGCATAATCCTATAATATTCAAAAAATTAAAATAACTTTTCCACCTGAGCGGAGGTCATGATCGCCATGATCCTTTTGCCATTGCCGGTCAGTTCGGGGTTGCTGCTTGAAAGCAGGGTGTCCAGCAGGTGCCGTGCCTCCATCGGGGAAGCCAGCGGGTCGCAGCTTGACGCTCCCAGCAGGGCAATCTTCTCAGCCATAGCCGCTTCCATCACTCCCGGCAGCGATGAACTGTCATCCGAGAGGATCAGCAGCAGGTCAGAGACCATTGTCTGGATCTTTCCCGCCTCGCACGAATATCCTTCCGGAACCCCGTTGACCACAATCGTGTCTGTCCCGAACGGTGAGATGTCAAAACCGAGTCTGGCGAGCAGCTCGGCCTTGTCGTCGAAAACGGCTCTGTTCGCGGCTCCGACCTCTACCTTCACCGGGAACATATTCGCTTGCGTGACGTGCTCGTTCTTTGTGAGGGCCGCCAACGCCCTGTCGTAAAGTATTCGTTCTCTGGCCCTTCTGACGTTCACAATCATCAGGCCGTCCCTTGCCGGGGCGACGATATATTTTCCGCCGAGGATGATGGTCTGTGTGACCGGCAGCGTTTTCTCTTCGAAAAGTTTGCCATAGTCCTCCCGCCGGTCAACATATTGCCCGAATCTTTCGTTTCCGGAGTCTTTCCATCCGGTCGCCGAGCCATATCCTTTGCCCGCCGGGCCGCCAAACTCATTCGCCGGGCCGCCAAGTTCGGTCGCTGAGCCTGTCGAAGCGCCCCTCCCTACGGCACCATATTCATCCGTCGCAGATCCTGCCGAAGTGACAGGGTCAAACGGATTGTACCCACCGTCAACCGCCACCTGCGGAATGCTCTCTGGCTGATATTCAGAGAAATGAGACCCGAGCACCGGCATGTCGTTAGCCTCCGGATTGCTGAAATCAATCCCTCCCGCGAACGCATTTTTCCCCAGCACCTCCTTCACCGAAGCATAGACGACTTGGAATATGAACGAGTCGTCCTCGAACTTCACCTCGGACTTAGTCGGGCTGATGTTCACGTCCACGCTGTGCGGATCCACTTCCAGATAGATGAAATAGGATGGAGTGACTCCGTCAGCGATCATCCCCTCGTAGGCCTTCATAACGGCCCTGTGCAGGTATGGACTCCGGAAATACCTTCCGTTGACGAAGAAAAACTGGTTTCCCAAAGTTTTCCTCGCCGTGTCCGGCCTTCCAACGAAACCCCTCAGGCTTACCACGGAGGTGTCCGCGCAGACATCAACAACATCTCCGGTGACAGATGCCCCGAGAAGATCCATAATCCTGTATTTCAGGGATTTCGCCGGCTTGAGAACGAAAACGTCCTTCCCGTTGTGACTGAGTGAGAACCCAATCTCAGGCCTCGTCAAAGCCACTTTCGTGAACTCTTCGACAATATGCTTGAACTCCACGTTGTCCGACTTCAGGAATTTCCTTCTGGCCGGCACATTGTAGAAAAGATTTCTGACAGCTATGTTTGTCCCTTTCGGAGTGGCGATCTCTGTCGTGGAATTGTGGACCGACGCCGCGAACTCGACCTGGCAGCCAACCTCCTCATCCTCCGTGCGGGTCTTCAGCGTCACCTCAGCCACCGCCGCGATCGAGGCCAACGCCTCGCCCCTGAATCCGAAGGTCGTGATGTCCTCCAGATCCTCCGCGGTCGCGATTTTCGATGTGGCGTGCCTCTCGAAACAGAGCACGGCATCGTCCGGATTCATCCCCTTGCCGTTGTCTATGACTTGGATCAGAGTCCGTCCCGAGTCCTTGATTATCACCGAGATCTGTTCCGCCCCCGCATCTACGGCATTCTCCACAAGTTCCTTCACCACGGAAGCCGGCCTTTGCACAACCTCTCCCGCGGCGATCATATTCGCTATGTTTCCAGGCAGTATCCTGAGTTCCATCCTAAAGCAGTGAATAGAATTTCGTGAAATAAATCAGGACCACAGCGAGCAGGACCAATCCGACCATCCCGATGATTTTCTGTGCCTTGGTGGCCACGGTTGTCCTTCTCGCGTAGTTGCCTTCACGCAGCGACCCGCGGATGTAGGAGCCAGGTACATATTCACCTTTCTCCTTTTCTTTCTCAAAAGTGCCGTCAACCTTTCCGAACTTCTGCCGGCGCTCTTCCTCCTCCTTATCGTAGTAGAGGGGCTTATAGTTGAATCTCCTATGCTCCTGTTCTCCAGGAAAAGTAAAAAAGCCCATAATCTTTCAAATTACCTTAAATAATAACAAATATAATCAAAATCTCAGAATCCGGTTTGAATTCCGGGAACTATATGTCTGTTGACTAAGTTTAAGATATCAGGTTAATATCCGGGTGATAGTGCCTGCGAATTCACCGATTGTCTCTTAAATTAAGGTACTATATAGGAGTTGACGGACTTTTTGCTTATTGCTTTGGTGCTGAAATACTTACGGCAAAATGGATATTTTGCGGCAATAATTTACCTGTCAATAACTTATGCACAATTGTAGTCAATTGCTAAAGATAAGGTGACTATACGGCGGTTGATAATATGGCAAACAAGCAGTCGCTGAACAAACATATTGCCGCAACGCCTTTTCCTCGCCCGCAATCTCGCTATCGCTGACATTGTTTGCGTGGACGATTATATACGAGTGGGCGGCATCCGCATTTTGTGAATATGGCGGCATACAAAACCGTCCTGAGTACGATGTGAAGCCTGTGTATATGCTGCCTGTGGTTCTCGGATCCATAGGCAGCATACGGCCGCACCTCACACAGGCGTAGAAGCATAACCGTATGCCGCCATTTTACAAAAAAGCAGGGAAATATATACAAGTTGACTACCTTCCTCCATATCGTGCCGACATCCAAGCGATTGCGGGCAGACACAAACTCTGTTTGTTAATGGTTTACAGCGCCTTCAAGTCTAATCATACATAATATTGTGTGGATCTAAGGCTCAGCATACCATAATATGCCGTAACGCTCAGGTGCGCGAATATATTCGCACCCAGAGCATCAACTCATTAGCTATCAAGTGAATGCTGTTTTAGGTGAGTATGGTTTCTCGCACCTGGAAGCCCGGAACACCAATAGAACGTTCTGTACCGGGGGCGCCGACTTTCAGGTGTGCGAATATACTCACACCTGGAACATCAACTTACTAATTATCAAGCGAATGCTGTTTTAGGTGAGTATGGTTTCTCGCACCTGGAAGCCCGGAACACCAATAGAACGTTCTGTACCGGGGGCGCCGACTTTCAGGTGTGCGAATATACTCACACCTGGAACATCAACTTACTAATTATCAAGTGAATGCTGTTTTAGGTGCGCATAACTTTTCATACCTGGAAGAACGGGTCTCCTATTGTTCCATAGAACAGAAAATGTACGTGATGAGGCCTTTGTATGCACCGAATATACTGGGGCGCACCATTGGTACAGGAGACGTGCTTCTGGTGTACCAAATGGACAAAAAGATGCCGTTGGTACAGGAAACGTGCTTCTGGTGTACCAAATGGACAAAAAGATGCCGTTGGTACAGGAAAAGCACTTCTGGTGTACCAACAAGGACAAGACATCAGTGTCGGGCCAGTGGAAGGAAACTGTGGCAGAACAGTAGGTGTCATTCCTGATTCACATCCATCAACCTTAGGTGCGGCATTGTCGTTTCAGATCCAAACAACTATTATTCCGGGTGAAAAAATGGTGGTTATACACCCGGGGAGACATCACTGATTGGAGTCGGGTGCGGAAAGCCACTTTTTTCACCCGATTCATAAGCCCGGGATCTTCCGCCACACCTTGTCTTATATGATAACGATGGAGATTATCGTCCTTTACATACCGATTCTTGCGCAGGACTATCAATGGTGCGCAATTGTTTAAATATCAGTGCTATAAAAGAAATGTTAGCCAACTCCTATATAAGACCCGGAAATAATAATGATGTCATTCCGTGTTTGCTCCAACAAAAAAGAATAGGTATCTTAGCGGAACGATAATATTCAATCATCATCGATGAAAACGATAAGGACAATAATCATCGCCGCCCTCGGTGCTTTGGCGGCTTGTTCTCCGGCCACGACGGAACTGGAGGACTACACGGGGTACGTTAATGTCAGGATCGGCTCAGGCGGGCACGGGCACGTGTTTGTCGGGGCGAGCGTGCCTTTCGGCGCGGTGCAGTTGGGACCTACGAGCATCCCTCAGCAATGGGATTGGTGCTCCGGCTACCATTCCAGTGACTCCACGGTCATCGGATTCTCGCACACACACTTGAGCGGAACCGGAATCGGAGACCTCTTCGACATCACCGTGATGCCGGTGGTCGGCACGGTGAGATATTCAAGAGGGGAGGAACCGAAAGACGCTTCGCCGGAAGCGATCGCCGCCGCGCAGGCCTCAGGAATGTGGTCCTACGCCGACAGGACGAAAGAGATCGCCAAACCAGGTTACTATAGCGTTCCTCTGACCCGCTACGGCATCACCGCCGAGATGACGGCCACGACAAGGGTCGGCCTCAGCCGTTACACTTTCCCGGCTTCCGACAGCTCAGCGGTGGTCTTCGACCTTGAGAACGGCGGCTGTTGGGACAGGGCATACGATACAAAATTCACCGTCATAGACAGTTGTACCATAGAGGGTTACAGGTTTTCTACGGGTTGGGCTAAAGACCAGAAAATCTACTTCCGCGCCCAATTCTCAAAGCCGTTCGACTCCATCGACGAAATCACCGCCAAGGAATATCCCGTTGAGGGTAAGGAATATTCAGTGAACTACTTCCGCGCCGACTTCCACACCACCGAAGGCGAGCAGGTGATGCTGAAGGTCGCGGTCTCCCCGGCCAGCGAGGAAAAGGCGGCTTTGAATATGTCGGCGGAACTTCCGGGCTGGGACTTCGAGGCCACGGTCGATGCAGCCCGCGAGGCTTGGAACGCGGAACTCTCCAAGGCTAAGGTGTCCACTGATGATCCTGAAGCCAGAACAATTTTCTACACAGCGCTTTACCACACGATGATAATGCCTTCGATATTCAGTGATCTGGATGATCCGAGGGCTGAATATACCACATTCTCCCTTTGGGATACTTATCGCGCCCAGATGCCGCTGATGACAATCCTGCATCCGGAAAGGGAGAACGATATGGTCGCTTCGATGCTTAAGATCTACCGGAAGCAGGGTCGTCTTCCAGTTTGGCATCTGGTCGGCAACGAGACGGACTGTATGGTCGGCAACCCTGGTGTCATCGCCGTCGCCGACGCTGTCGTGAAAGGCTTCGACGGCTTTGACCGTGACCTCGCCTGGGAAGCGATGAAGGCGACTATGACGGACACCATCCGCGGCCTGAACTACCGTCAGAAGTACGGGTATATTCCTTCAGACACAATGCTTGAGTCAATAGCCTTTGATATGGAATATGCCATTGCGGATGCAGCTGTGGCCGCCGCCGCTGATTACCTTGGCAAGCCGGATGACGCTGAATATTTCCGTAACAGCAGCCATTCCTACCGCAATTATATGGATCCGGAGACTTTGTTCGCAAGAGGAAAGATGACAGACGGCAGCTGGAGGACTCCGTTCAATCCATATTCCTCGGAGCATCGCGCTAATGATTATTGTGAGGGAAACGCCTGGCAATATACCTGGCTCGCTCCGCACGACTATTCCGGCCTGGTTGATTTCTACGGCTCCCGCGAGAAGTTTGTCGAGAGGCTTGACTCGCTTTTCGCCGCTGATTCCAGAATAGACGGTGAGGACGCTTCTCCTGACATCTCCGGCCTCATCGGTCAGTACGCCCACGGCAACGAGCCGAGCCACCACGTCATCTATTTCTATACTATGGCAGGCGAGCCGTACAAGACAGCCGATCTGGCACGCCGGATATATTCAGAGTTTTATAAGAACGCCGATGACGGTCTCTGCGGCAATGAGGATGCCGGCCAGATGTCCGCCTGGTACGCCCTTTCCGCTTTGGGCTTCTATGAGATCGAGCCTGCTTCAACAAGGTTCTGGTTCGGCGCTCCGGCGTTTGAGGCGGTTGATTTGAAGGTCGCTGGAGGCACGTTCAAGATCAAGGCCTCCGGTTTAAGTGATGCGAACCGCTATATCCAGAGCGTCACCTTGAACGGTAAACCTTACGATAAGGCTTACATTGAATATTCCGACATTGTCAAAGGCGGGGAACTTGTCTTTGAAATGGGGGCGGAGCCGGCCGTCTGGTATTAGGATGCTCCTTTTGATAAGAGATCGGAAATAACTTGCTTCATCGCTATGCGTGGGGCAAGTTATTTTCTTTATTTTTCGGAGAATCGGTGCTCTTTTCGCTAATTTTTGCGTGAAAATGAAAAAAAAGTCAAAAAAAGTTTGGAGGGAACGAAAAAGTCGCTATCTTTGCAGCCCGTTTCGGAAATAACGGGAAAGTTCATTGACAATATTGAAAGATTAGTACAACAAGTACCGAGAACGAAAATGAGAGCGTTGATTCTTTTTTTAGGAAAGATGAATAAGTTGTCGGGGTCGAACTGAGAGATAAAGTGTATATACAAAGAAGAGTTTGATCCTGGCTCAGGATGAACGC
>ERZ1026848.19-NODE-19-length-85367-cov-33.549020_pt1 | contig 85367 bp, 75 predicted proteins | sample MGYA00380154_ERZ1026848 | MGnify/ENA primary metagenome ERZ1026848 (study PRJEB33269, sample SAMEA4719790) | human gut metagenome | biome: human-associated habitat; feature: organic feature; material: feces | place: Cameroon | collected 2013-10 ...
AGGGCGTCCATGGTGCTCATCTGGGTATGGAGATGCAGCTCCACACGCTTCTCCGGTGCGGTGTCCTTCCGCCCGGTATGGGAGGCACGCATGATGCTCACCGGCTGGAGCTGCACGTCCTTGCCGTCAAAGGTCAGTGCCGGCTTGCCCTGCACCCGCAGCCACATACCGTCGCGGACGGCGTCGCCCAGCACCTTGGCCTCCTTCTCGTCCATGTATTTCCGCACGGCCACAGAGCCGTGCTCATCGGTCAGGTTGAAGTTCAGGCACCACTGGCCGGGCCGCCGCGTTTCATAGCACTCCATGCCGAAGACGCGGCCCTCCACCACCGCCATGCCCATCTTCAGATTCAGCTCCGACACCGGGATGACCCTGCCCTTGATCTCCTTGCCGTACAGCAGGTCGCTGCCGCTCTTGCCGGCGGCCGCCGGCTGGGAGAAGTGAAGCTGCACACGCCGCAGGTCGTACTGCTCCGCCAGCATATGCTCCAGTGACTTCACCGCCGCGTCCGGCACCGCCTCGCCGCTGGCAGCCTGCACCTCGATGGTACGGGCCTCCCGGTCCAGCACAGCGCCGGTCACATAGGCGTCATGCAGCAGCAGGCGCAGCTGACGCGGCGCCTGAAAGCTCTCAAATAATGTAAAAAACGGTAACTTTTCCGCCATTCTCTCACCTTATAGCTTGTCGATTTCCTCAAACAGCGCGTCCACCAGCTGCTCCTGCGGCACCTTCCGCAGGATCTTTCCCTTGGCGAACAGCAGCCCCTCGCCTATTCCCCCGGCGATGCCCACGTCCGCGCCGGACGCCTCGCCCGGCCCGTTGACCACGCACCCCATCACCGCCACGGTGATGGGCTTATCACAGCCCCGCAGCCGCCGCTCCACCTCCCGCGCAATGGGGATCATATCGTACTTCGTCCGGCCGCAGGTGGGGCAGGAGATCAGATCCGGCCCGCTGCGGCGGATACCCGCCGCCTGCAAAATGCGCTTGGCGGCGATGACCTCCTCCACCGGGTCCGCCGTCAGGCTCACCCGCAGCGTGTCGCCCACGCCCATGCACAGAAGGCCGCCGATGCCGATGGCGGATTTCAGCACGCCCATCTCCGGCGTACCCGCCTCCGTCACGCCCAGATGCAGCGGATAGTCCGTCTGCGCCCGGAGCATCTGATAGGCCGTCATATTCACCGGCACGCGGGAGCATTTCACAGAGATGCAGATATCGTCGAAGCCGCAGTCGTTCAGCAGCCGGACATGACCCATGGCGCTGTCCACCAGCGCCTGCGCCGTGACGCCGCCGTACTTGGCCAGCAGGTCTTTTTCCAGCGACCCGCCGTTGACGCCGATGCGGATGGGGATGCCCCGCTCCCGGCAGGCGTCCGCCACGGCCCGCACCCGCTCCCTGCCGCCGATGTTGCCGGGGTTGATGCGGATCTTGTCGATGCCGCCCTCGGCGCACAGCAGCGCCAGCTTATAGTCGAAATGGATATCCGCCACCAGCGGGATGTGGATGCGCGCCTTGATGGACGGGATGGCCCGCGCCGCCTCCTCCGTAGGGACCGCCACGCGGATGATCTCGCACCCCGCCTGCTCCAGCCGGAGGATCTGCGCCACGGTGGCCTCCACATTCTCCGTGGCGGTATTACACATGGACTGGATGCTCACCGGTGCGCCGCCGCCTACGGCCACGCCGCCTACCATGATCTGCTTGCTCATCGTATCCCCCTCAGTGTATCAGCTTCCACACGTCGCTGAACGTGATGACCGCCATCAGTGCCAACAGCAGCACCAGTCCCGCAAAGTGGATGTAGTTCTCGTATTTCGCCGGGATCTGCTTTTTGAACAGCGCCAGACCGATGGCGTTGATGACCAGAAAGAAGATCTTGCCGCCGTCCAGCGCCGGGAGGGGCAGCAGGTTCATCACCGCCAGGTTCACGGCGATGAGCGCCGCCAGATAGGCGATGTTCTCCACCGCCGCACGGGTGCTGCCGGACTGCTCGCCCACCTCGGTCATGGTGGACACAATGCCCACCGGGCCGCTGAGATCCCGCAGGCCCGCCTCGCCGGTGACCAGCATCTTTAGGCTCAGACGCACCAGACGCACGAAGTCCACCGCGTTGTTCCATGTGTAGGACAGCTTTCGCCCCAGCGTGGCCTCCTCCGCCCCGAAGTACAGACCATAGCCCGTGTAGGGCTTGCCGTTCTGGTCGGTGTATGTCCGCGGCTCCATGGGAAGCTGGCGAAGGGTGACCTTCTCGCCGGAGCGCTCCACCACCAGATCAAAAACGCCGGTCTTGTTCAGACCCAGCAGCAGACTGATGTCGCTGTATACATACACCCGCTCCCCGTCGATGCGCAGGATACGGTCGCCGGTCTGTAAGCCCTCGGCGCTCTCCACCGGGCAACCGTCGGCAAAGCCAACGACCACCGGCTCGTAAAAAGCCTGCGCCCCGGCATACAGCGCCAGAATGATGAGCAATCCCGCCAGAAAATTCATGGCAGCGCCCGCCGCAAAGATGAGGAGCTTCGCCCAGAAGCCCTGGTTGTTCAGGGCCGCCGGGTCGTCGGAGTCCTCCTCCTCGCCCTCCATGGCGCAGAAGCCGCCCACCGGAAACAGCCGCAGGGAGTACTGGGTCTCCCCCTTCTGCTTCTTCCACAGGGCAGGCCCCATGCCGATAGAAAACTCGTTGACCCGCACGCCGCAGGCCTTGGCCGCCATGAAATGGCCCAGCTCGTGGACGGCGATGAGTACGCCGAACACCAGTATGGCCGCTAAGATATATACCATTGCCGCAACTCCTTTATTGTGCGCCCGCACATCCCAGAACGGCCTGACGCGCCATTCTGTCTGCCTCCAGTATATCCGCAAGGCTCGGCCGATATATCACCGGCACCTTGGAAAGGGCCTGCTCCACCAGCCGCGGGATATCATTAAACCCGATCTCCCCCTGCAAAAACCGCTGCACCGCCGCCTCATTGGCGCCGTTCATGATGGCGCAGGCCGTGCCGCCCGCCGCCGCGCACTGCCGGGCGATACGCAGGCAGGGAAAGGCCTCCATATCCGGGGCGCTGAACGTCAGGGCGCCGCAGGTCAGCAGATCCAGCGGCTGATCCGGCGTCTCCGCCCGGTAGGGGTAGGTCAGGGCGTACCGGATAGGCAGCTTCATATCCGGCGTACCCAACTGCGCCAGCATAGCGCCGTCCCGGAACTCCACCAGCGAGTGGACGATGCTCTGGCGGTGGATCACCGCCTCCACCTGCTCCACCGGCAGGTCGTACAGCCGCATGGCCTCGATGATCTCCAGCCCCTTGTTCATCAGGGTGGCCGAGTCGATGGTGATCTTGGCGCCCATGGTCCAGTTGGGATGCCTCAGGGCGTCTGCCGCCGTCATGTGCTCCAGCTCCTCGAAGGAGCGGCCGAAGAACGGCCCTCCCGAGCAGGTCAGCAGCAGCCGCCGGATCTCGCGGCGGTCCCGGCAGCCTTGCAAGCACTGGAAAATGGCGCTGTGCTCCGAGTCCACGGGTACGATCTCCGCTCCCGCCTCCTGTGCCGCCGACATCACCAGTTCACCGGCGCACACCAGCGTCTCCTTATTGGCCAGCGCGATGCGCTTTTTCTCCCGGATGGCCGCCAGTGTGGGCGCCAGTCCTACGCTGCCCATCACCGCCGTCACCACCGTGTCCGCCTCGGGCAGCGTGGCGGCGGCGATCAGACCCTCCGGCCCCTCCATCACCTCGATGCCCGTGCCTTGCAGACGGCTGCGCAGCTCCTTGGCGGCGGCAGGGTCATACAGCACGGCAAGGCGCGGCCTATACTGCCGCGCCTGCTGCTCCAGCAGGTCTACCTGCCGGTTGGCGGTCAGCGCCGCCACGGAAAGTCCCAGTTCCTGCGCCACAGCCAGCGTCTGCCGGCCGATGGAGCCTGTGGCGCCCAGCAGGGATATCGTCTTTGTCATAGATGTATTCCTCAATACAGCTTCACCGCGTCCACGATCATCCAGATCACCGGTGCGGCAAAGATCACGCTGTCAAACCGGTCCAGCACACCGCCGTGTCCCGGCAGCAGCCGCCCGTAGTCCTTGATACCGTACAGCCGCTTGATGCAGGAAAAGCTGAGGTCGCCCAGCTGTCCCAGCACCGAGCCTACAAGACCCAGCAGCACGCACCAGCCAATGTGGAGCTGCACCTCCGTGCACAGGAAGAAAAAGATACGGAACAGGATCATACCCGCCATACCCCCCACAAGGCCGCTGACCGCGCCCTCCCGGGTCTTCTTGGGGCTGACCAGCGGCGCCAGCTTGGTTTTGCCGAACAGCATACCGCCGAACAGCGCCATGGTGTCACTCATGAACGCCGCCACCAGCGGGATCAGCACCAGTCCCGCGCCATACTCCAGCAGCCGAAGCCGCAGCAGACAGCTGAGCGCCATGGGGATCGCCACGCCCGCCATCAGGATGGCGCACAGCACCGTGAAGTCCATCTCCTCTTTCTTGCCGTACTCCAGCACCATGCATATAAATACCACGATGGCCTGCGCCGCCGTCAGCCACGGCATCAGCCCCTGAATGGGCGTGCCCGCAAACGGCTCGCTGCGGAAGTAGACATCCGCCACCACGAATACGGACAGCGCCGCCGCCAGTCCCCACCAGCGCCGGGTCTTCTCCGGCGGCAGCACCGCCGCCAGCAGCTCATGGCTGCCGATGATGCACAGCGCCATGATAAGGGCCATCGTCGCCCAATCCGGCGCAAAGCACAGTACGCCCAACAGGGCGGGAACGCCCACCACAGCCACCAAAATTCTCTGTTTCATGCTGTCTCCTTCTGTCAGGCCTTCACGCCGCCGAACCGGCGATCCCGCCCCTGATAATCCACGATGGCTTTATCCAGCTCCGCCCGTGTAAAGTCCGGCCACAGGGTGTCGCAGAAATAGAATTCGCTGTACGCACACTGCCACAGCAGGAAGTTGCTGAGCCGCAGCTCGCCGCTGGGGCGGATGATCAGCTCCGGATCAGGGATGCCAGCGGAGTACAGGTACTTGCCGAAGTTCTCCTCCGTCCAGTCCTCCCCCGCCTCGGCGCACCGCTGCGCCGCCCGCAGGATCTCCGCCCGTCCGCCGTAGTTCAGGCAGATGTTGGCCTGAAATCCGTCGTAGTGGCCGCTAAGCTCGTTGGTCTGCGCCGCCAACTCCTGTAATTCCGGCGCAATGGCGGACAGATCGCCGAAAAATTTCAATCGGATGTGATCCTTCTCCATGGTATTCAGCGCCTCGCGCAGATAGCGCTCCAAAAGCCCCATGATGGTGGAAACCTCGTCGGCAGGACGCTTCCAGTTCTCCGTGGAGAAGGCGTATACCGTCAGATACTCCACCCCCAGTTCCTTGCAGTAGGTGGCGATATCCCGGAATACCTCAGCCCCCGCCTTATGGCCGGCAGTGCGCGGCAGCGAACGCTGCTTTGCCCAACGACCGTTGCCGTCCATAATAATAGCGATATGGCGGGGAAGGCGGTTCTTGTCCACCTCCCCCGCCGTATGGGGCGTGCTTTTGCGGAACAGTGCCATCAGACGGACATCAGTTCCTTTTCTTTATTCTCCAGCAGCTTATCCAGCTCCTTGCAGCTGTCGTCGGTCAGCTTCTGCAGGTCCTTCTCCACGATCTTCATCTCGTCCTCGGTGATCTCGGAGGCCTTCTGCTGCTTCTTGAAATTCTCCAGCGCGTCGCGGCGGATGTTGCGCACCGCCACCTTGCCCGCCTCGGTATACTTGTGGATCTGCTTGACCAGCTCCTTACGGCGCTCCTCCGTCAGCTGCGGAAAGGCCAGACGGATGCACTTGCCGTCATTCTGGGGATTGATGCCCAGATCGGACTCCTGGATGGCCTTCTCGATGCCCTTCAGCGCGGAGGCGTCCCACGGCGTAATGACCAGCGTGCGGGGGTCGGGGGAGCCGATAGAACCGATCTGCTGGATGGGGGTGGGGGTGCCGTAATAGTCCACGCTGATGCGGTTCAGCACGGAAGCGTTGGCACGACCGGCACGCACGGTGTCGAAGTCGTTGACAACGGATTCGATGCTCTTCTTCATTTTTTCCTCGTAGATCTTGTACTCGTTCTTTAACATAGCGGTTAAGCCTCCTTCACGATCGTTCCGATTTTTTCGCCGCGCAGGGCGCGGATGATATTCTTGGGGTCCTTCAGTGCGAACACCAGCACGGGAATGTGGTTGTCCATGGACAGGCTGGTGGCGGTGGAATCCATCACGGCCAGATGGCGCTTGAGCACCTCGTCGTAGGTGATGGAGTCGAACTTGACAGCCGCGGCGTTCTTAGCCGGATCGCTGTCGTACACGCCGTCGATGTTCTTGGCCAGCAGGATGATATCCGCCTCGATCTCCGCCGCACGCAGCACCGCCGCGGTGTCGGTGGAGAAGAACGGGCAGCCAATGCCGCAGCCGAAGATGACCACGCGGCCCTTCTCCAGATGGCGGATGGCCCGGGCCCGGATATACGGCTCCGCCACGGCCCGGATCTCCAGCGCCGTCTGCACCCGCACGTCCACGCCCTTCTGCTCCAGCACATCCGCCATGGCCATGCAGTTCATGGCGGTGGCCAGCATACCCATGTGGTCGGCACGGGTGCGCTCGATATGCCCCTCGCCATCCTTCACGCCGCGCCAGAAGTTGCCGCCGCCGATGACGACGCCCACCTGTACGCCCATTTCCACGCATTCCTTGATGACGTCAGCCACCCGGCCCATCACCTGAAAATCCAGACCAACGTGCTTGTCGCCTGCCAGCGCCTCGCCGCTGATCTTAATGAGTACCCGCTTATACATTGGCTGCTCCATCGCATTGCCTCCTGATTTTTTCTCCCTGCTATTCTACCTTATTTCTCCCGCTTTGCATAGGGGTAAAAAGAAAAAATTTGTTTTTTCCCCGCCGTGGTGTATAATGAGGAAAACTCTGTTTTCCGGAGGGGATCGCCATGGAACTCAAGCACATCGTCGGCCGCACATGGGTGGCCGAGGGCGCCACCGCCCTGCTGCCCGTCTACTTTCTCACCGACCGGGACATTGTCCTCATCGACACCGGCTACGCCAAGCTGGATCGCGCGGGGCTGACCCATCTCATCGACGACACCGGGCTGTGTCTGCGGGGCATCATCTGCTCCCACGCCCACTTCGACCACACCGGCAACGTCCGCTGCCTCCAGCAGCGCTGCGGCTGCCCCGCCGCCATCCAGCTCATCGAGGCGGGCATCTCCGTCAACACCGACAGCTACCGCGCCAACTATGTGGCGCTGACCTACGGCAAGAGCCGCCAGCTCTTTTTGGAGGAGTGCTTCACCGCCGACGTCATCATCGGCCCGGAGGACGACCATCTGGACATGGCGGGCGCCCGCTTTGGCATCCTGCAGCTGCCCGGTCACTCCGCCGGTCACACCGGTATCGTCACGCCGGACGGCGTGGTCTATGTGGGCGACTGTCTCATTGACCGTGATCAGATCGCCGCCGCCAAGCTGCCCACCAGCATGTTCATCGCCAAGGATCTGGAGAGCAAGGAGCGCCTGCGCACCGTGGACGCCCCGGCGTATATCGTGGCCCACAAGCAGGTGCTGACGGACCGCGCCGCCTTCCATGCCCTCATCGACGAGAATATCGCCTTCATCCACGCCAAGGAGCGGGAGCTGCTGAACGACCTCATCGACGGCATGACCTTTTCCGACTGGATCGCCGCCTTCTGCAAGCGGGAGAATGTCCGCACCCACAACGAGCTGAAATTCAGCATCGTGGAGCGGAATTTCTCCAACTTCGCCGCGTGGCTCACCGATACGGGCCGCGTCACCGTCCAGCGGGAGTTCTGCGCCAAAAAATACTATCACGCCTGAGATGCCGGTATTTACGCCTGACCTCCCACGCAAAAATCGCCGGTCTGCCAAAAGCAGACCGGCGGTTTTCCTGTTGTGTTATCTGCCGCAGCCGTCGCTGATGGCCGCCAGCAGCTCCGTTTTACCCGTCCCCTTCTCCGCGGAAAACGGGATGAGCAGCGTGCCCTCGCCCAGCTCCAGCGTCTCACGGATGCGGGTCATGTTCGGCTCGATCTCACTCTTTTTCAGTTTGTCCAGCTTGTTGGCCACCACGATCACCGGGCAGCCGGTACCCTTGAACCAGTCGCACATGGTCACGTCGTCAGCGGTGGGCTTGTGCCGCGCATCCACGATGAGCACCCCCAGCGTGATGAGATCCGGCTCGGCGAAGTAGCTCTCCATCAGCCGTCCCCACCGGTCGCGCTCCTCCTTGGACACCTTGGCGTAGCCGTAGCCCGGCAGGTCGGTGAAGTAGAGCTTCCCGTCGATGTCGAAATAGTTGATCTGATTGGTCTTGCCGGGGGTGGCGCCCACCCGGGCGAAGTTTTTGCGTCCCAGCAGACGGTTGATAACGGAGGACTTGCCCACATTGCTGCGTCCGGCAAACGTGACCTGCGGTTTTCCGTCGCGGATAAAGGTACTTGCCTTTACAGCTGACAGTACAAATTCCGCTTTGTTAAAGTTGATCGCCACAGCGCACCTCCTGTCGTTCCATACCGGCTATGGCGGTGAGATGCTCCACCGCCGCCTCTTTTTTCGGCAGCGCCAGCGCGTGGGCAAATACGGCGTCCACCGTCTCCGCCGTCACGAACCGCAGGGCCGCCCGGACGGTCTGGTCGATCTCCTCCAAGTCTTTTTCGTTCTCCTTGGGGATGATGACCGTGCGGATGCCGCTGCGCTTGGCGGCCATGGTCTTCTCCTTCAGCCCACCGATGGGCAGCACCCGTCCACGCAGCGTGACCTCGCCGGTCATGGCCACATCGTGGCGCACCGGGCGGCCGGTCAGCGCCGACAGCATGGCGGTGGCGATGGCGATGCCCGCCGACGGCCCGTCCTTGGGTACCGCGCCCTCCGGGAAGTGGACGTGGATATCCTTGTTCTTATAGAAGTCCTTGGGGATGCCCAGCTCCGCCGCACGGCTGCGCAGGCAGGTGTACGCCGCCTTCACGGATTCCTGCATGACCGTACCCAGATTGCCGGTCAGCTCCAGCTTACCAGAGCCGTCCATGACCCCGGCCTCCACCTCCAGCAGCTCGCCGCCCACCTCCGTCCACGCAAGGCCGTTGACCACGCCGATCTGATCCTGTTTGCTGTGGGAATTGTCCTGATAACGCGGCACACCCAGCAGCTCCCGCAGGTCCTTCGGTGTAATGTCAACCCGCTTTACATCTGTTTCTACCAAACGCATAGCGGCTTTTCGGCACAGCTTGCCCAGCAGACGCTCCAGTGTCCGGACGCCGGACTCCCTCGTGTAGTCGGTGATGACGGCGCGGATGGCGTCGTCGCTGATGCGCAGCTGGCTTTTCTTCAGTCCGTGCTCCTTCAGCTGCTTGGGCAGCAGATGGGTCTTGGCGATCTGCAGCTTCTCCTCATCGGTGTAGCTGCTCAGCTCGATGACCTCCATCCGATCCAGCAGCGGCCGGGGGATGGTGGAGGTGGTGTTGGCCGTGGTGATGAACATCACCCGGCTCAGATCCACCGGCACCTCCAGAAAATGGTCGCGGAAGGAGGTGTTCTGCTCGCTGTCCAGCACCTCCAGCAGGGCCGAGGCCGGGTCGCCCCGCATATCACTGGCAAGCTTGTCGATCTCATCCAGCACCAGCAGGGGGTTCATGGTGCCGGCGCGGGTGATGGCCTCGATGATGCGGCCGGGCATGGCACCGATGTACGTCTTGCGGTGGCCGCGGATATCCGCCTCGTCCCGGACGCCGCCTAAACTGAGCCGCGCCAGCTTCCGGTTCATGGCCTTGGCCACGGAGATGGCCACGGAGGTCTTACCAACACCGGGAGGGCCTACCAGACAGAGGATCTTGCCCTTGGCATCGGGGTTCAGCTGGTGGACGGCGATGAACTCCAGAATGCGCTCCTTCACCGTTTCCAGACCGTAGTGATCCCGATCCAGCAGCTTCCGCGCCTGTTCCACATCCGCCCGCTCCCGGGTGTACTTGTTCCACGGCATCTCCAGACAGACGTCCAGATAGTTGCGGATGACGGAGGCCTCCGCGCTGCCGAAGGGCTGCTTGGCCAGCCGCTCCACCTCTTTTGTCAGCCGCTTATGTACCTCCTCGGGCAGATGGGCGCGCTGGATCTTCTCTGTGTACTCCGCCAGCTCCTCGTCGCCGTCGTCGCCCAGCTCATGCTGTAAGACCTTCACCTGCTCCCGCAGAATCATGTCCTTCTGCACCTGTGCCACCCGCTGGCGCACCTTCTGCTCCATCTGCATCTCCAGCGACAGCACATCCACCTCGTGGGTCAGAATGTCGTTTACCAGCTGGAGCCGACGGTTGGGCCGCAGCTCCTCCAGCACACGCTGGCGATCCTGATGGCGCAGCGTGATGTTCTGGGCGATGAGGTCGGCCAGATGCCCCGTGTCGCGGCAGTCCAGCACCGCCGCGATAAAGTCGTCGCTGAGCTGCGGCACCAGCTCCTTATACTCGCCGAACAGGGCGTAGGTGCGCCGCAGCATGGCCTCCACCCGGGCTGTGATCTTGCCGGGAAATTCCTCCTCCAACACCTCCACATTGGCCTGTAGGAAGGGCTTCCCCTGCCACAGCCGAAGGAGTTTGGCGCGCTCCTCGCCCTCCACGAGAACCCGGACACTGCTGTCCGAGGTCTTGATGATCTGTAAAATATGGCAGACCGTGCCTACACTGTACAGGTCGTCCTCCATCGGCTCAGCGGTAGAGATCTCCCGCTGCGTCACGAGGAACAGCCGCCGGTCGTTCTCCATGGCGTTGTCCAGCGCGTAGATGGAGATCTCCCGCTCCACGTCGAAGGACAGCGTCTGGTTGGGGAAGGCCGTCAGCCCACGCAGGGCCAGCACGGGTATATTCATGGTGATACGTTCCATATGTACTCCTTTCCTCTTGGAGAAAAAAGAGGAGAAGCTGCCGCCTCTCCTCTTTGCCGGATCGTCAAGAGGCCGGTGCGGTTCGTTTTTCCGCCGTCCCGGTCTTGAGTTTTGCCTTGCGCGTGACCTTTTCCGGGTCGCGCTCCACCACCGGCTCCGCGCCGTTGTTGACGCAGTCCGCCGTGATGGTCACCTTCGTGATGGTGGGGTCGGAGGGGATGTCGTACATCACCTTCGTCAGCATACCCTCCATCACCGCCCGCAGTCCGCGGGCGCCGATATTGCGCTCGATGGCCTTGTCCGCCACCGCCTCCAGCGCCGTCTGCTCAAAGACCAGCTCCACGCCGTCGTAGGCCAGCAGCGCCTTGTACTGCTTGACCAGCGCGTTCTTCGGCTCGGTCAGGATGCGCACCAGATCCTCCCGGGTCAGGGCCTCCAGCGGTGAGATCACCGGCAGACGGCCCACCAGCTCGGGGATGATGCCGAACTTCAGCAGATCGTGGGGCTGCACCTGCTTCAAAAGCTGGCTGGTACCCATTTTATCCGCCTTGCTCTGCACCGCGTTCTCGAAGCCGATACCCTGCTTGCCCACGCGCTTCTCCACGATCTTCTCCAGACCGTCGAAGGCGCCGCCGCAGATAAACAGGATGTTGCTGGTGTCGATCTGGATGAACTCCTGGTGGGGGTGCTTCCGCCCGCCCTGGGGCGGCACGTTGGCCACGGTGCCCTCCAGGATCTTCAGCAGCGCCTGCTGCACGCCCTCGCCGGACACGTCCCGGGTGATGGAGGTGTTCTCGCTCTTGCGGGCGATCTTGTCGATCTCATCCACATAGATGATGCCCCGCTCCGCCAGCTCCACGTCGAAATCCGCCGCCTGCAAAAGCCGCAGCAGGATGTTCTCCACGTCGTCACCCACATAGCCGGCCTCTGTCAGCGTGGTGGCGTCGGCGATGGCGAAGGGTACCTTCAGCACCCGCGCCAGCGTCTGGGCGAACAGCGTCTTGCCGGAGCCGGTAGGCCCGATCATCAGGATGTTGCTCTTTTGCAGCTCCACATCCTCGCTGCCGCCGAAGTAGATGCGCTTATAGTGGTTGTACACGGACACGGACAGGGCGATCTTCGCCCCCTCCTGTCCGATGACGTACTGATCCAGCACCTCTTTGATCTGCTGGGGCGTCGGGAGGTCCTCCACACTGTCGAAGCCCTCGCTGATCGCCGCACTGTATCCGTCGTCCAGAATGGACATACAGAGCTGCACGCATTCGTCGCAGATCCGCACGCCCGGCCCCTGGATCATCCGGTGTACCTGTCCCTCCGCCTTGCCGCAGAACGAGCAGCGCAGGGACTTTCTCTCATCTGCCATGCCGTTACCTCTTATAAATGACCTTATCCACCAGACCGTACTCCCGCGCTTCCTCGGCGATCATCCAGCGATCCCGCTCGGAGTCGGCCTTCACCTGCTCCACCGGCTTGCCGGTGTTCTCGGACAGGATCTTGTTCAGCCGCTGCTTGATCTTCAGGAAGTGCTCCACGTCGATCTCCATGTCCGTCACCTTGCCCTGCGTACCTGCGGAGGGCTGGTGGATCATGATCTCGGCGTTGGGCAGCGCAATGCGCTTGCCCTTGGTGCCGGAGGACAGCAGGAACGCGCCCATGCTGGCGGCCATGCCGATGCAGATGGTGGACACGTCGCACTTGATATACTGCATGGTGTCATAGATAGCCATGCCCGCGGTCACGCTGCCTCCGGGACTGTTGATGTACATCTGGATGTCCTTATCGGGATCCTGCGCCTCCAGATACAGCAGCTGCGCCACGACCAGACTGGCGGTGGTATCGTTCACTTCTTCGCCCAGGAATACGATACGGTCGTTGAGCAGACGGGAAAAGATATCGTAGGACCGCTCGCCGCGGTTGGTCTGCTCCACAACATAGGGAACTAAGCTCATAAAATAAACCTCCTGCAAAAGATAGCTACCAGATTATACCCACCCGCATATGATTTTCAAAAGCGCTCTCTCTTATTCTGCGTCTTTTTCCGCGTCCTTCTTTGCGGTCTTCTTGGCGGCGGGCTTCTTGGCGGGCTTCTTCTCCACGACCTCGCCCTCGGCCTCCAGCTCGGCCTTCTCCTCGGCGGGCGCCACAGCCACGGCGCTGTCCGCAACGACCTTCACGGCCTTCTCGCGGATGACCTGCTCCTTCACATCCTCGGGACGCAGGTACTTCTTCACGGTCTCCAGATCCATACCGTACTTCTCGGCCACGTTCTTCAGCTCGTTCTCCACGTCCTCGTCGGTGGCCTCCAGACCCTCGGCCTTGATGATGCCCTCCACAGCCAGATCCATCTTCACCTGCTCGGCGGCGGGGCCGTCAGCCTGCTTGCGGAAATCGGCCTCAGTGGTACCGGTCATCTGCAGATACTGGTCGAAGGGGATACCCTGTGCGGCCAGCTGCTGCTTGAACTGCTCCATCATGCGCTCGGCCTGCAGCTCCACCATCTCGTGGGGGATCTCGGCCTCCACGCCCTCGGCGACCTTGGCCATCAGCACATCCTCAAAGGCGCGCTGGGCGGCCTCGGTGCGCTCGGCGGTCATCTTCTTCTTGATGTCGGCCTTCAGCTCCTTCAGAGTGTCGAACTCGGACACATCCTTGACGAACTCGTCGTCAATGGCGGGGACCTCCTTGACCTTGACCTCGTTGACCTTCACATGGAAGACCACGGGCTTGCCGGCCAGCTCGGGAGCGTAGTTCTCGGGGAAGGTGATGTCGATATCCTTCTCCTCGCCGGCCTTCATGCCGATGAGCTGCTCCTCAAAGCCGGGAACAAAGCTGCCGGAGCCGATCTCCAGATCGAAGTTCTCGCCCTTGCCGCCGTCGAAGGCCACGCCGTTGTCGAAGCCCTCAAAGTCGATGTCGGCGGTGTCGCCCTTCTTGACGGCGCGCTCCACGGACACCAGACGGCTGTTGCGGTCCGCCATCTCCTTCAGGCGGGCGTTGACGTCGGCGGCCGCCACCTTGACCTCGGCCTTAGGCGCCTCCAGACCCTTGTACTGGCCCAGCTTCACCTCGGGGTACACAGCCACGGTGCACTTGAACACCACGCCGTCCTTGGTGCAGGACTCCAGCTCCACCTCGGGATAGCCCACCACGTCCAGCTTCTGCTCCTTCACCGCGTCCTCATAGGCGTCGGGCAGAATGATATTGACAGCCTCCTCATAAAAGACCTCCTCGCCGTACATCTTCTCGATGATCTTGCGGGGGGCCTTGCCAACACGGAAGCCGGGTACGTTGATCTTACCGCGCATCTTCAGATACGCCTTGTTGACGGCAGCCTCGAACTCCTCGGCGCTCGCCTCGATGGTCAGAGCGACTCTGCTCTTCTCCAGTTTTTCACAGCTTTTCACAGTCATTTGTTTATTCCTCCGTTCCGCACCGGTCCGTATTCATAGCAAACCAATGCAATTTAATATGATAACAGAAAAGAATGGGAATTTCCACTGTTTTTTCTCTTATTCACAAATTTTTTTGGGGACGAAATCCAGCCAGTCGCCCGCCACCAGCGAAAACTCGGTGCCGTTGTGCATTCCCTCCAGCGCCCGCTTGTGACTGGCGCCGTGGAGATGCCCGTAAAAGCACTGCTTTACGCCGTAGCGCTGCAAAAGCCGCAGGATCTCCGGACACTCATACCCCTGATACAGCGGCGGATAGTGGAGGAAGCACAGCTTCTCCCGCTCCCCTGCCGCCTGTAGGGACGTCTCCAGCCGTCCGGCCTCCCGGGCCAGCATCTTGCCATTGTGGGTGCCCTCGTTGTCCAGCTCGTAGAACCAGCCCCGCGTGCCGCACAGCGCCTTGTCCCCGTAGAACAGGCAGTTGTTGTGCAGGATCTCAAAGGAGTCCAGCCCGTGCTGGTCAAAAAACCGCTGCATCTTGGACGCGGTGTTCCACCAGTAGTCGTGGTTGCCCTTCATCAGGATCTTCTTCCCCGGCAAAGCGTGGATGAACTGAAAGTCCGCCAGCGACTCCTCCAGGCTCATACCCCAGCTCAGGTCGCCGCACAGCACGGTCACATCGTCGTCCCCCAGCGGCGCAAAGCCCGCCTTGATCTTATCCACGTACCCGTGCCACTTCTCGCCGAAGATATCCATGGGCTTGTCGCTGTTCAGCGACAGATGCAGGTCTCCGATGGCGTACAGCGCCATGGCGTCCCTCCTTTCTCCGGCCGCCGTCTCACAGCAGCCTGCACAGATTGTTCCAGAATATGTCCTCCAGCAGGGACTTCCCGTACCCACGTCTCTCCAGTGCCTCGTACAGTTGGGGTACGTCCTCCACGCCCTGCATCCCCGCCGCCAGCGCCTCGCAGCCGTCCAGATCACCGCCGATGCACAGGGTCTTCTCCCCGTCCAGCGCCAGAAAATGCTCGATATGCGCCACCAGCGCGTCCATGGACGTACCGCCCACAAAGTCCCGGTACAGGTTGATGCCCACCACACCGCCGGTATCCCGGATGGCGCGGAACATATCGTCGGTCAGGTTCCGCCGGTGGGGACACAGCGCCCGCGCATTGGAGTGGGACGCCACAATGGGCCGCTCCGTCATGCGGAACAGCTCCCAGAAGCCGGGGTCGGAGAGATGGGACACGTCGGCGTAGACGCCCAGACGCTCCATCTCCCGGACGAAGTCCCTGCCCTGTGCCGAAAGACCCCGGTCCGGGTCTTCGGCGCAGCTGCCGCTGAGGGCGTTAGCGTTGTTCCACACCGGGTTCAGAAGGCGCACGCCCCAGTCCGCCGCGGTGTACAGGTTTTCCACTTTACAGTCCAGCAGGTCGGCGCCCTCCACGCTGAGGAACGCCGCCGTCCTCCCGCTGCGCACCGCTGCGTTGGCCTCGTCTCCGGTACGGCACAGCACGACAATGTCCTCATTGTCCGCCAGCTCCCGCAGAAACCAGTCGTGCATCTCCCGGCACCGCTGCCACGCCGTGTCCGGCGGCAGGCTTTTCACATCGTCGTACAGGGCGAAGAACTGCCCGCGCCCGGCGAAGCCTCTGCCCCGCTCCAGATCAATGTGACCGCCGTTTTTCCGCAGGCTGCCGCCTGCCTGAAAGTAGGCGCGCTGCTCCGCCTCCGTCTCGCCGTAGTCCGCCACCGGTTCTGTCACCATGCAGCGCCAGATGGTATCGCAGTGCGCGTCAAAATATGGTATTGCCATGCTGTCACTCCCCTATTCAAAGGCGTTTTCCAGATATTCTATGCGGGCATTCTCCCGGCTGTACGGACTGTCCGCGTAGACCTCCGCCACGTCGAACCGTGCCGGACAGTCCAGCTCTTTTTCTTGCAGATAGTACAGCGCCGTCTTTTTCAGCCGCTTCTGCTTGGCGGGCGTCACATACTCCCGGGGCAGCGCCATGTCCGTATTGGTGCGGGTCTTGACCTCCACAAAGCACAGGATATCCCCATCCCACGCGATGAGGTCGATCTCCCCGAACCGGCATTGGTAGCTGTGAGCCGCCAGCCGGTAACCCCGCTGCCGCAGGTAATCCGCCGCCAGCGCCTCGCCCCACGTGCCCTCGGCTCGTCCGCCCTTTTCCGGCGCAGACCGCGCCCCGCTCACCGCTTTGCCTCCCACTTTTTCAGGAAGCTCTTCCGATGCTCCGGGCAGGGGCCGTACTTGTCCAGCATCTCATAGTGCAGCTTGGTGCCGTAGCCCTTGTGCTGGGCGAATCGGTACTGGGGGTACGCCTTGTCCAGTACCTCCGTCACATAGCGGTCACGGCTGACCTTGGCCAGCACCGACGCCGCCGCGATGGACGCGGATATCCCGTCGCCGCCCACGATGCACCGGTGCGCCGTGGTGATGGCGGCGCTGTGTCCCCTGTCACGGTTGCCGTCGATGAGCGCCAGGTCCGGCGTCACGGACAGGCCGTCTATGGCCAGCTGCATGGCCCTCATCCGGGCGCTGAGGATGTCCGTCTCGTCGATCTCCGACGCCTCCACCCGCGCCACCGACCACGCGATGGCCTGCTCCTGTATGAGCGGGAACAGCTTTTCCCGCTTTTTCTCCGTCAGCTTTTTGGAGTCGTTCAGCTCCGGCAGGTCGCAGCCCTCCGGCAGGATCACCGCCGCCGCGTACACCGGCCCCATCAGCGGTCCGGCGCCGGCCTCGTCCACGCCGCATACCGCCGCGAAGCCCTCGGCCGCCGCCTGCCGTTCGTAGAGCCACAGTTCAGCCGTTTCCCTCATTTTCCGCAGTCCTCCGCCGTCTCCAACGTAAAGCGCCCCAGCTTGCCGCCCCGGAACTCATCCAGCAGGATGCGGGCCATACGCTCGGTATCCACCTGCGCCCCCCGCATGAGGAAGCCCCGCTTCCGCCCCGCCTTTTCCAGCAGGTCGTAGCCGCTGTCCCCCTCCTCCACGTCGATCTTGTACCGCTCCCGCAGCACATCGGCGTAGTGCAAGGCCAGATAATCCATCAGATAGCAGGCCAGCTCCTCGATGTCCAGCACGTCGTCCTTGATCGCGCCTGTAAAGGCAAGACGCTTGCCAACCTCTGTATCGTCGAACTTGGGCCACAGGATGCCGGGGGTGTCCAGCAGCTCCAGCGTGGCGTCCACCGGCACCCACTGCTTGGAGCGGGTCACGCCGGGACGATCCTCGGCTCTGGCGGTCTTGCGCTTGGCCACCTTGTTGATAAACGTGGATTTTCCCACGTTGGGGATGCCCAGCACCATCACGCGGATGGTGCGGCCCACCTGCCCCTTTTCGGCGTAGGCCGCCAGCTTCTCCTTCAGCAGCTCCCGGACGGCGGCGGCAAATTTCTCCGTGCCTGCGCCGCCCTTGGCGTTGGCCTCCAGCACCGCATAGCCCTGCGCCCGGAAGGCCGCCGCCCATTTCTTCGTCTCGGCGGGATCTGCCTGATCCACCCGGTTCAGCACGATCATCCGGGGCTTCCCCGCCGTCAGCTCGTCCACGTCCGGGTTGCGGCTGGACTGGGGGATGCGGGCGTCCACGATCTCGCAGACTGCGTCCATGTGGCCGATCTCAGCGGCGATCATCCGTTTTGTTTTTGTCATGTGGCCGGGAAACCAGCTCAGTCCTTCGATCTGCACGGCGCACACCTCCTCCGGTAAATTGTTGCGTATCTCTCCTGCACCCAACCGGATATACGCCCCTCCGACTTTGCGGTGCATTCTGCGTTTCACAGCAGTATACCATACTTTTTCCCCTGTTGCAAACGGGAAAAAGACGGCAAAAAGCGCCCACGGATGTGGACGCTTTTTCGATCTCGGTGATCGCTTACAGCTTCTCGCGGACCTTGGCTGCCTTACCAACGCGGTCACGCAGGTAGTACAGCTTGGCGCGGCGGACATAACCGTGGCGCACAGTCTCGATCTTCTCGATGGAAGGAGAGTGAACAGGGAACACCTTCTCCACGCCGACGCCGTAGGACAGGCGGCGGACGGTGATGGTCTCCTCGATACCGCCGTGCTTCTTGGCGATGACAGTGCCCTCGAAGACCTGGATACGCTCGCGGGCGCCTTCCTTGACCTTCACGTGTACGCGGACGGTATCGCCCACCAGTACCTGAGGCACTTCCTTCAGCTGCTTCTCGTTCAGAGCCTTGATGAGATCCATGGATTTTTCCTCCTAATAATATAGGTGTTCATGCCGCCATGTATGCGGTGCTCGCTTCCTCGGAGCGCCGGCGACAGAGGACCGCCCTTTTTACGCCATGATAGGATATCATAGAAATTCAGGAAATGCAAGAGCTTTCTTTACATTTTTTCCGCATTTTTGCTTGCTTTCGCTCCCCGACGCGGCGAGCGGCGGATTTTTACCGGAAATCCCGTCCCTCGGCGTCCAGCACGGCGCGGCGGCGCACCCGCAGGAAGTCCGGCGTCAGATCGGGCAGATACCGCGCCACCGCCTTTTCCAGCAGCTGTGGATTCAAGCCGGGATTCTGCGCCAGCACCGTCACCGTGCCGGCAACGGCCCCCTCCGTCTCTGTAAAGGAGAAATCCTTTATCATCGGTGCGATATCTACGTCCGCCAGCTCCTTGCGCTTGGTGCGCTTCTGGATGATCAGCTCCTGACGCCCCAGCAGCTCCGTCAGGCGGGCGGCGGCGTTTTCCGGCACACCATTGTCATATTCCAGCGTCACGTCTGCCCGGAGGTACGTCAGCTCCCGGACAGGCCGGGCGGCGGGGTAGCAATCCAGCACCCGCAGACCGCTGGGCATACCGGTGTTCAGCTTCTCCGCGATGCCGCGGCCGTCGGTATCCTGCGTCACTTCGAAATCCAGCAGTTCGCAGTCGCTGGACTGTCCCACCGGCAGCGGCAGGACGATGGAGATGATGGGATGGGGATGGTATCCCTGCGAATGCTTGATGTCCAGCTCCGTCCGGGGAAAAGCGCGCTGGAACGTGCGCAGCAGGTCGAGATGGGAGATATAGGAGGCCTGTGCCTCCTTGATAAACAGCAGCCGCAGCTTAGACATCGCATTTCCCTCCTACCAGCAGATTGGCGCCGCAGCCGTTGCAGTGGGTGCGGCAGTCCGGCGTGGTCACAGACTCATACGCCCGATGGCGCTCCCGCAGCAGGTACTGCTCCGTGACGCCGGAGGAGATCATGCTCCACGGCATCAGCTCGTCCTCCGCGCGGGTGCGGTTGGCATAGAAATGGGGATCGAGGCCGCATTCGTCAAAGGCCTCCAGCCACCGGTTCAGGGAGAAATACTCCTCCCAGGCGTCAAGCTTTGCACCTTTACGCCACGCTGTTTCCAGTACCTTTCCCATGCGGCGGTCGCCGCGCGCCAGCACCGCCTCCAGAAAGCTGGTGTCAGAGTCGTGCCAGTTGTAGGTGACGGTCTTTGTCTTGATGGCCTCCCGCAGCAGCGCCACACGGCGCTCGTACTCCTCCTTGGAGATCTGGGGCTCCCACTGAAAGGCGGTGTGGGGCTTGGGGACAAACCAGCTGGTGGATACGGTGATGCGGACGCCACGCTGTTTGTTCTGGGCGCTCTCCCGCCATGCGTGCATGACCCGGGCGGCCACGTCGGCTATTCCCAGCACATCCTCGTCCGTCTCCGTGGGCAGGCCCAGCATAAAGTACAGCTTCACCGCGCTGTATCCGCCGGCAAAGGCGGTGCGGCAGCTTTGCAGCAGGTCGTCCAGCGTCACATTCTTGTTGATCACGTCCCGCAGCCGCTGGGTGCCGGCCTCCGGCGCGAAGGTCAGGCCGGTCTTGCGGCCCTTGGCCAGACGCTGCATCAGCTCCATGGAGAAGTTGTCCGCCCGCAGGGACGGCAGGGACAGGCTGACATGGCGCTGGTCGCAGAACGGCTCCAGTTCGTCACAAAGGCCGGTCAGGGGCGGGTAATCGCTGGTGGACAGACTGGACAGCGTCACCTCCTGATAGCCGGTGTCATCGCAGGAGCGGACGCAGTAATCGGCGCACAGGTCGCGGCTGCGGTTGCGCACCGGGCGGTAGACGTAGCCCGCCTGACAGAACCGGCAGCCCCGGATACAGCCGCGGAACAGCTCCAGCGTCACGCGGTCCTGCACGATCTCCGTGCTGGGAACGATGGTCTTTACCGGGAAATAGGACTTGTCCATATCGTGGACGATGCGCTTGGTCACCTTGGCGGGCGCGCCGTCCAGCGGCGTAATGGCCGCCACGGTGCCGTCGTCGTGGTATGTCACGTCGTACAGGCTGGGGACATAAACGCCGTCCAGCTTGGCGGCGGCGCGAAGCAGCTGCTGCTTGCTCCACCCCTCCCGCCGGGCGGTGCGGTACAGCTCCACCAGCTCCACGGTCAGATCCTCGCCCTCGCCCAGACTGACAAGGTCGATGAAGTCCGCCATAGGCTCGGCGTTGTACATGGCGGTGCCGCCGGCGATGACCAGCGGCGAAAGGCCGGTGCGCTCCGCGGCGTGAAGGGGGATGCCGGCCAGATCCAGCATATTCAGGATGGCGGGAAACGCCATCTCGTAGCCCACGGAAAAGGCCACGATGTCGAAGTCGGTAATGGGGTCGCCGGATTCCAGCGCGAAAAGGGGCATATTCGCCTTGCGCATCTCCTCCTCCATGTCGCCCCACGGGGCAAACACACGCTCACACCAGACGCCATCCATCCCATTCATGACGCCGTACAGGATACGCATACCCAGATTGGACATACCGATCTCGTAGGTGTCCGGGAAGCAGAAGGCGATGCGGGTATCCACCTGCGTCTTGTCCTTCAGCACGGCGTTATATTCGCCGCCCACATAGCGTGCGGGCTTCTGCACGCGGGGCAGGATGCGTTCTAATCGTTTATCCACAGTCATTCTCCTTGCGGTGTATTTCAGTAACAGTTCATTTTACCTGCTTTTCTGTGTTTTGGCAAGGCGGCTGGGCAAAAAAAGTTCCGCGGGCAGACTGCGGTACACCAGCCACAGGGCGCCCAGCAGCAAAAACACGCCGTTCCCGGTGGTCAGCACCAGCCAGAGGCACAGCAGAAACAGTGCCGAGGACACCGCCAGTCCTACGGCGGCGGCAACACGGTCGGCGGTGTACGGCTCCGTCAGATAGGCCGCCGCCAGCCAGAGAATACGCCCGCCGTCCATGGGACGGACGGGCAGCAGATTCAGAACGCCCAGCACCATCTGCGCCCCGGCGAACAGGGTCAGCCTGTCCCGCCCAATCAAGCTCAGTACCACCCATAGGAGCAGGTTCACCAGCGGCCCCGCGGCGGCGCTGAGCAGCTCCGCGCCGTAGGACAGGCGGTGCAGCTCCGGTACGCAGAGCGTCGCGCCCAGCCCCGTGACGGTGAAGCGGGCGGTACGGATGCCGAAAAGCCGCAGCACGGCGTAGTGTGCCAGTTCGTGGAGCAAGGCGGCCAGCAGCAGCGCCGCCAGCAGCGCAGGCGTGTCCGTAAGCAGCAGAAAAGCCGCCGGTGTCAGCAGCGCGGAGGGCATGACCCGGACGGAAACGTCAGCAGAACGCCACATAGTATATGGGGTTTAGGTAGGTGCTGCCGTGATGCAGCTCGAAATGGAGGTGATTGCCCGTGGCCCGGCCGGTCTCCCCCACCTCCGCGATGGGGTCGCCGCGGGATACCTGCTGCCCGGAGGAGGCGGTGATACGGGTACAGTGGGCATACAGCGTGGCGTAGCCGTTGGGGTGGGACACGGTGACGTAACGCCCCAACTCGCTGCTCTCCCCCACCGCCATCACCGTCCCGTCGGCGAAGCTGGACACCACCGCGCCCTCCTCCGCGGCGATGTCCAGCCCATAATGGAAGAGGCACCCCCCCTCCAGCGGATCGGTACGCAGTCCAAAGCCGGAGGAGAGCTGTCCCGCCACCGGCGTGGTGTAGGCAAAGCCCAGCACCTGCTGGAGCAGCTCGGTGTTGGCGGGCTGGGCGTCGGGAGTATACACCACCGCCGTCTTGGCAGGTGCCTCCGAGGGAACGGAGGGGCCAAACACAGCGGTGTAGGCGTCGTTCAGCGCCCCGCCGATGGTACCCTCCGATGAAAAGGCGCGGCCTGCCGCTGAGAACACCTCCACAAAATCGGTGTCCGTCCCCAGCAGTGCCAGCAAACGGGCGCGGTACTCCGCCAGCACATCGGGCATCAGGAGCTTGACGGCGATGGCCACCACCAGCACAGCGCCGCTGCACAGGAGCTGGAGCATACGGCGCCTGTCCCGTGCGGACGGCGGCTTTGTATTTGCCGCCCTTGGTGCGGCGCGGCGGTGCGGTGCGGCAGGGGCTCTGCGGCGGGTGGCGGCACGAATGCGGGCGCGGTAGGCAGTACGGCGGGCGGATGAGCGCTGCGGCATCGAGATGCACCTCCTTTTCGCCACAGTCTATGCGCGCCTGTCCGCAAATAGACGCCAAACCGGAGCGATCATAGAGATATCCGGTGTGTGGGAAGCGCCAAAAGCCCGCAAAATGGCAGTGCGTGGTAAATTTCCCTTGACAGCGCGGGCAAGAACGCCTATAATGGAACGGCTGACGGGGTGTAGCGCAGCTGGTAGCGCGCTTGGTTCGGGACCAAGAGGCCGGGGGTTCAAGTCCCCCCACTCCGACCACAAAAGAAGAAAACCCGCACCCCTTGTGGTTGCGGGTTTTTCTTGTATTCATGCGGGTTTGCGGGTTTTTTGGAAACATCATCTTTTGCCGAACTGGTCTAAGAAAACACCGCTCATATTCAAAAATAATCGCTAGTTTTCGATATGAATTTCAACATGAAAAACCAGTCCCTCCCCCCCTGCCCCTACGCGAAAAAGGAATGCCGCCCGGGTGGGCGGCATTCCTTTTTTCAGCACAGCTTGCGCGTGATATTCTTTTACAGGTGGTACTTCTGCTGGTACTCCTCATAGTATCGGGCAAAGGAGTGGGATTTCATGGCCCGCACGCTGCTGAGGTACTCGTGGGTATCGAAGGAGTCGGACTCCAGCTCGATGATGGCCACGGCGATGTTGGAGCAGTGGTCTGCCACACGCTCGTAGTTGGTCAGCAGGTCGTTGAACACAAACCCCTGTCCCAGCGTGCAGACGCCGGACTGGAGCCGGACAACATGGTGGGACTTCATCTCGTCGCACAGGCCATCGATGATCTCCTCCAGCGGCTCCACGCGGGCGGCCTTCTGGATATCGTTGGACACAAACGCCTCGATGGAGACCTCCAGGATCTCCCGCAGAGCGGACTCCATAACGTCCAGCTCGTGGAGGGCGGCGGCGGAGAACTCCACCTCCTTGTCGTGGATCTCCTTGGCTGTCTGGGAGATGTTCAGCGCGTGGTCGGAAATACGCTCAAAGTCCGAAATGGTGTGCAGGAACTTGCTGACCTCCTCGCTCTGGGTGTCGGAGAGGGAACGGCTGGTGATCTTCATGAGATAGGTACCCAGCTTGTCCTCGTAGCGGTCAATGAGGGACTCTGTTTCCTCCACGTTCTGGAGCGCCTTCTCCGAATAGCTGGTACGCAGCGCCATGGCGTCCAGCAGGTTGCCGGCGGCGCGCTGTGCCATGGAGTTGGTGACAAGACGGCTCTGTTCAATGGACAGGGCGGGGTGCTGGAGGAAGCGCTCCTCCAGACGGTCCATGTCCTGCTCCTCGGTGATGAGGCCGGTGTCGGGGAACAGGAACACCACCAGCTTCTCCATAGCGCCGATCAGGGGGAACAGCACCACCAGCGTGGCCAGACGGAACAGGGTGTTCATCAGCGCGATGCTGACGGCGGTCATGGTGTCGGTCAGGAACGGAAAGTGCAGCGCAGCATTGAGGCCGTAGAACACCGTTGCCCAGATCACCACACCCAGCACATCGATGAGCAGGTACACGAAGGCGGTACGCTTACCGTTGAGGTTTGCGCCCAGCGCCGACAGCAGCACCGGCACCGCCGCACCGATGGCGATACCCATGACGATGGGGAACGCGATCTCAAAGGTGATGGCGCCGGTGATGGACAGCGCCTGCAAAATACCTACTGCGGCAGAGGCGCTTTGCAGCACGCTGGTGAAGGCGATACCTACCAGAATGCCCAGCAGCGGGTTGGAAAACGATGTGAGGATGCGGATGAACGCCTCGCTCTCCCGCAGGGGGGAGACGGCGCCGGACATGGCGGACATTCCGTACATCAGCACAGCGAAGCCCAGCAGGATACCTCCTACATGGCGGGAGGAGGTCCTGCCGGAGCCCATGCGCAGGATGATGCCGATGACCGCCACGATACCGGTGATCACCTCGGTGCTCAGCAGCTGCACAAGGCCGCTGCCGCCGGGAATATAGGAAAGGCACAGGATCCAGCCGGTGATGCTGGTGCCAAGAATGGCGCCCATGATGACACTGATGGCCTGCCGCACCTTCATCATACCGGAGTTGACGAAGCCTACCACCATAACAGAGGTGGCGGAGGAGGATTGGATCACAGCGGTCACGCCGGTTCCCAGCAGAACGCCCTTCAGCGGGGTGCTGCTCAGGCGGTAGAGGACCAGCTCCAGCTTACTGCCGGCAACTTTCTTCAGGCCGTCTCCCATCAGAGACATGCCAAACAGGAATAGGGCGATACCGCCCAGCAGCGATATCACGTCTGAAATGCCCATATGCGCATCTCCTCCCATTATCTATCGTGATGAGTACCATCAGTATACAGGACAGACGGACATTTGTCGACAGGTCGAGCCTCAGAAAAACGTAAAATTTTCAGAAAGCTTTTGAAACTGCTTTGGCATTCTTGTCAAACCGGAGAAAAACGGGTATAATAAGGGACAGTTTTCGGAAAAAGGGGATCTCGGGTCTATGCTGGAACACTGCTTGGTTGTTTTTTTCGTGTCCATGGTGCCTATTATCGAGCTGCGGGGCGCCATCCCCTACGGCGTGGGCTTCGGGCTGCCTCTGTGGCTGACGTACTGCATCGCCATCGTGGGCAATATGCTGCCGGTGCCGCTGATCTACTTCTTCGCCCGCAGGGTGCTGGTGTGGGGCAGCGACAAGCCGGTGATCGGCCGGTTTTTCTCCTTCTGTCTGGTGAAGGGCGAGCACGCCGGACAGAAGCTGCAAAAAAAGGCGGGCCGCGGCCTGTACTGGGCGCTGCTGCTGTTTGTGGGCATCCCCCTGCCGGGTACCGGCGCATGGACGGGTACGCTGGCCGCCAGTCTTCTGGACATGGACTTTAAGAAAAGCGTGCTGGCCTGCATGGGCGGCGTGCTGCTGGCAGGCGTCATCATGGGCGCGCTGAGCCAACTGGGCGTGGAGGTATTCCGCGCCGCCGTATAGCGGATATGAAAAAAGGAGCGTACACCTGCGGGTGTACGCTCCCTTTCGTATGGTCCTTTTATGCGTGGTAGCGGGGCTCCTTCCCCTGGTAGATGTCCTGCATCTCCTGATCGATCTCGCTGATGGCATCGGAGCAAAGCCGCAGGCGGGCGGCGTCGTCGTCGGTGAACTGCCGCTCCGACTTGTAGCGCAGCTCATGCTCCAGACTGGCCCACATATCCATGGCGATGGTGCGCAGCTGAATCTCCACCGGCAGTACCATGGTACCCTCGGAGATGACGATCGGCACATTCACCACCAGATGGAGGCTGCGGTAGCCGGAGGGCTTGGGGTTCTTGATGTAGTCCACCTCGCGGATGACCTCGAACGACTCGAACCGGGTCAGCAGCGAGCGGAGGTAGTAGATATCGTCCAGATAGTTGCAGATGACGCGGATACCGGCCAGGTCCTGTATGTGCGCATAGATGTTGTCGATGCTTACCTCGAAGCCGCGGCGCTTCAGCTTGTCCACAATGCTGTCCAGTGATTTGATGCGGTACTCGATGTGATGGATGGGCGAATGGTCATACATCCGGGCGAACTCCTCGTCCAGGATCTCCATCTGTGTCACGGCCACCTTCAGCGCGCTGCGGTACAGGTGAGTCACGCGAACCATGCCGGCGGCCAGCGCCTGCTGCTCCGGCGGCAGATTTCCGGCCACGGAGATATCCTTCAGCCGGATGCTGCCGCTCTTCTCGATCATCATGGGCAATGCCCTCCTTCTTTCCTCATACGCCTATGATAACACGAAAGTATGTCCTCCCTATGAACAAATCCCTTTCTTTTTATATTATACACGACAGAGGCCAGGAAATGCAAGAGAACGGTTGTACAATTTGCCTGAAATATACAAAAGAGTGCCGGCAGCCAAGGCTGCCGGCACTTCTCCGCATCGCACACTATACGGCGGCGGGAGCTTGCCCGCAGCGGCACAGCACCGCGTCCGCCACACGTGCCGCCGCCCGGCCGTCAAAATCCCGGCGCTGGGCGTTCACCAGTGCCTCCCGGCGATCGTCGTCCGCCAGCAGGGACAGGGCGCTGTCCGCAATGGTATCGTTCGTGCAGGCAGCCGCCCAGCCATGTTCGGCAAAAAACGCCTGATTGCGTGTCTCGCAGCCGCCCACCAGATCCGCCAGCAGCATGGGCACACCCTTGCAGGCGGCCTCGGTGATGCTGATGCCGCCGGGCTTGGACACCAGCAGGTCGGCGCTGTCCATATACTGCGCCACCTGGGAGGTGAACCCCACCGCCTGCACCCGCAGCAGACTGCGCCTTTGCAGGGCGTAGAGCATCTGGCGGTTGCTGCCGCACAGCACCGTGGCATAGTCCCCCGACCGCAGCTGCTCGTCCAGCTGCCGCGCCAGCTCAGTCATGGGGCCGCAGCCGATGCTGCCGCTCATGAGCAGGATGTGCCGCCCCTCTTCCGGCAGAGACAGCGCCCGCCGGGCGGCGGCACGGTCGACCGGGGCGTTGAACACGCTGCGGGTAGGGATTCCCGCCGGCAGCAGCGTCTCCGCCGCCATGCCGCAGCGGATGAACTCCTCTGCCAGCTCCTCGTGGGGAATCACGCAGATGTCCGGCGTACAGTCGCCCACCGAGGGACTGCACGTATAGTCCGTGGCCACGAAGCAAAAGGGCATGGGCACGCCGCCGTTTTTGCGGAGCATGGTCATCATCAGCGCCGGGATCACATGGACGCACACCACGGCGTCAAACCGCTGGGTCTGCAAAAAGCGGTACAGACGGCGGGCGCCCCGGGCCAGATAGCGCTCCACCGGGTTATTTTTGAGGACGGTGCGCCCCACCTCCTCCTCGGCGGTCATGTAGCCCGCCTTGTAGAGCTGCGGATGGTGGCGGTACATCCGGGTATGCCAGCGGGACACCAGCTTGGACGCCTTCTGGGAGATGAAGGACAGACCGTCCAGCACGGTGCAGTCCGCGCCGCGGCGGCGAAACGCCTCGGTCAGCGCGGCAGCTACGGCGTTGTGTCCGCCGCCGGTATTACAGGTCAGTATCAGTATGTTCATGGCGTCCTTTCCGCTGCTCCCGTCGTTGCAGCAAGTTCCGCAGCCGCAGGAGCCGCGGTCTGTTGTAGCGTTGAATGAGGATAAACGGCAGGTTCCCCAGCAGGAACCACACCGCCCACACGAGAACGCCGCCCCAGCCGGGCCACAGCCGCAGGCAGAGCAGCCCCAACAGGCTGGAGGCAGTGTGTACCGCCTCCGCCACGCAGGTCTCCTGCACCAGCACCGCCGCCTGCGCGGCGGTGACGGCAGTGGGATCCACCTGCTTTTTTACCATATCCGGCAGAAGGCGGCTCATGTCCGGCACCAGCGTTTTCCAGCGCTCCACGCCGATGCGGGTATAGATCCGTCCCTGCTTTTCCCATTTGCAGCAGCGGTAGGGAAAGCGCTCGTCGTCAAACCACCGGCGGGGCAGCGCCTGTCCCAGCGGGTGCGCCGACAGCGCCAGTGCCAATAGCCAGATCACGCATTTGGCAAAGCCGCTCATGCGTCCCCTCCCGTCTCGCAGCTGCGCTCCAGCATACGGCGCAGCGAGCCCTCCAGCAGGTAGCCGGTGCGCTCCACCGTCTGCTCCGCGTTGTCCTTCAGGCCAAACCGCAGCCAGCGGGAGATCATGCCCAGCAGGGCGCTGGTGAAGTACATCGTCACCGTGTGCAGATCCTCCTCCGACACCGGCAGACCGGCGGCGGTGCGGCGCACCAGCGACTCCGTGACGGCGTAGGTCACATCGTAGATGTAGTCCTCCAGCAGGTCGCGCTGGCTGGAGTGGAACAGGTGGGTCACCGCACGGCGATGCTCCCGGATAAAGGCGGTGAGCTGCTGGGCGATCTCCGTCCAGTTGCGGTCGGACAGGCCCTCGGCGATCATCCGCTGCGCCACGAGCTCCATCAGTTCCCGGATCAGCGCATAAATGTCGCAGTAGTAGTAATAGAAGGTGTTGCGGTTGAGGCCGCAGTGATCGGCAACGTCCACCACGGATATCTTATCCAGCGGGCGCTGCTCCAACAGCTGGAGGAACCCCTCCATGATGCGCTTTTTCGTGGTTTGAGCCATGCGTCTCCTCCGTTCCGCCGCTCCCTCCCGGAAGCCGCACCGTCAGTCGTCGGGGCGACAGCCCCTCTGGCTCGATGGTAGCGGGTTTCAACAGATTTTGCAATCTGTCCGACTTGGACAAAATCGACGATCTGTCTGAATTTCAGACAGCGGCAGGCCGATCACAGGTCCAGCTTCAGGTCGCCCTCCTTGATCCAGCCCCATTTCCGCAGGGGGATGGCGATGAGCCACGTCAGTACGGCGGGCAGCACGAAGGAGATCAGCACCAGACCCAGCCAGTCCATGCCGGTGATGGCAGCCTTTGTCCCGGCGGCGATGTCGTTGACCCAGCCGGTGTAAACGCCGATCTGCCCCACCAGACCGCAGGTACCCATACCGGAGGACACCGGCGCACCGTTCATCTCCATGCGGAAGATGCAGGTGGCGATAGGCCCGGTGATGGCAGAGGCCAGCGTGGGCGGGATCCATATCCGGGGGTTGCGGACGATGTTGCCCATTTGCAGCATACTGGTGCCGATGCCCTGCGCCGCCAGACCGCCCCAGCGGTTTTCACGGAAGCTCATGACGGCGAAGCCCACCATCTGGGCACAGCAGCCCGCCACGGCAGCGCCGCCGGCCAGTCCCGTCAATCCCAGTGCCGCGCAGATGGCGGCGGAGGAGATGGGCAGCGTCAGCGCCACGCCGATGATGACGGACACCAGAATGCCCATGAAGAAGGGCTGCAGCTCCGTCGCCCACATGATGGCCTGTCCCACAGCGGAGGCCGCCTTGCCCACCGGCGCGGCGATCAGCGCCGCAAGGCCGATACCGGCCAGCACCGTGACGATAGGCGTCACCAGAATGTCGATCTTCGTCTCCTTGCTGACGGCCTTGCCCACCTCGGCGGCGAACAGCGCCACGAACAGCACGGCAAGCGGGCCGCCTGCGCCGCCCATATAGTTGGCGGCAAAGCCCACGGGGATCAGGGAGAACAGCACCAGCGGCGGCGCCTTCAGCGCACCGGCGATGGCCACCGCCATGCCGGGGCCTACCATGGCCGAGCACAGCCCGCCGATGGTGTAGTTCACCGCGCCGTCACCCTTGCCGATGGTGACGATGACGGCGTTCAGGAACCCGATGTGGAACTGCTGCCCGATGGTGTTGAGAATCGTTCCCACCAGCAGCGTGCAGAACAATCCCTGTGCCATAGCGCCCATGGCGTCGATGAAATAGCGCTTTGCGGAGAAAACGATGTCCTTACGGCGCAGAAACGCCCGTATCTTTTCCATGCTTCTATACCTCATTTGTATGTCGTTGGCCCGTGGATACGGGATCTTATTATCCATTATATAAGGTCGAGCCGCCGTTTGTCAATGTGTCCCTGAGCCACTGAAACACCGGCGCGCCGTCATCTGCGTCCCGCCGCCGATGGATAAAGCTCTGGCGCTCTGGGTGCCACTGAACGCCCAGCACCGGACGATTCGGCGCGTACAGCGCTTCTGCTGTGCCGTCGGGCGCCCACTGGCACAGCCGCAGCCCCTCCCCCACCCTGTCCACCGCCTGATGGTGGCTGCTGGTGACGGTGGGCCACGACCCCAGCAGCGCCGCCAGCGGCTCCTCCGCCCGGCTGGGATGCACCATGTCCCCCTCCGGTATCTGATGGCCGGGGAGATCGTCCCGCAGCGTACCGCCCCGGAACACATTGAGCGCCTGCATCCCCCGGCAGATGCCCAGAATGGGACGGTGCGCCTCCCAAAAGGCGCGCAGGAGGAACGTCTCCTCCGGCGGCAGACGGCCGTGGATATCTCCGCCGCCGGGCAGCAGCAAACCGCCGCAGGCCAGCGCCGCCATGAGACTGCGGCTCACCACCGGACGCAGTCCCACGGCCTCCAACGCCAGCCGGTAATTGGCGTAGTCCCACGGCTCTCCGTAGAGGAACACGGTATTTGCAGGTTTTGTCACGGCAGACACCTCCCCCTCCCAGAGAATGCGGCCGCCGGTGAAAATATGCGGGAAAGGGTGTTGCACCGCAGAAAAAAATGTGGTATGATATCGTGCGTGTCATGTGCGGCAGCGGGAGCGCCGCTGCACTCATGACAGGGCAAGTCCCATAGGGAGATGTACCCAAGCGGTTGAAGGGTCCGCACTCGAAATGCGGTAGGCGCCTAAACAGCGCGCGAGAGTTCGAATCTCTCCATCTCCGCCAAAAGTCCACCGTAATTTTTCCGGAATTACGGTGGACTTTTTTTATACTATTTCTTGTCCTATCCCCCGTCAAATGCTATAATGGGCGCGATAAATCGGATTTGCGGAGGTAAATATGAAGAAGATCGCTGTCATCACCGGTGCATCCAGCGGCATGGGCCGGCGCTTTGCCGAAACCGTAGATCAATACGGCACATTCGACGAGGTGTGGGTCATCGCGCGCCGCGCCCCGGAACTGGAGGCTCTGCGAAAGACCGTCCCCTTCCCCATCCGCCCGCTGGCGCTGGATCTGACGGACCGCCGCAGTTTCGCCGCCTATGCCGAGGCGCTGGCCGCAGAGCCGGTGGAGGTAGGGCTGCTGCTGAACGCCAGCGGCTTCGGTAAGTTCCGCGCCGTGATGGACACACCGCTGGACGTGAACCTGAACATGACCGACCTGAACTGTCAGGCGGTGGTGGCCATGTGCCAGCTCACTGTCCCCTATATGCCGCAGGGCGGGCAGATCATCAACATCGCCTCCGTCGCCGCGTTCCAGCCCATCCCCTACATCAATATTTACGGCGCCACCAAGGCGTTCGTCCTCAGCTTCAGCCGTGCGCTGAACCGGGAGCTGCGCAGTCGCGGCATCGCCGTGATGGCGGTGTGCCCCTTCTGGACAAAGACCGCCTTTTTCGACCGCGCCGTGGCCGACGGGGAGACGCTGGTGGTGAAAAAGTACGTGGCCATGTACGACCCCGCCGACATCGTCCACCGCACATGGCGGGACGCCAAGCGAAAGCGGGATGTGTGCAAATATGGATTCATCGCCCGGTTCCAGGCTGGGCTTGCCAAGCTCCTGCCCCACCGTCTGGTCATGGATGTGTGGATGCACCAGCAAGATCTGTGAGAGGATGCGAAAACACATGACACTGAAAGAATTAGAGATCGGTAAAAGCGCCGTGATCCGCCAAGTGGGCGGTGAGGGTGCGCTGCGCCAGCATTTTCTGGATATGGGCATGATCCCCGGCGCGGAGGTGACGGTGGTGAAGCTGGCCCCCATGGGCGACCCTATGGAGGTGCAGGTACATGGCTACGAACTGACCCTGCGTCTGGCGGAGGCCGATCAGATCGAGATCGAGCCCATCGGACAGCGCAGCCGCAGCCATGTCGGCGTAGACCGCGCCCGCGACCCGGATCACCCCGGTCTGGGCGAAAGCGGCAAGTACCACAGCAAGGCGGGGGAGCATCCCCTGCCGGATGGCACCGTCCTGACCTACGCGCTGGTGGGCAACCAGAACTGCGGCAAGACCACCCTGTTCAACCAGCTCACCGGCTCCAAGCAGCACGTGGGCAATTTCCCCGGCGTCACGGTGGATCGGAAATCCGGCGTTATCCGGGGGTATCCCGAAACGGAGGTCACCGACCTGCCGGGCATCTACTCCATGTCGCCCTTCAGCAGCGAGGAGATCGTGTCCCGGAACTTCGTTTTACAGGACAAGCCCAAGGCCATCATCAACATCGTGGACGCCACCAACATCGAGCGGAACCTGTACCTGACCATGCAGCTTCTGGAGATGGGCATCCCCATGGTGGTAGCGCTGAACATGATGGACGAGCTGGTGGGCAATCAGGGCTCCATCGACATCAACGCCATGGAGTCCATGCTGGGTGTGCCGGTGGTCCCCATCTCCGCCGCCAAAAATGAGGGCGTGGATGAGCTGATCCGCCACGCCATCCATGTCGCCAAATATCAGGAGCCGCCGCTGAAGCAGGATTTCTGTGACCGGGACGACCACGGCGGCGCCGTCCACCGCTGTATCCACGCGGTGGTGCACCTCATCGAGGATCACGCCGAGCAGGCGGGTCTGCCGGTGCGCTTCGCCGCTACAAAAGCCATTGAGGGCGACCCTCTTATTCTGGAGCAGCTGTCTCTGGATGAAAACGAGCAGGATATGCTGGAGCATATCGTCCGGCAGATGGAGACGGAGCGCGGTCTGGACCGCAGCGCCGCCATCGCGGATATGCGCTTTGACTTCATTGAGCGGCTGTGCGAGCAGACGGTCATCAAGCCCCGGGAGAGCCGGGAGCGCATCCGCAGCGAGAAGATCGACCGCATCCTCACCGGGCGGCACACCGCCATCCCCTGCTTTATCGGTATCATGGTGCTGGTGTTCTATTTGACATTCAACGTCATCGGCAAGTGGCTCCAGACCCTGCTGGCGATGGGCATCGACAAACTGTCCGCTCTGACGGACAATGCCCTGACGGGCATGGGCGTGAACCCCGCCATCCACAGTCTGGTCATCGACGGCATCTTCACCGGCGTGGGCAGTGTGCTGAGCTTCCTGCCCGTTATCGTGACGCTGTTTTTCTTCCTGTCCCTCATGGAGGACAGCGGCTACATCGCCCGCGTGGCCTTCGTTATGGACAAGCTGCTGCGCAAGGTCGGTCTGTCCGGCAAGAGCATCGTACCCATGCTCATCGGCTTCGGCTGCACCGTGCCGGCGGTGATGGCCACCCGCACCCTGACCAGCGAGCGGGATCGAAAAATGACCATCCTGCTGACGCCGTTCATGAGCTGCACCGCCAAGCTGCCCATCTACTCCTTCTTCGTCAGCGTGTTCTTCCCCGGCAGGGGCGGCCTCATTATGGCGGGTCTGTACCTGCTGGGTATTCTGGTGGGTATTCTGGCAGCGCTTCTCTATAAGGACACGTTGTTCCGGGGCGAGCCCATCCCCTTTGTGATGGAGCTGCCCAACTACCGCCTGCCCAGCATCAAGAACGTGGCGCAGCTGCTGTGGGAAAAGGCCAAGGACTTTTTGCAGCGTGCCTTCTCCGTCATTCTCATCGCCACGGTGGTGGTGTGGTTCCTCCAGAGCTTCGACCTGCACCTGAACATGGTGTCCGACTCGGCTGACAGTATGCTGGCCATGGTGGCCGGTGTGCTGGTGCCGCTGTTCGCGCCGCTGGGCCTTGGCGACTGGCGCATCTGCACCGCGCTCCTCAGCGGCTTCATGGCCAAGGAGAGCGTGGTGGCCACGCTGGAGGTGCTGTTCGGCGGCAGCATCGCCACCCTTCTGTCGCCGCTGGCGGCGGCGTCCCTGCTGGCGTTCAGCCTCCTGTACACGCCGTGCATCGCGGCGGTGGCCTCCGTCCGGCGTGAGCTGGGCGGCAAATGGGCGGTGGGTCTCGCCCTGTGGCAGTGCCTCATCGCGTGGGTGGCGGCCTTTGTGACCCACGGCATCGGGCTGCTGCTATGAATATCTGGGATATCCTCATCCTCGCGGCGATAGGGATCGTGCTGTTCTTCGCCCTCCGCACCGCCGTTCGGGACCGAAAGAACTGCTGCGGTAACTGCCGCGGCTGCGAGAAGTGCGGCGGCTCGTGTCCGTCGTGCCATTCCGAAAAAAAGGAGGCGCACCATGAAGAAACACCGTAAGCCCTTCCCCCGCCCTCGTGACCTGCGGGGCACCATCCGCCGTCAGCCGGCAGTGTTCACCGTCTATCTGGTGCTGCGCCTCATCGTACTGGCCACGCTGGTGTCCTCCGTCATCCGGGGCGAGTACGAGAGCGCGTTCATCTGCCTGCTGGTGCTGGCGCTTTTCATGCTGCCCTTTTTCATCCAACAGAACTTCGGCATTGAGCTGCCGTCCACGTTGGAGATCATCATCCTGCTGTTTATCTTTGCGGCGGAGATCTTAGGCGAGCTGGAGTGCTATTTCATCACCTACCCCCACTGGGACTCCATGCTCCACACCACCACAGGCTTTCTCTGCGCCGCCACGGGCTTTGCCCTCATCGACATTCTCAACCGCAACAGCCGTATCAAATTTGAGCTGTCTCCCATCTATGTGGCGCTGGCGGCGTTCTGCTTCTCCATGACCGTCGGCGTGCTGTGGGAATTCTTTGAGTTCGGCATGGACCGTCTGTTCCACATGGATATGCAGAAGGACACGGTGGTGCAGTCCATCACCTCCGTCATGCTGGATCCCACCAACCGCAACATCCCCGTCACCATCGGCGGCATCCACTCCGTGGCCGTCAACGGGCAGGAGTTGGGCTTCGACGGGTATCTGGATATCGGTCTGTACGACACCATGGCGGATCTGTTCGTCAACTTCATCGGTGCGGTGGTGTTCAGCGCCATCGGGTACTTCTATATCAAGCAGCGGGGCAAGGGCCGCCTGGCCAAGGCGTTCATCCCCACCATCACGGAGGACGCCCCCGCTCAGGCGCAGGAGCACACGGCACCGCCGGAGGATACGCCGGACGCGCCGTAAAAACACGCAGACTGCAAAAATGCCAAAAAAGTGCAAGACCTTCGGTCGTCTGACCGGAGGTCTTTTTATGGTCGCTATCCTGCGAGCAGGGCTTTAACGGCAAAAAATGGTCAATGGCGCTTCGTGCATATTCATTTCCCGCGGCGCGGATACTACACTTGTAAAATTTGCTTTGACTGGAGGAATTTCATATATGAAAGCAACCGGGATCGTGCGCCGGATCGACGATCTGGGACGTGTCGTCATCCCCAAGGAAATCCGCCGCACCATGCGTATCCGCGAGGGCGACCCGTTGCTGATGACATTGGCACGGAAGACCTTGTCCGGGCGCTGTTTTGCGCTCTGGACAATAGAAATAGATGAGATATCTCCCGTGCCATCAGGAAAATTTATGGTGCGCTCCATCGTACTGCATTGAAGAATGCTGTCAACATCGGGCTGCAGCTTTACCTCAAGTCGGTCTGCAAAGACCCGTATTTCATCTACAAGCAGCTCCAGATCGCTGCGCTCCAGCTTTTCCTTGTTCAGGATATCGTCAAAAACATCCATCGCCGTCTTTGCCGCTCGATTTACCTGAATCATGGTGTTGCGCTTATCAGATAGCAAATCGATCTGGTGTGTCAATCCTTCTATTCTTTTCTGGAGGTCACTTTCCAGCTCCTCATATGTCTCCTCAAGCAGCGACTCCTGATCGGGATGCTTCAGGATGTCGCGGATCCGCTGCCGTTTCGTTGCTTTCAATTCTTCCCGCAGATCCTCCAGGATGTCAGCGAGATGGTCGGCAGACTGCTCCGTCTCCGCCACATTGCTTTCCTCCCGGCGCAGATCCTCGTTTAGCTTTGCAAGCATTTCCGCGGAGCATTCCTTCACCTTACGCACATATTTTTTCAGGAGCTCATCCAGCTTGTCCACGCGAATGTGATGGGATGTGCAGCCGGCAAGCCCTCTGCGATGATATGTGCCGCATGTATAGGCCGGCTTCAAGTCGTTTCTGCTCATAGAGAACATCGGCGCGCCGCAATCTCCGCAAACAAGATACCCTGAGTAGAAATTGTCGTATTTTTTTATTCCGCGGTAGTGGGAACGGGTGCGCTTTTCCCGTAATGCGCGGGTCGTGGCAAAGGTGCGGTAATCAATGATGGCCTGATGGTGGTTTTCAATGACCACATGCTCTCCATCGTTTCGCTTTACCTCTTTCCCGTTGATCTTCACCCGCGTGTATTTTCCCTGGCGCAGGGTACCAATATAGAAGTCATTATCCAAAATTCCCTGCACCGTCACAATCGCCCAAGTCGCCTTTACCATGCGCTTGCACGCTTCGCCTTCGGCTTCTTTCCGCATCTGCTCGGACATTCTGGGCGTCGGTATCCCCTGCTCTGTGAGGTAATTGGAGATTCGCTTGTAACCCCACCCCTCGTTGTTGTACAGATTGAAGATAAGGCGTACAATGTCTGCTTCCGTAGGAACGATCTCGAATTCCTTGTACTTGTTGACAAGATATCCATACGGTGCTGCACAGATCCATTGACCATCCGCCTGCCGCCGCTTGATGACGTTCCGAACCTTTTTGGAGGTATCCGTCACGGGCATCTCGTTGATCAGGAACTGAAATTGGATCTTCAGCCAATCGTCATCATTGGGGAAGTCAATGCTGTCGCCGATGGAGATGATGCGGACACCTGCGTCGCGCAGGTCCTCCAGCTCCACCAAGCCACGACTGTTGCGGCGAGAGAATCGGGAGAAGTCCTTGACGATAAGAACTTCATACCTGTGATCCATCAGTCCGTGCCGCATGGTCTGATAGCCCTCCCGCTGCTCGAACGTGTAGCCGGAGCGATCGCGGTCCTCGTAGAATGTCAATGTACTGTCCGGAAAGCGATGCTTGACAAAGTCGGTGATGATCGCTTTTTGGTTTTCAATGGACACATTATCCCGGTCCAGTTCTTCGTCTACTGAAATGCGGCAGTAACCGGCAATATCCATGTGCTCAATCATCCCAACTCACCGCCTCTCGATTGCAGTATGTTCCCATATATTCCTCCGTTTCCAATCAAGTTCCCCTGCAAAACGCTCTTTACAGATAATATTGTGCATCATGTGCCATGAAAATGCAACACGGAAAAGACAACCGGAGAAGGCAATAATTGCCTTCTCCGGTCGCTTTACGCCTACACCGCACCATGGGCGATGCGCGCGGCTTGCACTTCCTTTTCCGCCATACGACGTCGATTGTAAAGCAGCAGTTCTCGCGTATTCTCATACAGATCCTGCTCGCCCGACATGAAGACAGCAACCAGGTACTTTTGCTCGCTGTACTTCTTGTATACTTTCTTCAGGGATTCTTTGAGTTTTTCGTCATTCTTCTCGGCCTTGGTAAGCCAGATATCGACCATCTTCTTTTCCTTGTCAACATTGATCTCCATGATAGCAATCACTCCTTAAACCAAGTATTTCCTTTTGCGAAATGGTTTATACAAGGAAACTGAAGCTGTCCATCAGCAGGTCGGATAACTCTCAAACCAAATTCATATCAATTTCTACGAAAAAGCTTCTGTAAAAAGGCCGACCCCTGCGTACATTCAAAGTGCGCAGGGGTCCAGCATTTGCACCGGTGCTTTTACATCCTCTGTATGACGGCGCCGAGCCAGCGGCACATGGTATCGCCCGCCTGATTTGCGATTTCCAGCACGCGGGCATGGCTGTGCTTCACGGTCTGGATGCCGGTTGCCATATTGGTGATACAGCTCACGGCGAGTACCTTCATGCCCATATAGTTGCAGACCATCGTCTCCGGTACGGTGCTCATGCCCACGGCGTCTGCGCCCATGCCTGCAAAGGCGCGGATCTCGGCGGCGGTCTCGTAGCAGGGGCCCATAAACCCCATGTAGACGCCCTCCTTGTAGGCGATACCCAGTTCCTCGGCGGTGTGCCTGGCAAGCTCCCGCAGCTCCAGACTGTACGGCTCGGTCATATCGGGGAAGCGCGGGCCAAACCGCTCATCGTTGGGGCCGATCAGCGGATTCGTACCCATCATGTTGATGAAGTCGGTGATGAGCATCAAGGTGCCCGGAGCAAAGTCCCGGTTGATGCCGCCGCAGGCATTGGTCAGCACCACCTGCTCCACGCCCAGCAGCTTGAGGACACAGAAGGGATAGCAGACCTCCTTCATGGTGTAGCCCTCATAGAAGTGGAACCGCCCCTCCAGCGCATAGACCTCTTTTTCACCCAATCTGCCTGTCAGCAGAGCGCCTTTGTGTCCCGCCACCGTGGACACCGGGAAGTTGGGGATATCCTTGTAGGGCAGCTCCTCCGTGTCGGTAAAGCCGGCGGTCAGATTCCCCAGTCCGGACCCCAACACCACCGCCACCTTCGGATGCTTGGCCGTGTGTGCCTTGATGTACGCTGCACTTTCCAGTGCCTTTTCGTAAAGATGCTCCATGGCGTATCCTCCTTTAACGCTGTTACAAAACGTTTGACAGTTTCACACATGAGAATTTATAGTTCGCAAGGAGTTACAAATAAAATCCGCTCCCAAAAGGTCACGGTCATCGTGATGCAATTCCTTTCCGGAAAACTTCATTCCTGTTCCCATGGATACTATACCACAGGTTTTTCCCGGTGTCATTCCACTTGCAGCTAAAAAATGATGACATTTCCGTATCCTCTGCCCTCTGTGGATGGGAGATGTTCACACCGATGCCGTTGACCTCCACGTCATCGTCGGTAGGGGTGAGACGGAGCGCCTCCTCCAGCGCGGAAAATTTCCCCTTGGCAAATGGCGGAAACAGGTCTATAATGCACCCAACGCGCAGACATTGCGGGAAGTATTCACAGCAAGGAGGCCACACCATGTACTATCAGGTATCCCAAGAATTCTTCGACAAGCTGCCCAACGCCTGCTTCGGCGCGGTGGCCGTGCGAGGGCTGGACAACACCCACGATATCCCCGAGCTGGAGCAGATGCTGGCGGAAAATGTTGCCGCCTGCGAGACGTATTTCGCCGGAAAAAAGCCCAAGGAGACGGAGGATATCCTCCCCTACCGCGCCGCCTTTACGGCGCTGGGCATCAACCCCAACAAATTTCTCTGCTCCATCGAGGCGCTGCTGACCCGCATCGCCAAGGGCAAGGGCTTCCCCCACATCAACGCCGCCGTGGATCTGGGCAACGCCGTGTCCATCAAGCACCGTCTGCCCATGGGCGCCCATGATCTGGGCACCATCGACGATGGTCTGGATGTGCGCTTGGCACGGGAGGGCGACACCTTCATCCCCTTCGGCAGCACCGAGACGGAGACACCGGATGCGGGCGAGGCGGTGTACGCCTCCGGCAGTGAGATCCGCACCCGCCGCTGGACGTGGCGGCAGTCGGAGCGGGGCAAGATCACCGAGGAGACGACGGCTATTCTGTTCCCCATCGACGGTTTCTCCGACGTGAATGCCGACGAGGTGCGCGCCGCCGCAGAGGAGCTGACGGCGCTGCTGCGCCGCTACTTTGGAGACGGCATCGAGATCGAGACGGGCGTCGTCACCAAGGACGCGCCGCGCTTTGAGTTTTTCAGATAACTTCCGTGTAAAAGTGGCTGTATCTGTGGGTACAGCCACTTTTTTTATCCCCCGTCCGGGGTTGCGCCGTCACCGGGCTTCCTGTACGATGGGAAAAAACGATACAGGGGGTGCGGAGATGATCGACAAGCGGGATGTGATCGCGTTTTTCGACAAGCGCGCAGCGGTGTGGGACGCGGAGATGATCCGCCACGAGCCGGTGATCCAGGCCATACTGGACAACGCGGGCGTGGGTGACGGCACACGGGTACTGGATGTGGCCTGCGGCACCGGCGTGCTGTTTCCCGACTATCTGGCGCGGGGCGCATCGGTCACGGGCATCGACATATCCCCGGAGATGGTGCGCATCGCGGCGGCAAAATTCACCGGCGAGCCGCGGGTGCAGGTGATCTGCGGCGACGTGGAGGAGACGGTGTTACAGGAGACATTTGATGTGGTCATGGTGTATAATGCCTTCCCCCACTTCCCCGATCCGGCGCGGCTCATGGCCCGGCTGGCATCGCTGGTGCGGCCCGGCGGACGGCTGTCCGTGGCACACGGCATGAGCCGGGCGGCCATCGACAGTCACCACAGCGGCGCAGCCCATCCGGTGTCCAACGGGCTGATGCACGAGGACGCGCTGCGGGCGCTGCTGACACCGTACTGCGATGTGGATGTCTGTATATCCGACGTGCGGATGTATCAGGTGGCGGGAACAAAACGATAGACGAAAGAGACGGTGCATTTCCTCGGAAATGCACCGTCTCTTTTTTGTTTGTTTTTGTTTATCCTGCCAGCAGCGTCTCCAGCCGCCGGCGGATGAGGGCAATGAGCCGGTCGTTGTCCGGCATCTCCTTCAGATCCGCCGGGTCGCACAGGGGCGCCAGATCCTCGGAGAGATACCCCTCCTCGAACACATCCAGCCCCGCCTGATAGAGGCAGTCGGCAAAATGCACCAGCGCAGCGCTGCCGTCCAGCTCGCCCCGCTTCTTGAGGGCGCCGGACCATGCGGCCATGGTCGCCAGCGGGTTGGTGGACACCTTTTCCCCCTTGCGCCAGCGGTAGAAATGGTCGGTGACGGTGCCGTGGGCGGCCTCGTACTCGAAATTACCGTCCGGCGACACCAGCACGCTGGTCATCATGGGCAGCGAGCCGGAAGCGGCGGCGATGAGGTCGCTCATCACGTCGCCGTCGTAGTTCTTGCACGCCCAGATGATACCGCCGGAGGAGCGGATGACCTTGGCGGCCACATCGTCGATCAGGGCGTAGCGGTAATGCAGCCCCGCCTGCTCAAAGGCGGCGCGGTACTCCTCGTCGAACACCTTTTGGAACAGCAGCTTGAACGTCTGGTCGTAGTCCTTGGAGATGGTGTCCTTGGAGGAGAACCAGACATCCTGCTTCACGTCCAGCGCGTAGGCAAAGCAGCAGCGGGCGAAGGACAGGATGGAGTCGTCCCGGTTGTGCATGGCCTGCAAAACGCCGGGGCCGGTAAAGTCGTAGACCGTCTGGCGGCTCAGCTCCGCACCGTGGTCGTCGGTGAACACCAGCTCCGCCTTGCCGGGGCCGGGAACGCGGTACTCCACCGCCTTGTACACGTCGCCGTAGGCGTGGCGGGCGATGGTGACGGGCTTTTTCCAGCAGGTCACCACCGGCTTTACGCGGGAGATGAGGATGGGGGCGCGGAACACCGTGCCGTCCAGCGCCGCACGAATGGTGGCGTTGGGGGACTTCCACAGCTGCTTGAGGCCGTACTCCTCCTGCCGCTGGTAGTTGGGGGTGATGGTGGCGCACTTCACGCCCACATGAAGGCGCTTGATGGCCTCCGCCGCCTGCCGGGTCACGGCGTCCTCCGTCTTGTCCCGGTTGGGCAGCGACAGATCATAATACTCGGTGTTCAGCTCCACGAAGGGCGTTATCAGCTGGTCCTTTATCATCCCCCACAGGATGTGGGTCATCTCATCGCCGTCCAGCTCGGCGATGGGGACAGGCATTTTGATCTTTTCCATCGTTACCTCCTGTTCTGCGCGGCGTAGTGGTTCATGAGGCAGCCGGTGAGCAGCAGCTCCCGCTCCTCCGCGTTGGTGTTCTTCAGGTACAGTGTCAGCGCCTGCGGCTGACCGTCATGGATGAGAACGGCGGGGAATTCCTCGTCGCCTCGCGCCACCTTCTCCCGGACGGCGGGGACGAAGATGAAATCCCCCGGCACGGCGTTAAAGATCGCGCCGTCCGCCAGCGTAAAGGGCAGCATACCCCAGTTGACGCAGTTGGAGCGGTAGCGCTTGGTGGCAAAGTCGTAGCAGATATTGGCGCAGCCTCCCAGCACCCGCTGGCAGGACGCCGCCTGCTCCCGGGCGGAGCCGTCGCCGGGTTTGTTGGCAAAGAGCACAGAACCGATGTGCATACGGGACAGGGCGCTCTCCGGCAGGTCCAGCGCCGCCAGCACCGCTTGCAGCTCCGGCATCACCGTACCGGCGGCACGGGCCGCCTCCAGCACCTGCGTGGCCTTGGCCTGCGGCACATAGTCCGGGTCGCGGCGGGACAGGGCAAACTCCGCCAGCTTCATGGGGTTGGAGCGGTAGGAGGACGTCTCGCCGGAGGGGATCAGCTCGTCGGTGGTGGTCACCTCGTCCCGCAGGACGGAGGCCACCTGCATGAGGAGATCGTCGGACAGGGCGGGGATAGCCGGCCACTCGGCAATATTGGGGCCGTATTTCAGGGGTGCATCCGGCTGCGCCTTGCCGAAGCCGAAGTAGACCCGGCAGTCGTACACCGCACGGTCAAACCGGCGCTGCACCGGCGCGGGCGGGGTGTAGTCCACGTCGGCGGCGGAGGTGAGGACACCGTGGTTCCGCGCCGTGGCGGCGATGGAGCGGGCGTCCATGAGGATGACGCCGGCCAGCTGACCGTCGGCGGGCTTGGAGCCCTCCCGGTTGGGGAAGTTGCGGGTGGTGTGACGGATGGACAGGCCATTGTTGGCGGGTACATCCCCCGCGCCGAAGCAGGGGCCGCAGAAGCAGGGCTTGAACAGTGCGCCGGAGGCCAGCAGGGACTGCTGAACGCCGTTTTCCATCAGCTCCAGATTGACGGGGACGGAGGGCGGATACACCGACAGGGAGAAATAGCCGCTGCCGGTGTCGTGGCCGTCCAGAATGGCGGCGGCCTCGGCGATGTTGTCGTACATACCGCCGGCACACCCGGCGATGACGCCCTGATCCACCACCAGCTTGCCGTCCACCAGCTTATCCGTCAGATGCAGGCCCGCCTTGCCGCCGAACTGGGCGGCGGCGCGCTTCTCCACCTCCCGCAGGTGGTCGCCGGGGTCGTGGAGCAGCTCGCGGAGCGTCACCGCCTCGGAGGGGTGGAACGGCAGGGCGGCCATAGGCTCCATGCGGTCAAGGTCAATGGTGATCATGCCGTCGTAGTACGCGCCGTCCTGCGGGTGCAGGGCGGTGAAGGTCTCTCCGCGCCCGTGGAGAGCCAGATAGTCCGCCACGGCGCCGTCCGTCTCCCAGATGGAGCTGAGGCAGGCGGTCTCCGTGGTCATCACGTCGATGCCGATGCGGTAGTCCATGGGCAGGCGGGATACGGCGGGGCCGGCAAATTCCAGCACCTTATTCTTCACGAAGCCGTTTTTGTACACCGCGCCGCACAGGGCGATGGCCACATCGTGGGGGCCGACGCCGCGGGGCGGCCGGCCGGTGAGCCACACCAGGATGACCTCCGGCGCGGCGATGTCGTAGGTGTTTTTCAGCAGCTGCTTGACGATCTCCGGGCCGCCCTCCCCCACGCCCATGGTACCCAGCGCACCGTAGCGTGTGTGGCTGTCGGAGCCCAGGATCATGCGGCCGCAGCCGCTCATCATCTCCCGTGCGTACTGGTGGATCACCGCCTGATTGGCGGGGACGTAGTCGCCGCCGTACTTGATGGCGGCGGACAGGCCGAACACATGGTCGTCCTCGTTGATGGTGCCGCCCACGGCGCACAGGCTATTGTGGCAGTTGGTCAGTACATAGGGTACGGGGAACTCCGTCATGCCGCTGGCCTTGGCGGTCTGGAGCACGCCCACATAGGTGATGTCGTGGGAGATGAGGCTGTCAAAGGTCAGGTGCAGCAGGCCGTCCCCCGCCGGGGTATCGTGGCGGCGGAGGATCTGGTAGGCCATGGTCTTTTCCCGCGCCGCCGGTACGGCAGCCTCGGCGGGGGTGGGGACGCCGCCACGCAGGGTGACGCCGCCGTGGTGTAACTGGATCATATGGTCACGCTCCTTTTCGGAGAATTTTTACAGGTATATCCTATGAATACCAGTATAACAGATTTTTCCCGTATCGCAAGCCCCAAAATGAAAGTGTGCGAATTATTTATTGCATTTTATCCGTCTTATTTTTCCGGTTTTCCATATTATCAAGAAAGTTTTCCGTCATTTATGAAATTTACTGTTTTTTAACTTGCAAAACAACCGGTGCCGCGCTATAATCGGAGCAACAGAATAAAAGGCCCGCATCCGGTGCGGGGGAAAGGAAGGCATCATGGTCGAAAGAAACAACGGTATTCTGGAACGCTATACGGGGCCGCTGAGCCGCCGTATCCAAGAGGAATACGCCATCGGAGAGGAGTTCTACCACGGCGAGGTCAAGAAGGGCCTGCGAAACAGCGACGGCACAGGCGTGCTGGCAGGCGTCACCAAGGTGGGCAGCGTGCAGGGCTACCTGCTGCAGGACGGCCAGCGTGTGCCTACCCCCGGCCGCCTGTACTACCGGGGCATCGAGCTGAACGACATCGTGGAGGCACACCGCAAGGCCGGCACCTTCGGCTTTGAGGAGGTGGCCTACCTGCTGCTGATGGGCTTCCTGCCCACCAAGGACGAGCTGGCGCGGTTTGACCGGATCATGAGTCAGGCGCGAAAGCTGCCGGAGGGCTTTACCGAGGGCATGATCATGCGCCACCCCAGCGAGAACATGATGAATGAGCTGGCCCGCAGCGTGCTGAGCCTGTACTCCTACGACCCCGACCCGGACAATACGTCCATCGCCAATCTGCTTTTGCAGTCCGTGAAGCTCATCGGCTGCTTCCCCTCCATCGTGGCCAATTCCTACGCGGTGAAGCGCCACTATTTCCAAGGGGACTCCCTGCACATCCACTTCCCCGTTCCGGAGCTGTCCACGGCGGAGAACTTCCTGCGGATGATCCGGCCGGACACCAACTACACGGAAGAAGAAGCCCATCTGCTGGATATGATGCTCATGGTCCACGCGGAGCACGGCGGCGGCAATAACTCCACCTTCGTGTGCCGCGCCATGTCCTCCAGCGGGACGGACACCTACAGCGCCATTGCCGGCGCCGTCGGCTCTTTGAAGGGCCCGCTCCACGGCGGCGCCAACGCCAAGGTCATGGAGATGTTCCATTACATCAAGGAGAGCGTAGACCCCCATGACGACGGTTCTATCCGGGATTATCTGAACAAGCTGCTGGACAAGGAGGCGGGCGACCGCTCCGGCAAGCTGTACGGCCTCGGTCACGCGGTATACACCATCTCCGATCCCCGCGCTGTGCTGCTGAAGAAGTACGCCCAGCATCTGGCGGAGGTCAAGGGCTATGCCGAGGACTTCGCCCTTTTGCAGAAGGTGGAGGAGCTGGGCATCCCGCTGGTGCAGGAGCGCCGCCACGACGACACGCCGCTGTGCGCCAACGTGGATATGTACTCCGGTCTGGTATACACCATGCTGGGCATCCCGCCGGATGTGTTCACGCCGCTGTTTGCCTCCGCCCGTATCGCGGGCTGGTGCGCCAACCGCATGGAGGAACTGATCACCTGCCGCCGCATCATGCGTCCGGCATATCGCGCCGTCACCATCCACGGGCATTACATCCCCATGGAGGAGCGGACGGCACACCTCACCGATGTATCCAACGACTAACGCTGCACAGAAGGCTCCCGGCCAGTTGAACTGGCCGGGAGCCTTTTTCAGCGGATCTGTCCGTCGCCGGTGACGACGTATTTGTAGGTGCTCAGCTCATCCAGCCCCATGGGGCCGCGGGCGTGGAGCTTCTGGGTGGAGATGCCCATCTCGCAGCCAAGGCCGAACTCGCCGCCATCGGTAAAGCGGGTGGAGACGTTGACATACACGGCGGCGCTGTCCACCTGACGGGTGAACTGCCGGGCAGCGGCGGCATCCTCCGTCACGATGCAGTCGCTGTGGTGGGTGGAGTGGGCGGCGATGTGGGAAATGGCCTCATCCAGACTGTCCACCACCGCCACAGCCAGAATATAATCGAGGAATTCGGTGTCGAAATCCGTATCCGCAGCAGGCGTACCGTCGATGACGGTCGCAGCGCGGCGGTCAAGGCGCAGCTCCACCGGCTGCTGCCCGGCGGCAATACGCTCGTCCACCAACGCCCGGCGCAGCATGGGCAGGAACTTCTCTGCCACGGCGGCATGGACAAGGCAGACCTCCTCGGCGTTGCAGACGGAGGGGCGGCTGGTCTTGGCGTTGGTGATGATCCGCACCGCCTTTTCCAGATCGGCGGCAGCGTCCACATAGACATGACAGATGCCGGTGCCCGTCTCGATGCAGGGGACGGCGGCGTTCTCCACGCAGGCGCGGATCAGCCCCGCGCCGCCCCGGGGGATCAGCAGATCCACCAGACCGCGGGCCAGCATAATGTCGTTGGCGCTCTGGTGGCTGGTATCCTCCACGATGTTGACGATGTCCGCATCACCGCCGGCGGCGGTGATGCCGTCCTTCAGCGCGCCCACAATAGCGCGGCAGGAGCGGTAGGCCTCCCGCCCGCTGCGGAGCATGCAGACGTTGCCGCTCTTGACGGCCAGCGCCGCCGCGTCAGAGGTGACATTAGGACGGCTCTCATAGATGATGGCCACCAGTCCCAGCGGCACCTGCACCTTGGTGATGGTCATGCCGTTGGGCCGGGTGAACTGATCCAGCACGCGGCCGGTGTGGTCGGGCAGCGCGGCGGCGGCGCGAATGCCGTCAGCCATGGCGCGGATACGCCCCTCGTCCAGCCGCAGACGGTCCAGCATAACGGCGGAGATATGCCCCTGTGCGTCCGCCATGTCCTGCCCGTTGGCCTCAAGAATGGCGGGGATATGAGACTCCAGCGCGTCCGCCATGGCCAGCAGGAGGCGGTTTTTCTCCTCCTCACCGGCGGCACTCAGTCCGGGCCACGCGGCCTTCGTCCGCTGCAAAAGCTCCATAGTTGTCATATAACAGCCCTCCCTGTCAGAAATCTGGTGCCCACGGCCCTGCCCTCGGCAATGTCGTACAGCACCTCCGGCTTGCTGCCGTTGGCGATGACCATTTCGCAGCCTGCGGCGGTGGCGATGGCAGCGGCGCGGAGCTTGGTGACCATGCCGCCGGTGCCGAGGCCGGTGCTGCTGTCCTCCGCCAGCGTGTAGAGGTCGTCGTCCACCCGCTCCACTACGGAGATCAGGTGGGCGTCGGCATGGCGGCGGGGGTCGCGGTCATACAGGCCGTCGATGTCCGACAGCAGCACCAGCAGGTCGGCAGAGATGGTAGCCGCTACCGCCGCGGACAGGGTATCGTTGTCGCCGATGACGATCTCATCGGTGGAGACGGTGTCGTTCTCGTTGAGAACGGGCAGCGCCCCCAGCTCCAGCAGACGGCCCAGGGTGTTGTGGAAATTCTCCTTCCGGGCGCCGTCGGCAATGTCCGGCGCAGTGATGAGGAGCTGCGCCACGGTGTGGTTATACTCCGTAAACAGCTTGTCGTAGATATACATCAGCTCGCACTGTCCCACGGCGGCGGCCGCCTGCTTGGTGGGCATATCGGCGGGACGCCCCGGCAGATTCAGCTTCCCCACGCCCATGCCGATGGCGCCGGAGGACACCAGAATGATCTGATGCCCCGCGTTCTTCAGGTCGCTGAGCACCTTGCACAGCCGCTCCATCCGCTGGATGTTCAGACGCCCCGTAGCGTGAGCCAGCGTGGAGGTGCCCACCTTTACAACGATACGCATACCATCTCTCCCTTTCGGCCCATCCGGGCCGTTGTTTTTTTGCACATTATAGGGCAATGCTTTTCAAATTGCAAGGGCTGTCCGGCGGTAAATTGGTGCGGCGCTCTTTTTTGCTTTACTGTGTTGCTTTTTGCCGGAGATATGCTATAATCTGGCCAGAATATCACCAAGGAGGTCTGGCTATGAAAGCATTGCTCATCAACGGAAGTCCCCGCGAACGGGGCTGCACCTACACGGCGCTGTCCGAGCTGGCGCGGACGCTGGAGGCCGAGGGCATCGAGACGGAGATCATACAGGCCGGTGCCCGCACCACCCACGGCTGCATCGCCTGCGGCAAGTGCCGCGAGACCGGTAAATGCGTGTTTGACGACGTGGTGAATGAGACCGCGTCCAAGCTGGCCGAGGCCGACGCGCTGGTCATCGGCGCGCCGGTGTACTACGCCTCTCCCGCCGGCGGCGCTATCTCCTTTATGGATCGGCTGTTTTACAGCACCTGCATCGACATGACCATGAAGGTGGGTGCGGCGGTGGTATCCTGCCGCCGTGGCGGCAACACCGCCAGCTTCGACGTGCTGAACAAGTATTTCACCATCGCCGGGATGCCCATCGCCAGCAGCCAGTACTGGAATATGGTGTACGGCAACACGCCGGAGGAGGTCCGCAAGGATCTGGAGGGTCTCCAGACCATGCGGACGCTGGGACGGAACATGGCGTTTCTCATGAAATCCATCGCGCTGGGCAAGACGCAGTACGGCCTGCCGGAGAAGGAAAAATCCATCGTCACCAGCTTTCACCACAACTAAAGTAAAAAGCAGGGTTGCTTTTTTCCGCCGAGAGAGTAGAATGGCGGTACGCATTCCTGAATAACGGAGGTACATATTCATGACATATCAGGAGATCCTGAACAACGCCCGCACCTGCATGGGCCCCTACTGCAAATCCTGCCCCACCTGCAACGGCCTTGCGTGCAAGAACACCGTACCCGGCCCCGGCGCCAAGGGTATCGGCACCGGCTTCATCCGCAACTATCAGAAGTGGCAGGAGCTGTGCGTCAACATGGACACCATCTGCGAGAACAAGCCGGTGGACACGTCCTATAGCTTCTTCGGCAAGCAGGTGGTGCTGCCTGTGTTCGCCGCTCCCGTAGGCGCTATGCAGCTGCACTACGGCGACAAGTACGACGACCTGACCTACAACGACATTCTGGTGTCCGCCTGCGCCGACGCCGGGATCGCCGCCTTCACCGGCGACGGCACCAACCCCGCCGTCATTAAAGCGGCAGCGGAAGCACTGAAGAAGAACCACGGCTGCGGCGTACCCACGGTGAAGCCCTGGAACATGGCGCTGGTGGAGGAGAAGATGGCGCTGGTCAAGGCCGCCGACCCCATCGCCATCGCCATGGATATCGACGCGGCGGGCCTGCCCTTCCTGAAGAACCTGACCCCTCCCGCCGGCAGCAAGACGGTGGAGGAGCTGCGTCAGATCGCGGAGAAGGCGGAGAAGCCCTTCATCCTCAAGGGCATTATGACGGTGGCCGGCGCGAAGAAGGCGCTGGAGGCCGGTGCCAGCGGCATCGTGGTCAGCAACCACGGCGGCCGCGTGCTGGATCAGTGTCCCGCCACGGCGGAGGTGCTGCCCGCCATCGCCGATGCGGTGGGCGGTCAGATGACCATTCTGGTGGACGGCGGCATCCGCACCGGCATGGACGTGTTCAAGGCGCTGGCGCTGGGCGCGGACGCTGTGCTGATCGGCCGTCCCTTTGTGAATATGGTCTACGGCGGCGGTGCCGAGGGCGTGCAGGTCTACGTGGACAAGCTGAAGGCCGAGCTGGCCGACACCATGGCCATGTGCGGCGCACACTGCCTGGCCGACATCAAGCGCTCCATGATCTTCGGCTACTGAGCGTAAAAATCCCCATCAAGACCGGGAGCTGACGGCTCCCGGTCTTTTCGATGCATAAGAAAGAGCCGTATGCTACGGGCATACGGTTCTTTTTTTATATGGCTCTTTCTTACAGAAGCGCGGGGATGGCGCAGAGCTCCTCCACCGTCACGTCCACGCTGTCGTTGGCAGGTGCAGCGCCGGGGCGGCGGTAGTATACGGTCTTCATGCCGTATCCCCTGCCGCCCGCCATGTCGGAGGTCAGGGAGTCCCCGATGATGGCGGCCTCCGCCGCCGTCACAGGCACCTCCCGCCCCTCATTGACATCCCGGAAGGCGGCGTCAAAAAACAGCGGCGAGGGCTTGGACACGCCGATGCGCTCGGAAATGAAGAAGTAAGTGAAGCAGTCCTTCATGCCCGCCAGCGCCAGCCGGTGGAGCTGCTGCTCGTAGGGGCCGTTGCTGGCCGCCGCCAGTATGTACCGGCTGTGCAGTGTCTCCAGCAGTTCCTTGGCGCCCTCTACGGGGATGGCGCTCTCATGGAGGGCGGTGCGGAAGTACTTTTCAAATACCGTGCCGTCAAACTCGATATCCAGCGCGGCAAACACCTTGTTCCAGCGGATCTTCTCCAGCTCCGGGAAGGTCAGCGTTCCCTCCTCGATCTGCCGCCAGAGCTTGTTGTTCTCCCGATGGAACACATCGTACATCCACGGCTCATAGGGCCGCAGGCCGAAGTGGGCAAAGCCCTCCTCCATGGTCTGGCGGATATAGGCGTCGAAGTCCAGCAGGGTGTTGTCGATGTCGATGAGGATCAGTTTCATAGGCGGCTCCCTTCGTTTTTCTCCCGTTCAGCATACCACATCGGCGGCGGCGATGCAATGCACAGGTGAAAATTTCAAAAAACGGCACATGAGGGGGCAAAAAATCCCCCTCATTTTCCATATGGGGGTACATTCTGCACAATTCCCCCCAGTTCTTCTGGTGAAAAGTCTGGTGGTAAATATGCTTGCTTTACCGCGCGGGCGGTGATATACTCTGCTCTTGCAGCCTTTATGAAAATGGGATATATTTGTAAATTGAGATCGAAATTCGGAAGTTAGGAGGTACAGAATGAAGAAGATCGAGATGACCACCGGTTCCCTCTGGAAGAACATCCTGCTGTTCAGCCTGCCGCTGATGCTGACGCAGCTGCTGGAGGTACTGTTCAACCTGAGCGACGTGGCGGTGGTGGGTAAGTTTGCCAGCTATCAGGCGCTGGGCTCCGTGGGCTCCACGTCCACGCTGGTGACGCTGTTCGCCGGATTCCTCATCGGCATGGGCGCCGGCGTCAATGTGGCGGTGGCTCGCGCGCTGGGTATCGGCAGCGAGGAGGAGACGGAAAAAACCATCCACTCGGCATTCATCATCTGTACCATCTTCGGTGTCGTGGTGTGTCTGGCCTGCAACCTGTTTGCCCGCCAGATGCTGGAGATGCTGAACACCAAGGAGGAGCTGATGGACGGCGCGGTGCTGTACCTGAAGATCTTCTCCCTCGGTATGCCCGCCATGGCCATCTACAACTGCGGCAACGGCGTGATGAGCGCCGCAGGCGACACCAAGCGCCCCCTGCTGTATCTGACCATCGCCGGTGCGCTGAACGTGGCGCTGAACCTGTTCTTCGTCATCGGCCTGCACATGGCGGCGGACGGCGTGGCACTGGCCAGCGCCATCGCCCAGTGCGTATCGGCGGCGCTGATCGTGGCGCACCTGCTGCGGCGGAAGGATTCCTGCCGTCTGGATCTGCGGAAGCTGCGGATCCACAAGATGGCATCCAAGCGCATTCTGATGATGGGCGTCCCCTCCGGCCTGCAAAACGCCATTTTCGCCATTGCCAACCTGTTCGTGCAGGTGGGCGTCAACTCCTTCGACGCGGTCATGGTATCCGGCAACGCGGCGGCCGCCAATGCCGACACGCTGGTGTTCAATATGATGGCGGCGTACTACACCGCCTGCGCCAGCTTCGCCAGTCGGAACTGGGGCGCGGGAAACAAGGACCGCATCCTCAAGAGCTTCTATATCAGTTTGCTCTACGCCTTCCTCACCGGCGCGCTGTTCGGCGGCGCTATGCTGCTGTTCGGCCGGCAGTTCCTGGGCCTGTTTGCCAACGAGACGGCGGTCATCGACGCGGGCATGGACCGGCTGTGGATCATGGGCTTCTCCTACTGCGTATCCCCGCTGATGGACGCCAGCATCGCCGCCGCCCGCGGTATCGGCAAGAGCATCGCCCCCACCGTCATCGTCATCATGGGCTCCTGCGTGTTCCGCGTTATCTGGATCTATACCATCTTCGCCTATTTCCACACCATCCCCTCCCTGTACCTGCTGTACATCTTCTCCTGGGCCATCACCGGCGTCGCGGAGTACATTTACTTCCGCGCCAGCTACAAAAAGTGCATGACCGAGATGCAGATGTGGTGACTATAGAAAAAGAAATGACCCGCTCTCGCGGGTCATTTCTTTTTGCGTGCATCAGCCGATGGTGACGCTGGTGTTCTTGGGCAGCTGCTTCTTGGCGGCCTTGGGGATGGACAGCTGCAAAATGCCGTTTTCAAACTTGGCGGTCACGTCCTCCGGCTCCACATCCTCGCCCACATAGAAGGTGCGGCTGCAGGCGCCGGCATAGCGCTCCTGACGGATGTACTTGCCCTTCTTGTCGGACTGCTCCTTATCCAGACCCTTGGAGGCCTGAATGGTCAGGTAGCCGTTCTTCAGTTCCACGTTCACCTCGTCCTTGGTGAAGCCGGGCAGGTCGACATCCAGCTCGTAGGTACCCTCCGTCTCGCGGACGTCGGTCTTCATCAGGTTCTTGGCGTGCTTGCCGTACAGGGGATCGCGGCCCTGCGGGACCATCATGCCAAAGGGATCGGAAAAGAAATCATCAAACAGGTTCTCACCAAAAATGCTGGGCAACATATGTCATACCTCCATTCGTACTGCGGCGCACCCTGTGGGACGCCGTCTCTATATTACCCTCATTGTGTAAACATCTTGACCCTCTCGTCGGGGCTTTTCGCATCCCCTCTCTCAAGGTTTGGCTTTATTATAGCGCCGATTTTAGCACTGTCAAGAGACGAGTGCTAATGTTCACAAAAGTAGCAAAGTCTGTTCACAAAATATGCAATAAGTCCCGGAAACGCCGGTGTTCAGGAAAAATTTACAGGTTTTTTCCCTGCGCCCTTTGACTTTACGGTACGGCGCGACTATAATACTTTGCAAAAATACGTCTGCAAGGAGGCGCTTGTATGAAAGAGGTCAAGACCCCGAGGAAACCGCTGCTATACTATTATATTGTGGCGCTGCTGGTGCTGCTGCTGTTCAACTTCTTCGCCATGCCGCTGCTGGCACGGCAGCAGGTGGAGGAGGTGGACTACGGCACCTTCATGACCATGACGGAGAATAAGGAGATCGGCGAGGTGGAGATCGAGTCCAACCAGATCATCTTCACCAACAAGGACGGCAGTAAGATCTACAAGACCGGCGTGCTGGACGACCCTGAGCTGGTAGACCGGCTCCACGCCTCCGGCGCGGAGTTCGCCAGCCAGATCGTGGAGCAGATGTCCCCGTTCCTGAGCATCCTGGGCTGGGTGCTGCCGCTGATCATCTTCATTGCCATCGGCCAGTTCATGGCCAAGAAGCTGACGGATAAGGCGGGCGGCGGCGCTGGCTCCATGATGTTCGGCATGGGCAAGTCCAACGCCAAGATCTACGTCCAGTCCACGGACGGCGGCATCCGCTTTGCCGACGTGGCCGGCGAGGACGAGGCCAAGGAGAATTTGCAGGAGGTGGTCAACTACCTCCACGACCCCAGCAAGTACCGGGAGATCGGCGCCTCCATGCCCAAGGGCATCCTGCTGGTAGGCCCTCCGGGCACCGGCAAGACCATGCTGGCCAAGGCCGTGGCCGGCGAGTCCAACGTACCGTTCTTCTCCATCTCCGGCTCGGAGTTTGTGGAGATGTTTGTGGGCATGGGCGCATCCAAGGTCCGCGACCTGTTCAATCAGGCCAAGGAGAAGGCGCCCTGCATCGTGTTCATCGACGAGATCGACGCCATCGGCCAGAAGCGCAGCGGCGGCCAGTACGGCGGCAACGACGAGCGGGAGCAGACGCTGAACCAGCTCCTGACGGAGATGGACGGCTTTGCTGACAACACCGGCGTCATCATCCTCGCCGCCACCAACCGGCCCGAGTCCCTTGACCCTGCGCTGACCCGTCCCGGACGGTTCGACCGCCGCGTGCCGGTGGAGCTGCCCGACCTGAAGGGCCGCGAGGATATCCTGAAGGTACACGCCAAGAAGGTCAAGCTGGCGGAAAACGTGGACTTCAACGTGGTGGCGCGCATGGCCTCCGGCGCCTCCGGCGCGGAGCTTGCCAACATCGTCAACGAGGCGGCGCTCCGCGCCGTCCGGGACGGACGCAAGCTTGTGACCCAGTCCGATCTGGAGGAGAGCATTGAGGTGGTCATCGCCGGGTATCAGAAGAAGAACGCCATCATGACCGATCACGAGAAGAAGATCGTGGCCTACCACGAGATCGGCCACGCGCTGGTGGCGGCGCGGCAGACCAACTCCGCGCCGGTGCAGAAGATCACCATTATCCCCCGCACCTCCGGCGCACTGGGCTACACCATGCAGGTGGAGGAGGACAACCACTACCTGATGAACAAGGAGGAGCTGGAGAACAAGATCGCCACCCTCACCGGCGGACGTGCCGCCGAGGAGATCGTGTTCCACTCCATCACCACCGGCGCCTCCAACGACATCGAGCAGGCCACCAAGCTGGCTCGGGCCATGCTCACCCGCTACGGCATGAGCGACGAGTTCGGCATGGTGGCGCTGGAGACGGTGCAGAACCAGTATCTGGGCGGCGACACCTCCCTCGCCTGCGCCGCCGGTACGCAGGAGAAGATCGACCAGCTGGTGGTAGACCTTGTCCGCCGCCAGCATGAAAAGGCCGTGCAGCTCCTGACCGGCGACCGGGAGAAGCTGGATCAGCTGGCCCAATACCTATACGAAAAAGAGACGATCACCGGTGAGGAGTTCATGAAGATCCTCAACGGCTGACGCAGGAAGGAGGGCCTATGGCCCGCATCATAGAGATCACTGATTTTTCCGCGCCGGAGCTGGATGTCTACGCCCGCGCCACAGAAAACCAACTGGTCAACCGCGCCGACCCGGCCAACGCCCTGTTCATTGCGGAGAGCCCTCTGGTCATCGGACGGGCGCTGGACGCAGGTTGCGTGCCGGTGTCGTTCCTCATGGAGCCGCAGCACATCACCGGCAAGGGTGCGGAGCTCCTGCACCGCTGCGACCCGGACATTCCCGTCTACACCGCGGCGCTGGATGTGCTGACCCAGCTCACCGGCTTCCACCTGACACGGGGGATGCTGTGCGCCATGCGGCGGCCTCCCCTGCCCTCTGTGGCGGAGGTATGCGCCGGTGCGCGGCGCATCGCCGTGCTGGAAAATGTGATGAACCCTACCAACGTGGGAGCCATCTTCCGGTGCGCGGCGGCACTGGGCATGGACGCGGTGCTGCTGACCCGGCAGGGCAGCGACCCGCTGTACCGGCGGGCGTCCCGGGTCAGCATGGGCAACGTGTTTCTTGTGCCGTGGACGTATCTGCCGGAGGAGGGCAACTGGACGGAGACGCTGCACGCACTGGGCTTCACCACGGCGGCGATGGCTCTGCGGCAGGACTCCCTGCGGCTGGACGATCCCCGGCTGCTGCGAGCGGAAAAGCTGGCAGTGGTGCTGGGCACCGAGGGCGACGGGCTGGCGGATGGCACCATCGCCCGGTGCGACCACACGGTGATGATCCCCATGACTCACGGGGTGGACAGTCTGAACGTGGCGGCGGCCAGCGCCGTGGCCTTCTATCAGCTGGGCCTCCAATGCCGAGACAAGTAAAAAGAATCCCGCAGCCTATGCTGCGGGATTCTTTTTATGTCGGGCTTTTTACAGACCCAGCGCGGTCTTGAGGGCGTCCACGCGGTCGGTCTTCTCCCACGTCACGCCCAGATCCTCGCGGCCCATGTGGCCGTAGGCCGCCAGCTGGCGGTAGATGGGCTTGCGCAGATCCAGATCGCGGATGATGGCGGTGGGGCGCAGGTCAAAGACCTTCTCCACAGCGGCCTCCAGCTTGTCGTCGGCCACCACGCCGGTGCCGAAGGTCTCCACCAGTATGCTGACGGGACGGGCCACGCCGATGGCGTAGGCCAGCTGCACCTGGCACTTCTTGGCAAGGCCGGCGGCCACCACGTTCTTGGCCACCCAGCGGGCGGCATAGGCAGCGGAGCGGTCCACCTTGGTGGGATCCTTGCCAGAGAAAGCGCCGCCGCCGTGGGGGGCGCTGCCGCCGTAGGTATCCACGATGATCTTGCGGCCGGTGAGACCGGTATCGGCGGCGGGGCCGCCGTTGACGAAGCGGCCGGTGGGGTTGACGTAGATCTTCGTCTCGCCGTCCAGCAGATGGGCGGGGACGGTGGGGTTGATGACCAGCTCGATCATATCCTTGCGGATCTGCTCCAGAGAGACGTCGGGGCTGTGCTGGGTGGACAGCACCACGGTGTCCACGCGGATGGGTGCGCCGTTCTCATCGTACTCCACGGTGATCTGGGTCTTGCCGTCGGGACGCAGATAGTCCACCAGACCCTGCTTGCGCACGTCGGTCAGGCGCTTTGCCATCTTCTGGGCGATGGAGATAGCCAGCGGCATCAGCTCCGGCGTCTCGTCGCAGGCGTAGCCGAACATCATGCCCTGGTCGCCGGCGCCGTTGTCCAGCTCGCTCTCGCCCTTGGCCTTGGCCTCGTAGCTCTTGTCCACGCCCAGCGCAATGTCGCTGGACTGCTCGTCGATGTTGGTGATAACGGCGCAGGTGTTGCCGTCGAAGCCGTACTGGGAGCGGTCGTAGCCGATGTCCAGCACCACCTGACGGGCGATCTTGGCGATATCCACATAGCAGCTGGTGGTGATCTCACCCATGATGTGGATCAGGCCGGTGGAGGCGCAGGTCTCGCAGGCCACGCGGCCGTTGGGGTCCTGCTCAAAGATCGCGTCCAGCACCGCGTCGGAGATCTGGTCGCAGATCTTATCGGGATGCCCCTCGGTAACGGATTCAGAAGTAAACAGATGTCTTGCCATGATAATTTCTCCTTTCTTTTGGGAACACGCAACAAAAAAGCGCTCTGCCGAACCGACAGAGTGCTGAAGCTTTCTTGCCTTCCCTCATCTTTCGATTCGTTCGCCGGATTTGGCACCTTGAAAAAACAGGTTGCCGTGGCTTCATCGGGCCGGTCCCTTCGCCACTCTTGATAAGGTATGAACTTGTGCCATATATGATAGCAGGTTTTTTGCGGTTGTCAAGAGTTTTTCCAAAAAAACCGGAAACAATTTACTTTCCAGAAACTTTTCCATTGTTCAAAAAAATGACATGACTTTTTCCGCCCTATGCGCTACAATAGGCGTTACTTGAATTTATACAGGAGGAAGTTCCCCTTGAAAAAGCTCTATGACGGGGTGCAGCGCTTCTGCGCCGCCCACCCCCGCTTTGGTATCCCCAATCTGATGCGCGTCATCGTCATCGGCAACGTGGCGGTGTACATCCTGTCCATGCTGACGGCAGCCTCCAACCCCGCCGCGCTGGACTTTTTGGCGTTTAACCTGAACGGCTTGCTCCACGGCGAGATCTGGCGCATCGTGACGTTCATCTTCTACCCCAGCGCCGGCTCCCCCTTCTGGCTGCTCATCAGCCTGTACTTCTACTACTGGATCGGCTCCACGCTGGAGCGGCAGTGGGGCACCGCCAAGTTCAATCTCTACTACTTCAGCGGCGTGCTGCTGACGGTGCTGGGTACGGTGCTGGCCAGCATCATCACCGGCAACAATTTCATCACCGTGGCGGGCACCACCTATGTGAACCTGTCCATGTTCTTCGCCTTCGCCATGCTGTTCCCGGACACCACGGTGCTTTTCATGTTCTTCCTGCCGGTGAAAATGAAGTGGCTGGCCTATCTGGACGGCGCACTGTTCGCCTTTGACATCATCCGCGCCATCGGCCAGCACAACTGGGCGGGCGTGGTGCTGCCGGTAGTGGCGCTGCTGAACTTTGCCGTGTTCATCTGGCCGGAGGTACACTATCTGGCCGCCCGCACCAAGACGCAGTACAACCCCAAGACCGTGCAGTACAAGCAGGCGGTAAAGCAGCAGGAGAAGGAAAAGGGCTACCACCACAAGTGCGCCGTCTGCGGCCGCACCGACACGGACTACCCCGATCTCCAGTTCCGCTATTGCAGCAAGTGCGCGGGCTACCACTGCTTCTGTCAGGATCACATCTTCAACCACGTCCACTTCACCGAGGAATAATATGCTGCACAGCATCCCCTCCGACCCACGCGGCCGGAGGGGGATTTTTTATGTCCGCGCCGCCGTGGTTCGAATTTTTCACTTTTCCTCTTGACACAGAACTGTATCATTTGTATAATACAGTTAACAACCGTACTATTCGAGTAATACAGTTTTGCAGAGAGGAGGCGAGACACATGATCTCATTCGAGGCGTTCCGCCAGACGGACGGCACGCCCATCTATCTCCAGATCATCCGCTACATCCAGCAGGGACTGGCGGCAGGCACCATACAGGACGGCGACGAGCTGCCCTCCCGGCGGGTGGTGTCGGCGCTGCTGGCGGTAAACCCCAACACGGTGCAGAAAGCCTTCAAGCAGCTGGAGGACGAGGGGCTTGTGACCTCCCGCGCCGGCGCCAAGAGCTGCATACAGGTCACGCCGGAGCAGATCGCCGCCCTGCGCCGGGAGCTGCTGGAAACGGAGATGCAGGCCATGGTGGACGCCGCCAGACGCTTGGGGCTGACACGGGAGGACGCCCACCGCCTGCTGGACACACTGTACGACAAGGAGGGAACGGACGCATGAGAAAGCATTTATCCGTGCTGGCGCTGGCGGCACGCGGCACCGTATGGCGGGTCTTGACTGTCACGCTGCTGGCGGCGGTACTGTCCGGCGCGCTGCTGTGGCTGATACCGGCGCAGGAGCCGGGCGCCGCCATCGTAGCGCCGGACGGTACGGAAACGCCGCAGTATGAGCTGGTCGACTTCTGCAAGTTGCCCGGCAGGACCGGCGCAGCCATCGCCTGTGCCGCAGGCTTTGCCGCCCTGCTGGCGGTGCTGAGTCTCAACGGCTGCGGCTACGGGGCGAAAACCGGCTGCACCGTGCAGCGCCTGCGGGTCGGTGAGGGCTCGCTGTGCCTGTGGTGGACGCTGTACTACGCCGTGTGCGTGCTGTTCTACTGGGCGGTGATGGCGGCGGTGTTCACAGCGGTGGTGAAGCTGCGGATCGACGCATGGACGCCGCCCCCGTACTACGGGTATACCATCGGCGGGCAGACCCTGCTGCTGACGGTGTACGGCGGCAAGTTCCTGCATCACCTGCTGCCCCTGCGGGACGCCACCGTGTGGGTGGAAAACCTGCTGCTGACGGCACTGTGTGCCGCGGCTGCCGCCCAATTCTCCCACGCACAGCGCCGGGGACACTTCAGCATCGCGCCCTTGCTGGCGCTGGCGCTGACCATTCTCAGCTTTTTCTTCCCCATGGGCTCCAGCACCACCCTGCTGGTGTGCCTGGTCACCGCCTTGGCACTGGGCATCACGCTATGGCAATTTCAGAAAGGAGAGACGGACGATGACGCAAAAACGGACTTCCGCACTGCGCAGGACGCTTGAGCGCATCCTGCCCCCCAACGTACCGGCGGACACCATGCACGGCATCATCGTCGGCAGTCTGGCCATCGGCGCACTGGCGGCTGCCATCGACTTCATCGCCCGGTACAGCACCGCCTATCGCAGCCTGTTCGGCTGGAACGGGTGGCTGTCGGATACGGCGCTGATGAACAGCTTCTCCGCCTACGCGGAGCCGGTGGTCATCGTGTTCGGCGTGGTGGTGCTGCTGGCGCTGCTGTCCGCCGTGATGCTGTACAGCTCCTACTATCTGGGCGGACGCAGCATCTACCTGATGCGCCGCCTGCCCGATGGGCGGCAGACCCTGCGGCGTCAGGTGTGGACAGTGCCGCTGCTGTGGGCCGTGTGCGCCGCCGCGCTGTGCGCGCTGGTGCTGGGCCTGTGCTACGGGGCGTGGTACTGCATCACCCCCGACCAGTGCCTGCCCACGGAGGAGAATGTCCAGCGGGTCATGAACGCCATTGCCGCGTCGCCCTATTCGCACTACTACGGTTAAGGAGGGATCACATATGCTTGAGATCAGCCATATCAGCAAGAAATACGGTTCCAAGGAGGCGCTGCACGATGTATCCCTGACGCTGCCCCGCGGGCAGATCGTGGGGCTGTTCGGGGAGAACGGCGCGGGCAAGACCACGCTGATGAAGTGCGTGCTGGGTCTTGTGCGGCACGAGGGCGCGGTGACGCTGGACGGCGCCGCCATCGACCGCACCAACATCGACCGGCTCAGCTTCGCCACCTGCGAGCACTCCTTCTTCCCCGCTCTGACGGCGGCGGCCCACCGGGACTTCTACGCCGCCCACTTCCCCCGCTTCAACGACAAGCGGTTTCAGAGCCTGATGGACTTCTTCTCCCTGCCCATGGACAAGAAGCTGCGCAGCTTCTCCGCCGGTATGCAGAACCAGTTCGAGGTCATCATGGCGCTGTCGCAGGGCGCGGACTATATCCTGATGGATGAGCCCTTCGCGGGCAACGACATCTTCAACCGGGAGGACTTCTACAAGGTGCTGCTGGGCATCCTGACGGAGCAGGAGACGGTGCTGCTGAGCACCCACCTCATCGAGGAGGTCAAGGACTGTATCTCCCGCGCCGTCCTGATCCGGGAGGGCATCATCGTGGGCGACTGCACCGCCGACGCGCTGGAGGAGTCCGGCCGCGACCTGATGACCTACATCAAGGAGACGTACCACTACCGGGCCGACCGGGTCAGCCGCGCACTGGGCGAGCTGACGGACGGAGAGGCAGGTGAGGACGGATGAAGCGCTGTCTGACAGCTGCGGCGGCGATGCTGGTGCTGGCCGCCGTCCTGCTCCCCGCCCTGTCCCTGCGGCTGGACGGCACCGCCACTCCCCTGCCCTACACCGTCGCCCTTGCACGGGGCGACATCGCGGCGGCGGAGGGTCTGCACTTCCGCACCGCCATCAAGTACGGCTCCCATCTGCGCTGGGATACCGTCTACAACGTACACGACAACACATGGGACACCACCCACCGTCTGGTAAACGACCAGGGCAGCGGCCGCCTTAGTTTCTACGACCGGCAGCAGGAGCGGGAGGAACTCTACTATGGCCGCTACACCGACCGGCGGTATATCTCCCTGATGGTGCAGCCGGACGACCCGCTGATGACCCGTCTCATCCAAGGCTATCAGGCCCATGAGGAGAGCAGTTCCCACGGCAGGGGCTATACCGAGCGGATACGGCTGCGGGAGCTCTACGACACCTATCCCCTGTACCTGTCCCCGGACTACGGGGATCTGAGCCTGCTGCTGCGGGACAGCGACAGCGTCTACTACGCCGACAGCTATCCCGCCTTCGACAAGCTCCGTATCCCCGTGGGGGAGACGGACTGGGTGGAGCCGACCCTCTATTGCTACGCAGACAACCAGATGTATCTGTCCGGCGACACCACGCTCCACGCGGAGAATCGCTTCACCCCCTTCTCCATCGGATGGGAGGACGGCTTTCTGACCACGGTGGGCTTTGCCCCCGACGCAGACCCCCAGCCGGAGTGGGCGCCGGAGGGCTTCGGCCTGTGGTATGCCCCAATGGAGCTGAACAGCTACACCTTCTCCGCCGGAGGCGGCTACTCCCTGCAGGTTCCGGACATGGCGCGGCTCCGGCTGGTCTATCCGCTGGATATCGCCGGGCAGCGGGTGGTGGGTCTGCAATTCACCTATGACCAGTCCGAGATCCTGCTGACCACGGCGGAGAACGGGCAGTACGTCCTGCGGGTGCTGGACGCCGGGGACTTTCGCTGCAAGCAGAGGTTGGTGGTGAATGAGGACGTGAAGCTGCAGTACTATGAGACCACCATGGGTACCCAGAACGGCACGTCCTACGAGCTGGACTGCTACAACTATGTGCTGCCGGTCTACAACAGCACCGATGACCTGCTGGTGGCCTGCGCCGGAAATCACCTCACCGTGCTGCGTCCCGGCGGCGACGGCTGGGTGGTGGACTTTTCCTTCGAGATGGCGTGGCCGAGGTGGAACGAGGTCGGGCAACTCATCTGGAGCGACCTCCGCTATCCGCTGGACGCCAGCATCTACGGGTATGACTATGGCTACATCGACGGCTTTGGGGGCCTGGGGCTTTCAGATACGCTGGACGATATCTCCATGCTCTACCGGGACGGCAAGCTGGCGCTTGCCACCGGTGACAGCGAGGGGACCTACACGCTGGTGTCGGTGTACGACCGCACCGGTATGCTGTACGGCGCGGTCCTCAAGGCGGGACTATCCACGCAGGCGGTCGGCGGCCCGTGGTGGTTCTTCGATCCCATACGCCGCACAGAGCTTCTCTGGGACTGAGCGCACAGGTAAAGCCTCCGGTCTGACCGGAGGCTTTACTTTTTGTTTCCGTCCGGGAAAATGTTTCTTGACAAACGCCGTTTTGCGGTGATACACTCTGTGTATAAGGCAGATTCTGCCGCGTACAAGTGCATATCGATCGGACGATGGGATCGGGAGAGATCGCAGTTGCGGCGCCGAAGGGGAACGCAGAAGCTCTCAGGCAAAAGGACCGGTTCCGGACGATACTCCGAAAAGGCCGGACGGCAACGCCCGACCACCGACGGTGCAACCTCCCATCGGGAGGGAATCTCTCAGGTAACTCAACGGGGGCACAAGGCCGTGATGAGCGGTTTTGTGTCCTTTTTTGCTGCCCAAAAAACGATCCATGATCTTGAAGGAGGAAAAACGTATGAGCGAGCTGAAGCGTACCCAGCTGTATGACGTCCATGTGGCCGCCGGTGCGGAAATGGTGGACTTCGGCGGATGGGAGATGCCCATTCAGTACCCCGCCGGCATTATTGCCGAGCACCTGTATACCCGGCAGGTGTGCAGTCTGTTCGATGTGTCCCACATGGGCCGACTGCTCATTGAGGGCCCGGAGCGTCAGGCCTTTTTGCAGCACGTGCTGACCAGCAACGTGGCGGCATTGGATGTGGGTCTGGCACAGTACTGCATCATCGCCAATGAGAACGGCGGCGCCGTGGACGATGCCTACCTCTATATGTTTGAGGCGGACAACTATCTGCTGGTGGTGAACGCCGCCAACACGGAGAAGGATCTGGTGCACCTGCGCGCCGCGCTGACCGGCTTCGACTGCACCATCACCGACATCTCCAAGGAGTGGGCGGCCATCGCCGTGCAGGGCCCCAAGTGCAAGGAGCTGCTGATGGGTCTCAACGGCGGCAAGCAGCTGACCGAGCCCATGAAGAACGCGCTGGGCATCGTGTCGCTGGAGGGTCACGAGGCCCGCGTGGCCAAGACCGGCTACACCGGCGAGCCTCTGGGCTACGAGGTCTACGTCCGCAGCGCCGACGCCGCGTGGCTGTGGAACCGTCTGGTGGAGCTGGGCGCGCATCCCGCCGGTCTGGGCGCCCGCGATACCCTGCGTATGGAGGCGTCCCTGCCCCTGTACGGTCACGAGATGGGTACCGCCCCCGACGGCAGCGAGATCCCCATCTTCGCCGTGCCGCTGGCCAAGTTCGCCGTCAGCTTCTCCGCCCAGAAGGGCGACTACATCGGCCGCGCCGCGCTGGAAAAGCAGCAGCGCTACTTCAAGAGATACATGGATCGCGACTTCGCCGATATGTCCGGTCTGCCCCGGAAGATCGCGCCCATCGCACTGGTGGACCGCGGCGTCATGCGCGCCGGTATGGAGATCTATCAGGGCGACAAGCTGGTGGGCTGGGTCACCAGCGGCACCATGGTACCCTACTTCAAGACCGAGGGCGAGGGTCTTTCCACCGTCATTCTGGAGGCCAGCGGCAAGCGCGCCATCGGCCTGTGCTACATCGACAGTGATATCCTGACGGATGACCCCGTAGAGGTAGATGTCCGCGGCAAGCGGCTCAAGGCCGTGATCCCCGCCCGCCACATGAGCGTGGGCGCGCCTCCCTTTGCCCGTCCCCTGCTGTACGGCGTGGAGGAGGAGGCTCACAACGTGGGCAGCGGCGACCGCACCCCCAAGGCGCTGGAGCTGGTGAAGAAGGCGCTGGAGAACCACCAGTGGCGGCAGGAGCAGTGCGTCAACCTGATCCCCTCCGAGAACACACCCAGCCGCGCCGTGCGGCTGCTCAGCGGCAGCGACCCCGCCTGCCGGTACGCCGAGCATAAGCGCGTGCTGGCCTTCTATGAGCGGGAGGTATTCTACTATCAGGGCACCAAGTTCATCGACGAGGTGGAGCGCCTGCTGGTGGAGGAGATGCGCGCCTACTTCGGCTGCGCCGAGGTGGAGACCCGCACTCTCAGCGGCCAGATGTCCAACATGGCGGTGTTCTCCGCGCTGATGGACTGGAAGAACCGCTTTGACCGCAAGTCCGAGGCCAAGCGTCTGGGCTACGTCATGAACAACCACATCATCAAGGGCGGCCACCTGTCCGCCCAGCCCATGGGCGCGCTCCACGACTACATCGCCATCGACCCCGTGACGGAGAAGCCCGCCGTGGTGAACTTCCCCGTCTGCGCCGACAACCCCTACAAGATGGACGTGGAGGAGGCCAAGAAGCTCCTCGACCGCTATCGTCCGGAGCTGATCGTATTCGGCAAGAGCATGGTGCTGCACAAGGAGCCTGTGGCAGAGATCCGGAAGTTCGTGGATGAGCAGAATATCCACACCACCATCATGTACGATATGGCCCACGTGCTGGGTCTGATCGGCGACCACTTCCAGAATCCCTTTGCCGAGGGCGCGGAGCTTGTCACCGGCTCCACCCACAAGACCTTCTTCGGCCCCCAGCGCGGCATCATCGGCGTCAACTACAAGGAGGACGACCTGAAGTACGGCCTGTGGAAGACCATCCAGAGCCGCACCTTCCCCGGCAGCGTGTCCAACCACCATCTGGGCACCCAGTTGGGTATGCTGATGGCCGCCTATGAGATGAACCAGTTCCGGGATACCTACCAGAAGGCCGTCATTGACAACGCCAAGTCCTTCGCCCGCAGCCTGAAGGCCCACGGTCTGGACGTGGCCGGCGATCCCGCCATCGACTACACCGAGACCCATCAGGTCATCGTATCCGTGGGCTACGGCGAGGGCCCGGAGATCGCCGAGCGTCTGGAGCGGAACAACATCGTGGTCAACTATCAGGCCACCCCCGACGAGGAGGGCTTCACCGCCTCCGGCGCGCTGCGCATGGGCGTCAGCGAGATGACCCGCTTCGGCTTTGAGGCCAAGGACTTCGACAAGCTGGCCGGTCTGATGGCAGACTGCATCCTCCGCGGCACGGACGTGAAGGAGGAGGTACAGAAGCTGCGCGGCGAGCATCTGGAGATGCGCTACTGCTTCGACGACGCCGAGATCGATCAGGTGCTGGAGGAGCTGGCCGCCAAGCTGGTGTAAGGCGTCCGTCCGCGATAGAACAAAACATACACCCCGCCCCTGACGGGGCGGGGCGAGGAACAAAAAACATATTTATATTTGATGGAGGTAATTTACTATGCTGTATCCTGCTGAGCTGCGTTATTCCAAGTCCCACGAGTGGGTCAAGACCGAGGACGGTGTGACCGTGGTGGGCATCTCCGACTTTGCCCAGAACGCGCTGGGCGACGTGGTGTTCGTGAACCTGCCCGAGGAGGGCGACAGCGTCACCGCCGGTGAGAACTTCGGCGATGTGGAGTCCGTCAAGGCCGTGTCCGATCTGGTCTCCCCCATCACCGGCACCGTCTGCGCCGTCAACGAGGAGCTGCTGGATTCCCCCGAGCTGGTGAACAGCGATCCCTACGGCGCATGGCTCATCAAGGTGGAGAACGTGGAGGGCAGCGAGGAGCTGCTGGACGCCGCCGCCTACGAGGCGTTCTGCACCGAGGAGGGCTAATATGGGCAGCTACGTTCCCTCTACCGGGGCGCAGCGCGAGGAAATGCTCCGCACTGTGGGCGTCAGCAGCACCCGTGAGCTGTTCCGCGACGTACCGCAGGAGATGCTCCTCACCGAGCCGCTGCATATCCCGGATGGGATGAGTGAGCTGGAGGTCAGCCGCGTGATGACCGCCATGGCATCGGCAAACCGCGTATACGGTACGGTGCTGCGGGGCGCCGGCGCCTACGACCACTATATCCCCTCCATCGTCAAGTATATCCCCGCCAAGGAGGAGTTCCTGACGGCCTACACCCCCTATCAGGCGGAGATGAGTCAGGGTCTGCTCCAGTCCATCTTCGAGTACCAGACCATGATCTGCGAGCTGACGGGCATGGACGTGTCCAACGCCTCCGTGTACGACGGCGCTACCGCCGCCGCCGAGGCCGCCGCCATGTGCCGTGACCGCAAGCGCCGTGTGACCCTGATCTCCGGCGCGGCCCACCCCGATACCATCAACACCGTCCGCACCTACTGCTACGGCACCGGCGACGAGCTGCGCATCGTGCCGGTGAAGGACGGCAAGACCGATCCCGACGCTCTGCGGGAGATGCTGACGCCGGATGTTGCCTCCTTCTATGTACAGCAGCCCAACTTCTTCGGTCTGTTTGAGGATGCGGAGGCGCTGGGTGCGCTGACCCACGAGGCCGGTGCGCTGTATGTGATGGGCTGCAACCCCATTGCGCTGGCCATCATGAAGACGCCCCGCGACTGCGGCGCGGATGTGGCCGTGGGCGAGGGGCAGCCTCTGGGCCTGCCCATGGGCTGCGGCGGCCCGTACCTGGGCTATATGGCCACCACCGACAAGCTGACGCGCAAGCTGCCCGGCCGTATCGTCGGCGAGACAACGGACGCCGAGGGCCGCCGCGCCTACGTTCTGAGCCTGCAGGCCCGCGAGCAGCATATCCGCCGCGAGAAGGCCAGCAGCAATATCTGCTCCAATGAGGCGCTGTGCGCCCTGACCGCCGGACTGTATATGTCCGTCATGGGGCCGGACGGTATGGCGCAGGCGGCGGAGCAGTCCATGGCCAAGGCACACTACCTTGCCAAGGAGCTGTGCGCCATTGACGGCGTGGAGCTGGCGTACACCGGCGGCTTTTTCCATGAGTTCGTCACCCGCCTGCCGGAGCGTGAGAATGTTCTGGCGGCGTTGGCACAGGCTGATATTCTGGGCGGTCTGCCCCTCGGCGGCGACGGCATCCTGTGGTGCGCCACGGAGAAGGTCTCCAAGGAACAGCTGGACAAGGCCGTTTCCGTTGTGAAGGAGGTGCTGGCAAAATGAAGCTGATCTTTGAAAAGAGCGTTCCCGGACGCCGCTGCACCATTCTGCCCACCTGCGATGTGGAGCGCGTTTCCCTGCCCGCGTCCCTGCGGCGCGAGACGAAGCCCCTCCTGCCGGAGATGAGCGAGACGGATATCTCCCGCCACTATACCGAGCTTTGCAAGCAGGTACACGGCGTGAACTGCGGCTTCTACCCCCTCGGCTCCTGCACCATGAAGTACAATCCCCGTATCGACGAGGAGATGGCGGCGCTGCCCGGCTTTGCCGACGTACACCCCCTGTCCCCGGCGGAGGATCTGGAGGGTATGCAGCAGGTGCTGGACACCGCGGCGCAGTATCTCTGCGAGATCACCGGCATGGACGACATGACGTTCCAGCCCGCCGCCGGCGCCCACGGCGAGTTCACCGGCGTGCTGCTCATCAAGCAGTACCACGACGCCCGCGGCGACCACAAGCGCACCAAGATCATCGTCCCCGACAGTGCCCACGGCACCAACCCCGCCACCGCCGCCATGTGCGGCTACGACGTGGTGAACATCGCCTCCGGCCCTGACGGCTGCGTGGATCTGGACGCCCTCCGGGCCGCGCTGGGCGAGGATACCGCCGGTCTGATGCTGACCAACCCCAACACCGTGGGTATCTTCGACAAGAACATTCTGGAGATCACCCGCCTCGTCCACGAGGCCGGCGGCCTGTGCTACTACGACGGCGCCAACCTCAACGCCGTCATGGGCGTGGTGCGCCCCGGCGACATGGGCTTTGACTGCATCCACATGAACCTGCACAAGACCTTCGCCACGCCCCACGGCGGCGGCGGCCCCGGCGCAGGCGCTGTGGGCTGCAAGGACTTCCTGCGGGAGTATCTGCCCCACAGTGCGCTGGCGGAGGAGCCGGGACACATTCAGGTCCGCGGCTTCCGGGGCAACTTCCTGGTGGTGGTCCGGGCGCTGGCCTACCTGCTGACGCTGGGCAAGGAGGGCGTCCCCGAGGCGGCGGAGAACGCCGTGCTCAACGCCAACTACCTGATGGCGAAACTGAAAGGCACCTTTACCCCCGCCTACGACCGGCTGTGTATGCACGAGTTCGTGCTGGATCTCAGCGGTCTGAAGAAGGAGACGGGCGTCTCCGCGCTGGACGTGGCTAAGTCCCTCATCGACGAGGGTATCCATCCGCCCACCATGTACTTCCCCCTCATCGTCCACGAGGCGCTGATGCTGGAGCCCACCGAGACCGAGGGGCCGGAGACGCTGGATCACGCGGCAGAGGTGCTGCGTATGCTGTACAGCAAGGCCTTCGAGGACGCGGAGACCATGCACACCGCCCCCCACCATATGCCCATCGGACGGCCCGACGAGGTGCAGGCGGCGCGCAAGCCCATCCTACGCTGGAAGCCGGTCTGAGTCCCAGCCGCCGGACACCCTCCGGCAGCGGCTGCAACGGCATAAAATGCGATAAAAAAGAACGCCCCGGGGGCGTTCTTTTTTATCGCGTACAGCCGCATACGCCTGTCCGTTCCGCAGGCGTACAGCGGTCATTTTCGTTACTGCTGCTGCTCCTTCTCCAGTGCCTCCGTCAGCGCGATGGACAGCTGATCGGGGCAGGAGGTGGGCTTGCCGCCGCAGTGGATGCCCTGCATCCGCGCAATGGCGTCCTCCGCCTTCATGCCGGTCACCAGACGGCTGATGCCCTGCAAATTGCCGTTGCAGCCACCCTCGATGCGGACGTCGCGGATGATGCCGTCCTCCAGCTTCACCGTCATGCTGTGGGAGCAGACGCCCTTTGTCTTATAGGTATACGTTGTCATAGTCCTGTTGTCTCCTTTTCGTTTTCCACCGGTGGAAGGATGACCACATCCAGCCGCCGGCGCATGGCATATTCAATGGTGCGGCGCGTACCGCCGGGCTGTCCGTCGTGGACGGCGATGAGCATGGCGGCGTGATCCACCATGTACCGGTTCCGCCGCTGCATACACCCGGCGTCGTAGTGATCCTGCACCACCGTCTCGTAGTCGCAGCGATCCACCAGCGACTGCCAGCGCGCCCGCTCCGCCTCCGGCCAGCCCTCCGGCTGGCTGGGACAGGGGATGGCGGCCTCCACCGTCACGTCGGGGTAGTCCCGCCGCAGCCGCAGCACCGCCTCGCAGGCGTAGAAGTCCACGCCCCGCGCCATGCCGCAGATAAAGTGGCGGTAGCCCTGGGCGCAGGCACTCTCCGCCGCGTCGTACAGCCGCTTTTTCAGTGCGGCACACCGGGGGTCGGATTCATCCTCCCCCCACGGCAGCTTCTCCGGCCGGTAACCGGAAAAGCACACGGACATCTGTCTCGGCCCCATGCCATCACCTGCCTTCCGCCGCTTATTGTACCCAAAAAGGAGAGATTTGTAAAGGGGGTCATTCCGCCGCGTCCGGCAGGAACTCCATCAGATCTCCCGGCTGGCAGTCCAGCGCGGCGCACAGCCGCCCCAGCGTCTCCAACCGCACGGCCTTGGCCTTGCCGGTCTTGAGGATGGACAGGTTCGCCATGGTGATGCCCACCCGCTCGCTCAGCTCCGTCAGGCTCATCTTCCGCTTGGCCAGCATCACGTCAATATGAAATACGATCATACCGTCACCTCACACCGTCAGGTCGCTCTCGTCCTGCAGCGCCGCTGCGTCCGCCACCAGACGGCTCAGCGCCATGGCCATGACGCCCACCAGCGCGCACACCATGGTACCCGCGGGCATGAGGATCACCGTCAGCCCCGGTGAGCCGGCGCCCAGCAGCCCTAAGACGATCACACCCACCGGCACCAGCACCGCGTCGCAAAACGCCAGACGGGACACGGTACGCAGCGCCCGTGCGTTCTCCCGGCAAAACGACTCGCCCCGTCCGATGCGGCCAAAGACCGCCCACATCAGGGTCATCGCCCAGAATACCGGCACGGCGAACAGCCACGCAAAGGCAAGGCACGGCCAGAACGCCCACGCAAACTCCGGGTCGGCCTCGGCGATGCCCTGTCCCAGCTCCGGCAGGAACCAGAAGAAGATGGCCGCGCACACCACCGCCGCGATCACAAGGCCGATACGCAGCAGTGCTGCCAGCCTCTTATGCTCGATACGCTTCATATCACCACATCCTTTCTGTGGTCAGCATAGCACACAGCCATATCGTTTGTCAATCATTATTTATCGTAATTCGATAATTATTTTCCGATACGCGATATGTTCCGATTGTGTAAAGAAAACAGTTGCATTTTGCGGGAACATGGTGTATCATATGAGTCGAAAACAACCGCATATTTGTCTTCGGGGCGGGGTGTGATTCCCCACCGGCGGTATAGTCCGCGAGCGGTGTGAGCCGCAGGAACCGGTGCGATTCCGGTACCGACAGTATAGTCTGGATGAGAGAAGGCGTGTATGGCATTTTGCGATGCTCTTTTTTGATGCGTACACCTTGGAAGGCAATTTCCGGGTGTTTATCATCGAAAAGGAGTATTTTTTATGACACAAGCACAGAAAACCCACCATCTGGCCGTAGCCGCGCTGCTGGCCGCCGTGGCCGCCGTGCTGCAATTCATCGAGTTCTCCATCCCCATCATGCCCGCCTTTATCAAGCTGGACATCTCCGACCTGCCCGCCCTGCTGGGCACGTTCTCCCTCGGCCCCGTCTACGGCGTTGCCATCCAGCTGGTGAAGAACCTGCTGCACCTGCCCTTCGGCTCCAGCGCCTGCGTGGGCGAGCTGTCCAACTTCCTGCTGGGCGCTACCTTCGCCTTCATCGCCGGTATCATCTACAAGAAGCACAAGAAGCGTAGCGGCGCGTTGTGGGGCTCTCTGGCCGGCGCCGCGGCCATGGCGCTCATCAGCCTGCCTCTGAACTATTTCATCGTCTACCCCGCCTATGTGGTGCTGTACGGCCTGCCGCTGGAGGGCATCGTGGGGATGTATCAGGAGATCCTGGGCACTGTGGCGCAGATCCCCACCAGCAACGCCCTGTTCAACTGCCTGCTGGTGTTCAACGTCCCCTTCACCCTGTGCAAGGGCCTTCTGGATGTGGCGCTGTGCTTCCTGATCTACAAGCCCCTCAGCCCCCTGCTGCACAAGTAAACACAACGGCAGACGCGCCTGCGGGCGCGTCTGCTTTTTTCTCTTTTCAAACGCCGCCGCCTGTGATATAATAGAACAAACATTCCACTTGAGAGGAGGATCCGCCATGGCCGACCGCATCATTTTCCACTGCGATCTGAACTGCTTTTTCGCGTCGGTGGAGCTGCTGGATAAGCCGGCACTGCAAAATGTGCCGGTGGCTGTCTGCGGCGACCCTGCCTCCCGGCATGGCATCATTCTGGCAAAAAACGAGCCCGCCAAGCAGATGGGCATCCAGACGGCGGAGACGGTGTGGCAGGCCAAGCAGAAGTGTCCCCACCTCGTTCTCCTGCCGCCCCATCACAGCCTGTACGCCGACTACTCCCGCCGGGTCAATGCCATCTACGGACAGTACACCGATCTGGTGGAGCCCTTCGGCATCGACGAGAGCTGGCTGGACGTGACCGGCAGCCTCCACCTGTTCGGCGGCAATGCCCGGCAGCTGGCGGACGATATCCGCGGCCGTCTGCGGCAGGAGCTGGGGCTGACCATCTCCGTGGGCGTCTCCTTCAACAAGGTGTTCGCCAAGCTGGGCAGCGACTACAAAAAGCCGGACGCCACCACCGTGATCTCCCGGGAGAACTGGCAGGACATGGTGTGGCCGCTGCCGGTGGGCGATCTGCTGTATGTGGGCCGCGCCGCCCGGCGCACGCTGGCGCAGTACGGCGTAGAGACCATCGGGCAGCTGGCGGCGAGCAAGCCGGAGATGCTGGAGCAGCTCATGGGCAAGGCGGGCGTGCAGCTCCACCGCTACGCCAACGGGCTGGACGATGCCCCTGTCCGCCCCCAGCACGAGCATGAACCGGTAAAGTCCGTGGGCAACAGCACCACCTTTCCGGAAAATCTGACCCGCTGGGAGCAGGTGCGCAGCGGCTTGCAAATGCTCAGCGACAGTGTGGCCGGGCGGCTGCGGCAGCAAGGTCTGTACTGCGGCGGCGTGGCCGTAGGCCTCCGGGACGCCCAGTTCCGAACGGTCAGCCGCCAGATGCGTCTACCCGGCCCTACCCACCTGATGCGGGATATCTACAACGCGGCGCTGACACTGACCCAACAGCTCTGGAAAGCGCCTACCCCCATCCGGCTACTATCCGTCACCGCCCTGTATATCACGGAGAGCGCCGACTCCTACCAGCAGCTGGATCTGCTGGCGGGCGACGCACCCCTCCGTGACCAACGGCAGGAGCAGCTGGAAAGCGCCATGGACGCCATCCGGGGCAAATACGGTAAGGACGCCATCGCCTTTGGCCACCGGGAAAAAATGGGTTGGGACGACTGAACCGATTGTTGCAGTTTGTAAAAAAACGTGTTAGAATACAGGGTATTCTGCCGGTATTTGCCGGTATTCGTAAGGTGGCTGTACCCCATGCAAGAGAACGAATTTCCCCGCAGCAGGCTTGCCGGCCTGCGCCGCATCCCGCTGCACTGGGTTTTTTTCCCGCTGGCGCTGCTGTACCACGAGCTGCTGCTCCGCGCCTTTGATCCCGCCTCCGTGTTTTTCGACGGGGCGCTGCTGCCCATCACGCTGGCGGCGATCGGCGGCGGTCTGCTGCTGAGCCTGCTGTACGGCCTGCTGCCGTGGCGTAAGACCGTCCGCTGGATCAGCCTGTGCCTGACGCTCCTGTGGTCGGTGTTCGTCTGCGTGCAGTACTGCTGCAAGAGCTACTTCAAGACCTATTTCGCCCTGACCTTCATGGTCACCATGGCCGGCCATGTGGTGGGCGGCTTCGCCTCCACCATTCTGGAGATCATCCTGACGCGCCTGCCGTTTATCCTGCTGGCCATGCTCCCGCCGGTGCTGGCTATCGTCCTGCGCCGCCGTATCGTGCCGGAGGAGCGGACAGGCCGCACGGCGCTGCTGGTCATGGCGGGTCTCTCCATATTGACCATCAGCGGCAGCGCGGTGCTGTTCCGCCTTGGCCCCAACGCCGCCCTCTACACCTACGACTTCAACACCGACAGCGCCGTGTCCAAGTTCGGTCTGGGCAGCAGTCTTGGTCTGGAGCTGACCTATGCCCTTACCGGCACCCCCGCGCCGCCGCTGTCTCCTCTGCCCCAGCCGGAGGACCCGGTGGAGGACGTCACACCGGAGCCGGTGGTCTACGGCTACAACACGCTGGACATTGATTTTGCCGCGCTGGCGGATTCCGCGTCCAACAGCACGCTGGCCTCCATCCACCGCTATGTGGCATCGCGCACCCCCTCCCGGCAGAACGAGTATACCGGGATGTTCAAGGGCAAAAATCTGATCCTGCTGACGGCGGAGGCCTTTTCGCCGTGGTTCATCTCTGAGGAGCTGACCCCTACGCTGTACCGTCTGACCCACGAGGGCTTCGTCTGCACCAACTACTACCAGCCCGGCTGGGGGCAGTCCACCACCGGCGGCGAATTTGCCGTTCTCACCGGCCTGCTGCCCACATGGATCGACAACAACGTCAGCTTCTGGGCCAGCCGCAACGACTATATGCCGCTGGCGCTGGGCAACCAGTTCCGTGCACTGGGCTATCAGACCCCCGCGTGGCACGACAACACCTACAACTACTATAACCGCGACGCCACCCACCCCAATCTGGGCTACGACTATCAGGGCATCGGCAATGGACTGACGCTGCCCAGCAGCTCCGGCAGCGGCTGGCCCTACTCCGATCTGGAGATGATGGAGGCCACGATGGACAGCTATGTGGACACCTATCTCGCCACGGGGCAGCCCTTCCACGCCTACTACATGACCGTCAGCGGCCACGGCGGCTATGGCTGGGGCCATGCCATGGCCGCCAAGAACCGTGCCGCCGCCCAAGCCGCCTACCCCGATGCCTCCACGCCGGTACAGGCCTATGTCGCCGCCAATCTGGAGCTGGAGGCAGCCCTGACCTATATGCTGGAGAAGCTAGAGGCCGCGGGCATTGCTGACGACACGGTGATCTGCCTGTCCGCCGACCACTACCCCTACGTGCTGGCGGAGGCGGATGTGGACTACTACGTTGAGCTGACGGGCCGTCAGGATACGGAGCTGGACACCTCCCGCTACCGCAACGCCCTGATCCTCTGGTGCGGCAGTATGACGGAGCCCGTGACGGTGGACATTCCATGCAGCGCCGTGGATATCGTGCCCACCCTCAGCAACCTGTTCGGTCTCCCCTACGACTCCCGGCTCCTGTCGGGTCGGGATATTCTGGACGACAGCTACAATGTCGCCAGTGCCGGCGGCTCTATCCCGCTGGTGATCCTGCCCACCGCCGCCGGTAATAGCTGGGCCACCGCCGCCGGCGTCTACGAGGCGCGCTCCCGCACGTTTACCCCCGCCCCCGGCGTCACGGTGGCGGAGGACTATGTGGACAGCATCAACGCTCTGATTCCTACAAAGTATACCTACGCCAAGCTGATGATCCAGTACGACTACTACCGCACCGTGCTGGGCGGTAGCGACTGAGATGCAGAACCCCCGCGCCGTTTTGAACGGCGCGGGGGTTTTCGTCTTGTATAGGGCTTAGTGGCGGCCTACGCGATCCCACTCGTCCGGGTTCTCGTACACCAGATGGATATCCTCCAGATACGGCGTATCCAAGGGGTTGCTCATGGGAGCCGCCTCCTTGTAGCGCTCCAGATTCCGGCGGGACTTCTCCGCGGGCTGCACCGTACCGGCGCCGGCGATGCATCCGCCGGGGCAGGCCATACCCTCCAGCAGATAGCCGTCGTACTTACCCGTCCGGGCAATACGCAGCATCTTGCGGCAGTTCTCCAGTCCCTCCGCCGCCACGGTCTTGACCTCCACCTCCGGGTGGAGCCGGTGGATCACGTCCTCCACCGCCTTGGCCACGCCGCCGCCGGCGGCAAAGCCCACACCGGGCGCCGACGCCTCATAGTGGGCGGTGTTGTCCTCGATCTGGTCAAAGTCGATGTTCTTGGCATCGAACATACCACGCAGCTCCTCGAAGGTCAGCACAAAGTCCACATCGCTGCGGATGGAGCGGCGGCTGGCCTCCAGCTTCTTGGCGGCGCAGGGCCCGATGAATGCCACCCGGCAGTTGGGGTCCTTCTGCTTTTGCAGGCGGGCCGTCAGCACCATGGGCGTCATGGTCATGGAGATGTACGGTGCAAAGCCGGGGAACTCCTTCTTGGCCATGACCGACCATGCCGGGCAGCAGGAGGTCGCCATGAACGGCTGCTTCTCCGGCACATCCCGCAGGAACTCCTCCGCCTCCTCGATGGCGCACAGGTCAGCGCCGATAGCTACCTCTACCAATGAGTCGAAGCCCAGCAGCTTCATGGCCTCCCGGATCTGACCCGGCGTCACGTTGTCGCCGAACTGTCCCCAGAATGCCGGTGCGATGATGGCAACCACCTTGTCGCCCTTCTTGATGGCGTGGATCAGCTGGAACAGCTGCCCCTTATCCACAATGGCGCCGAAGGGACAGTTCACCAGACACATACCGCAGTTGACGCACTTGTCGTAGTCGATATCCGCCCGACCGTGCTCATCCTGCCCGATGGCGTGCATACCGCAGGCCTCCTGACAGGGGCGGGTGAACTTGATGATGGCCTGATAGGAGCAGGCGTCCTTGCACTTGCCGCACTTGATGCACAGGTTCTGGTCGATGACCGCCTGCCCTCTCTCCGTCCGGATGGCGCCCTTGGGACAGGCGTGCTGGCAGTGCCGCGCCAGACAGCCCTGACAGGCGCTGGTCACCTCGTAGTGGGTGGGCGCACAGGCGTTGCAGGCGTATTTGATGACGTTGATCAGCGGGGGATCGTAGTATTTCTCCGCGATGGCGCTCTCCTCCACGCCGTCGGACAGCAGCGAATGCTCCGTCACCGGACGCAGGGGCAGTCCCATGGCCAGCCGGATGCGCTCGCCCACGATGGCGCGCTCCAGAAAGACGGACTCCCGCTGCCGCCCGATCTCGCCGGGTATGATCTCATAGGGCAGCTTCTCGATCCGGGTATAGTCGCCGCCCTCGTAGGCCAGCTTCGCCACCTCGGCAAAGACGCGCTTACGGATATCCGCCACGCCACATTTGATGTTTCTCATTCTTTTTGTTTCCTCCCACACAGGTGTGTATGTCTCTAATTGTCCATTATATCTGTTCCCCCACCGGAAAGGCAATATCTGCCGTAAGAAAATTTCCCATATCATACGGATATTTTCTCATGCAATATGACCAGACGCCTCTCGTTTTTTGTGAAAAAAAGATTTTTCCCCCCCAATATCCGCTAAATAGTTCCACAGTTTTTTCCTTTTCGCGCATCTGCTAAATATCTTTCTTTAAGGGAAATTATTGCTTTTTTGTTTCTAAATCCGCCCCTGTAGGGCCTCCTCCAGCTTCGCCAGCGCCTTCTTCTCGAGACGCGATACATAGCTTCGGCTGATGCCGTACAGCGCCGCCACCTGCTTCTGCGTCTGGGGCAGCCGTCCCTCCAGTCCGTAGCGCCTTCGGACGATGTCCGCCTCCCGTTCCGTCAGCACCTCCGCCACCAGCCGCCGGATAAGCTGGCGGTTTTCCTTGTTTTGCAGCTCCTCCAGCATGGTGTCCTCCTCGCCCACCACATCGCTGAGGTACAGGGCGTCCCCCTCCGGCCCCGTCTCGATGGCATCCGACAGTGACACCTCGCCCTGCAGCTTCCGCTGCGCCCGAAAATGCATCAGGATCTCATTCGCTATCCTCTCCTAACGGATACATAGGTTGGTCAATGGGCGGCAAATCCGCCTCTCCATCCTCCGCAAAGAGGTAAACATAGGCATTTTTGCCGTCCCAGACCACCTTTTTGACGATGGTGCGCAGCAGGCGGCGTTTTTCCTCCAGCGTGGCAGAATCCACCGCGCTGGCGAAGGATTCGATCATCTCCTGATGGAAGGCGAACTCCTGATGGAGCATCCGGCTCTGTTCGGTGAGGGCTTCCAGCTCGGAAAGGCGCAGCTGCTGTGTCTCGCTCTCCCGGTGGAGCGCGTCGATCTGTTCCATGACGTACTTCGCGGAGGTGTCGCTGGCAACGGACAGGGACTCCACCAGCCGCTTGATGCGCTCTTCCGTCTCGGTGTGTTTCTCCCGGAGCAGTGCCAGCTCCGCATCGTAGCCCTCCTTGCTGCCGCTGATGACCTTCTTGGTCTGCGCCAGCAGCCTGGTAAGGGTCTCTTTGTCGGCAGACAGCTTGCGAATCTCCTCGATGATCTTGGCGTCCAGCGTGTTGCCGTTGCAGTTTTTCATAGAGCAGACCGTGCCGTGGCTGCGCTCCTTGGTGGAGCACATGTAGGTGTAGATCAGCTCGCCGTCCGCCGTGCGGCGGTTGGTCAGCTTCGGGCGCATATAGTCGCCGCATTCGCCGCAGCGCAGCAGCCCGGACAGCAGCGCCACGTTGCTGCGGGGCCTGCGGTAGCTCTTGGATTTGTTGACATCCAGCATGGCCTGCACCCGCACCCAATCGCTGCCCGCGATGATGCCCGGATGCTTCCCCACCGCCACGATCCATTCCTCCATGGGGCGGATCTGGTTTGCCTTGCCGGGGCGCTGGAGGGTGCGGTTATATGCCATGACGCCGTGCTCGCCATCGAATTCTGCGCGTTCGGCAAACAGGTCAACATTGTTTTCTTTCAGATACTGATACGCCGTCTCGTCGGCGATCATGTAGACCGGGTTCGTGAGAATGCCCCGGATGGCAAAGCGGGTGAACTGCTTGCCGCGCTTCGTGACGCAGCGGTGCTCCAAAAGGTACTGGTCGGTCTTGCTGAGAGAGCCGGTTTCCATGAACACGGAGAAGATCGTTTTGACCAGCTGGATTTCCTCCGGAATGGGTTTGAGCTTGCAGGCCTTCTTCACCTTGCCGTCCACCGTCACGCTGGACAGGCTTTCCGAGGCGTAGCCCGTGGGCGTGGTGCCGCCCAGCCAGCGCCCGGTCTTGGACAGCTCATGCATATTGTCCCGGATGCGCTCGGCAATGGTCTCCCGCTCCAGCTGGGAGAACACGGACGCAATGTACATCATGGCGCGGCCCATGGGGGAGGACGTGTCGAACTGCTCGCGGATGGAGATGAAGTCAATGTGCCGGTCGCCCAGATCCTCGATGAGCTTGGCAAAGTCGCCGATGTTGCGGCTGATGCGGTCGAGGCGGTAGACCACGATGGCGGCAAAGGCGATCTTCTGGGAGTCCTTCATCATTTTCTTGAACTGCGGGCGCTCCAGATTGCCGCCGGAAAAGCCCTCGTCCTCGTAGACCAGCACGTTTTCCGCCGCTTCCTCGCCAAAGTGCATGGCGATGTACTGGCGGCAAAGCTCGATCTGGTTCTCAATGCTCTCGCCCTTGCCGGTGAATTTGGATTTGCGGGAGTAGATGACGTATTGCTTCGGCGTATCTTTCGTTTTCATGGCGGCACCTCGCGCTATTCGTTAGGTTGGTAGATATATTATAACGGATTGGAATCCATTTGAAAAGGTACCCAAGGGAAGAATCTGAAAATTTCTGCGGATAGGCAGAGGTTTTCGCGCGCTGATTGTGCCCGTTCGGAGGGCATCACTCATGTGCATCGAGAAAATGATTGATGAAATGAGCGATGCGTGCTATTTAGAACATGATTGTTTTCGTCATCGACTGCATTCGTGCAGTCTCGCCGCACGATTTTTGCGCATTGCTACTTGTCATACGTCAAGTTTATTTTGCGTCACAGCTTGTCATATGACAAGCTGCATCATAAAAACTGCCGCCCCGAACGAAAAATCGGGACGGCGGTTTTGTCATGCAAGGCTTCTCAGATATTCTTCCACGTTCTGATATGAAATGCCGTCTATCACTTGGCTTTCCCCGCGATAGAGGACGAACTTTCCGGTGATCGGGCCGTAGCGGTGCTCGGTCTGGGCGCATTTTTGCTCGTCGATCAGATGGCGGTACTGCTGCGGGACAGCTTCTTCGCTGTGCTTGATCTCGAAAATCCGGCAGGAGCCTGCCTCCGGGTCAAACACCACCATGTCAAATTCGCCCACGGGGAATTGCAGGACAAATACCTGCTTCTTGGGGTTTGCCAGCTTGGTTTCCAGCAGGACAATGTCCTCCAACATCCGCCCTTTGATCTCGGTCAGGATGCGCTGCTGCACGGCGGTACGCTCCGCCAGAGATAGCGCGCTGAACGTCTCATCCAGCAACAGACTGCGAATCAGTGCATCTGTCTGCGCATAGCGGAGTCCCGGCTGGGCAACACATGCGCGGCTGGACTTTGTGCTGACATTTGGCAGGTGCAGCACATCAATTTTCTGCGTTAAGTCCAGCAAGTCCAGATACTCCTTGATCTCCGCCGCGTGAACATCGTCCAGCGCTACGGTCTGCTCTGCCCTGTTGCGGATCTCCAGCAGCTTCCGCAGGCTGTCGGTGACAAGCGCAAGGTCGATGCGGTCGAGGATGTCCGTCGGATTCTTCCGATCCCGGCGCAGATTGCTGGCGGAAATGCCAAGGTCGTGGGACTTCCAATCCTGCGACAGTACCTCCAGCGTGAAGCGGTGGTTGATGTCCTCCACGACCCGGTTGATGGCGCTGGTCAGCTCATTCTTGTCGTACAAATCCCGCAAATGACGGAAATGCCCCTCATATTGATAGCAGCGCAGAGAGTGCTGGATGTTGCGGGCAATGGCGGTGTCCACATATTCGTCGGTGCTTTCCTTGCTGGCAAAGGTGGAGGTCTCGTTGTAGTGGACGCCGCCGAGACTCATGGTGCCGCCGTAGCGGATATACTCATCGATGCCGTGAACGCCGAGGACAGATTCAAACTCTCGGTAAGGGATGAATGTGGTGTGCAGCAGGATGCAGCGGTCGTAGAGCTGCTCGTCCTCGGTAAAGAGGAAGCCCAGCGAGTCCGTGCCGGAGAGCACGATCTTCATGCCGCAGGCCGCAAACACGTCAGAAAACAGCGCTGCGCCCTCGATGAAATCCTCCATCAGCGTCACCTCGTCGAGGAACACATAGCGGAAGCCCTGCGCTTCCAGCAGCTTGAGGTCGCGGTTCACGTCTGCCAGCGTGTCTTTTGCGGTGATCTGAATGAATGCCGCCTTGGATAGTTCTGCGTCGCTCATTTCCGCAAAAATCTGGCGGATCATGGTGGTTTTACCCGTCCGGCGCAGGCCGTAGAGGATGAACACCTTGTCCTGCGGCTCGCCGTAGACAAAGTCGTGCAGCTGCTGGAAGCACTCGCGCCTGCGATAGCCGCGAACAGACGCCGCAAAGGAACGCAGCGCCTCGCCGGTGCGGACATTGGTGGTAAATGCGGAAAGATTCGTGGATTTCGCCTTGGGCAGCTGCTTTTTCAGCGCTTTCAGCTCCTGCTCCAGCTCCTTCCGCCGCTCGATTTGCGCACGGAAGCTCTCCAGTTCATCCGCAGGAATATATTTCTCCCGCCGCTTCTTGTTCTCCGTCCAACGGTGGTAGAAGTATTCCTTGCCGTTGACGGTTTTCTTCGTAACAGAGCCAGCGAGCAAAGCAGAAATCTGCTGTTCCAGCTCCGCCACGCGGGTTTGCATTTCAGATAAGTCCATAGCGCACCTCCTGTGAGATACTATTCTATGCAGAATTATACCCCATTATACCCTCGAAATCAAGGGTATAATGGGGTATATAAACAAGAGAAAGCCTCGAAAGGTCTTCTAGATAACTTGTTCATTTCGAAAACTGTTTTCGCAAGGATCTCAAGAGTGTTGATAGCTCTGATGCATACTCGTCACCGTTAAATCGGAGATACTTTATTTGAGAAATCAATGCGGGAGGTGCAGAATCATCAATAATGATCGGATATATTACGCAGGATTTATCATGAAGCGCTTTTCCGTAAAAGGCGCCCCACTCATCTGTACAACACACTGATTTCAGGTAGTCCTTAGAGATTATCATGAGAAGAGCTTTACTTTCGCATAATCCTGTGCTAATTTTTTCAAAAATTCTCTCGCCAATGTTTATTGACCAATCATCTAAAAACACAGAAAAACCAGCATCCATTAAATCTGTAGCAATGGCCCTAGAAAAAGCCAAATCAACAGAAGAATGGGATATAAAGACTTCGGTTTTATTTTGATCCTGGAATTTTTGCATAGAGCGAAGATGTCTCGCAGTCAGCATGTCAGAGCAAAAAACTCTCTCGTGTAACAACATGATTTCTTCTTCGGCCGGCAGATGCTCCAAGCTACAGTTTTTATACAGTTCGTGATCGATATCAGATAATCTCTCTGCAAGGCATGCTGTCGGTATAACAGATGTTGCTGCTGATTGGCTGACTTTATAATAACCGCTACAGTAAGTCGGCACATTGGGATAGACGATTAGTTTACCATCCATATCGGTATCATCATAATATCCTATTCTCCCTTTATATGGGCCTCTTCTAATGAGTATGGGGCCATAGTTCGTTATTTTCTCCATGTCATTCTCTCTCGTATATTTTGAATGTTAACGGCTATTTTCTTTTAACCTTCTAACATCGCATTTACTTCCATAGCTTTTTCTGATAGGCTCTGGCAATTCCGCAAAAGTCCTAAATAGAACATTTTTACATCTAAATCGCCAATGATGTATCGTACCTGGCTATTGCTTAGCGCAATTTCAAATATTGCTTCACGTTCTTCTTGTGTCCACGTGTCAATACGCCGCATTTTCTCTACTGTTGCATGTGTACTAGCAAAGCTACGGCTACTTTCCAATTCTATCAACAGTTCAATCTTTTCTTTTTGATCATCGCTGTTCTGCCTATCAACTCTAATCTGCTCATTTTTACAGCCAAAAAACTTAGATTCCAGTGCTTCATTCTTAGCTGTTCGATCAATAATTGCTTTAATAAGCTCATCCAATTCTGCTCCATCTGAATAATCGGCCATTGCGTAGTAACGAATGCGATTATCTCGCATCATTTTATATACCTTGGCCTTATCATGAGTCACTGCACTATAAACGCCAATTGAATGTCCTCCGTAGGTATTAACCAGTTTCATGCACGGAATATCTGTATCGCTATCACCGATATACACCATATTGCGGAAGGGAACACGTATTTCGTCTGGAGCGAATGAATCATTTACGCCAGGATCGTTGGTATCCAAAACGCCTTTTTCGATGCGAAACAAGAATTGAGTCTTATTTGTATAGTTGACAACTTGTGCCGGCCATTCTGCTACCCCATCTGAATCATAATAAAAGGAACTCGCATATATTCTTTTGAATGCACCATTTTTCGCAACAGATGTCCCTTCAATCATTTCCTTCAGGCCTGACGAGATAATATAGTGCTCAACAATAACACCGTGTTCCGCTCCATATGTACGGATGCGTTCAAACCAATCCTCAACACCGGGAAATAGGCTAACCTTTGCTCCATAGTTTTCAAGGTTTTCACGCGTGAACACGAGTTTTCCAGCCGCTTTCTTTTTCATCAAAAGCATATAAGCCAGATTCTGATCCATATCATTTTGGCTCGCCAGTCCATTTGATTCTGTCCAAAATTCTCCCACATCATATCCAACAGATTGGATATACCCCTGTGCCTGCATATCGTCTGGCGACAATGTTTTATCAAAATCGTAGCATATTGCAAGCACAGGCTTATCTTCCTTACGCTCTCTTGTGTACTGATTCGATGACATAGTGTACTCCTTTCTATCCACTGTAGATTGATTTTTAGTATTGCGACTTTTCCGATATAGAAGACGTGAAATCTTATCCCACTACCAACTTATTCGTCTTCTTCAAGAACTTCGCCGGGATCGGGCGGTCCAGCTGCCAGGTGATATTCATCGGCCTGCTGCCCGTGTGCTTCACGTAGCTCGCCGTTCCCAGATAGGTGTACGCCTCCGCACCGCCGGTCATACGGTCCGTCTTAAACTCACGGACAAACAGCAGCACCTTGCTGCCGCGTTCCTTGTGGTGGATATAGCGCTGGCCGGTGGGCGAATTCTCCGCCGTGGTGCTCTGGCTCTGCCAATGGAACAAGCTCTCATTGATGGAATAATCGTTGTACATGGTGGTTGGCGAATAGTCCTTGTCCGCCTTGTTCAGCGTCACAAAGAACACATCGATGTTTTTCTCCGGCAGCCACTTCACGCCCTCACGAACGGTGGACGGCTTCATAAAGTCCAGCGCCACCAAGAGCTGGTCGCGGGTATAGGTGCAGTGCAGATCCAACGGGCAGTCGAAGCCCAGCTCCACCGGCTCATCGATAAAGTCGATCTGCTCGAAGCGATAGCGCAGCAGCTCCAGGAGCTCACCGAGCAGAACTGTGCTGTCAGACAGGGCATAGAGGTTACTAAGCACCTCTTCGTCGTCCCAGTCCTCCACAGCCTTACCCCAGACGGTGATGTAAAACATCTGCATCATCCGCTTTTCCGCATCCGGAAGCGCTGCAAAATCAAGGTTGTCCAAACGCGGAAGGACGTCCAACAGGAACGAAATCCAGCGGCGGGAATCAGCCACAGCAAGCTTTGCAAACGCTTTGGTCAGGATGTCCTCCAGCGGCTCCGAAAAGTCCTCGATGGCATCCGCTCTGGCACAAATGCGAGAGAAGGAGGAAAACTTGTAGATCGCCCGTGGGTCAAGATGGTAGTAATCCAAGAAATTTTTGAGCGTCAGCTCCAGCCCGCTGTCCTCCGCGAAGGAGGCTGCACGAGCCACCAACCCAGCCGTATTGCCATAGGACGCGCGGATATTCTCCAAAATGTATTTGGCCGCCTTCTTCTCAAGCTGGACATAGCAGCCCTTGGGGACGGACACAAAGCCGTCCTTGATCTCCCGGCTCACGCTGCGGGTGGTATTCGACAGCAGCGCCGCAAACTTATCTTCAAAATTGTATTTTCGATTTGCCTGACCGATGAAGTCCAGCACGGTCAGGCATTCTTTGTCCTCAGATAGACGCAGACCTCGTCCCAGCTGCTGCAAGAAAATCGTCAACGACTCCGTGGGGCGCAGGAACAGAACAGTGTTGACTTCCGGAATATCCACGCCTTCGTTGTAGATGTCCACGACGAAGATGAATCGCACCTCGCCGGACACCAAGCGCCGCTTGGCCGCCGCTCTTTCCTCGTCCGAAGATTGCCCGGTGAGGCACATGGACGGGATGTTGTGGTCGTTAAAATAGCGGCACATAAATTCCGCGTGATCGACCGTCACGCAGAAGCCGAGGCCCTTCACCTCGTCAATGTCCGTCACATATTTCAGCAGTGCCGTCACCACATGGTCGGCGCGGCGGTCGGCAACCGCCCCGCTGAACGTGTAGATGTGCTCCAGCTCACTCTTTTGGTAGCCACCGGCAGACCATTTGAGCGCATCCAGATCCACCGTATCGGTAACGCCAAAATACTGGAACGGGCACAGGAGCTTTCGATCAATGGCTTCCGGCAGACGGATCTCCGCTGCAATGCGGTTGTGGAAGTAGGGCAGGATACTCTTGCCGTCCATACGCTCCGGAGTAGCGGTCAAGCCCAGCAGGATGCGCGGCTGGTAGTAGGACAACAACTTCTGATAAGTCGGTGCAGCGGCATGGTGGAATTCGTCCACGATGATGTAATCGTAAAAATCGGGACTCGTCTTTTCCGTGAAGCTCTGTGAGTTGAAAGTCTGGATGGACAGAAACAGGTTATCGATACTCTCCGGCTTATAGTTGCCCACAAACAGCTCACCAAAGTTTGCGTCCTTGAGCACAGCGCGGAAGGTGTACAAGCTCTGCTTGAGGATTTCTTCCCGGTGCGCCACAAACAGCAGGCGACAGGGTCGATCCGGATTCTGCTTGCGGAAGCGCTTGTAGTCCAGTGCAGAAATGACCGTCTTGCCGGTACCGGTGGCCGCCACCACCAGATTGCGCGTATAGCCACGGACAGTGCGCTCTGCCTCCAGCTTGTCCAAAATCTTCTGCTGGTAAGAATAGGGGTTGATGTCCATGGTGTAGACGTCGGCATTGTTGGTGTCGAAATATTTTTCCGCCTTCAGCGCTCGCGCCAAGCGCTCTCTCTGATCCTCCGCGTAGTATTCAAATTCGCGGTCATTCCAGTAATACTCAAAGGTAGCGGCGATCTTGTCGATGGTTTCGGGCAAGTCGCGTTTCGTTACCTTAGTGTTCCATTCCAACCCGCTGGTCAATGCCGCATTGGACAGGTTGGACGAGCCAACATAAGCCGTCGTGAAGCCGGTTTCGCGGTAAAAGATATATGCCTTGGCGTGGA
>ERZ1026848.20-NODE-20-length-85249-cov-8.332500_pt1 | contig 85249 bp, 61 predicted proteins | sample MGYA00380154_ERZ1026848 | MGnify/ENA primary metagenome ERZ1026848 (study PRJEB33269, sample SAMEA4719790) | human gut metagenome | biome: human-associated habitat; feature: organic feature; material: feces | place: Cameroon | collected 2013-10 ...
TCTCGTGGGCTCGGAGATGTGTATAAGAGACAGATCTGTTCACGCTGGGCCCGGGTGGTGTCCCGGATCAAAATTGATTGCATAAGCCTCACTCCTTATCCGGCCCGCACCAGCATATTTTCGGCAAAAATGCCGTAGCCCTGGGTGGGGTCGTTGATCATCACATGGGTCACGGCGCCCACCAGCTTGCCGTTTTGCAGAATGGGACTGCCGCTCATACCCTGGACGATGCCGCCGGTGGCCTGCAGCAGCTCCGGGTCCGTGATGCGCAACAGCAGGTTTCGGGTGGAGTCCGCATCCCGGAATACCTTCACAATCTCCACCTGATACTCTCGAATTTCCTCACCGGAAACGGTGGAGAGGATCACCGCACTGCCGCTCTTCACTTCCTCGGCACCGGCCACGGGCACCGCCTGGCTCCGAGCGGGGAAATCGGCGTCGGATACGGTGCCGAAGATGCCGCCGTCACTGTTCACCGTCACCGTGCCTACATCCCGCTGCACGGAAAAGTCGCCCTTCAGCTCGCCGGGCTCACCTTTTTCGCCCTTCTTTACCGCTTTCACGGTGGTCTCCATAATGGAGCCGGAGCCCAGGCTCATAAGCTGGGCCGTGTCCACATCGGTGATGCCGTGACCCAGGGCGCCGAAGCTGCCGCTCTCGGGGTCATAATAGGTCATGGTGCCGATGCCGGCCATGCTGTCGCGGATCCATGCCCCCAGGCGGACGCTGCCGTCATCGCCGCACACAGGGGTGATGTCCACCGTTTCATACGCCTGACCCCGCTGAAGGGTCATCTGCACCGCCTTATCGCCGTTTTCCCGGAGCAGCTCCTGCAAATGCTCCGTGGAAACGATTTTTTCGCCGTTAAAGGTCAAAAGCAGGTCACCCTCTCGGATGCCGCACTGCAGAGCCGGACTCCTGCCGTCCTCCAGCTCTGACACATCCACCACCAGTACGCCGTCGGCAAAGAGCTTGATGCCCACTGCCTGCCCCAAGGGGATCACGGTTTTCTCCTGGGCGTAGGCGCCCTGAACGCAGGCTGTAAGCGCCAGCAAAATCGCCGCGCACAAGGCCGCCGCGCGCCCCCAAAGGGATTTGCCTCTTGCTTCATACATGCAGCCACCCCTCGCTTTTTCATTTTTTGTCGTCGACGACAACCCTTACTTTGTGCCGTCGGAACAAAAAAATGACCGGCAATTATAGGAGAATGTGTCTCGATTTTCTGATTTTCGGCTCACGGAGTATAGCTTTGAATAGCAAATAAAACTGTAAAATATATAAAATAATATAAATGCAACAAATTAAAATAGTAAATATGCTGATGACGAGCGTATATTTCGTTCAATATTGCTGAAAAGTTATGGTTATTAGATAATATATGATGGCAAATGCTTATAACCATAGGGGAGGTGGGGTATTTTAGGATTGACAGATGTGATAAAATATAACTGGTATACGATACATATTTTAAATTTATTATGAGCAGTTGTCTGCGCTTGCGAGCGAGGGGGCTGCTCAATACAGCGTAAAAACACACAGAAGAGCAAAAGGGGAGGACCACACGATGTCGAAGGAAAAGATTCTTGCGATGCAAAAACAGGTTACGGGGAAGCTGATGGCGGCGATCTCTATGCTGCTGGTCTCGGCGATCCTCATGTGCCTGACTTCTTATGCGTGGTTTATTTTGTCGACGGCGCCGGAGGTATCGAATCTGAAGACCACCGCCGGGGCCAACGGGGCACTGGAGATCGCGCTGCAGAGCACGAATGGCAATGAACGGGCGGAGATCACCTCTGCTGTGGGCAGCTCCCACGCGGTGAATGCCGCCACGGTGTCGAATACATACTGGGGCAATGTGGTGGACCTGACGGAGGGCTACGGGCTGGAGCATGTGACGCTGTATCCTTCGCGGCTGAAGGTGTCCCCTACTACGGTAGACGGTAAGACCAGCTATGCAGTAGACACGGGCACTATTTTGCAGGTGCCGCAGTTTGGCCAGGACGGGCGCGTGACCGGGCTTTTGGACGCGACTAAGACCCATTATGAAGGCGATAAATTTACCACCGGGAACAACTGGGGCGTGAATGTGCTGGGCGCGGTGAGCGAGAATGTGGGCGAGGAGGACACCATTGTCCTGACCTATGCCCGGGATATCGTGCTGGAGCAGGCCCGGGAGAAGGTGGCTGCCTACCGGGCGGAGCTGCGGGATAAGATGGAGAGGACCATTGAAAAAAATTCACTTGGTATAATGGGTGTGATGTTCAGCATTGTTCCTGATTTGCCAAATGTTGAGGAAGATGTTTACTACACAACCGTAAAAGACTATGTGTCTGCAATGAGTGCTGTGGTGGGAGAGGCAACGGAGGCCCTGCGCTGGGCTTTGCTCGCAAATGCTGCGGCTGATGAAGAAAGGTATGATTCTTCAAACCCGGATGATATGCAGAAGCTGGGCGACCTGTATGCTACGGTGATGCAGATGCCTTTGACGGGGGATAAGTCTCTATACAGCACTGCAACGGAGAACAATTACGCGGAAATTGCACATGCTGCACAAGAGCTTGCAGTGGCCGCTTCCCGAGTTAGCAAGGCTGATTCGCTTATTACTGTAAATAATGATATAACGGGCGCCGGATTGATGCTGGTGGTATATAATCAAATATTTATGTATGGCGAACACGGAGGCGAGAAGGATGATGTGAATACATTCCTTGATGCATTGGCCTATGACTTGGTGCCCAACGAAAGCAGAGTCACAGAGGATAACCCTGCGGGGCTTATTACGCAAGACACGATTTTTACAGTTGCTGATACGAGTTATCAAGAGACGAATCTTTTTTCGGCTATTGCGACCGTTATTGGCGATTACGCCGGGGATATGAATGTTTGGCTGAAAATTGAGAGACGAAACTTCGAGAATGAATATGGGCAGCCGGATTTTGAGGAAACCGTTTCGTGGGTGAGTGAAGAACCTACTGGAGAAAGTGTAACTGCCAAGACAAAACTTACTTATTCGATCAATGCAACGGGTGGCAATACATACAAAGATTGGACCAATGTGGATAATCTGAAGGATATAGAAGGGAACTATATTGACACGCCCCGGATGGGCGTGCTGGGCCAGGTCTCTAAGCAGATCGCTGGGATCGATGCCCCCGGCACCATTCAGGTGAAGATCATCCGGAGCGATGTGACGGCGTACGGGTACAGCATCGACCTGGCTTTTAAGTCCAGCCAGAGCACCAATCTGCTTTTGCAGCAGCTGGGCATCACCCGGGTGAGCAGCGACACCACCGGCAGCGGCGCGGAGGACCCGGCCACCCTGGGCGGCGGCAGCACCATGGAGTTTACCGTGGCCGGAGACATGACCGAGGAGCAGATTCGGGGCATGCTGCAGGGGCTTTACATCGTGTTCATGCACTCCGGCAACGGGACCATCTATAAGGTGGCGGCCCTGGACCCGGCCAGCATCACTGTGAACTGGGCGGCCATGCCGGTGACGGCCACGGGCGTCCTGGCCCTGTATGAGCCGGCCTTTGGGGCGGACGGCACCCTCTCTCTGGGAAGCAAGATCGGGGACAATGTGATCACTGCCTTGGCAGCGGACACGGAGCTGGACATGACGGCGGTGGTGTACCTTTCCGGCGATGCGGTGGACTCCACCGTGTTCTCGGCCACCCAGGGCCTGTCCTTGAACGGCGGAGTGAACCTACAGTTTGCCAGCAGTGTGGCTCTGACACCCATGGACTATGACTTTACCGCGGCGGCGACAAAACGGAAGGATGGCTGACGAAGCCATATTCGCAGGGCATCATCGGCTATGGATTTGTGTGGAAAGGTAAATTATTGAAGGTGCGATATGAAAAACTCCGCGATAAGGGGAAAAACGATGAAACACAACTCTACACATAGAAAGACCATTGCGCGCTTGCTGGCAATAGCGCTGATGATTGGTGTGTGTGTGCTGATTATTCAAGCAGCTGTATCAACTGATGATATTAGTAGTAAAGTGGGCGTAAATAACCTGGGAGTAACTTACTCGTTTGATGACGGGAAAACTGGTACATTTGTGGGTGCTGCAAGTTTTACCCCAAATCCATCATCTAAAACAATTGGACTTACTGTTAAAAGTTACTCGGCGTGGAGTGAGAACAATTGCACGCCTGGAAGTTTAACGCTAACTTTAACCAATAACTATGACAGTAAGGCAGAGCTATCGTTTGATTATACTGTTTCAAAAACTTATGGCACTTGGAGCGTGGGTGCGGAATCAGGCGTCATGAGCAGGACGGGCTTTTTGGTGACGCTTGATGGGCATTCGTCTCTTACGATAACAATTGAATCACAGAGGAAAAAAACCGGGGCAAATAACGGCGTTGTGATGAACATTACTAACATACAACTGGTTGAACAGGTTTTTAATGTAGACACAACATTTCTTCCGCCGGAACAGGGGGGAAGCTATAGCGTAGATGGGATGGCTATTACCAGCGAGAAAGTCATTCCAAACAAGTCAAACTATGTCTATAGTCTTGCCGCCACACCCGCTACAGACTATGTATTTGCCGGGTGGAAAAACGCAGACACGGGGGCGTATTTTTCCGGCGATGCAAGTATTTCCAGAGCATTTACAGAGAATTCTCGAATCCAGCCTGTGTTTGTGCCGAAGGGTAGTGCACAGTTTGGTGTGGGGAGCCAGAGATTCTACAACTTAAATGTGGCCAATAAGTATGCAGTGGCCAATGACAAGTCAAAAATTGTTCTATTGCAAAGCGGGCCACTGCTTGCGGAAAACTATGAAATTTCAAAGGGCGTTACACTATTGATTCCCTATGACCAGTCTGGGATGGAAAATGAAACAACGCATGAAGCTACTCCGGCCACTGTGGACTCTGCCAATAGCAATCGTACGGCGTTTAGAACGCTAACGATACCGAGCGGAGCGACTTTGACTGTGAACGGTGCCATCAATGTGGACGGGCAGGTATTGTCGAATGGCAGCATTCCGACAGGGCCTTATGGACTGATTACCTTGCACAGGGGATCTGCTATTGTGCTGAACGACGGAGGTAAACTCTATTGCTGGGGCTATATCAACGGCGATGGAGTTGTGAGCGCCAATGAAAATTCCGCAGTTTATGAATGTTTCCAATTAGCGGGCTGGCGCGGGGGTGGTGCTTCCCTCAATATGAATAATAACAGTCAAAAGGTATTCCCGGTAAACCAGTACTATGTTCAAAATGTTGAGGCAAGGCTTGAATTTAATTATGGGGCCTCTGAATATGTCTTTGCATCTGTGACGGTTGATGTAAAAGTTGCAACAGCATACGCATCAACTACAGAGGTGTATATTGGAAAAGACAAGGGGATGTTCCGACCTGATAAAGAAGGGAGTGTATTGACTAAAAAGTATGTCCCAGCCACTGATCGAACTGAATTTGAAGTAAAAGGGGACATGACCATTAATACAATGACACTGGACCTGGTACCAAAGCTGGGAAGCGTGAGCTTTTCTGCGTTTGCGGTGAAACTGGCTACAGGAAGCTATGTTCTACCTATTAACAGCGGCTTCTCTGTAAATATTTACTCGGGTACGACCACTATTGCAAAGGATCAGGATATTGCACTGCTACCCGGCGCAGAGTTTACAGTATCAAAGGAGGCTAAGTTTGTGGCGGCCTCCAATATGTATGTATATGACCATGACCAGTGGACCGGACAGAAATATGCATATGGATTTTATGGGTATGGTCCATGCGACCTCGCACCCGTAGGATACTCTACTACCAACGGCACAAGTGTTATAAGAAGTGCAGATAAAGAAGAGTGCCTGAAAGATGCCGTTATTGATGTCAATGGCACGATGGAGGTTACTGGAAACATCTATACAACTTCGTGCGACAACAATGTGCCGGGTGTACCCGATACAGCTAAGGGTCAGGTATCTTGCGGAGCCTATATTTTCAGCACGAAGGGAACAGGCCAAATTTACTTTAAGAACTCATATCCAGATACAATTCCGACTACATACCAGTATCAGCAGGCTAATGGAAAATTTGCTGCAATTGCTTGTAACCCCGCCTGGCTGCGGAACGGTAACGGGACTTACACCGAGACTGCCGGGGCGCAGGCTGGATGGTCTTACAAGTACGACACCGTGCAGCAGCGGTGGTATCGGTTCCGGGTGAATTATCAGTTCAACGGGAAGGATATTGGGTACGACCTGATCACTACCGATACCGCTACGCGGGATGTGCGTAACTATGTCAGCGATGACAGCAACCTGGTGGGAACGGTTACGAGTGGTACGGCCAATACCCCCACGATCAGCGACGGCACTTTAAAGGTTACGGGCGTTGGTTCTGACTGCACCATTAACATTGAGGGTGTGGCGGCGTCTTATACGCCTTACTTTGTGCTGAATGAACACCAGTATGGCGTTTATTTGTCCTATGGTGGGACGGAGATCACGAATAAGGTTACAATCGACAATAAGCCCTACTATGTGGTGGAGTCCTGCGGGACCAGGGCATTCGGTACGGCGTTGAGCGCCCCGAGTAATGAAACGATGGGCGTTTCGGCGGAAAGACACAACAGCATTACCTGGTTTTTGGAGGATGTGACCACCGGTGCGCAGCAGTTTATGGACACCGTGCCCAGCGGCACGACCAAGGGTGGGCCGGTGTACATCTACGGCATCTACAACGGCGCCGTGGCGCACAATAGCTACACGAACGAGTATTATACCAACCTCAAGGACGCCGTCGAGACCCTGCCTGTCACCGGCAGCGCGACTTTGACCATGTATGCCAACTGCGGCACCTTTGAGGACGAGAGCAAGACTGCCTCCTACTCCCTCAGCGCCAACATCACTTTCAATGTCAACGGCAAGGAGGCCTGGGGCTCGCTGGTGAATAACGGGACGCTGACGCTGGACCTGAACGGCGGCTCCGTGCGCTATATTACCGGTGCTACCGCGGGAAGTACTTCTTACCGGGCCTCGGCTGCGGTCATCAACAACGGCACAATGACTATTCAGGACACCCAGGGTGGCGGCGTGATAAGCACGGACGCCATCAGTGACAATGGCTCATTGCAGAACTACGCCAGCGTCGTGCGCAACAATGGCACACTGACCATGGAGGGCGTGACTCTGGTGGGTACGCAGACAACGAATGATTATTTTGCCGGCGTGATGAACTGCACAGGCGGGAAAATCATGTCCATAAAGGACTGCAATGTCGAGGTACAGCGAGGGTATGGCGTGTACAACTATGGCGGGACCATTGATACCATTGACGGCGGTAGCATTACGGGCAAATATGGCATCTTTAACCGAAACTATCGGACGGTTGGTGTGTCTAACGGTGTTGCTCCGCAACTTGGCGCTGTGGCAGGGATCGGAACCATTCAGAACACGAATGTGACCGCTACGACACAGTATGCACTGTGGAACGGCGGGACTATCGACACGATCTGCGGCAAAGCTGAGTTCCACAATACCGGGAGTAGCGACCATGTTGCCTACAACTCCAACAGCTGGTTCTATGACACTTATGTTGCCAGTCGGACTGACAGTACAAGCAACGGGTTTGTCAGAACTGACACCTACATCACAGACGATGCGCGCATTCCCACCATTGGGACGATTACGGGGAATGTGGTGATTTCCTCCGATACTTGCCGCTATGGACTGAGCAACTGCGGCAACATCGGAACGATCAGCGAGAATGTCCAAATCGTAGCAAAAAGCTATGCGTTGAATGTGGTCGATGGCGGGAAGATCAACAGCATCAACGGCGATGGGATCACGATAAAAGCCACTGCTGGTGAGCGAGGCGTGTATGTCAGCGGCCAGAAAAGGGCTAAGACTGTCACTACATATCAAAACGCTATTGGCGACACGGCGATCAAGATTGAGACCACCTATGACCGCGCTTCCAGCATTGGCACTATTACCGGCAATGTGACAATCAGTGCAACTGGCAACTATGGAGTGATTAACTATGGCACCATCGATGCGATCACCGGCTCGGGCGTAAAGATTCAGGCGAACGCTATTGCGCTTTATAATACTGAAGGGGCGCGGATTTTGACGGAGGTGGAAACTCGCACCAATTTGGGCCAGACAGACAAGGTGACCTCGGGACACTATCTAACTCTGCGTGAAATTGAACGCACATATGCTGCACCTCATATTGGAGCTATTGACAGCATAACCATAGCCAGTACAGGCGGCTATGGACTGTATAATCAAGGGACGATTGATGAAGTCAAGAATGTCAATGCGACAAGCTCTGCCAATGCGGTCAATAATTCCAATGGCTATTATACGCAGAGGAAGTGCTTCACGCTGGCTCATGGAGAGAAAGAGTTCGGCACGACATCGTATATTTGGGAAGCGAATATTTCGTATACTCGCAATCAGCCCAAAATCGACAAGCTCACCGGGGTAACGGCAACAACGACTTCTACCACAGGCGCACTGAACAATACCGGTATTATTAACACCATTGATAGTTGTACTTTTACTGCACAGAAGCATAATGCGTTGAGCAATAGCCTGTGCGTAACCGGGTACTATTTGGGTGACCATGCCAGTACATACGAACAGTACAAGGCGTTCATATCGGAGGGATCCAGTAGTTATGTGTTCCGTGCTACGGATTCTACCAGTGCGTATACCCGTGGCCAAATTGGAAGTATTACAAATACGAAGATTAGTTCCACGGAAATCACTAGTGAATGGGTGGCTGTGTTGGACAATGCTGGCTACATTGGAACCATAGATGCAGGAACTACGATCACCCTCAATGGAGCATCTGGTACTCTGGATACAACTAAGAACAGGCTGTACGCCATTCGAGTTAGTGATAACTGCTACGCGACCAAGCGAACGGTATACAAAGATGTTACGAATGCCATACAATCGCTTGGGAAACCGGTTAGCGGCAATTATTATCGACAGGATGAGTTTTCCTATACTTACACAGACGGTGTCCGTGCTGAAATTGGAGATATCTCCGGCGTGACAATTTCTAACAATTACGGCTATGGAGTATGGAACTGCGGCAAAATTGGCAGCGTCGGGCAGCGCACAAGCATTTCGGCCTATAACCATGCTGTTTGCAACAGCAACGGGTCGTATACAGAGCGAAGCACTGTGCGATTGACTACTGGAGAGACACTATATTCTGAGGGTAGCTGTGTTGGTGAGAGCAATTGTTCTTACAAAACAATACCCGCAGAGATCACACTGATCGATGGCGCAACTATCGAAACGATTGGATCGGATGGGGGGAGCTATTTTGGTATCAGTAACAGTGGCCACATTGGTACGATCAAAAACACAAATATTTCCGCAGCATACTCATCTGCGATTCGGAACACCGGGAAGACAAACCTGACCTACAAGGTGGAGTATACGGGCAACGGTGTTAGTGGCATAAGCCCGTATATTGTGTGGGACACTTCAAAAACTAAATATGTGTTTGCGACAACATACAGCAGCACGAATAGCTATTCTGCGACCTGCACGCCCTGCGTGATCGACCTTATTGGTGAGGGCAATACGCTGACATCTAAGAACTACACCATCGGGAATTCTGGTATCCTTAAAGAGATCAATGGCGGGACGAGTAAGAACACTACTGTATCTGCTACGGGAAGCAGCGGCGTAGGTATCTACAACTACCGGGGAACAAACGCCACGGAAAAATTTGTGGCCGGGAGTGGGACATACACCTACAACAGCGCCACCATCGGGACCATTGCCAACACGGAAGTGACGGCGGTGAGTTATTCACTGCTGAATGGTGACACCGATAGCAGCTATAACGGTATTACTGTCAGCGAGCTGGGTGCGGGGAATGTATTCAAGAGCAGTAGCAATGTCTGCATTTATGACCGCAGCTATGCGACTATTGAAAAAATCTCGGGCGGCAGCTATACGGGTTCCTCGGGCTGTGTGCTCATAGAAACGAATTCCAAGCTGAACGAGATCACCGGCGGCACCTTTAGGGCTACTTCTACCGACACCTATGCGCTGAAGAACAACAACACCTCTGCGGCTATTGCTATCAGCGTTGGGCCCACATTCTTGGGCGGCACGGATAGCCGGAGCTATGCTATCTACGACGCGGACACCCGGCAGACCTATCCCGAGGGTTGCACGCTGAGCAACAAGCCCAATAAAGACGGGTACTACTACATTACGGAGAATAAATTCACCATTTATTATCGCGGCAACGGCAGTGACAGCGACCCCGTCACAGGATCGGTCGTTGATCAGGTCATTTCGCTGCCGAAGATCAAGGTGGTATTGCAGCCAAATGGCTTTCGGCGCGAAAACTGGGGCTTTGTTGGTTGGGCACTGAATGAGAACACCGGGGCAGGGACTGTGGAGAAACTGTTGAGCGGTGAGGTGACGCTGGATAAACTGGGGAACCCTGGGGCGGGCGACAAAGTCACCCTCTACGCCATTTGGAAGCCGAACAAGAGTCACTCTGTGACGGTGAGTTGGAACAGCGACAAGCTGCTGTATAATTACCAGCCCAATGTATATGAGTGGAATGCGCAGAAGCTGTGCTATGAGTTGAAGACCCCGGCGTATTGGGACGGCAACCACAGCGTCACCATCACCAACACTGGCGAAGTGAACAACACCAAGTATGGCAAGGTGAATGTGGGCATTAGCTACACCAACACAAATACTTCCTACTCGGGCTTTAGTATGAAATACTATAATCCCGATACGCAAGTCGAGTTTACCGGTACGGATAGCAGCAACAACCTGGCCAAAGCACTGGATCCAGGCGGTTTTGTAAAGGCGCAGTTGAAGCTGATCGGCGATTTGCCCACCGACATGGCATCCGGCACGAATATTAAAATCGGTCGGGTCACGCTGACACTGACAACCGCAGATTGAGTGCGGCCTCAATTCACAAGGAAGGGAGGGAGAGAGCTATGAAGTCTAAGAAACAGATTCGGATTCTGATTGGGATCCTGGTGGTTTTGGTCGGGATTATCATTTTGCTGCTGACGCGGAGCTGTCAGAAGCAGCCGGAGGGGCCGAGCAAGGTTTTGGCGCCGGATTATCCGTCGATGGATGTGGATAAAAATGCCGACAAGATACCCGACGACGAATCTACCAAGGCCGATGTGTCCCAGGGGGGCGGATCGGTGACCATCTCGTTTACGGACAATGTGAAATACAGCCTGGCCTCGGGCGAGGTATCGCTGTATTATCAGAACCCCAACGCGTCTACCCACAATGTGGTGGTGCAGGTGATCCTCACCAGCGGGGAGGACGAGTATCTGCTGGCGCAGTCGGGCATCCTGGAACCGGGCTACCAGGTGACCAGCCTGCAGGCGGAGAAGGACCTGCCCGCGCTGTCGGAGGGCGGCTACAACGGCAAGCTGAAGCTGCTGTTCTACGACCCGGAGACCGGGGAGCGGGCCATTGTGGACACGGATATTCCCTGCACCGTCACGGTGGAGAAGTGACGGAAAAGCCTTTGTTCAATAGCGGCGGGGGCCGCATTGAAAATAAAAAAATCTACACACAGGAAAGGAAGAAAAACTATGAAGAAAGTTACAAGTTTGCTCCTGGCACTGGTCATGGCGCTGGCCTTGGCGGTCCCGGCATTCGCGGCGGGGACAGAAATTGAACCTGCTGAGGGCGGTAAGAAGACGCAGGATGTCACCGCGAATTACAAAGGGGATTCTCTGACATCTACTGGCACTGTGTATTATGTGACCATTAAATGGGACCCGACGACAGAGACGACGGCTCTTAAATATACTGGCAAGCAGGCCACCTATACTTGGAACGGCGCAGATATGAAGTATATAGAAAATGAAGGAGCAACCGAAGCTAAGTGGGAAGGTGCAGCCGGATATAAAGTCACGGTCACAAATCAGTCTAATGCTAAAGTGAATGCATCTACTTCTGCTAGCGCCAACTTTGGCCTGATTGCCACGGCATCGGGCGATACTAACAAAACTGAGTTGGTCTCCGCCGCACGCACTGAGAGCGGAGACGAAATTACTTATACGCAGGTGGGTGTTAAGGGCAAAGAAGACACACTTGTAGTCACCTATACTTATGCTGATACCGCTAAGAAAGCTACGGCTCCTGACGCTCCTACTGATGGCTCAAATACCGTCACCGTTGGTACGATCACTGTGACCGTTACCCACGACTAAATTGACAAGAAAGGAATAATACAATGAAAAAAGTATTGAGCTTTGTTTTGTCTCTGGTCATGGTACTGGCTCTGAGCGTGACCGCGTTTGCGGAGGATACTCCGACTACGACCCAGAAGGAACCCAAAAATCAGTCGGAGCATAGAGACATCACCGCTGGCTACACGGCGGAATCCCACAAGAAGGGCGATACGGTATATTACTTCACCATTACCTGGACTCCCAATACTACCAATGACCTCAAATACACTGGTGAGCAGGCGACCTATGTTTGGAACACGGAATCTCTCAGCTACACCAAGGCGACCGAGGGCCATGTGGAGGCCGGATGGTCTGGCAGCGCTGGATATAGCGTGGAGCTGGTGAATAGGTCCAATGCAGCCCTCAAGGTCACTTCTGCGGTGGAGAACAGTTATAAACTGACCCTGAATCAGACCGGGGAGAATGAGCAGACGGCTGCCAGTGCGGATGCGACTATCAAGGATTTTAAGGATTCTACTGCAAGGGGTACTGAGGGTAAGGCTAATTATAGCTGGACATTTAGCGCCGGTAATGACGCTAAGCCCATCACTCAGGGCACCACCGGTACGGTGAATGTTGCCAAAGTTACCATCACCGTTAATAAAGCGGTATAACTTAGAAAGGAAACAACGACTATGAAGAAAATCATTAGCCTGCTTCTGGCTTTGGTCATGGTCATGGGGCTGAGCGTGACGGCGTTTGCGGATGACACGATCCCGGCAGATAGCAGTACCACGATCACGGCAAAATACGATAAGCCCCAGGCTCAGTACAACCATGTTTACAAGGTCACTGTGGCATGGAAGCAGGAAGGTACGCTTCAGTATAACGATGTCACGAATGTCTATTCTTGGAACACCGACACCCTGGTTTATGACAAGAAAGATGATGTGCAGCCCACAGAAAAATGGACTATCACGAACGCAAAGGTCAATATCACCCTGACCAATTTTTCCGATCAAAAGGTCAGCGCGACATTTGCTGATCCAGAGGTCGTGGTCGGTTGCGGTGTGAATAGCATCACTGGCAGTTACAATGTGACTGACGCGAAACTAACCCTTGCTTCCGCTGCCACCAAAGGATACAGCACAACTGAGGCAGGTAAGGAGCAGACCGGCCATGCGGTGTATACAATTACTACTGTGGACGGTGCGATTACCAAAAATGGCAATATCGGTACTATCACGGTGACACTGAACCCTATTAACGAGTAAACTGCGTTTCAATAAAAGAAAGGGTTTTACGACATGAAAAAGTGCATGAGCGTTTTGCTGGCGCTGGTTCTGGCGCTGGCCCTGGCGGTGCCTGCGTTTGCCGACCAGACCTTTAGCGGCAACGGCTCCGGCCAGGTGGGCATTACCGCCGGCTACAACGCTGGCTCCGACAACACCGGCTCCGTGGGCAAGGTCTATGCCCTGACCCTGAGCTGGAAGCAGACCGGAGACCTGGCCTATAACGGCGGCAAGACCACCTACTCCTGGAACTACGGCAAGCTGGCTTACGACAGCACCACCGCGGACAAGGGCTGGACCGGCTCCGCCGCAGTGACCATCACCGCCAAGAACCGCAGCAACGCGGCCATGGAGGTGACCTGCGACGAGCCGGAGCCCATCAGCGGCCTGACCATCAGCGGCAGCTACCAGGGCGGCAAGACCGTGCTGAACCTGGGTACGGCGGCCACCGGCGGCTTTACCGCAGGGGGCTCTGAGCAGAGCGACTCCACCACCTTCAACATCGCCCCGGGCGGCGTCTCCGGAGACACCTACAAGGGCGGCAACATCGGCACCATTACGGTGACGGTGGTGGGCAAGTAAATTACAAACAGGGCTTTTGAGGGACAATGCGCCCTCAAAAGCTCCTGTTCTATTCGGAATAATCAGGGAGGTCCGGGATGAAGAAATCGGATAAAAAGAAGCAGGAAACGCCCCTGGCGGTGTACCTGCTGGGGGCGGCCTGCGCGGTGGCACTGATCGTGCTGGTGGTGGTGGCCATTGCCCCGTGGCAGAAGCAGGCAGGGGACTTCACCCCGCCACCCTTTGAGGAAAACGCCGTGGCCGGAATGCCCACCGTGGACGAGAGCCTGGGCTGGTCGGAGCTGGCGGTGCGCGAGGGCTACAACATCAAGCTCTGCGGCGTATTGCAGGCAGATCAGGACGGCATGCTCCCGGTATGGCTGTACTCCGACGCGGGCAACACCGTGTGGGTGAAGCTGCGGATTCTGGACGCCGAGGGAAACCGCATCGCAGAGAGCGGACTGCTGAAGCCGGGAGAATATCTGGAGAAGGTGCAGCTGGCGGACGGGGCTAAGGCCGGAGATGTGAAGCTGCATGTGATGGGCTACGAGCCGGAGACCTACTACTCCGCCGGGGCGGTGGATTTCCAGACGGTGCTGCAGCGGTAAAGGAAAGCGCAGGCCCCGCGGGGGGTGATAATGCGTGGCACGGGTCGTCGAGGACGCCGACCCCTACGGAAGCGTTCAAGGGATGCGTAGGGGAGGGGCTCTGCCCCTCCCGGCGGGCGGGGAAATCGGCGAAGCGCCGCCGGTGGCGGATGCAGCGAGCCGGTTTCGAGGAAGTGCCCCGATTGGCGGACACGACAGTGGCCGGGAATCGGTTGGCACGACGGTGGGCAAGAGAACCCCGCCCCTACGAATTCTTTGCAATACAAATTTTTGCAATAAAAAAGGGATGCCGGTGAGGGCATCCCTTTTGAGGTTTTACGCCGGGGCCATTGCCTTGGCGCGGGTTTGCGCTTATTCGATCTCTAGGCGCTTCGACTGCTTGGCCTCCTGGGTGACCTTGGGCAGGATCAGCTCCAGGACACCCTTGTCGTACTTGGCCTTTATGTTGGCGGTGTCGATGCCGGCGACATTGAAGCTGCGGCTGTAGGTGCCATAGCTGCGCTCGCAGCACAGGTACTTGCCGCGCTTATCCTTATTCTCGTGCTCGGAATGACGCTGAGCCGAGATGGTCAGGACATCGTCGCTCAGATCCAGGTGGATATTCTCCTTCTCAAAGCCCGGCAGATCTGCGGTGATCTTGAAGTGGTCGCCCTCGTCGGTGACATCGGTACGGAAGGAGTCGGTGAAGGTCCGGCCAAAATTGGCCCAAGGATCATCGAAGAAGCTCTTTTCGACTTTCTCGATCTCGCGGAAGGGATCGAAAACACTCAGTGCATGATTGCGATTCAACATGATGATGACCTCCTATATAAACGGTTTGGAATTGCTTTTTCTGTTCCCCTCGGAACAATTATGATTCTACGGCGGAGGTGTGAACAAATCCAGCAAATTTTATGAACAGAATATGAATTTTAGCACTCTTGAACTGAGAGTGCTAATGTGGCGGGAAACGAAAAACCGCGGGGGTGGCGACCCTCGCGGTTTTCCGAGTTCAGGGTTTGCTGTGGCAGCTTTTGCAGGCGCCGCAGGCACCGCAGTTGCCACCGCAGGAGTGCTTTCCCTGCTTTCGCTGGCGAATCAAATGGCGAACAATGAGAAAGATAACAGCAAGTAAGAGAAGGGAAATGACAATGGTTGATAGGTTGGCAGAAAACCAGGATAACATGGGAAAAACTCCTTTCCGTTAGATTTATTCAGACAGCCGCCACAGGGTCCGGCCGGACGCCGGAGCGCAGGCGGCGGCAGTGGTCTGCCATGCAGGTCATGAAATCGGGAGAGATCATTTCCTGAAGTTAGACTTATCTAACTGCTATGGAGTTTAGCACATCTAACTGATATTGTCAATAGGTTTTTGTAAGTTTTTTTGCAGACGGAGACGGAATTGGGGCAAAAGAGGGGGGAGACGGTCAAATTGCCGTGCTTTTGCACAAAAACGGTTAAAATTTTTTTATATGATTAAGTGAAACGGCGAAGATTTTCTTGAAAAAGGACTTGAAATAGAAAATGGGGTGTTGTATAATTTAGGGCATGAGTATCATAAAAGTAATATGTGCAATTGTGGGCATACGGAGTTTGCGCTGCGGAGGTCCGCAGGGGCACATTTGCTTAAAAGGGGTATTGTTGTACACCAAAAAAGGAAGGTATGAAAATGAAGACAGCATTCAAACGGAGCATGGCGATGCTGCTGGCCATTGTTATGGCGCTGTCCACGGTGACCTTCACCTGGGCGGAACCGGCTGCAGCAAAAGCGCCGACGAAGACCCTGGGTCAGCTGCTGGCGGATAACTACGACAGACTGACCGACTCGGAAAAGGACCTGCTGAAGGCGGGGCTTCTGACCGAGGCAAGCTACACCTATACGGCGCCGGATGCAAATAACGGCGGCGATTTGGTGCGCATTGACGCCAAAAACAAGACCGTTACGGCCAAGGCGTATACCAACAATGGGTACACCTGGGAGCCTGTGTCGGCCCAGCTGATGGTGAACAACCAGGCTTACGGTGCGTCCTTTGACCTGACCAAGGGGGAGAACGGAAGCTACACCGGCAGCTTCAGCTTCGACGGAACCTCCTACGGTGTGGCTGTACAGTATAAGATGTACATCACCGTGGAGAAGGATGCACAGAATGTGCTGCTGATGGCGGCCGAGAATCTGAAGGAGGCGAAGGCGGCCTCCGCTGCGGCGAAGAACGGCGCAAATCAGCTGAATGAGATTCTGCAGACGGAGATCCCGTTCAGCCCCAAGAGCGCTATGGAAAACAAAAAAGAGGGTGTGGTCCTGCCGAAAAACCCGGTTTGGGCGGTATTTGACCGACTGAACATGGTGGACGACGAAGAAGGGCCCGGCAAGGGCTTCCCCATGATGGAAAGCGATGACCCCATTTATGTCGGCTGGGATGCAACGCGGTATGAGGAAGGGCTCGGCGATCAGCTGAAGGAGCTGACCAACGATGCTCAGGACGGCATGGATGTGTGCAAGATGTGGCGTACCGGTGGCCTGGCTGCCGATACGGTGAGTCTGTGCGCGAACTACGCAGCGATTGCTGCCGCTCTGGAGAAGACTTACAGCCAGGGACAGCTGACGCAGAGAGCCGTTAGCGAAATGAATACCTATACCAATAAGAGTGCCCTGAGCACGGCTGTTTCCAATGTGCTGGCCGGTATGATCGCTGACCTGAAGGCCGGTGCGGAGTTTGACTGGCTCGTGGTGAAGGGCCTGGTGAAGGACGGCGCGGACGGTGCTGCTCTGGACAGCAAGCTGGATTCCGTCACCACCCTCAGCGGCACCACCGCTACCAAGAAAGAACTGCTGGCTGACACCACCACGGTGACGGCCAACATGGCCCAGGCCACCGTGAATGTGGTGGTGAAGGCCGATGTGATCCCTGTGGGTGCTACGGAGACCACTGCCGTTTCCGCCAGCTCCGGCGACGGCTCCACGGTGCGTCTGGCTGCCAAGTCCGGTGAGAGCGCCGTTGCTGACGCTATTGCCGCCAACGGCTTCGAGAGCCGCGTCCTGAACAGCTGGACGGCCTATGGCGTGGATGAGACCAATTACACCCGCACCGTGACGGTTTCCCCGGCTATCGGGGCCGCCGGTCTGGTGGATGGAACGACCTATACATATACCATTTCTTATACCCCGAAAACCTTTGCCATTACAGCGGACAGCTGTGATGATATTACCGTAAAGAGTGCGCTCTATGGCTACACTCTGACTCTGCCTGCCCATGCGGGCAAGGACCTGGTTTGGGACTACACCGTGAATGGCGAGGCCTATGACCAGGGCGCTAAGGTGCGCGTGGTGAGCGATACCACGATTACCCGCAAGGCGGGCAAGGCTTGGGAGCAGCATAACCTGGGCCAACTCATCGGCAAGAACTACGCTGCCAATGATGCCGCCGCCAACACCATCCTGGGCCAGAGCGCGCTGCTGACCGGCTATGTGCGCCTGCGTACTCCCACCAACGATGATGCGCTGCTGACTGTGAGCGCCGCTGAAGGCGGCTACACGGTGCAGGCTAAGACCTTCAAGGCCAGCACCGGCGATATGCTGTGGATTCCTGCCACCGCCATCCCCGTGGTGAACGGTGCAGATCAGGCTCCTGTGACCTTCGCAAAGCAGGAGGATGGGACCTATCTGGCCAACATCGCTGAGAGCTTCGACACCGTGAAGGTGCAGTATGCCCTGCAGCTGACTTGGGAAACTCTGGGCCTGAAGCCGCAGGAGACCACCGACATCCTGAACCTGCCCAACACCCTGGCCCAGGATGCTAAGGGTCAGATGGAGGCTCTGAATAAGCTGGCTGACCAGTACAGCAACCTGGAGCAGGTGAGCGGCAAAGCGCTGACCATTACGAACTTCATCTGCGGTGACCAGACGGGGAAGGTATCTCAAGAGACCAAGGATGCCGCCAAAGATATGCTGGCAAACTGCTGCGACAGCGACAACAATTACAGTTTGATTCTGTTTGGCTATGTGACCGCCTACAAGGGCCTGAATAGTGCGGCCCGGCTGGCATATTATTATCAGAATGCCGAAGCTATCCGCACGCAGCTTGCGTACCTGAATAACTACCTGACCATCATCAAGGTCGATCCCGGCCTGGAGTATGTGCTGAAATCTCAGAGCATGGGCGAGTACTACAGCAAGATCGATAAGATCAGCAGCACCCTCCAGGAAACCGTTGATAACCTGGTGGCCCCCAATAAGGCTATCGATACCACTGCAACCAATACAAATTTGACAGAGCTGGCCGCTGCGCTGATCTCCAACGCCGAGGGCGTGAAGGAGTACACTGCCGTCACCAAGGCTCCGGTGCTGACCACTGTGCTCGAAGCCGCCGGTATCGGCAAGAAGAGCGTCACCATCAATGTGATCGTGGAGAACAGCAACGGCACACAGAAAGCTCAGTATAAGGCAACCAAGACCTTCAGCGACGATGTGGGTCAGAAGTATGTGACCATCGGCACCGAGAAGCGCGCCGCCCTGGACAAGGTCATGGGCGACCTGCTGGCCAATGTGGACCTGAAGCACTACGAGGTCAAGACCACCGCCGACATTCCCGCCGAGGGAACGAAGCTGGAGAGCGACCTGACCGTGACGGCGGTGTATGCCCCCAAGACCTACACCGTGAATATCGTGGACGAGAACGGGAACGCCGTGGACGAACCCATTAAGTTCGCTTATGACGACCCCTCTATCCCTCTGCCCGCCTGCGGCGAGTCCGGCTACCGCTATGATTACACCATCGGCGGCCAGGTTGTCACGGCCACTCACGGCAAGTATACATTTAATATGGAAGCCACCGGTGATATGGCTTTCGATACCCTGTTCGCCAGCGGCTCCTGTACTATCGTGCGCACGAAGGTGGACACGGCCCGGGAGAAGCTTATGGCTTCCGTGGCGGCTGTGAACAAGGCTCTCGCCACCGGCGACGGCATGACCACCACCATCGGCGGCCAGGAGGGCTGCCTGCGTGTAGCGGTGATTCCCTATGAGGTGGACGGCAAGCTGACTCTGGTGGTCCGCCTGGCACCCAGCACCGCTATGAAGCCCCAGTCCGCCGTGAAAGGCGTGGCTGAGCAGCTGCTCAATTACAACGCGATTCAGGTGGGCGAGAACGACCAGTACTTCGCCAACGAGGGCCGGTTCGATCTGCAGGCCATTGTGGACGCAGTGCTGAACAGCGGCGTGGGTATGGACACCATTCTCAACGCCATTAGCCCCGAGGGTGACATCGAGGAGAGCAGCATTGAGGGCGGCAAGCTGCTGTGGACAGTCGACGACAAGGGCGGCTGCGCAGTGGACGGCGGCTATGTGAATGCTTTGGATACCATCGGCGGCCAGCTGCTGAGCGTTGACACCAAGTTTGACGGCACCCCCGTCTCCGTGGTGGTGACTATGGAGGACTTCGACCAGAACGCTTCCGCTCTGCAGAAGGCCCGCAGCAATGTCCAGAACCTGAAGGATAAGGGCATCGATGCTACCCTGGATAACGGCAGCGTCAATGTCAGTGTGGACTCCAACCTGCTCTACAAGGCACTCATGGGCTCCGCTCTGGTCCTTAACCGCGCAGATGTAAATAATGTGACGGAGGATACCTGGGATCTGTCCGAAATCGTTCCCACACTGTATTACAGCCTCATCGAGCCTGTGATGAAGGACGATCGTACCTCTACCACTACCTTCCAGAACACCCTGACTAAGCTGGGCGTTACCAAATATGATGTGACCAAGTATCAGAGATTCTTCCGCATCGCCAAGGCGATCCTGCGGGATAGCACTTTCTCCGATACTACCGGCGATGCAACCAATTTGGCCACCCAGGTGACCTTTGACATGACCAACCTGCTGGGCAAGATCAGCGACAAGGACCTGGCCGATATGGTGGCCCAGCGACTGGCCAGCAAGACTCTTAACGGCCGGGTGAGCCTGAAGCTTACCCATTCCCAGGATTATGCGGCTGTGGTTATGCACGCACAGAAGAGTGCCAGCGGCCTGGTGAAGTTTATCCCGTCCTCTGCGGATTCCTCCTTCACCGTGACCCAGAGCAACACCGCCATTGTCCTGATGGATGATTCCTGCAAGCAGATCACCGTGAACGAGGGCTGCAGCAATGTCATCATCGACCTTAACGGCCACAAGCTGGGCAAGGTCGTCAGCAGTGAGAATGATCGCGTTATCGTTATCAACAGCTACATTACCAAGGGCGGCCTGGACAATCCCGGCAATGCCACCGACGGCTCCGCTCTGGCCAAGCAGCTCTACACCGTGACCCGCTCCACCGGCGAGAACGGTGAGAACATCTCCGTATCCCTGGTGCCCGATGCCTCCCTGTGGAGAGACATGGCCAAGTCCCGCCGCAATGTGCTGGCCCTGGCTGCCGAGGCTGTGTCCGAGGTGGTCATGAGCTACGGCAACGCCACCAAGAAGGTGTCTGTGAACATTGGCGGACAGGATATAGTGCTGTATGACCTGCAGCTTGACGACTTTGCCGACATGGTGGATACCGCCTCCGTGGCTACCACCGGCAACCTCCTGGTAGGCTGCCTGAAGCTGGATGGCATCAACGCCCTGGCTAACGACATCATCCGCAAGCTCTCTGACTTCGATGGCATCAACAGTGCTATTGAGAATAAGGAAGACCTGGCGGCCTACACTGTCACCGCTACCGGCTTCAGCCTGAAGGCAGAGGTGACCGACACTGATTACATCAGTGTCAGCACCGACGACGGCCAGGCCGATGTGGTGAATCTGAGCGTAAACCTGAACCAGAGCGAGCAGTACACCGGCGCCATCGACCGCATCCAGGGCATCCTCACCGTGCTGGGTGACACCCTGACAGTGGATGAAAGCACCATGGTGGAGCTGCAGAAGATCCTGGTTTCCGGCGACCGCAGCGATGTAAATATCAGCGCCGAGGGCGCGGCCACGGTGAAGGCCTCCATCGATGCCAAGCACAATATTAACTATGTGATCTTCCCGGCTATGATCGTGGCCAACAGCCTGCCCCAGGATAGCGCACTGCGCTCGGAGCTGGTGGCGGGCATCCAGGATGTGCTGGACGGCAATGGCCAGAACGCTCTGAAGGCCGCCGTGGAGAAGGTGACCAGTCAGCAGCTCTTCACTGCCCTGAAGGGCTTGACCGCTAAGCCCATCTTCCAGGCACAGGCCAATAAGCTGGGCCTGTCCATCACGCTGGATACGGAGACTACGGCGCTGATGAGCTCCTTCGGCGATCTGCTGTACGCTGCCGGACGCGGCCTCAGCTACGCCAAGATCAACGGTAACTCCGGCACCTTGGCCGGTCTCAAGACCGACACCTACGGCGAATACAACATCAAATGTGTTGATAAGGTCCTGGACATCACCCGGAGCGCTAAGATGCTCACCGGCACTGCCAAGGCAACCCTCAACATTGACCTGATGGCTGCCCTCTTTACCGAGGATAAGGACATCGTGGTGAAGAACCGTGACGGCCATGTGCTGTATAACGACAATGACCTGGCGGAGGCGCTGGCCATTATCAGCAATGCCACCGAAGAGGTGACCATGGTGCTGAACAACAAGACCCAGACCCTTACCGCCGATTTGGAGGTCAGCGTGCCTCTGACCATTGAGGGCCGTACGCTGAACCTGGACGGCCATCGGTTCGTGCTTAAGACCACGGCCGCCAGCGTCACCATGAAGGATATTACCACCGACATGGTTACTACGGATGTGGATGGCTGGTATGTGGACTTGGCCGGTGACAAGGCTTACCTGGTGCAGTTCCCGGTAAAGGCCAACGGCGAGTATTATAAGGAGCTGGATATTGCTCTGGCGCGGCTGAACGGCGAGGGCACCCTGGAGGTGTTCACTAATGTGAAGCTGAATAAGGGTGTGGAGATCACCGGCACCATGACCATTATCGGCGCCGCTAAGATCGACCAGGCCGGATTCAACTTCGTGCTGAAGAACACCAACTCCAAGCTGGTGTCCGACGCGGCTCTGAATGTTACCACCGACCTCTCCGGCTATGAGGTCAAGCAGGACGGCTTCACCTACACCGTAGTCGCCAAGACCCCGGCTGTGGTAGACAAGGGGTATCTGAAGTTGGATATCCATCCTGATGGTATCAAGGCTCTCCAGATGCAGGCAGCACTGCGCAAGATTCTGAATAAACCGAACGCCACTGTTACAGTGGAGAATGGCGGCTTGACCAATGCCGGACTGGTGAAGAACGGTGCGGTCGTAATGGTTGCCGATGGCAATGAACTGTATAAATACACGATCATCGTTATGGGCGATACCAACTGCAACGGTGAAACGGATGCTGGCGATATGGTCCTGATGCGCAGACACTTCCAGGGTGTTATAACTCTGACGGGTGTTGCACGGATCGCTGCTGATACGAGCATGAACGGCGAAGTCGATGCAGGCGATATGGTTCGTAACAGAAGAAAGTTCCAGAACTGGGCCGGCTACGAATCCAAAGTGATCAAGGTTGATTTTTAACCATGCAAAAGATGAATTATTCAGAAATGTGCAGAAATGGAGAGGTGTGAAGAAATGAAATTAGGCAAAAAGATCATTGCCACTGTGATTGCGGTGGTCCTGGTGATGACGGTTTCCATGGTCATGGCCAGCGCAGCAGACTATACTGTGAAACCCGGTGGCAGCGTGGATGTCACGCTTGTGAAAAATGTTGAAGGACTTGACGGCAGTGTTTCTTTCTCGGGCGATGGCTCTGTGCGGTATTCCGCCAGTGAAGGCACCGTAGAAAATGGAAAGTATGCTATGGGCGGTAATGGAACGAAAACGGTTACAGCGACCGTAACGGCTCCCTCCGGTGCAAGCGTTGGCGATGTGTACACGGTTTCCTTCAGCTTCAGAACCTACGATATTGACGGAAATCTTGCAGATACGGGCTCGGTATCCTACACCGTTGAAGTTGTCAGCGGCGGCAGTCCCAGCACTCCCTCTACCCCCAGCACCCCGTCCACTCCTTCTACGCCCTCTACCCCCACTACCAAGGTGGACCTGAGCAAGCTGCAGGAGCTCATCGACAAGGCCTCCAACCTCAAGAAGGACGGCTATACGGCGGACAGCTGGAATAAGATGGTGGATGCCCTGACCAAGGCTCAGGCGGCCCTGTCCAGCACCAACCAGGACGAGATCGATGCTGCGGCTAAGGCCCTCGGCGATGCGCTGAACGGTCTGGTGAAGATGGACTACAGCAAGCTGCTGGATGCCATTGCCAGAGCCAAGGAGCTGGGCAAGGACAACGAGGTCAACAGCCTGTGGCTGGCGCTGCTGGATGCCCTGACCAACGGTAACCTGATGCTGGCCAGCGATGACCAGGCCCAGGTGGATGCTGCGGCCAAGCAGATCAATGACCTGATCGAGCAGCTTCTGGACGGCAGCAAGTTCTGCAACATCTCCATCCACAAGGTATGGCCCATCCTGTTCTTCATCAGCCTGGCGGCCAATGTAGTTCTGGTGGTGGTTCTGGTTAAGAAGAACGGCACCAAGAAAAAGAACCAGGTGGACAACACACCTCTGGTAGACTATGACATCAGCGACGACGAATAAACCCACATGACCTGCACCCTAAACCCGGCGGACAGCTCTGCCTGCCGGGTTTAGGTTTGCATTATGCGCAAAGGAGAAGAGAGCCGTGCTTGAGCAAGATTGGAAGCGAAAAGAGTACGAAACCTGGGATGAGGCATTTCACGGTCTTGCCCCGGTGATCCGCCAGCAGTCTGTGCGTGTAGCAGCCTATACCCAGGTGCTTTTTGTGCAGGCCTGCGAAAGCGGATTCGCCGCAGACACGGAGAAGGGTCGCCGGCAGATCACCAGTAAATATGCAGATCTGGCCTATAAATGCGGCCTGTATCACCAGCTGGGCAAGGCCCTGGTGCCGCCGGAATACCAGATCTGGAGAAACGATTTCACCGAGGAAGAGGTGGCGGTTTACCGCAAGTACACCACCGACGGCCGGACGCTGATTGCCTCCCTCCAGGAGAGCAGCCTCTCCGCCAAGGAAAAACGCAGCGGTCCCCAGGACATCGACACCGAGAACATCCCCTGGCAGATGCAGCGGGAGAGCTGCCAGCAGCACATGGAGCGCTACGACGGCTCCGGCTATCCGGAGGGCCGAAAGGGCGAAGACATCAGCCCCATCGCTCAGATCGTTGGGCTGGCGAAGGAGCTGGACCGGCTGGCATCGGAGACCAAGAGCGAGGACCCGTTCAAGGAGGCCTTTGAGGTACTTCTGGCCGGGGCGGACAGCCTGTGGTCACCGCAGCTCATAGCCGTGCTCCAAGCCTGCCGCAGCAAATGTCGGGGCGTGTACAACAAATATGTCCACTACACCATGACCTTGCCCAAAACCATTCACCTGGTGGATAAGCGCAAGGATCGGCCCATGGGCCTGCGCTACCGCCCCATGGTGGGCGAAGGCGACAAGGTGGTGGCCTACGAGGCCGTGCCCTGGTTCGCCTGCGCGGCAGACCGTCCGGGCGAGACCGAGACCGCTGAGGAAATGGCGGATATACTTTCCAAGGCGGAGCTGATACAGGAGGTGGGCTTTTACCTGCTGTATGAGGCGGCAGACACGGTTTTGCGTATGCAGAACTGCAAGCTGGACACCTTGGGTGTGCTGGTGCAGACCTTGCCGGGATTTTTCACCCGGGAGAATCAGCTCCCTCACTTTAACGAGCTTTTTGAGGACCAGCCCATTGAGCGCAGCAAGCTGATGCTCACCGTTCCGGCGGAGGATGTGGCCGGGGGCAGCAAGGGCCTGCGGGCTATGCTGAGCCGATATATCCGCAGCGGCATCACCCTGGTGCTGGATGGTTACGACCCCGGCGCCTTGTCCCTGGACGAGGTGCGGGAGCTGGGCTTCACCCATCTGCGGGTGAAGCGGGAGCTGTATATGCAGGAAAGCACGGCAGACTCCCTCACCGCCCTGCACGACATGGGCTTTACCCTGCTGGGCGGCGGTGTGGACGATACCAATGTGCAGCGCTGGCTTACCGCCTGCGGAGTTTGCGCCATGAGCGGACCTGTGACGGGCATCGTTGTGGAGGAGGACGAGCTGATCCGCGACTGCCTGCTGCAGGAGCGAAACGCATAAATTTTTATCAATCCTACATGAGCCGGAAGTATTTTTCTTCCGGCTCATTATTATAGGGAAGCATTTTTTCGGAAAAAGAAAACGCTCAAAAATGGTGACAATTCAGACAAAAATTGATGCAAATATTTGTGGGACATTTCAAAATTAACCCTTAGAAAATCATGGACAACTTGCCGTTCATACTGTATAATAAAACTGTATTCTCATGGGCTAATATGCGCTTTTTGCCGTTTTCTGTCGGCAGCTCGCGCGAAATGGAAAATAATTCCAGGAGAGCGAACGCGCTACGGATCAGTCGGGCCTGCCGCGGTGCGGGACGAATAAAAGCAGCATTGCGCCCACAGGGGAGGCGACCCTTTCCCGCCGGAGCATACGCAAGCGAAACAGGAGAGGGGGGCGCCCATGGCAAGGCCATTTGACCACATACCGGACGAGCTGAAGAAGGCGGCCCAGGAGCCCGCTCCTAAGAAGTCCCCCGGCAAGGAGACAAAGCCGGAGCCGGAAAAGGCGCAGTTCACCGCCCAGCATCGGCACAAGCGGCCCTTTCAAAAGACCCGGGCCGGTGTGCCGCTGACCAAGGACGAGGTCAAGGAGATCCGGCAGGGGCGCAAGGCCCTGCGCAAGGAGCTGCGCAGCCGGGGCATTAAGGACAAGACCACCTTCGAGCTGTACGCCGGAGAACAGGGACTTTATTTCGACAAGCGCCGCGGCGGCTTTTTGCTGTGGCTGCTCCACGGGCGCGGCCTGTGGGCGGCACTGGGTCTGGCGGCGGCGGCCCTGCTGCTGTTCTTCCTGGTTTCCTCGGTGGCGAAATTGCGTGGCTTTTTCACCATCAATATGTCCGATGAGATGTTCAAGGACGGCTTTGTCCTTTCGGAAACGCCGGACTTCGCCCTGCCCTCCACCCAGCTCAGCAGTGAGCCTGCGGTGGATGTACCGTGCATCTCCATTGCGGAGATCGCCAAGGATGTCAACGATATTGACGGCCCCCACAACACCAATTACTTCGCCTACACCTTTTACATACGCAATGAGGGCGACAACACCGTGGACTATGTCTGGGATCTGGAGCTAACGGACGAGTCCAAGAATCTGAGCAAGGCCACCTGGGTCATGGTCTTTGAGGACGGCGCTATGGAGTTTTCCGCCAAGGCCTCGTCCTCCGGCGGCCCGGAGGCACTGCCCGCCTTCGATGACAACACCCGGGGCTACCTGGACCCGCCCCTGCGCCAGTTTGTCAGGGATCCGGAGCAGTATCAGGTGATAGCCCAGCGAGGCGGCCTGACCTACTATCGGCTGGTGCCCTCGCCCTTCGTGGCTGCGGACATAGTGCAGCAGGGCGGGCAGCAGAGCGTGGCCCCCGGCGATGTACACAAATATTGCGTGGTGGTTTGGGTAGAGGGCGACGACCCCGACTGCACAGACGAGCTGAAGGACGGCCACCTGGGCCTGGCCTTCCAGTTCCGCCTGGTGGACGAGGAGCGCGACACCGGCCCCGGCTGGCTGGACTCCATGACCCAGTTTTTCAAGAAGGAAGACTGAGTAGAGCCTGTCATTGCGAAGCCGACGGGGGGATTCTTCTTAGGCAAGGGCGGCAGAGGATTCCCCATTATAATACAGTGTGTTCTCCGCGCCTGCCGGGCGGTGGGTGGCGGTGCATAGTTCTCACCGGGAACTGAAATCACGGGAAATTGCAGAAAGGAGAAGTGTTTTATTGAAAATTGTGCGAACAAATTTGCGCAAGCGGATTTGTTTTCGCCGCTGATTTGCGAAAGTGCAGGTTGACCGTGCGGCTTTCAATAAGCAAATCTCTTCGTTCTGCAGATAGACGGGATTGGGTCCTGCTGTGGAATGTATGCAAAAATTTCCGGCGGGAAGTAAACACGCAAGTCAATGAAAGGAAGATCTCTATGGAAAACAAAAAGACAACGGAGTTGGTGAGCCGCAAGAGTACGCTGAAGTCCAAGCTCATGGCCGCTGTGTCCATGCTGCTGGTCTCGGCCATCATGGTCAGCGTGACTACCTACGCCTGGTTCATCCTCTCCACGGCCCCGGAAGTGAAGGGCATGAGCACCACCGTAGGCTCCAACGGCGCGTTGGAGATGGCGCTGCGTACGGAACAAGATATTAGTAAGATTACCAGCAGTGTGGGTGATTCCAGCGCCAAGAAGAGCGTGGTTGAGGCCAATAAGACCTGGGGTAACCTGGTGGATTTGAATGACGCCTCCTACGGCCTCAGCAATATTACCATGTACCCTGCCCGGCTGAACTGGAAAACGAATAGCACTGATACGCTGCATTCCCGGAACAATCTGCTGTCCTATGCACAGTATGGCACCGATGGTCGTATTGCTGACCTGATTGCCGCTGATTCCGGTACGAATACGGAGAGCGGTTTTGTAGCGAACGCGGAATCCTATGGTGTTCGTGCCATTGGTACGGCTAAGGACCAGGATCCCAAGGCTGCTGCTTTGGATGCGGCAAAGAACGGTTTTAGAAATGAATTTACCAATGCGAAGGGCGCAGCACTGGCCGCGTTGAACGGCTCTGGCCAGGATATTGCAAACATTGCATATACCCATGCCAAGACTAAGGGAGGGACTGATACTTACACGGCTGATCAGGTTAAAGCCATCAAGGGCGCTCTGGAAGGCTTGAAAACTGCGAGCGACAATATCGAGAAAGCGCTGAAATATGCCGTGGTGGCCAAGGATGCCAGTGAAAACAAAATTACAGCTTTCGACGCTGTGACCTTGAATGCTAGCAATGCACTTGTGGGCGAATACTATACGAAGCTGACTACGCTTCGCACTGCTATTGACACCGCCCTGGGCCAAATTAATAGTGCAGCGGCTGGCGAAGGCGGCAAGTATGCCTGGGCACAGATCGAAACCCCTTACAAGGCTTTGTTCGACATCAGCAACATGACTTTGAGTGGAAAGACCAGTACCGAAATCCAGGGGATGAGTGAAAGCGAACTAACGGACTGGGCGCTCGGTATGATAAACACAGGGAAGGGTCTGGAGTTGAATGTGTCTGCCGGACTGTTTTCTGATATGGCTAACTTTGTGGATACGATTGTTTCCACAGCGAATATTGAGGTTAATGTTACCGAAAAAAGTACTATTAAGGCAACCATCACTGTAAATAAGAATAAGGATGTTACCGAGGCACACCTGGTGGCCCTGCAAACGGCCGTGAACGGTTATGTATTTAAGGGTGACCAGACAAGTGCTAAGCCATTTATCACCGATAAGTATGGCTACGCTGTGGACCTGGCTTTCCGCTCCAATGCAGAGGGTAAGCTGATGCTGAGTCAGCAGGCCGTTAATAGAGTTAACAGCGATGGAACTGAAACCACTTTGGGTGGTGGCTGCTTCTTCACCGCCAATGCGAAGAGTGATCCGAGTGCGCTGGCAGCTCTGCGTATTGCCTTCATAAATGATGCGAATACGGTTTTGGCTGTTGGTAAGCTGGAAATAAATGAGACGAACACTGCTGCGAAAAAATACCCTGTACATCTTTATAACTTCAATGTTAAAGATGATGTGCTGACAGTTTCCGATACTGCAATTAAGGACGATGTGATTCTCGACCTGAAGGCTAACGAGGCTGTGGCTCTGACCGCCGTGGTGTTCATGGATGGCGATGCCACCAGCTTTGCCCAGGGTGAGGCTTCCGGTTCCCTGAACCTGCAGTTTGTTACTTCCGCAACTCTGAAGGCCATGGACTACACCAACTACGCCAATGCGGGCTTGACCATTGATGCGAATGCCGATAAAACGGTTGCGGTTAATTCTTCCATCAATGTTCCCAAGGTGTACATGAACGGTATTGAAGTAGCGAATGTAACTTGGTCTTGTGCTCCTACCGATGTGGTAGAGATTAAAGATAGTAAGATTACAGGCAAGAAAGCTGGAGCAGTGAAAATTACTGCGACCTATACTGTGGGTGAAAAGAACTACACAGCCAGCTATGACTTTACAGTTACTGGTAACTAAGATTCAGTAATACCCCCAGCGGCGCCTCGCAAGAGACGCGGGGCGCCGCTGATTTTTCCGTTTTCCCGCTCCCTGTCATTCCGAGACAGTGACCGATGTCACTGTCGTGGGAATCCGTAATACCCTTTGCACGGGGAAAGAATACGGATTGCCACACCAGTGTGCGCACTGACTCGCAATGACATGGTTTTTACATGGCGTGCGGGGATGAATCCCCCAGTCACGGCTCCCGTTATAAAGGGGGCCAAAGAGGACGGATTGCCACGACCAGTTTGCGAACTGGTCTCGCAATGACACATTATAAATAAGAGGCCCGGTTTTTGGCCCGGTCTCGCAATGACACGGTTTTTACATGGCGTGCGGGGACGAATCCCCCAGTCACGGCTTCGCCGTGCCAGCCCCCTTTGGGCAAGGGGGCCAAAGAGGACGGATTGCCACGACCAGTTTGCGAACTGGTCTCGCAATGACACATTATAAGAGGCCCGGTTTTTGGCTCAGTCTCGCAATGACACGGTTTTTACATGGCGTGCGGGGATGAATCCCCCAGTCACGGCTTCGCCGTGCCAGCCCCCTTTAGGCAAGGGGGCCAGAGAATACGGATTGCCACGACCAGTTTGCGAACTGGTCTCGCAATGACAGATAAAACGCAAATACCCATTCTAAATCAATAACTTCGATTATTACCAGCTTATGCTGCTCAAATAGATACAGCCAATTGATTACATAAAGGAGAATGCTCCCCATGAGAGAGAAAACCACAAACCCGGAAACGGTCAAGGAAAAGCGCACCGGGCGGCAAAAGGCCAGCCTGGCTGTGAATATCGTCCTGGCTGTGGCACTGGTCATCGCGGCGCTGTGCGCCTATGTGTCCTTCGTGTCCAAGTCAGGCAACGGCGTGCCCAATATCCTGGGCGTGGAAGTGTTCTCCGTGCAGACGGACTCCATGTACCCCGTCCTGAAGCCCGGCGACCTTATTATCGACAAGGCCGTTAAGGACCCCTCTAAGCTCCGGGTGGGGGACATCATCACCTACTGGACCGTTATCAACGGCCAGCGGGTCCTCAACACCCATACCATCCACAATATTTATGACGGCGGTGACTACCTGATCTTCGAGACCAAGGGCGAAAACAACAGCATCGCCGACTCCCTTACCGTCCACGAGTCCGAGGTGGTGGGCAAGTACACCGCCCGCATCGGCGGCGTGGGCAAGGCCCTGGATTTCCTGCAGACCAGCAAGGGCTTCCTGATTTGCATTGTTATTCCCGTGGCGGCGTTCTTCCTGTTCCACCTGGTGCAGTTCTTCCGCACCCTGTTTGAGTATCAGAGCGTCAAGAACCGGCTGAAGTTCCAAATGGAGCAGGATGCCCGGGACGCTGCCGCCGGAGAAAAGCAGAAGGAGGCCATCGCCGCCGCCGTGGCCGAGGCCATTCCCACGGCCCAGCCGGCAGCCCCGCCTGCGCCCGACCGCGCCGCCATCGAGGCGGAGCTGCGGGAAAAGCTGAAGGCGGAAATGATGCAGGAGCTGCGAGAGGAAATGAAGAAAAACGCAGAGGCTGCCAAAGACGAAAAAACCGACGGTCAAAACTGACCCATGACCATAGCACAGGAAGGGGAGAGAAAGCACAACGGGTAATTTCATGAAGTATTTTCTGCAGGATTTCGGCAATATAGGCCGCTCCCTGTGGAATGTGTTCAGTGACTTTTTCACCTTCCTGGGGAATTTACTGAACTTTCCCAAGCGCATGCGGATCATCCAGGAGTATGCCGGGGAGTTTTCTACCGGCGACTGGATTTTGATGCTGGTGGCCAATATTTTGCTGCTGGCGATCATCGTCATCGCGCTGATTTTTTTGGTGCGCCTGCTGCGGAGACTTTTCCGCTTCCGGGTGCCCGTGAAGGAGCACGAGGAGCTGGTGAAGCAGGTGAAGGACCTGCAGCGGGACCTGCTGCGCTCCAATTACGAGAAGGACAAGCTGATCCAAATGAAGATGGCCGAGCTGGGCATGAGCCAGCAGGACATCGAAAAGCAGTTGGCCGACGGCGAGGAGCCGGAGGAGTTTGTGCCCTCCGACAACCGCAACACCCTGAAGTCCCCCTGCGTGGACCCCGAGGACAGCCGCTTCTTCCGCCTGACTATGGTGGATAACTACTATAAGACCGAGTATCAGCCCCCGGTGTACGACAACACCATCACCCTCCCGGAGTTCTGCGAGCGCTTCCGCAAGTTTGCAGCCTCGGAGCTGGGCCTGTATTACGACATCAGCATGATGCGCTCCTTCCTGGCCGCTATGGGCACCGCACGCATCATCATTTTGCAGGGTATTTCGGGTACCGGTAAAACCTCCCTGGCCTACGCCTTCGGCAAGTTCGTGGGGAAGGATACCAGCCTGGTCCCGGTGCAGCCCGCCTGGCGCGAGCGCACGGAGCTGTACGGCTACTACAACGAATTTACCAAGAAATACACCGAAACCGAGTTTTTGAAGGCCATTTATGAGGCCAATTATTACCGCGACCCCCATTTGGTGATTCTGGACGAAATGAACATCGCCCGGGTGGAGTACTACTTCGCGGAAATGTTGTCCATTTTGGAAATGCCCATCAAGTCCGATTGGAAGGTGGATGTGGTTTCCGCCGTGTGGGACAATGATCCTTGCCTTATTGATAACGGCGCCATCCCCATTTCCGACAATGTGTGGTTCGTGGGCACCATCAACAACGACGACTCCACCTTCGCCGTGGCGGATAAGGTCTACGACCGCGCCATTCCCATCGACCTGGACAGCCGCGCCGAGCCCTTCCAGTGCGAAAAAACCGAGGCGGTGACCGTCTCCACGGAGCACCTGGAGGCCCTGTTCGCCCAGGCCCGGGAGGCATATCCCCTCTCTGCGGACATGGAAAAGAAGCTGGAGGACCTGAATACATACCTTATCAAGAACTTCAAGCTGGCCTTCGGTAACCGTATTATCAAGCAAACCCGGGATTTCGTCCCGGTATACATCGCCTGCGGCGGCACAGAACTGGAGGCAGTGGACTTCATGGTAGCCAAAAAGGTGCTGCGCAAGTTTGAGTCCCTGAGCCTGGGCTTTATGAAGGACCAGCTCACTAAGTTTGAGAGTTACCTGGATAAGCTCTTTGGCAGGAATAAGATGAGCATCTGCAAAGAGTACATGGAATACCTGAAGAAGAATAACTGAGGAGGGAGACCGAAGTGCAAGTAAGCGAGATCCTGGAAATGAAAAAAGGAATCAAGGCTAAGCTGATGGCTGCGACCTCCCTGCTGCTGGTGTCGGCCATTCTGCTGAGCCTGACCACTTACGCTTGGTTCATCCTCTCCACCGCCCCGGAAGTGACGGAGATGCAGACCACCGCAGGGGCCAATGGTTCCCTGGAAATCGCGCTGCAAAGCGGTGACACGGTAAGCGATATTAAAAACCGCGTGGGAGATTCCAGCGCAGTCGGTTCGTTGAAAGAAGCGAACAGCACCTGGGGCAATGTGGTGGATCTGTCCGGCAACACCTATGGCTTGCAGGGCTTGTCCCTGCTGCCGGCTCGACTGAATATGAATGCGGATGGCACCGTAAGCAAGAGTAGCCCGCTCAAAATGCCGCTCTTTGGTCAGGACGGTCGCATTTCCGAGCTGGCAAATTTAAATTCCATGCGCTACGACGATACAGTAAAAAATTATGTGGCTGGCCAACAGAACGATCACGGTGTGCTTGTGTATGCCGATGATGAGAGCATCACGAATGGCACTAAGGACGAAAAGCGCCTGGATCGCCAGGGGCTCATTGACACCACCCGGGAGCAGATAGTAAAGCTCCGCGCTGACCTGCGGGCGGACCTGGTGGATACGATGGACAATAACCAGCAGGGAATATCAAAAATCTTGTATAACACGGTAAATTTGAAGGAAGGGTTAGGGGAAAATTCAAATCCAAACGGCAGCTGGTATTCCCAGGAGGATTACAAAACTATTTTGACCCTTTTGGCCAGCTTCTCCTCGGTGCAGGAAAAAGCGGCCCGGAGCGTTCGCCATGCGCTGCTGGCCTGTGCGGCAGCCGATACGACCAATTACCCCGTTGATACGCAGACAGGTGTTTCCGCAGAGCTTTCTGCGCTGTACGCCAAGTATCTCACCCTCCCGATGAAATCGGATGGTGAAGCCGATGAGACGGTTTACTCCATAGCGACCGCGAACAAAGCTAAGTTGAGTACTGGGGAAAACTCGGCGCAAACGAGCTTGATCGCCGCCTATGGCAGCGTAATGCAAGCGGCAGAGGCCGCAGATGAAGTGCAGACGAGAATTTCTTCTGCCAGGGAGAAATTGCTGAGCCCCACAATAGCACAGCAGGCGGCAAGCCCGAGCTTGACCGAAGACGAAAAAAAAGAGTTCAGCAGAGACATCAGCACCTCAATTTTGGAGTTATTCTCCGTGAAAGCCGCAACAGAAAACAGCGTTTACATCACCAACGAGCAGGACCCTGCGAAACCACCGCGTACACTCGCGAATGAGATAAATGCGAAAGAAAAATATTTTGAAATAATAACTGAAGATAAGGCAGAACCGCAGACTTGTTTTTATATGCTGGGAGGCTCCGGCCTTTTCTCCGCTATGGCGACTTTAGCCGGAGACTATGAAAGCAGGTCAATCAAAGGTGTTTTTCCGGCAAGAAAAGATTATTACGCCACCACCCGGATTTTTGCCACTATATCCAATCCCCCAGAAGAAGAGGATGTGCCCTATGGCGAAACCTTCGGCTTCTCCCCCGAGAACAATACCGGCTGCCTTCAATCCGTATACGCCGCCACATCGGGCCTCAAAGCCGACGGCAGCGTAAAATATGTGATTACTTCAGCGGAAAGGGTGAATGCCTACGGCTATGCCGTGGATCTTGCCTTCCGCTCCTCTGGAATCGGTAATCTGTTTTTGCAGCAGGATGCGAAAGACCGCGTGACCGGCGCGGCCCCTGCGAATACGCCCGAGGGCCGCCTGCCCTCCACCTCCACCACCCAGGGTAACGGCAGTACAGTGGAGTTTCTACTGCGAAAGAGCGGGCAGGAGTATATTGAGGGCAGCGATTCGGCTATGGATCGCGCAAAAAATCTCCTGCAATGCCTCCGCGTGGCATTTTTGAAAGACGCCGGAGAGTGGACGGTTCTCGGCGTTGCGGCAGTGGACGCAAACAGCATTAAGCTCTCGGAAGCTGACAACGGTCAGACCGTTAAGGCGACCGCAAAGCTGACCCTGTATACAACCGCCGTGGTCGACGGCGTGCTGTCGCTGAAGGATGCTAAGACCGACCAAAACATTACACAGCTTGGGGTCAATACCCCCACCGCCATCACCGCCCTGGTCTACCTGGACGGTGACGAGGTGCAGAACGCTTTCCTGACGCCGGATCAGCTCACCTCTCTTACGGGCTCCATCAATCTCCAGTTCGCCACCGATGCGAAAGACCTCAAACCCATGGAATACACCGATTTCATCATACCGGAAAATAAAAAATCCGAAGACGGAGAGGAAGGTAGCGGCCAATGAGTGCAAATGATCATAAAAACAAATCCCCCGCTCCCGGCCCCTCCGCGCCCCCGGCCGAGGACACACAGCAGCAGTTCACCCGTGAGCGGCGCAAGCTGCGCTGGACGGCCCTGGGGCTGCTGGTCCTCATTCTCCTGCTCCTTCTTCGCCTCGGCTGGCTGAAGCTGGGTGGGGACGATGGCAAGGTCGTGATCCCCCCGGACTATCCCCTCATCACCATTGACCCCGATGCCAAGAAAACCAACGACGGCCAAGGCAAGTTCACTGCGTCCCAGGGCGGCGGCAAGGTTGCCCTGTCCTATTCCACGAAGCTGAGCTATAACATGGCCTCGGGCGTAGTGGGCCTGTCCTTTGCCAATCCCAGCAGCTCCACCCAGGCCATGGTGCTGCAGATCATCGTATACGGCGGCACCAATGAGACCACCGGCAAGCCCGATGAGTACCTGCTGGCAGAGTCCGGCGTACTGCCTCCCGGCTATTATGTGGAGCAGCTCAGCGCCACTGTGGAGGAGGGTGTCACCCTCACCACCGGCGTTTATTCCGGCGTCATGCGCGTCCTGTTCTATAATGAGGAAACCGGTGAAAAGGCCATTGTCAATACGGACATCCCGGTAAGCATCACCGTCAGCTAAGACGGCAACACATCTCGATTGACAGGGATCGACCCCGGTCAACCGATACAAACTTGTTGTAAACCACATTTGTGGGGTGCAAATACATATTTTTATCCAAATTAGGAGGAAAGAAAAAATGAAGAAGATCATTAGCATGGTCCTCGCATTGGTCATGGTCATGGGCCTCAGCGTCACGGCCATGGCGGATGGCGGCACGCCGGCTTCGAAAGAGCCTACTGGAACAGTAACGATTACCGACTTTTCTGCCAACCCCGCGCAGCCGGGAACCACCAATGACCCCGCTCAAATTCCCGTCCCTGCCACGGGCAATGTAGCAAAGCTGAATATAGATGAATTTGACAAGAACCCTGATAACAAGACCAACTATGTGGTGATGGAGTGGACTGTTGACTCCAGCCTGACCTACACCGTGGGCGCGACGGACTACCAGTGGAATGTGTACAATACAGCCACTGCGGAAGGTGGAGCAACCACTGAGACTAAGCTGACCAACAACGGCACTACTACCACTGGTGAAAACTCCCCCAAGGCTAACTTGGGCCGCTATGATGAGAAGGGTACTTGGTCCGGCAAGGCCACCATTACTGTCACCGTAGAGAACTGGTCCAATGTAGATGTGTATGCAACTACCGTGTGGAATTCCGGTAAGGTGAACGTTGCTAACGGCGTGACCAAGGACATCGTGGTCAGTAATATGCCCACGGATATTACAAGCGAAAAAATCGCCCGCGCGGATAAAAAAGCAAACGGTGATCTCCTGATGCAGACTAATACCCCGACGAAGGCAACGATTTACGAAGTTACCATCGACAACACAAAGACAAATCACGCTGAGAAAGACTGCTACATCTCCGCCGGTGCTATTGCAAATAGTACAAGTGGAAAGCAGAACGCCACCATCGGTACTCTGTCTGTGACTATCACCAATGCACCCGCTACCGGCAACTAACCCACTCCGCCTATTTTTCCGATATATCCCGGTAACGGGGAACCGAAGCATGGCAGGGGCGACCCCGGCGGTCGCCCGCCCGGCCCCGTCACCGGATGTATCGAAAAATAAATCAAAAATAATGCACACAAAGGTGTTTATAAACACGATCAAGGAGGTGCAAATGTGAATAAAGTACGAAGTACTGTCAAGCATATGCCCCGCAAAGCCAAACTCCTGACCGCCCTTTTGGCCTGCGTGCTGGTGCTGACCCTCATAGGGGTTGGTATTGCTGCAGAGGCGAATCCGACATATATCCACCCGGCAATTTACGCTGAGGATATTCCCGAGGAAGACTGCAAAGAAGTTACAGTAAGAAGCGGTGACCTTGAATTTTCTCGGCCTCAGTCGGAAGATTACCCGTTCAAAGGCGAATACAACAGTAAAGACAGTGAATGGTGGTATGAATACTGGGCTTGGCACAAAAATGAAGCAAAGCTGACTGGCAAGGTCGAGCCCATTGATACTTCCGCGAATTCTTACGATTGTAACAAAGGCATACTGAGAATTACCAACACAGCAAATGAAAGCAAAATGCTGTCATTTGGCTATGATTTTAGTCTGACAAAGGGACAAGGCGTAACCGGCAGCTTGCAGATTGCAAACGAAGGTGCGATTACCACTTCGAAAACAGGTCAGACTTTTACAGCTAATCTACCTGCAAATGGTTCGATTGACATCAAGATGGTGTTTAATGATGTTGATGGTTGGGCTGACTATAAGAATCCCCCTTGCGCAACCATCACCATCACCAATATCAAGACCGAAGCGGTGTCCGGCCAACCCCTTGAGCTGTGCCAGCCTGACGACAGCGCAGGCGGCACTTATGAGGCAAAAAAGGGTAATACCACCCTTACTATCGGGCAGACAGTCAACATTGACACAGCAAGTGACGAGACCGTGACCCTCACGGCGCAGCCGCAAAAAGGCTACAAGTTCTACCTTTGGGTGGACAAGGAAGGCAAGCCTCTGTCCACCGATAAGATTTTCAAGGTAAACGGCCTGGATGTTAATCCGGGCAGCGTTAAGCCTGTGTTTGTGCCTGATAATGCCACTGCGTACTATCAGATCCCGGGAACCGGCCATCTGAGCGGCGAATACTACTACTGGGACGACGCCATGAAAGCGGCCGGCTATAGCGACAGCAAGAATGTAGTTCTGCTGGCTGATCTCAAACTGGAAAATGCGCAGAATCGCAATAGTAGTGAAGATCCCGCAAAGACATTCACCATCCCCTCCGGCGTGACCCTGGTGGTGCCTTATAGCGATAAGCTCAGCACGGGCAAAGAGGATGCCGTGAATACCACGCACTATGTACTTGATGATAAGGGAAATATAAGAACAGACGAAAAAGGAAATAAAATAACCAAAACAGATGATCCTGCGCCAACGATCGCCTACCGCACGCTCACCGTTACAGAGGGTTATACCCTGAATGTAAACGGCACCCTGCTGGTCAACGCTCTTCAGGGCGCAGATAATGGCACATCTTACCAGTCCCACATTGTGGGTTCTTACGGCAAGATGGTCGTGGGCGGCACGGTGACGGTGAATACCGGTGCCAAGCTCTATGCCCGCGGCTATGTGGTGGATGCCAATCATAGCTCTCGTATCCACAACGGCCAAATCAATGTCAAAAGTGGCGGCTCCCTGATTCAGATGATGCAGATCACCGACTGGCGCGGCGGCAACTATACCTTGGCTGTTTATCAGCAGCTTATGCCCATCACCATGTACTATCTGCAAAATAACATGGTGAACACTACCTATGCGTTCGGCTCCACCATGCGGGCCCAGGCTGTGATCGCGTATCAGAATATCTTCAATCTTCCCGATAAGCCGTACGAGGCTGAGATGGCAGAGGTGCGTATTATTACCAACGCAACGGACAAGGCAGATAGTACGCCCTATATGTTCGTGATGAAAAACGGTGCCACCATTAAAACCAGCTACGACTACGAAACAGATCGGCTGCGTTTTACGCTGGATAAGGGCACGGCTTCTATGAATGCGCTGACTATCTCGGCGGGCCAATTGAAGATCGATACCGCCAGCAATGTTTTGGCTGTCAGTGACAACATGCCCATCACCGTGGAGACAAACGCAACCTTGGAGACAAACTATGACCTGAAGTTCCTGCCCGGTGCAGAGCTGACGGTTAATGGTACCCTGAATATCAACGAGGATTCGGACCTGTACTTCTACGGTGCAAAGGATTATCAGGCGGATTGGTCCGATAACCAGTTCAGAACGCATATTCAGCCCGTTGGAGAAATTGTAAAGACTGATAAGAATACGCCGAATACGCCGAATGATGACGCGAAGCTGAACCTCAATGGCACCCTGAACCTGTCGGGCACGCTGTCCCAGAGCACCAACCATAGCGGCCTGCTGGCAAATGCGGGTGAAAAAGCGAAGGTCATTATTAACCAGCCCCAGAAAGGCGGCAAGAGTGTAAATGAAAGTCTGAACCAAGGTTGCACCTCCTCGCCGACTCCTACATCGGATATAACCTATGTCAAGGCCGACAAGTACTACTATGCCGTCAACAAGGGCTGGGCTTCGCTGAGGGGCATCACGGTAGACGGCGGCGAGAGTGCTGTTGCGTTCGACCAGGGCACCTATCAAGTGCATAACGGCAAGTGGTACAGCCATAAGATCACGGTGACCTACAATATGGCAGATAACACCGGCACCGCGCCCACTGCCACCGAGGTTTACACCGCCAAGCCTGAAGGCACTTTCACCGCGCCCAGTGGCTATGTCATTACCGGCATTGACACAGGTAAAACCGGGATTACAGCCGCAAATGCAGACACCGCCGACAGCACTCCTATTTCGGACGGCTGGAAGAGCGTCAAGCTCTCCAATATCACCGCTCCAGAAGCAACGTTGACTGCCACGGTGAAGAGCTATGCGCATGATGTCACCTGGGTGCGTACCACCACCGAGGGCGGAGAAACCAAGACCACCACAACACACAGCTATTTGCCCTCCGGCACAAGTGAGGCGACCCTGACCTTTGACGGTAAGGTGAACATCGACGCAAGCAATGTCAAGATTGATGGCAAAGCTGCGGGCAGCCGATTCACCAGTACGGAGGAAAACGGCAAGACGGTTGTCAAGGTCACCGGAATCACTCAAAACACCAAAATTGAGGTGCCGTATAGCTCCAGCAATACCGTTACCTGGGTCGTCACCACGGATAAGGGTGACGCTGTGACCACCAAGGCCCAGACTGTCGCCGGTTCGGCCACCTATTCGCTGGGGAACACTGAAAGTGAAAACTGGAAAGTGGTGGAGCTTGACGGCGGCGTTAGAATTGAGCAGCCCCGTGATAGCAAGGCGGTGTTGAAAGCGCGTACCGACAAGACCGCGGACATCACCGTAACCGATGTACTCCAGGACATCACTGTGAACATCACTGTCACCACCTATGCGCACAAGGTGACGACGAATACCACGGTGTATGACGCTGACAAGAAGAACGCAGATAAGAGCGAGACCATCGAGTATTTCACCAATGACGCCACCTACAAGCCTGCTCTGACGAAAATTGGTCAGGATGACAAGTATGTGGTCTCCGCTTACACCGTCACTGGCGGCACCCTGGGGAGCAAGGAACGCGCGGAGGTCTGCGCTGTTCTGCCCGATGCTGTGGCCATCGACATGAGCAATGTCAGTACCAAGGAAACCAATGTTAACTTGACCCTGCAGTCCTACCTGTATGTATGGAATTGGGATGCCACTCTGGATAATGGGGAAAAGGATACACCCCTCGGCTTCAAATACAAGGAGTACCTGACGGATCGTCCTACGGGGGAGAGGTATCATACCGGGGACTATTATCCTGAAGGCTATCCCTATTACCGTACCCTGCGAGATTATGGAGAGGCGGGAAAGTACTGCCACTACAACAACAATAACGATTGGGAGTTCGGGCTTGTCATTGACTACCGCTCCATGGGCAATAACAGGTTTACCATAAGCGGAACACAGACCAGTCTCCCGAATTACACGGCTGAAGATGGTACGGCATCACTTGAAAATGGCGTACTGTCCGTAAGCACTGGGTGGAAGTGTACTGGTATTACTCTCAAGAATGAGCATGCCACCGTCGCCCTTGTCTCTTACAACACCAAGGTCACGGTGAAGGGTGAAGCGGGAAGCGGTTTGCCCGATGGCGTTTTCTATGCCGACGCAAATGGCAAAGATGTGACCACTGGAGATGATACCAATAGAAAGGATATTGTCTATGGTCAGTTTGAATACGAGAAAGAAGGTTACAAGGCGCACCGCTATGTCAAGAGCTACACCATTGGTAGCGAAAATGCACCCGGGACAACTGTGAACGATGTAGGTGCATTGCTGGGAAATCGCTTTACATCTGATAGCGTAAAGAAATTTCACGGCATGACTATCCCCGCTGATACCGTCAAAACTGCGGCGAGCAGTGCGAATGGGGAATTGACTGTTTCCCTGACCACGGAAGAATTCTGGCAGGTCTACGCTGTCAGTGAGGACAACGGCGGTAACTACACCTACCTTATGTTTGTGCCGCAGGTGAGTGAAGACGGCCCGGTGCCGATCTATGCCCCCAAGGCGGAAAAATTCAATGTATCCTGTACCCGACAGACAGATGAAGGCGGGACCATCCATTATTCTCCCACATTGAAAGTGAAGGAGGGGGAAAACTGGTTCTTCCAAGAATGCGCCTCCGGAACAACCATAGATGTAGGAGGAAAGACCCTAAATATTGTGGGTGATAATGATGGCCCCAACACTAATACCTGCGCTAAAATGGTTCAGTTCATTCTCACCCCCTATACCTCCTCCCTGACCTGGAATGTCGACAAGGAATCGGGTACCACCTATGTCGCCAAGGACGGTAAGGCGTATTACGGTCTCAATGAATATAAGACCGAGATGCAGGAGGACGATCGGTATAGTGACGGCACCTGGACCTACACGGTGCCCACCGGCCAAACCGTCGCCCCCAACGGCCTGACCTCTAGCGGCTGCAAAGCAGAGTATAAGGGCGGCATGGTCACTGTCAGCGGCCTGACCGCAAACAGCACGGTAAGTATTACTACCTCCCCCGAGACCTCTACCGATGCCGATACCTACTACATGGGTGACATGAGCTTTGAGTATGTCCGCAACGCCGCGGCATTCACCTGGGACGGTAAAGAGGGTACCACCGGCAGTTGGAAGCCTGTGAACGCCTTCGGCTGGCGCCACGCTGTGGGCAGCAAGAGCTACGAGGTGGGCGGCGAGACCCTCACCGTGGACAATGGCAGCATCCTGTTTGTGAACACCATGCAGAATACCCCTGTTACCTACACGGTGCAGCTGTCGAGAACGGATAACACCAACAACGACGTGAGCCTGAAGTTCGATACAAGCGAGAATATTCAGGTAAGCAATGATGGCGTTGCTACCGTGACTGTGCCGGCCAACAGCCGCGTCACCCTTGTGTGCCGTATGACGGGTACGCCGGACTTTAGCATCAGCAAGGAAATTGTGATCGGCAACATCACGGTCACAAAGAAGTAAATTCGCAGTTGACCCCTTCGGTCAACTGCACTCGGACCCGGAGCGCTTGCTCCGGGCCCGGGCAAAGGGCAGCCTAAGACGCTGCCTTTTGCCCGGGCACACACGAAAAAATGTCATTGCGAAGCCGGTGCGCGCACCGGCTGTGGCAATCCGCAATTTCCCTGCGCCCCCGGCGCATACACACTGCATTTTAGGAGGAAGAAGACCATGGCCCAATCGGCTCCCTATACCAATCAGCAGCTGCGCTCCCTGCGCACCCATAAGATCATTATTGCCGTGGAGATCTTGGCCATTGTCTTTTTGATTCTGGCCCGCTGGATCTGGAGCGGCTGGTGGATCGATTGGAATAAAAACGGCCCCCACCTCACCGACACCAAGTCGCAGCAGGAGTATAACACCGGCGAAAAGGGCAGCAGCTTTGTCCCGCCCAAGTTTGAGCGCGATGCCGTAAACGGCACCCCTACTGTGGATGCCTCCTTGGGCTGGGCCGCCTTGACCATCAGCGCAGACTACAGCGTCCATGTTTGCGGCGTGCTGAACGCCGACAGCAGCGGAAGCCTGCCTGTCTACTTTACCAATGACGAGGGCAACGCAGTCTGGTCTAAGCTGCGCGTGCTCAACAGTAATAACGAGATCATCGGCGAAACGGGCCTGCTCAAGCCCGGTCAGTATGTGGAGCGTGTGCAGCTCAACGACAGTGCCGCCTCCGGCTCTGTGACCCTGCAGGTCATGGGCTACCAGCCGGAGACCTACTACTCTGCCGGAAGCGTGGGACTTGCCACAGAGCTGCATATGGCGAACTGAGCTTAAAGAGAACACAACCACGGTCAGGATACCCAAAAGGAGGGCCGCGTTTTGCAAGGAAAGAAATTAATCAGCGCAATCAAATCGGCTCTGCTCATGCTGTGACAGCTTTCCGGCGGTGCGTCCGTCGCGGAGGCTGGCACAGCTGTGCCATTTTCTTGAGCGGATTTGGGATTTTTTGACATGAGACCCATTTTTGTAATTCAGACCAAACAGGGAGGACGAGCCTTATGGCGCAGACAACGAAAAAGAAGAACGGGGCCCTCCCGGTGGACGAGGTTTATAACAAGTTCACCCGCAGTATCCTGCGCTCCCTGGGAAGCAATGAGTTCTATCAGTTTTTCATGGACGCGGTGTCCAAGGCCGACAACGAGATCCAGTTTTCCAACCGCAAGGAAGTGAAGTCCATTGACCCGGCCTGGGTGGATGCGGTGGAGGAGTCCCTCCAGGGCCTTCAGCACATCATCAACCTGCCCCGCCAGGAGATCAAAGAGGACGAGCTGATCGTGAATGTGGCCCACGCCAAAAAAACCGGCCAGGATGTGGTTCGCCACCTGGCCAGCCACGCGGGCATGGTGGAAAACTACGACGAGGAAACCGGCAGTGTCCGGCCCAGCCGCGTCATGCAGAAGTACCGGGAGGAAAGCCTGGGCCTCTACGAAAACCGCCTGGTTTTCACCACCCTTGAGATGGCCTACCACTTCGTGAAGATCCGTCACGATGCCCTGTTCCAGGCCATGAATGACGAGTTCGGCGCCAAGCTCAAGCTCCGCACCGACATGGAGAGCGCCACCGAAAAGGTCCACCTGGATATGTTCCTGCACATCCGCAATACCGAGAGCATTCTGGACACCGACGCTAAAAACCGCGATATGTTCGACCGCATCAGCCGCCTGTACCGGGTGCTGGGCGTGTTTATGAATTCCCCCTTTGCCCGGCAGATGACCCAGTTTGAGCGGGTCAAGGGCGCCATCCACAAGACCAATATTTTGAAGCGAAACCCGGATTACAGGGCCGCGGTGAAGCTGCTGGAGTTCCTGCGCAGCTACGATCAGATCGGCTATGCCATCGCCGTGGTGGAGCAGAATCCGGAGGTGGACGAGACCTTCCAGCGAGACATTTTCCACAATGTCCTCTTTAACTATATCGTGCTGAAGGGCCATCTGGAGGACGAGCGTGACCGGGCCCTCCCCGTAAAGCGCAAGCCCAAGCAGCGCACCTTGAAGCCCAAGTTTATTCACCAGATCATCGAGGAGCTGACAGAGGACTACGACCTGCCGGATGTGGAGATCCGCAAGGTCCTCATCGAGGAGCTGACCAAAGAGCAGCTCATGCAGGAGGAGAAAGCCGAGCGCCTGCGCCTGGTGGAGGAGCAGAAGCAGCGAAAGCTGGAGGAGGCAAGACAGGCCAAGGAGGCCCAGGAGGCCGAGCGCCAGCGCATCCGCGCCGAAAAGGCCGCCGAGCAGGAGCGCATTCGGAAGGAAAAAGAACTGCAAAAGCAGAAGGAGCTTTACGAGCAGATGCAGCGTGAGGCAGAGCTGCGGCGCAGAAAGAATATTTTGGCAGCCGAGCTGGAGTATTTCCGGGACCACCTGCCCGAGCGCGTCGAGCAGCGCCGCATTGCCCGGGAAAAGGCCGAGGAGGCCCGGCGACAGCAGGAATATTTGGAGGCCCAGCGCCTAAAGGAGGAGCAGGAGCAGCGCCGCAGGGAAGAAGCCCAGCGCCAGCAAATTCGGGACGAGCAAGCCCAGCGGCAGGAGCATCTGCTCCGGCAGCAGGCCGACCAGGAGCGCCGCCGCCAGGAGCGCGCCAAGCGGGAGGAGGAAGCCCGCCAGCTTCGTCAGACCCAGCGCCGGGAGGCTCGGGAGCAGCTGGCCCCGATGCTGCAGGAGCTGGAAAAGTACCGGGAGGACATACAAAACGGCAAACAGGAGCGCCGGGCACTGGCAGAGCGCATAGAGCAGGAGGCCCAGCGCCGGCAGGAGGAGATCCGCCAGCGCAGAGCCCAGAGAAGGTAAAGAATGAACAGCTTCAAACGACAGTATCACATCAAAATATTGGCTTCGGCACTTTTGATCGTGCTGTCGCTGTCTATGCTGGTCATGGTGACCTTTGCCTGGTATGTGATGTCCACGGCGCCGGAGGTGAGCGGTATGCAGATCAAGATCGGCTCCGACACCATCCGGGTTGCACCGGACTGCCAAGACGAAAGCGGCCAGCATTATCCCGGCGCGTTCCAGGGTGTGCTGGAGACGGACACCAATGCCATTCCTGAGAATTTCTGGGGGCTTATCCCCGTGTCCACAGCGGACGGAAAACACTGGTTTTCCGCCACTTATGAATCATTGGAAAACGGCGGCGATCAGAAAGAGGAGTACCTGGAGGACACTACTTTAAGCAGCGCCAATCTGACCGCCCGTCCCAAATCCGGTGGCAACTACCTCTACCTGGATTTCTGGGTGGTGGCCCCCAAGGACTATGACCTGCGGGTGTCCACGGCGACCCGGGGCAGCGGCCAGAGCGGCAGCTATGTGAAGGTGTTCCCCCAGGTTAAGATGGATGCCGCCGGGAACTATTCCCTGGACGAGACCCAGCGCCAGGCGGAGAGCAGTCTCCGTATCGGTTTTTTGGTGAACGAGGATGTGGTATCCGGGGAGAGCTATAAAAACAGCACGAACCATGATTCCGCCTATAAAATTCTGAAAGGTGTGTATCAAGAGCAAGGGAAGGAACTGCCCACATCGAAGACCAGCTTCACCATCTACGAGCCCAACTGCGACTGGCACGCCGATACAGAAAGCAACGGACACTACAATCAAACTTTGCCCCTGGCCTGGAAAGACGGAAAGGTGAAGCCGGTGACGCTGGAGAGCGTACAAACCAAACTGGCGGCCCAGACCTCCGCCACCTGGACACGGACCGACGACGGCACCCAAACCAAGCTGGCCCAGGCCCTGCAAACGGCTATGTTGGAGGCCAAGGCCACCGACCGCAGCGTCACGGATGCCCAAAGCGCCGGTGAGTACCTGCTGAACCAGCACCTTAAAGGCCAGCTTTCCGGCTACATCACCAGCGGCCAGTTCATAGAAAACACCGGCACCCTGAAAGATGGGACCAGCTTGACGGATATGACGGATATGGATAAGGCCGGCGCCACCACCGACGCGGTGATCGTGAGCCTGAAGAAAAATGTCCCCCAGCGCATCCGCATGTTTGTGTGGCTGGAGGGCCAGGACATAGACTGCACCAACGAAGCGGCGCTGAAGACCCTTCTGCTCAACCTGGAGCTGGCGGGGGAGACAAAACAGTAAAGGAAAGCAAGTCCACCTATGGCGGAAACATCTCCAATGAAAAATTGCAGCGAAGCGAAAAAAGAGACACCGCGGCCCCGTGGCTGGGTCTCTGCCGCCGTCGCCGCCGTCATGGTGGCGCTGCTGGTGGCGCTGCTGATTATGGTGCGGGTGAACGGCTATGTAAGCCTGTTCGGTAAGAGCTTGTTCCGGGTGGTCACCGGGAGCATGGAGCCCACCATCATGACCGGGGCCCTGCTGCTGGCGGATGACTGCCCGGTGGACGAGATACACCGGGGCGACATTGTGTGCTTCCGCTCCGAGGAGGGAGACACCCGCGGCTGGATCATCACCCACCGGGTGGTCTCTGTGCTGCAGGATGGCAGCGGCCACACGGTCCTGGAGACCAAGGGCGATGCCAACGGCGCGGTGGACAGCCAGTATGTGACCCGGGATAACCTGATCGGCAAAGTGATCTGGTACACAGGGGAGGGGAATTTATTGTCAAGCGGAATCGGATTTTTGACCAGCGGATTGGGATTTCTGACGCTTATCATCCTGCCCTGCCTGTTCATCTCGGGGATGCTCCTGAGCCGCAGCGTGCGGCAGATACGCCAAGACATCGCCCGGCTCCAGGCCGAGACGGAGCAGGCGCCCATGGAGCCGGAAGACATAGAAGCCCTGCGCAGGCAGATCAAGGAAGAGCTGCTGGCGCAGCGGGAGAGCATACTTGCTGAAATGAAGGACCAAATGGCACAGCAGGGGGAGCATTATGAACCAAAATCAGAACAAATCCATAGGGACCCGGGCCAAGGAGAAGATACAGAGTCTGTTTCGGGAACCCAAGACTGAGGCGGGGCGCATCCGCCGCCGCATTGCCGGACGGGTGGGCATCACCAGCCTGGCGGTGCTGATGATCGGCGCCATCCTCTTTGCCCTGACCAGTGCCTGGTACACCAACACCATCCAGGCCAATGAGATCACCCTGAAAACGGCCAAGTGGAACTTTGACGGGAACATCACCCTGGATGGCGAGGATAATAACGGAACGCTGGGCCTGGGCGACCTCTACCCCGGCGACACCCGCCCGCTGCCTGTGACCATCGTAAATCAGGACACCCGCGGTGTGAATGTCCGGGTGGAGGCGGATAAGAGCAAAATGGCATCTCCGGAGATGCAGCAGCGCCTGTACCTATATGTGGAGGTGACGGACGAAGCTACCAACACCAAGACCCGCCACTATATCAACAGCCTCTCCGGCTATATGTACCAGGTGAATGCGAATCAGACCCTGCGTATTACCGATGCAGAGCCAACGCTGAAGGAAAACGAAAAGCAGGATAAAAACACACTGCACCTGCAGTGGGTATACGATATGACGGGCTATTTCCTGCTGGGCACGGTGACGGAAAAGGATGGTACCATTACCGTTACAGGCAAGACGGCAGACACCCAGCCCGAGTACCTGATGCCCGTGACCTACGACCTGGACCGTGCCCAGTTCGGCACAGACGGAAAACTTTCCTCCGTGAGCGAATATCAAACGACTACAAACGGAACAGCGGGCTATGCTACCACCGACCGCGAAAACTATCTGAACCGCCTGTTTGAGCAGTATATAAGCGGATACAACAGCAATGCGAAACCCTATGATAAGACAACGACCATCGTCCGCGGCAGCTACTACGCCGTAGATGTAGACGAAACCGGCTACGGCGTGTGGCTCTACCTGCCCGATAAGGCTGCCATTGAAGCGGCGGCAGAGTGGGACCAGGCAATGGCAGTGACCGCAGCTACCCAGCCCATTTCTTTGAGCCTGGTATTCAAGGGTCAAAATCAGACGACGACCACCACCGGTAAGGAGCAGCAGCCATGAAGCGTGTTTACACACAAATTTTCATAGTGCTGGCCCTGCTGCTGTGCGCCGCCCTGACCCTGTCCGGTGTAGCCTATGCCAAGTACCAGGTAGAGACCCCTAAAACCCTCACCGCCAATATCCAAAATCGCTGGACGCCGACGGTGGAAAAAGAAATCTGGACAAGCGCCAACGAAACGGGTGCAACACTGAACTTTTCTATAACCAATAGCACCACCTCACCCAAAACCGTGACGATCCGGCTCCTTACGGATAGTCAGATAGGAGCAGATAATCCACTGGATTTGGATATTACCATCAATGGTGCAGAGCAGCATACAACGATGTCAGTGCATCACTTACACGAAATGGGTACAGAAATTCAGCAGATGCATGAAGGTAAAGAGTATGTCTACTGCGCCGATACCTCTACCCAGGAACTGACCTGGACCATAAACGCCAGAGCCACGGTGCAGGGGAGGCTGACTAATGCAATGTGGATAGGTGTGGAAAATTTAGCCGATCACACACAACTCCTGGTCACCCCCTGCGGCCAGTGAGCAAGAGGAGCATTTGATGGAAGAACGGGACTATTCCGATATTGAGGAAACCGGCCGGGAGCCGTCAGACCCCGCCGGGCCGCTTCCGCCTGAGGGGGAGCCAAGTAAAGCAAAAAGATACCTGATTTGGCTTTCGGAAATTGCCCTGACTTTGCTGGTCGTGCTGGTACTGAATACGGTGGTCCTGCGCCTGGTGATCGTGGAGGGCAACTCCATGTACCCGTCCCTGCACCACCGGGATTTCCTCATTGTGCAGCGCCTGGGTTACAGACCGGAGCAGGGCGATATTGTGGTCATCAAAACGGAGGAAGACAGCCCCTTGGGCGGGGAGCAGATCGTAAAGCGGGTCATCGCCGTGGAGGGGCAGACCGTCTTTGTGGATTACGGAAACAACACCGTGACCGTGGACGGCAAGGTTCTGGATGAAACCTATATTAATCGGGAAGAAGAGGACCCCATGGGTGACACCCTGTATGAAAACACAGCCTATGTGGTGCCCCGGGGACACATATTCGTATTGGGCGACAACCGCAATCATTCCGAGGACAGCCGCTCTGCGGATGTGGGAATGGTTGCAGAGGAGGCCGTTGTAGGCGGCGTGTGGATACACATACCCTCAGGCCAATGGCTTAACTGATCCGCCCATGGCCATCGACCCTTTCGGGGAAAGGATTTGGAAAATGACAAACGCAGAATATCGACGCCGGCGCAGGTCCGTCCGCGTGCCGGAGTTTTTCCGCAAAAAAGTGCTTATGATATTCGCCATGCTTCTTTGCAGCGGCATCCTGGTGGGGCTTGCGACCTACGCATGGTTCACTTTGTCATCGAACCCGGAGGTCCGGGGCATTACCGCCACCGTGGGAGCCAACGGCAGCCTGGAGATCGCCCTGCTGAATAACGAGACCGGGCAAAACACCTCCCTCATTGAAGCAGATGTGGGCGACGCCATCTCCATCGTAGGCGCGGTGGAGAGCAACATCACCTGGGGTAACCTGGTGGACCTGGGGGATGCCACCTACGGGCTGAACACCGTGGTGCTCTATCCCGCAGAGCTTAACCGCACAGACGGCATCCTGGACACCCAGGCTATGCTGAAGATCCCCCGCACCGGTCCCGATGGCCGGGTGGACCGCATTTCCCCCAACACGGTGGCATCCGTTTATAATGGCGCCGCCTTTACCACCCAGAACGCCCACTATGGCGTTCGGGCCATCGGCGCCTTGAGCAGCGGCAATGACCGGGAGGGCTATCTAACGGCAGCCAAGCGCGGCTTTGAGACCAGCCGTTCCTCGGCCCAGGCTGCGGCCATGTCCGCCGTTACCAATCACAATTCGATTTTGATGGGTATTGCCATCTCTCAGATGGAGGGCCTGACCGTCACCTACAGCTATAACCAGCTGGGGGAGATCCAGGTGATGATGGCGGAGCTGCGCAATTCCCTGAACTATATCCTCACCTGCTATAAGCAGGCTATCATAGCCACCGCGGCGGCCAACGACCAAATTTCCAACAGTGACTTCGAGGGTATCCGTCTGGGTGTCTCCCAGGCCAAGGGCAATGAGCTGGCCAGCTACGCTGCCAACTTCCCCGCAGGTGTGTCTGCCGCCGACCTGAGTGCTTTGCAAAGCAGCATCGACACGGCCAATACGGCCATCGACCTGTGCAACCGCCTTTTTTATAAGGATTACGGCACGGAAAACGAGACCCCGGTGCCTACCACCACCCGCTTCAGCTCTCGCCAGGTGGAGCCTATTACCAACACCATTGTAAACCCCAAGACCCTGCCCTCCGTGGACGAGATTCAAAAGACCAAGGAGATCACCTTGACCGCCACCCGGGGCGAGGGCTTGCTCACGGATATTGCCGACTATATCGGCAATTACAGCACCCAGGCCGAGCAAGTCACGGCCCATGTGACTACCGATAAGCAGGACGGCAAGGGCCTGCTCTCCACCATCCACCTGGATGCGCTGACGGTCTCCGCCACTCCTCCGGGTGAGGATACCAACAATTCTACCGTCTCCGAGTTTTACGGATATGTTATGGACCTGGCTTTCCGATCCAATGCCAGTACAGACTTGCTGCTCCAGAGCGGGGCGGCGGACCGGGTCTATACCGACGGCGTAGGCGCCACGGCGGGCTCCGGCAGCAAGGTGACATATACCTTTGCGGCCGGGATGTCCGAGACGCAGGTCAAGGCCCTGCTGTCGGCGGTTCGAGTGGTATTCTTTGATCCGGAAAGCGGCAGTATTTACGGCACAGCCCGGCTGGATACGCCCACCATCGTGGGTATTACGGCAAAGGCGGGCCTGTATATGTGCCGCGAGAGCGGCGCCCTGCTGCCGGACCGCACGGCCATCACACACCTGGATCCCATTGTGCCGAAAAAAGTGTCCGTTCTGGTGTACCTCAACGGAGAGGACATCGACAACGGCTCCGTTATCAATGCGGAAAACTCCGGCTCCCTGGCGCTGAATCTGCAATTTGCCAGCTCGGTGAAGCTGAATCCCATGATAGACGATGACCTGAAAAATGCATCCGCAGGCGGGAACTGATGTATAAACACGCGGGAAAACGAGGCTGACTATGACGCAAGAGCTGCAAGAAAAGAAAATTAAAAAGCGTCTGTGGTCCCTGCTGGTGGTGGTCCTGCTTTTAGCGGCCATGCTGGTCACCTCCGTGGTAGGCTGGTTCTCCATCAGCAAGACCCCCCGGGTGAATAATATGGCCCTCTATGTCAATTCCCCTGTGGGCCTGGAGATTGCCGGAGCTTATAATGCCCCGGACAGCGACTGGGGCCGGAATCTGGATTTCAGCCAGCTTCTTCCGGCAGACCTGCACTTAAAGCCGGTGAGCTGGTCCGACACCCAAGGGAGCTTCTTGACGGTGAAGTACGACCGAGACGGCCGTATGCTCAATAGCTTCAAGACCCTTACGGACAGCCGGGACGCCAACGGCGCCGACGGGACCGGCTACTATATCCATGCGGCCTACTATGTTCGGTCAGATCGGCCCTGTAAGGTGAGCCTGGCAGAGGCCGTCACCGTCAATGGCGGGGAAAACGGCTTGGGCACCTACCTGGTGGGCCTGCCGGAGTGGAACGGCACAGGTCACACAGACCTGGGCGGCGGCGGGCAATACGCGGCCCGGGTGGGCTTTCAGGTCACCAAGGTAGACCCGTCCACCGGCGCGCTTGCAGACAGCGGTCAGATGTTCGTCTATGAGCCCAATGCCGATAAACACCTGGACGGCACCACCCAGTATCTGACCACCAAGAGCGTGGACGGCGCTGCGACCCTGGTGCCCCAGGATCGGCTCATCGTCCAGTCCTCCTCCTCGTGGGAGGATGCCTCCCCCGCCAGCCGGGATGTGACCATCAAGACCCTGGGCGAGTTCACCCAAAATACGGTGCTGTTCACCCTGGGTGCGGAGGATATGGCCCGCATTGATATGTATATTTGGATCGAGGGTCAGGACCACGACTGCTTCGGCCTGCCGGAGAGCACCGCCCTGTTTGCCAATATCCAGTTTGCGGCGGATTATTCCGCCCAGTCGGGCATGACCGGCATTGGCTGATCCCGAAAAACCACAGCGAGGAACAAACATGAAAAAAGAAACACAGCAGCTTCCCCCGGAGATCGCAGCGGAGATACAAAGGCAGGGGAGTAAGGGCAGGCGCATCGTCGGCCGCATCATCAATATTCTCCTGGCTATAGCCATCGTCATTGCCGCTATCTGCACCTATGCCTCTTATGTCAGCACCTCCGGCAACGGTGTGCCGAACCTCTTCGGCATCCGCTTTTTATCCGTGCAGACGGACTCCATGTACCCCCAGATACTGCCCGGGGATATGATCTTTGATACAGCCATTCCCGACACCAGTCAGCTTCAGGTGGGCGATGTTATTACCTACTGGACCGTGATTGACGGCAAGCGTACCCTGAACACCCACCGCATCGTGGGTATCTATGACGGCGGCGGCTACCTGATTTTTGAGACCAAGGGCGATAAGAACAGTGTAAACGATGCCCTGACGGTCCACGAATCCGAGGTCATCGGCCAGTGGAAGGGGGCCAAGGTCCACGGCTTGGGCAAGGTGCTGGATTATTTGCAGACCAGTAAGGGCTTTCTCCTGGCGGTGGTGATTCCTACGGCGGCCTTTTTCCTGTTCCACCTGGTACAGTTTTTCATGGTGCTGTTTGAGTATAACGCCGTAAAAAATAAGCTCCTTTATGAGCAGGAGCGCAGCGAAAAAATGGCGGCGCAAAAGGCGCAGACTCCGGACCGGGCCCAGATCGAGGCGGAGGTCCGCCAGCAGCTTCGGACTGAGCTGGAGGCGGAGATGAAGCTGCGCCGGGAGCTGGAGCAGGAGGTCCGCCTGGAATTGCAGCAGGAGCTGCAAAAGGAAATGCAGCAAGAGCGGGAGAAAGAAAGTCGGCAGCCCGACCCCTAAAAGCGTTGAAACACGAAACAAAAAAACAGGAGTGAAGCATAGCCATACAGGACTGCCGGAGCAACGGTCTTTCCGTACGAGAGTGGTGCCATCAGCAGGGCGTTACAACAACGACCTATTACCGTTGGGAGCGTGAACTGTTGTCTATTGCCAGTTCAATGGCATCCCAGGCCATTTCCATCAGCTGGTCGCCCAGGGAACAATGGCTGTAGCTGGCATCAGCTCTTAATCTCCTGAAGTTCCAATATCCGCGCCAGCTCCCGGCGCAACTTTTTGTACTTGACGATAAACATCCCGCCTACCTGCCTGGCCACATAGATGCGCTTGCCGCCGAAGGACACGCCCACCACCAGCCTGCCGTTTTTGAACCCCTGCTCCATATTGCTGTTGACCATGCTCCGAAACGCCGGCGTAATGCGGTCCACGCAGAAAATGGAGATCATGTTCACATAGGCGTAGATGGTCGCCTGGCCGCTCTCGCCCGTGAGAATGTCGGTGATGGCGTCGTTGGCCGCCTCCGTCCATTCCTCCGTCAGCTCCGGCACGCGAAGGACGCTCACGCAGTTCCACTCGCCGCCTTGCAGCGTGTCGGCATACACGGTCACAGTGCTTTCGGGCTCCGGCACCGCCGTTTTCACCGGGGAATACCCATTCTCCCCCAGGGCCCCGCTCAAAACCCGGGAAAATTCTTCATACGAAGCATAAGGGCTCGCAAAAACCTCCGCCTTCACCGGCTTTGGCTTCATCCCGCCGAATAACGGGAGAAGTACCATCAAAAGGAATCCCATAGCGAATCCTGTAAAAAGAGCGATGTACATAATGGTGTCAAGCGTATCGGGAAAAACAAAATAAAGCAGCAAAGAGCCAGGGCAAAGGGTAACGATTGAAACCATTCCCACCGCAATAATGGTATTGAGGATACGTTCTTTAGTCTTATCGCTCATTTCATGTTCCTCCTATTTTACAAACGCAGTGGCCGGGAAAATTGAAACAACTGGCACCTGCATATCCAGAAGCTATAACATTTCCGGTTGTAGCTGACACTATCCCATAGACCGCACCGCCAACAGCAGCACCAATTACTCCGTCATTCCATTTTTCCGCAGCACCCGCTGTCAGTTTTTAACATCGGCAGAGAGCTGCTCTGCCCACGCACTTTCCTTGAATCCCACCAGCACAAAGTCGTCGCCCACCAGCATCGGGCGCTTGACCAGCATCCCGTCTGTAGCCAGGAGCTGCAGCATCTCCTCCTCACCCATGGTGGGGAGCTTTTCTTTTAGTCCCATGGATTTATACAGCAGGCCGCTGGTGTTGAAAAATTTCTTCAGCGGCAAGCCGCTGCGCCGATGCCATGCAGCCAGCTCGTCATAGGTGGGGTGCTCTCCCTTAATATCCCGGAGAGCATAGGCGATGTGGTTATCCTCCAGCCATCTTTGGGCCCTCTGACAGGTGGTGCATTTAGGGTAACAGAGAAAGATCATTTTTCCACGCTCCTTTTAAAATTGATTTTACCATGTTGGGTCACGGTTGCCCGACTAAAGGACTGAGGCGATGGACGCAGTCACACCGGCCGGTGAGGAGCTGTGTGATCTGCAACCCCCGGGGCACACGGCAAAACGCCGCCCTTACAGTGCCTCCAGTCGATACCGGGGCTTGCCCACGCTCTTTTTCCCGTATTCAATGGCCTCTGTGGGGCAGTAACTGATGCAGGCCATGCAGTGGGTACAGTTTCCGCCCCAGACGGGCTTGCCGCTTCGAAGAATGATATTATTGGTGGGGCAGAGCTGCGCGCATCGGCCGCAGCCGGTGCAGGCGGCTCCGGCCGCAAAGGCCCTGTCCTTCACCACCAAAGCGTAGAAGACCGGATTCACCGGCCCGCTGACCACCCGGTCATAGAGGTTATTCCGGGGCGGGGCAAAGGCTTCGCCTGCGGCGAGGGCGGCAATGGCCCGGTCTATGTCCGGCTCGGCCCGGGCCACGATCTGCCGGGACTCCTCCACGCCGGGCACACGAAACAGGGCAATGTAGTTCTCCGGCATCACCACCTGGGCCGTGCCCATGTAGCTGAGCCCCATCTCCCGGCTAAGGGCCCGGTTATACTTTTCCGCATTCCCGATCTCACTGCCGCAGGTCATAAGAAACCACACCCGTTTCGCCCCGGGGAATTTCGTTTTCTGCAGCCAATCCCCCACAAGACGGGGAATGCGCCAGGCGTAGGTGGGGGTCACCACGATCAGCCGCTCCCCGGTCTCCACCGGCGAATAGTCCCCGGCCTTAATGCGCTCATTCAGGCTGCACAGCGGCTCCCCCAGGGCCCGGGCCACCCGCCCGGCCACATACCGGCTGTTCCCGGTGCCCGAAAAATACAGTACCATGTTTTTGCTCCTCTCTTCGGTTTCAGTGTCAGAAAGTCCATAAATTTGCCGCACCCGCCGTCCGGACGGGGTAAATTAGAATCCTGCGTTTTGGATGAGCATGAGGATAAATCCAAAAAGCAGGAATATGAGTATCGGCGCAAGGGTTCGGAGGATATTGCGTATCCCCATAACTATATCGCGGGCCGAGGGTATGTGGGCCTTTGGAGGCGCGGTGCGTTCCTCTTCCGGCGGTGCGTAGTCTGGGATCTCGCTTCGATGCAGTCCCCGCAGAAGCCTCCGCAGCAGGCCGAGAATGCCCGTCATGAAAAACCCAGGCACGGCAAGAATCGTTCCTATGATCACAAGGGCAAGGTCATTGCCGCCGGGTGCCAAAATGCCGGTGGAGTTTTCCGGGGCGTTCGGATCATATTTGATGCGGATAGACTTGCCCACCTCGATAGAGTTCGCCAAGGGACCATACTCGCCTGTGTAGCGCATGCCATCCACTTCATATTCATAGGTCATCGAATAGCTGATGCCGCCCCTGCCAACTCTGCCTCCGTTCAACTGGGAAATGCCCGTAATGTATGCGTTTCCAAATACCCAATCCGTCTGCTTGTACGATTGAATATAAGTATTGGCCCCCATATAAAACATAAAGAGGCCGATAAGCAGCGCCGCAACGCCCCAGCCCTGTATCACAGACCGAAAAACCGAATCATTCTTCATCTTCTTTTGCCCTCTCGATCCTGGCGACCAGCTCGTTCATCTCTCGCTCGTAGAGCGATTTGTCATAGAGAACCCGGTGTGTCCGGTTTGCGCGGTCAGTGAATTTCATGTAGTAAGCGTAATATGTTTCGTGTCTGCGCGTACCCCGCTCCGCCTCCACGAGACAGCAGTCCAGAATGTCGCCGTAGCGGTAGTACCGCCCGTCGAAGGGGTTGGTGCGGCAGTAAAAGCCGTCCTTCTGGATCATTAGCTTGAAAAACAGCCCGTAGGAAAAAACCTTAACGACCGGAATCAGCACAACGGCGACCGGAATTATGCGCAGAATCAGCGGCATGGAGGTCCACACAAAAAGAATCAAGTAAAGCACCGGCAAGAGAAGCACCGCGAAGATCATAAGTCCCCCGACCTTTCTCTTGCCGGGGATGACGAACTCTCGGTCGCGGTCATCCTCTTCGCGGCTGTCTCCCACGGCCTCAACCCGTTCGATCATGTAATCCACCGCATCGAGGTTGGGGTCAAGCACGAGAAATCTCGACCGTTTCCCATCCATCGTCTCAAAATTGCAGTAGGTCGCCTGCTGTAAATCCGTCATTCCATCAGTGGCGAGCCACATGCTGCGAATCTCGCGGTAGCGGTAGTACCGCCCGTCTCTAAGGGTGGTTCGAAAATAAAAGCCGCTCTCATCCACAAGCAATCTGAAAGACAATTCAGCGTATATGAGCCGAATGCAGACGATTGCAAAAAAGGCCGTGAGCCCGCCGAAGCCGACAAGGCCGCCTTGATTGCCTGCGGTGCGGCACCAGAATGCGACTCCGCCAAAAACCGCCGTCGTGATGGCGACTGCGATGACCGCAGTCCAGCTGCCGGTGATCTTATACTTCCAGTTTCTTTCTTCCATCTTATTCTCCATCATGAATCCCTTTCCCCTGCGGAGCTTATATAGAAATAGTATATCTCAAAATCCCAAAAAAGCCAATATTTTCATGGACATTCAGACATTTCTTTTCCTTATGCGCGCCCATGTTCGGGTGGGCTTGGCGGTTACGGAGAAGCCTGTCGGCGGCAACGCCGGGCGCGGGACGAGAAAAATCCCCCGGAGCGGGCTCCGGGGGAAGATGGGGCTTATTTTTTGAAGCTGTCCTTCAGAGAGACGCTGCGGTTAAAGACCAGGTGGTCTGCGGTGCAGTGGCGGTTGTCCATGCAGAAATAGCCGGTGCGCATAAACTGGAAGGTAGGGGCGTTGGTGCCGGTGCGGTTTTCCCGCTTGTCAAATTCGGCAGCCACGGCAGCCATCCTCTTTTCCACCTTGCATCCGGTGAGGATGGAGAGGGAGTCGGGGTTCAGACAGTCCAGGAAATTCTTGTCCGGCCCGTCGGGCTGGGCGTCGGAGAAGAGGTTGTCATAGAGCCGCACCTCGGCGTCCAGGCAGTTTTCCGCGTCAACCCAGTGGAGCGTTGCGCCCTTGACCTTGCGGCCATCGGCGGGATCGCCGCCCCGGGAATCGGGGTCATATTCGCACAGAACCTCCGTCACCCGGCCGCTTTCATCCTTCACGCAGCCGGTGCATTTCACCAGATACGCGCCCTTCAGGCGGCACTCGGGGCCGTCGGGGTACAGGCGCTTATACTTGGGGATGGGCTGCTCCATGAAGTCGTCGGCCTCCATCCACAGGTGGCGGCTGAAGGTGATCTCGTGGGTGCCCTGGGTGGGATCGGTGGGGTTGTTCTCCACCTGGAAAACCTCGCTCCGTCCCTCGGGATAGTTGGTAACGGTGAGCTTGATGGGGCGCAGGACGGCCATGGTGCGCTCGGCGGTAGCGTTCAGATCCTCCCGCAGGCAGTGCTCCAAAAAGCTGAACTCCACCACATTGGGGGACTTGGCCACGCCGATGCGCTCGCAGAAATTGCGAATGGAGGCGGCGGTGTAGCCCCGGCGGCGCAGGCCGCCCAGGGTGGGCATACGGGGATCGTCCCAGCCGGAGACCCGGCCCTCCTCCACCAAGGCCCGGAGCTTGCGCTTGGACATGACGGTGTGGTCGATGCCCAGCCGGGCAAACTCGATCTGCCGGGGATGGGCGGGCAGCTCGCAGTGCTCAATGACCCAGTTATACAGCGGCCTATGGGCCTCAAACTCCAGAGAGCAGAGGCTGTGGGTGATACCCTCCAGGGCATCCTGGATGGGATGGGCGAAGTCGTACATGGGATAGATGCACCACTTGTCGCCCTGGCGGTGGTGATGCATATGGTTGATGCGGTAGATGACCGGGTCGCGCATATTGAAGTTGCCGCTGGCAAGGTCGATCTTAGCCCGCAGGGTCATGGCTCCGTTGGGAAACTCCCCGGCGCGCATACGGCGAAACAGGTCCAGGCTCTCCTCCATAGGCCGGTCCCGATAGGGGGAGACAGCGGGCACACCGATGTCGCCCCGGTTGGCCTTGAATTCCTCCGGGGTAAGCTGGCACACATAGGCCAGCCCCTTTTGGATCAGCAGCTCCGCCTGGCGGTAGTCCTCTTCAAAATAGTCGCTGCCGTAGAAGAAACGGTCGCCCCAGTCGAAGCCCAGCCAGTGGATGTCCTGCTTGATGGCCTCCACGAACTCCTCGTCCTCCTTGGTGGGGTTGGTGTCGTCCATGCGGAGGTTGCAGAGACCGCCGAACTTCTCGGCGGTGCCGAAGTCAATGCACAGGGCCTTGCAGTGGCCGATGTGCAGGTAGCCGTTGGGCTCCGGCGGGAAGCGGGTGTGTACGGTCATGCCCTGGTACTGGCCGCCCGGGGCCAGATCCTCGGTGATGAAATTATAGATAAAGTTGCTGCTCTCGGCGCGCTCCGGCTCGCCGGAGGTGATGACTTTGGTTTCCTCGCTCATATGCATCGGCTCCTTATGGTAGATTACAGAAATACCTAATTATTATAAAGGGTATTGGGAGAAAAAGCAAGGCTTCCTTTTACAGAAGCTCATTTTCCGCCGGAATGCGCCGGGAGAGGGCGGCGTTGCTGAATCGGCGGTCGCCGGTAAGCTCCCGAATTACGCGGATGCCGTGGGGAAAGCGGAAAGGGGCGTCCTCCCGGGGCAGCTCTATCTCCATGACGGCGTAGTGAGGCCAAAAGGGGTAGAGGTCGATTTCAAAGGTGTACGGCCCCTCAGGCAGGCAGTAGCGGGTCTTGTAGATGGTCTGGGTCATGGGGTCCCGGCGGGAGAGATAGGCCTCGTATGCCTCCGGGGTAATTGCCTCCTCCTGCTCCAGGCGGGTGAGGGCGGTACGGTCGATTTTCACAGTGTGGAAAAAGGCCACGCCGTCCTGCCCCTCCCGGCGGCGGACCCGCTCGGTCTGGTGGGGTGGGGAGAGAAGATAGGTCTGCTCCATGGAATAGACCCGGGTACAGCGCCTGTCCAGCTCCGCCGTATCCGGACGGAGAATGAGAAAGCGGCGCTCGATCTCCAAGGGCTCCGAGCCATTCATAAAATCCCTCCCAAAAAAGCTTTGTATAAAATAATTATATCTGCCTTACAGGGGAATTGCAAGATGTATTCCCGAACACCGAGCACAAAATAGCGGGGCGGACATCTTTGCTGTCCGCCCCAGGGGAGTTTATAGGCCTATGGACTTCTGCGAAGAAATCACTGGGTCACGCGTCTGCGCAGCAGCACACCGGCGCCGGACACGGCCAGCAGAGCAAACACGGCTACGATGGGCATAGTGTCACCGGTAGCGGGATTGCTTGCGGGGAGCTTTTCAAATACCACCTGGATGGTATCGCCGGAGACCAGCTTATCCAGCTTGGCGACCTTGCCTACACTCTTGCCGTTGAGCAGCACATCCTTAATGGCGTAGCCGCTGCCCGGCGTGATGGTGGCCTCGGTCATATCCTGGTTGAAGGTGACCTTGCCTCCCTCATTGGTTTTGGCGGTGGGGTTCACGAAGGGGATGAGTACATCGTCATCGGTGAGCTCCCGGGTGGCCTGGGGATCGGCAAACAGCTTGCCGCAGTTCTGGCAGTACCAGAACTCAATGTTGCCGGGCTCGCTGAAGGTAGGCGCCGCAGCGTCGATCTTCACAAGACCGGTGTGAGTCACCTCATCCTGCAGGTACTCATCGGCGCAGGCCAGAGCCAGAGCCAAACGCTGCTCCAGCAGGTCCAGCAGCTCCGCCTGGGCATCCCGGTAGATCTGGCTGGGCGCATCCAGCAGGTACTTAGCGGGGGAGGCCAGGGCCTCCTTGTACCAGTCGGCCCAGGCCTGGAGCACTTCCTTCTCATTGTCCAGGGCAGCGGCGAAATCCTTGCCGTGGGCCAGGGTGTAGATGCGGTGGTTCTCGGTGTTGGCCTGCTCCATGTCGAAGCGGTCCAGGGCGGCCATCATTACGGTGCCCAGGATCTCCAGGGCCAGGGCCTCGTTGCCGTCGGTGGCATTGGCGATCATCAGAGCGGTGGCCATGGTGGTAATGCTCACATTCTCCATCTCTCGGGCGCTGGACATATTCAGCGTATCCACGGAGGAGTGGTAGGTGTAGTCGGTGAAGTGCCAGGTCAGCAGGGCGGGCACATTCTGGGCCAGGAACCGGGAGTGGTCGCTGCCGCCCTCATAGGGGCACACATCCACCCGGAAGCCGCTGTCGTGATAGTTGATCACGCCCTGGGCGGCATACATATAGAGATCGTTGAGGAAGAAGCCGTCCTGGAACATACCCTCATAGGAGCCGGCGCCCCACAGGGTGTGGGAGTCGGGCAGACGGATAAACTGACCGTCGGGATCGGCAAAGGTCTCATCGTAATAGGAATCCGTTTCCCAGGGCAGGGTATCCAGGGTGTAATTGTACTTGGCGGAGGGATCGGGGGTCTTTTCAATGCGCATGACGCCGCCGGTCTTATCGGGATCCTCACCCACCATGTCCATGTCCAGTGCGGAGATGACCTTGGCCTTTTCATCGGGATGGCTGTTCAGCCACAGGGTAGCCAGATTCATCTCATCGCCCCACAGGAAGGTGATGGTGCGCTGGGGCCGGGCAATGGCGCCGCTGTCCACCATCTTCTTCAGAGCGGTGGCCAGGCCCAGCAGGGAGGCAACGCCGGTGGCATTGTCGTTGGAGCCGGGCTCCTGCACATGGGCGCAGATGATGACCCGCTCATCGGGCTTGGAGGCGCCCTTGATCTCGGCCATGGTCACAGCCTGGCCCTTGCCGCCATGGGTGGCATCATTCATGGCATAGGTGCGGCCAATGCTGATGTTGGTGGCGTATACGGGGGTGCCGTCGGCCTTCTCCAGCAGCTCCAGCAGAGCGGCCTTCTGATCGTTGGAGAACTACCACTCCACAATGGGCTTGCCGGTGGCGGTCTGGGCGGCGGTGGTTTTCAGAGCTGCGCCGGAGGCGTACCGGGCGGAGTAAACAAAGGGCTCCAGGATGTTGCCGTTTTCATCTCTGGGGGTGCTGTAGCTATTGAGGCTGGCGGTGGACATGACGGCAATAGCGCCGGTCTGCTGGGCCAGGGCAAAGGCATTGCGGAGGTTGGAGTCCGTCAGGATGACCTTGCCGGAGAGGTTGGCATTGGCCTCGTCCACAGTGGGATACTTGGTGCAGGTATAGGAGCCGCTCTTGCCGCTGACAGCGCCCACATACACCACCTCGCCCCTGACGCCTACGGCGTCGGCGGGCTTGGTGCCGCCGGGCTCAGTGAAGCAGCTGTTCCAGGCCAGGTGGCAGCGCTTGTTCAGCTCGGCCTCCTTGCCGTTGAGCACATTGACGCGGTTGCCGCCAGCGTCCTTCTCGGTGATCCACTTCCACATGTCGTCAATGGAATCGACACCGTAATGCTCTTTATATGTATCGGTGGTGGGATTGAAGCCGTAAGACTCCACATTGACACGGTCAATGAGCTTGTCCACGCCGTCAAAATTGGCGTTGGTGGTAATGGAGAGCTTTGCGTACTCAGGATCCCAGGTCAGAGTATCTACATCATAATAAGTGACCCATGAATAGTCTTTGTCGTGTTGGCCACTCATGTCGTTGGAACCTTTGGTTCCCAGGGCCACGGATTCACCGCCGGTGAACGCATAGCCGGCCGCCTTCAGCTGGTCCACCACAAAGGTGTCGATCACCTGGTTTTGCCAGGAGCCGCCGGTGGTGCGCCAACCCAGGTAAACATAGGACAGATAGTCGAAGATCTCTTCGCCGTCCACATATTTGCCAAGGGTCTCCACCAGGGTCTGCATTTCCGTGGTTTCTTCATCGTTTTTCGCGAATGCGGGGGTCGTCATGCCCATGATCAGGCACAAGGAAAGAATCAACGCTAAAAATGTCTTGATTTTTTTCATTTTCGTACCCTCTTTTCGTCTTTTTTTCAAATTTATCGGATTCTGCTAACAAAAGACCTCCTTTCCAATATAATTACTATATTCATAATACCATGGGGAACAAAAGACTTCCATTATAAGAAGCGGAAAAAAATTCCACCTACATTTGGTCGTTATCGCCAAAAAATTGAGCGTCAAATTCGCCGAGTGTGAACAAAATGTTCAGAGCCTCCAGTAGGGCGTTGGGGGTCAGATGCGCAGGCAGCGACAGCTCCCGCAGAAGGGCCTGACGCCTGGCCACGCTGCCGGGACCGATGAGGCCCCTCTCCAGCAGGTCCGCCTTGGTGATGGGGGCCGGGGGCGGGGAGAGAGTCTCGCCGCCGAAGGTAGCGCCGCTGCGGCGCAGGGCCTCCAGGAGGATTTCCGGGGTCATGCCCTCCACCCCCAGCTTGCCCTCCTTCCCGGCCTTGCGCTTACGGCGCTCCTTGCCGGGTATGTCGGGGATGTAGGCCTGCTTCACCCGGTCCCGGGGCAGAGCGCCCTTGAGATAGTTGCGGATAACAAAGCCCGCGCCGTCCGAGTCCGTCAGCAGGATGATGCCCCGCTTTTGGGCCAGGGTGCGGAGAAAGGCCAGCTTTTCCCGGTCGTTAAATACGGAGAAGCCCCCGGTCTCCACAATGGTGGCGTCCACCACCTGGGAGAGGATGTTCTTATCGTAGCGGCCCTCCACCACGATGACCTCTTGAATGCGCTGCTTGCTCATTTTTGTGCCAGCTCCAGTACGAATTTTGTCAGCTCGCCCTCCCGGTCGATGTTCTTCTCGCTTTTCATGCGCCGATCCAGCACCTGGCAGGCGGTGAGGGAACGCTTGCACCACTCGTGGTCCACATTCCGGGCCGCCTGCAGCAGGAGCTTTGCCGGGTAGTCGCTGCGCATCTGCCACAGCTCCATGAGCCAGAAGCGGTCCTTGCCAGCGTCTATGGCCATGCGGGCGGTGTAGAGTCGGCGCAGCTCCTTGCCGATGGCCCCCAAAATGACAATGGGCTCCGTCTGCATCCGCAGCAGGTCTCCCAGCACGGCGGCGGCCCGGTCGTATTTCCCGGCGGAGATGTGGTTGGTCATGTCGAAAATCCGGGCGTCCAGTACCGGCTCGGCCACGGCATCGATGTCGGAGGTGGTGATCTGCTCGGCCTTGGCGTAGGCGGCCACCTTGCTCACCTCGCTGATGAGGTTATCCATCATGGTGCCGCAGTAAAAAAGCATATAGTCCGCGGTGGTGAGGTCGATTTGGTGGTCCAGGGCCCGAAAGCGCTTTTGCAGCCACCGAACCAATGCGTCCCGGGACTGGCCCTGAAACTCCACCACCTCCACATTTTTGTCGATGGCGGCGGCCAGCTTTTTCATCTTCCCGTCCCGCTTATAGGCAACGGTGTCGTAAATGAATAGAAGGGTGCAGTATTCCGGGATGTCCTCCAAAAGCTCTATAAGCTGGCTGCGCTGAGCCTCCTCCAGCTTAAAAATATCCCAGTCCGTAACGGTGACCAGGGTGTTGGCGGCCATCATGGGCATAGCCTCCACGGCGTCGGCCACCTCCTGAGCGGTGAGCCGTGGGCCGGAGAGGCGGTGGAGGTTAAAATCCTCGCTGCCCTTGGGAATGAGCAGGGTCTGGAGCTGCTGCACATAGGTCTGGCGCAGATAGCTCTCCTCCCCGTAAAAGAGGTAGGCCCGGGCCGTGGTCTGCGCCTTCAGGGCGGCGCGGAGACGGTCGTAGGCGGCGTTTTTAGAGGTTTTCTTTTCCGATGCCATAGGGATTATCCTTTCCTCATTGCTTGTGCAAAGTCACGGTGACGCAGCCCTGCCGGTCGGTGCGGTACACCGTAGCCCCGGCGGCCTCCAGACGGGAGATGGCGGCGTCGGTGGGATGGCCGTAGTTGTTGTCTCCCACGCTGATAATAGCTGCGTCCGGTTCGATTTTCGACAGGAAATCCTGCTGAGAGCTGTATTTGGAGCCGTGGTGTCCCACCAGCAGCACCTCCACATCCGGGAGCTTGTACATTTGCGTCAGGGCCAGCTCCGTGGGGCCGGACATATCCCCGGTAATAAGCAGGTCAAAGTCGCCGCTGGTGCAGAGATAGGTGAGGCCCTGCTCGTTCATGTCGCCCTTGCCCACAGGGGGAAAAACCGTGACGGTGGCCGCCCCCAGGGAGATCTCCGTCTGCTCCGTGACGAAGATGACCCGGATATTTTTCTCCGCCGCCAGGGCCACCAGCTTGTCCCGAACGCCGTACTCGTCCTCTATTTCGGGCAGGTACAGCGCATCCACAGCCACCCGCTCCAAAAGCTCCGGCAGGCCGTTGGTGTGGTCGGCGTGGTAGTGGGTCACCGCCACGGCGGAAAGGCGTTCCACGCCCATGCTGCCCAGCTGAGAAAGCACCTGCTGGGCGGGCTTTTTATAGCGGTTGCTGCTGCCGCAGTCCACCAGGACCGTGTCCTCTCCGGACCGGAGCAGGGTGCTGGCCCCCTGGCCCACATCCACGGCCACCGCCGTCAGGGTGCCGCTGCGAAATTCCCCGGTGCGCAGGGTGATGCACAGAACCAAAGTGAGGACGGAAACCCCCGCCGCAAAGGCGTATTTTCTCCCTCGCTCCCGGCTGAAAATGCACAGGAGAAATACGGCGTATACAAACACCAGCCACCACACAAGATAGGGATTGGTGTCCGTGTAGAGAGCGTGGTAGGGGATGGCGCAGGCCAGGTCCACCACCCATAAAAAGAGCTTGGTCAGCACCCGGCAGACATATCCCAGCACCTGGGCCGCCGGAAGAAACACGAAGCCCAGCAGGGCGGTGAGAAACCCGGCCATGAAGTTCCAGGAGGCCAGGGGAATGCACAGGAGGCTCGTTAGCGGGGCCACGGTGGAGAAAACGCCGAAATAGTAGGCCGTCAGCGGCACCGTGAACACCATGGCGCCCAGGGTAGAGCAAAGGGTGCTGAGGAGGAAGCTCACGGCGGCCCGGACCGGCTTTTTCCGCGGTCGGATGCGCCCGGCGAAAAAATCATGGACCCGAGGCGTAACCAAAATCAGCCCCAGCATAGCCCCGAAGCTCAGCTGCAGGCTGACGCTTTGGGCGGCATAGGGATTCCAGAGCAGGATCACCAGCAGCGCCGAGGCCAGAGAGGTGGGCGGGTCGGCGTCCCGGAGAAACAGCGGGGCCAGCAGCAGGAAAAACTGCATGATGCACGCCCGCACCACCGACGGCGTCAGGCCCACCATGAGCATGTAAACCGTCAGCACGGCGATGCCCACCGCCGCCAAAAGCCGCCGCCGCTGGGGCCCCACCAGGAGCGAAAGCAGCGTCAGCAAAAAGGCGCAGTGCAGGCCCGACACGGCAAACAGGTGGCTCACCCCCGCCTCAGAAAACCGGGAGGAGAGGGCGGTGTCTATGCCGGACCGGTCTCCCAAAAGCTCCGCCCGGAGGATAGCGGCTGCGGTTTCGTCCGGCCAGACCCGGCTGATCGTATCGCGCATCGCCCGGGCCAGGTGCTGGGGCAGATACCGCACCGATCCGGCGCTTCCCGGGGAGACATCGGGAAATGTATTGCAGTACAGCAGGGCGAAAACGCCCCGGGCGGTGAAGGTGGTTATCTCTGTGCCCTTGATAACGGAGGCGTCCTGCCAGTAAGCCTCGCCCAGGAGCATTTGGCCCGGCTCCAGGTCCGCGGCTTCGTCACTGAGATAGCACACGGCCTTGGCGCCCCGGGCATCGGTGAGGCGCACTGTGACCCGCCAGCCGGTGTCGGTCTCCTGGGGCCAGTCGCACACGGTGGCGGAAAAGAGGTGGCTGCCGCCGCACTTTTCCCGGACGGGGTCAGCGATGAAGTGACGCCAGCCCCGGCCGTACAGCAGTCCCGCCGCCAAAGACAGGGCGATGAGGACCAGGGTGAGCCGCAGCCGCTTGGTTTTCCCAAGGGCCGGGAGCAGAAGCGCCGCCCCACCCAGAACCGCCAGCCCTGCTGCGGCCCAAAAGGCCCAGGCCCCCTCCGGCAGATAGCACAGCAGTGCCAGCGCCGCGGAGAAGGAAAACGCTATGGCAGCCAAGGTGCGCACCGAACAGGACCTCCCTCCGTTTATATTCTGTGTCGATTATAGCAAATATAGAAAATGATAACAAGAGAAAAAACGCCCCCTCTGCCGAAGCGGAGGAGGCGTTTGTGGCGCGGTCAGGTTTTGGATATATCAATGTTGGTGTAGCCGGAGAGCTGGTTGAAAACGGACTGCTTGCCCTCCTCCACAGCGTGATGCAGCATCTTCATATCGGGCTGCACATTGTCGGGACACACCAGGTCGCCGCAGACCTGGTCCATCTCGTAGTTTTCCAGAATGGTCCGGGCAGCCGTGACCCGGGAGCGCAGAGAGCTGTGGCAGTGGGCCGTGAACATTTGCAGCAGGGAGTACCAGGGGCTGCCGTGGCGGCCGGCCATGAGGTAGAGGAGCTGACGCTTTTCCACCTGGGTCATGTTCTTCACCAAAAACAGCAGGGCCTGCTCGATTTCCTCGTCGTTGTCGTCGGGCTTAATGCCGTCGAACATCCAGGGATAGAGGAAGGCCAGGTAGTAGGGCAGGGGATTGATACCCAGCACCCGGAACCACTCAGACCCCTCAAACAGATCCGGGGCGCTGGCGCCCTTTTCCCAGTTTTGAATGGTCTTTTTACTTACGCCCAGGCCGTTGGCCATGTATTCCTGGGTCTTGCCCGTATCGGCGCGGGACAGGCTCCAGATCTGCGCGAAGCGCTTGACACGATCACTTTTATTGTCTTTACGCATGTATATCACCCACTTTACAAAAAATCATATTCGACAATAATATTTTATCAGCTTAATAACAGCTTGTCAACAGCTAAGATAATTTTTTTGACCTAAATTATTGATGCCGAGATAAATATTCTGCCATAAAACGCACAAAAAATAGGGCACTGCGCTTTTGACTTCATTTCCGGTCTCCTTTTTTGCATCTGCCGAGAACAAAACCAACGGTTGCAATGGAGCCGAATTTATGCCATAATCAGGTCACAAAAACATTTTTAAGACCGGGAGGGGCGTAATGGCGCACTTTTTGACCTTATTACAGGAAAATAATCTCTTGTCCACCGTGGTGCGGCTGCTGCTGGCGGCGGTGCTGGGGGGCCTTATCGGCACCGAGCGGGGAGCCAAGGGCCGGGCGGCGGGGATGCGCACCCACATCATCGTGTGCATCGGCGCAGCCATGACGGCCCTGGTGGGGCTTTACACCACGGATGTCCTGGGGCAGAGCTCCGACCCCATGCGCCTGAGTGCCCAGGTCATTTCGGGCATAGGCTTTTTGGGCGGCGGCATGATCCTCATCCGGGGCCGGCACCGCATCACGGGGCTGACCACGGCGGCGGGACTGTGGACCACGGCGGCCATCGGCCTGGCGGCTGGGGTGGGGTTTTACACCGGGGCCATTGCCGCCTCGGCCCTGCTGCTGCTTACCAATATTCTCCTGCCCCATATTGAGCGGGAGAAGAGTCTCACCCGGGATGTGATCTACGCGGAGGTGGACCGAGAGGGCTGCATCAATGAATTTTTGGAGCTGATGAAGGCCCGGTACGCCATCGACAGTGTCCGGGTGGTGGCGGCCCGAAGCAATCTGCCGGGTCATATCGGCCTGGAGCTGGATGTTCCGGCGGCCAGCAAAATCAAAACCGAGGATATTTATAAGCAGATCCGGGAGCTTCCCTATGTGGCCTTTGCCTTGGAGCAAACGGACTGAAAGACGATGCTTTGCAAACAAAAAAATTCGGTGTGCGGGGACGCTCCTTCGGAGTACCCCCGCACACCTTTTTTTATTGTAAGTTTTATCGAAAGCTGTTTTCGGGATAGCCTGTTAGCTGCCCTCTCGGATAAACCCCTCAAACCCGGCGTCCTTCAGCCGCCGGAGCATCCTCTCGGCGTTTTCCCGTACGGCGAAGGCGCCCACCTGCACACGGTAGAGCTTGCCGGTGGCGGGCGTTTCCGGCTCGACAGGCTTGGGCTGCTCCTTCTCCTGGAAGGTCACACCGAAGTAGTCGCAGATGCCCCGGGCGATGGTCTCGCCGATAAGTCCGGTATTCTCCACGATCCATTTCGACGAGGCGGGGTTATCGTGGAACTCGCACTCGATATAGGCCGTAGGAGCGGCAGGCACCCGTACCTCGTAGAGGGAGGCATCTGCCCGGATATTCTCGCTGGTGCCGGGGGTGACCGGGGCCAACCGGTTGAAAATGGCCTGACATGCCTTCTGACCTTCCCCGCCCTCGGCATAGTAGAACATCCGGGTGCCGCTCACCGTGCCGTTAAAGGCGTTGGTGTGGATGGGCACATGGAGGTCGGCGTCAAAGGCGTTGGATGCCGCGCACTTCTCCTGCATGGATTCATCGTGCATCAGCTTCACGGTCACACCGCTGCGCTCCAGAGCCTCCTTACAGGCCTCGGCAATCTTGCCGCACTGCACGCCCTCGGTGGTGTCACCGTAGGCGTATGGGTTATCGTACTGGTTGCTGGGGGAGAGAAATACTTTAGGCATTTTCTGCGCCCTCTTCCTTGATTTCCGGCAGGCCCGCCACGCTGGTGAGCAGGGACAGGATGCCCGCCAGCAGCGAGGCGCTGCCCACCATCACCCAGTTTACCTCGCCCAGCACGGCGCTGGTGCCGATGGTGGCCACGGCGGTCTGTGCCACGGTCTTTACGGCGCGCACGGCGGCGGCCTTTGCCCACTGTTTCCAATTCTTTTTCATTTTCTGCTCCTTTCCGTACCCGGTGGGTACGATCCATTTTATGATTTTCTCAGTAACACAGCTCCCGGTCATAGCCTGCGCCATAGGCGATAAAGTGGAGCTTTCGGTTCTTGCGGTCGATGCTCACCACGCAAAAACTGGTGCTCTCGGCGGTGTTTTGGGTCTTGGGATAGTATACGGGGGCGCCGCTCTCGTCTCGCTCTCCGAAAACCCGTTTCCAGTCTGCGTCGTCGGCGGTGGCGGCCTCGTTGTTGCGGCACACATCCAGGTTGGGGATGCACACGCTCCAGAGCCAGGCCTTTTCCGCCGTCACGGCGTGCCAGGGCTCGCTGCTGATTTTGCGGCAGGTGAAGTTGTGGTTGTGGCCGTGAATGGCGCAGATGATCTCCCCCCGGGGCTTTTCGGTAAAATCATAGCTTACAGCCGAGGTAACGCCGTTGCCGGTGACGCTCACCGTACCCTTTGTGCCGTTTTTGTAGGCGGTGAGCACGGCTGTGACCTGGGGGAAAATGCTCAGGCAGTGGTGGGAAAACAACACGATCTGCCACTTGCCCGCATCGGCCTTTCCCGAGAGATCCAGGGCCGTGTCCGCCAGCCACCGGGTCTGCACCGCCGTCACATCCGAGGCGCTGTCCGCCTGGCCAGTCAGGTCCGGCCAGTCCAGGGAGTCAATGGTGTTGAGATAAATGCAGCGGATACGCTGATTTTCAAAATCCAGGAAGCCGTAGTTTCGGCCCGGATGGTCCGCGTCCTGCCTGGGTGCGGTGTTACCGGCTCCGATGGCGGCGTATAGCTCGTCCTCTGTCAGGCGCCGGTCGGCGTTTGCACCGTAGTTGATGTCGTGGTTGCCGGTGCACCAGATGCCGGGCAGGCCCCGTACCGCCTCGGCCATGTACCGGTGATACTGCCGCAGATCCCGCTTCACCTGGGCCGCCGTCTCCGCGCTGTCGGCGTAGGTGTAGTCCCCCAGCATCACCGCCAGGTCCAGGGGAATGTGCCTGCGCAGCTGCTCCAGCCCCAGCCCTGCGTCCCGGCAGGCGGTGAGGTTGGCCTGCACCGCCGTCAGGGGCGAATCCACCTCCAGATGTGCGTCCGCCATAGCCGAAAAGGTCAGGCTGCCTGCGGTGCGCTTAGACTGCACCAGGTCCGCCACCCGTGCGGCCTCCGCTGCAATGTACGCCGGAGCGTCTCCCTCCCGGGGCAGCGCCGCCTTCTCCTCCAGGGCCAGGATGCGCCCCTCATAGTCCGCCGGCACAAAGGCGCGGCCCGTGCTTTGCCAGCCGGTAACGGTCTGGGTGGTGCTCTCCAGGGGCTCATTTACCGTCACTACGGTGGCGCTGTCAATGAGCAGCATAGACAGGCGCATATAGGCCGTCTGCCGGAGCTGGTCCTGCGTCATAGTGGTGGTGGCAGCGGTGGAGAGACTGCCCTCCAGGGTGCCGTCCTCCAGAAGGAACTGGGCCAGGGGGTTATACTTGCTGTTCATGGTGAAGGCTACCAGGAAGCTGTGGTTTGCATCGTAAAAGCAAATGTTGTTGTAGCCGTTGGCCTCCTCCACCCGAAAGCTTTTGGCCCGGAAGGTGTCCTCGTAGGTCACCGGGATGAAGCCGGATACCTCGTAGTTGGCCCGGGCGTCCTCTCCGCCGGTGCCGCCGTGGAGCTTGTAGCCGGTTTTCCATCCGGCCCCGCCGTTAAAGGGCGTACCGTCCGCCTCGGTAGACAGCGGCAGCCGGTTGGTGGGGTGGAGCACCGAGGTCTTGGTCATGTTGGCATAGACGAAGCCGTCCGGCAGCACATAGACCTTGCTTGTGTCGGTGCAGTCCGCCACGGTGTCGGCGTAGAGGGGGATGAGCTGGGTGGTGCCGGGCTCGCCCTTGTCCCCCTTACTGCCCCTGTCGCCTTTTTCGCCCTTTTCGCCCTTTTCCCCCCGGTCTCCCTTTTCCCCGGGCACGCCCTGGGTGCCCCGGGAGGGAAGCCCTGTGTCGGTGCTGCCCAGAAACCAGTTGCCGTTTACTCCGATGGTGGGGGTGTCGCCGTCCTTTCCGTCCCTGCCGATGTTCACGAACCCCTCCGATGCCGCTGTAAAGCAGCGGCGCTCCTCCGCCATGGCGGCGGGGAAGGAGATATTCTCCGCCTGCAGGGAGACTTGCATCTTACCCATCACAGCGTCCCCTCTTTCAGAATTCGGCCCACCGTGGCGGTGATGACCTCCGAGGCCAGGCGCTTTTCCCCAATGCCGCATCGAAGCTGGATCTGCAGCACCGACCCGTTTTGCCGAAAGGCCAGGGTGTCCTCCTCCGTCAGACGCACGGAGACCTGCTGCCCGCTGACGGTGCAGTCCTCCAGTTTTTTCTCCAGCACCAGGACGCCGTCCTGCTCAAAGGCGATGGATAGCTTTGTCAGCGCTCCGGCGTCGAAGGGCAGCTGGAAGGTGAGCTCCGGGGTTGTTCCCCTTGTCACATTCGATCACTCCTTTCTCAGTATTCACCTATCCCCCGTCCCGGCCGGGATGTTTCCCCTCCGTTGCCCGCCTCTGTGCAACAGGAGCAGACTTTTTATCCGGTGTTAATTTTTCGTATATTTCGATAAAAGGAAAACTGCGAAAATTACGATTGATTTCACATAAATTCCCCTTATTTTTTGGCGTATTGCCGAAAAAGCGCAACAAAAAATCTACAAACAGACATATAGGAAATGCTGGTAAACTTATTCTGGTATGCTATAATTAGACCGTTAAATCTTTCGTTTATTCGACAAAATGAGACAGGCGCTTGCCTGGGGCATCACCGCCCCGGGCTGCGCCGCGGCGGAGAAATTCAAAAGAAGGAAAGAGGCGAGCGCGGAGCATGAGAAAGCGCCTTGTGATCCTCGGCGTCGGCGCCCATGGCAGAGCCGTGGCCGATGCCGCGCTGAAAATGGGCTACCGCACCTTCGTATTCCCGGATGACCGCGCCGCAGGCCGGTGTATCGGCTTTCCGGCCCGGAGACGGGAGAAGGGGGCCGCCGTATGAACATTCTCCTGCTGGCCCACTTCGTCACGGACTTCGACCCCCACGGCACCAGCCGCTTCGTCTGCCTGGCCCGGCGTTTGGGCCGGGAACATCGGGTGGAGCTGGTGACATCGGATTTTGACCATCGGGCCAAGGAGACCCGGCGGGAAAGGGACTTCGCCCTGCCTGCAAAGGTCACCCTTCTGCCCGAGCCGGGCTACCCGAAAAATATATGTCTGCGGCGGCTTTTCAGCCATTGGCTCTTTGCCCGCCGGGTGCGGGCCTATCTCAAGGGCCGGGAAAAGCCCGACGCGATTTACTGCGCCGTACCGTCCCTGAGCTGCGCTTACTACGCCGCCCGGTACGCCGAGAAAAACCGGATTCCCTTTGTCATCGATGTGCAGGACCTGTGGCCGGAGGCCTTCTCCCTGGCGGTGCCTGGGGCGGCCCGTTTCCTGCTGCGCCCCCTTGTCCGGCAGGCGGAATATATCTATAAAAGCGCCGACATCATCGTGGCCGTTTCCGAGACCTATTGCCGTCGGGCGGCCCGCTGCAGACCCGACCCCGTGCCGTGCCTGCCGGTATATTTGGGCACGGATCTGGCCCGGTTTGACCGCTGGGCTGCTTCTCCGGTCCGGCGGGACCCGGAGAAATTCATTTTGGCCTACGGCGGCACCCTGGGCCATAGCTACGATATCCCCTGCGTTCTGGAGGCCCTGGCTCTTTTGAAAGGGCGAGGCGCCTCCGTGACCCTTTGGGTCCTGGGCGACGGGCCCCTGCGCGGGGCTTTTCAGACCCGGGCGGAGGAGCTGGGGGTGGAGGCGGTGTTCTATGGCCGGGTGCCCTACCCGGAGCTGTGCGCCCTGCTGCGTGCCTGCGATGTCTGCGTCAATCCCATCGTTCCCGGCGCGGCCCAGTCCATCATCAATAAGCACGCCGACTATGCCGCCGCCGGGCGACCGGTCATCAGTACCCAGTCCTCCCCGGAGTATCGGGCCTTGCTCACGCGCTACCGCTGCGGCGTGAGCTGTCCGGCCGGGGATGCCGCCGCCGTGGCGGAGGCGATTTCCTATCTTATGGACCATCCCGGGGAGCGCCGGGCCATGGGTGAGCGGGCCCGGCAAATGGCGGAGGACTTGTTTGACCGGGAAAAAACCTATGAAAAGATTTTGGATTTGTTTTCCGGGGAGGGGAGCCTATGACTGCGCTGCAAGAGCATCAGGCGGTGCTGCTGGAGCTGCTTCGGGAGCTGGACCGGGTCTGCACGGCCCACAATATCCCCTATGTCCTCTTTGCGGGCACCGCCCTGGGGGCGGCCCGGCACAGGGGCTTCATCCCCTGGGACGACGATTTGGATGTGGCCCTCCTGCGTTCGGACTACGAACGGCTGCTGGCCCTGGACGATGGCTGCTGGGGCGAAAAGTATTTTCTCCAGCGGGAATTCTCCCCCCACTGGCCCCTGCATTTTTCCAAGCTCCGCAAGAACGGGACCACCTGCCTGGAGAAGTATCGGCCCAAGGATGAGAGGAGCCACCGGGGCATTTACATAGATGTGTTTCCGCTGGATAACGCCGCGCCCACGGCGGCGGGGCGGCTGTGGCAGTTCGCCGCCTCCCGGGTGGTGCTGGCCAAGAGCCTGTGGGAGCGGGGCTATGAGACGGATTCGGCCACGAAAAAGCTGTTTATGACCCTGTGCAGGCCCCTACCGATTGGGCCGTTTTTGCGCGCCGTGAAGCGGCCCGGGGCCGGAGATTCTCAGTGCGTTCACAGCTTCTTAGGCGGCACCTCCAAGTGCCGAAAGGGCGTGTTTCCCCGGGCCTGGTTTACAAGGCGGAAGGCCGCCGATTTCGCGGGCTTCCGGGCTCCCGTGTCGGCGGAAAACGAGGCCCTGCTCACCGCTCTCTACGGCGACTATATGCGCCCGCCCACAGCGCAGGAGCGGAGCAAAAAGCGGCACGCCATGCTGGTGGATACCCGGCGGGATTACAGGGAATATGCCGGGCAGCAGGAGACGCTGCCCATTACGGAGTTTACCCGGAATATCCGGTAGCTTTCGCCTGAAAAGAGAGGAGGTCGGGGTGTGGAAAGCGTGCAGGTTTTGGTGGCGGCGGTGGAGCAGGAGGCCGCTGTTCTGCCCCGGAAAATGCACCTGCAGACCGGTGCAATTGTGTGCAATCAGTGCCGGTTCGGTGCCAATTCGGTGAAGCAGAGTGGTGCCGATTCGGTGACATGGGGTGACTTTTCGGCCCGGGGTGTAGGCCGAAACCGCAACGAGGCACTCCGGCGGGCGGAGGCGGACATTGTTCTCTTCGCCGACCAGGATCTGACCTATACCGACGGGTATGAAAAAATCGTCCGGGAGGCATTTGAGAGGCTGCCCCGGGCGGATGTGATCATCTTTGACCTGACCTATCCGGAGGGCGGGCGCAAGCCCATCCGGCAGATCCGGCGGCTGGGGATTTTGGGCTGTATGCGCTTCGGGGCGGCCCGGGTGGGGGCACGGCTGGCGTCCCTGCGGGAGAAGCATATTACCTTCAGCACGGATTTCGGCGGCGGAACAAAATACGGCAGCGGGGAGGACTCGCTGTTTTTTCGGGATTGCCTGCGTGAGGGGCTGAGGATTTACACCTATCCCGCCGTTATCGGCCATCTGCGGCCGGAGCCCTCCTCCTGGTTCACCGGGTACAACGAAAAATATTTCTTCGACAAGGGCGTGCTGTGGTCACAGCTTTTTCCGCATGGAGGCTGGGCCTATGGCCTGGCCCACTGCCTGAAGCAGCGAAAGCGGTATGGGGACTTCGGGATGCTCTCCGCCTGGAGAGCCGTGTGCCGGGGACTCCGGCAGGGAAAGCGGGGGCTGTGAGAATGGATCTGCAGTCTTTGGCCATATACGGCGCTCTGGCCCCGATCCTGTTCCGGCTGGGGAAGTCAGCCCGGAAGCGGGAGAGCCGGGGCATCGTATGGCTCATGGCGCTGCTGCCGTCTCTGGTGGCGGGGCTGCGGCATGTGTCCGTGGGCATCGACACCGCCACCTATGACGCGGCCTTTACCCTCATAGAAAGGGGACAAACGGAGCGGGTATTCGGGCTGGAGAGGGGCTTTGTCGGCGTCTGCGCCCGGCTGCTGCGGCTGTGGAGCAGCCACGGATTTTTGTTCTTTGTCTTTGCCCTGGCCTCCTATGGGCTGCTGTTTTTTCGGCTCTGGCAGGAGCGGGGGAGGCTGTCCTTTCCCTGGGCGGCCCTGGCCCTTTACATTGGATTTTACCCCTTTTCCCTTAACGGGATGCGGCAGTTTTTGGCGGTGGCCCTGGTGGTGTATGCCACGGGGTATTTGCGGGAGGGGAAATATCTCCGCTTTCTTTTATGGGTGGCGGCGGCATCGCTGCTGCACCTGTCGGCCCTGGTGGGACTGGGATATTTGGGAGCGGAGCTGCTGTTTCTGAAATACTTTGACCCCAGGCGGCGCAGACGGGCGCTGCTGCTGTGCGGGGCGGCTCTGGCGGTGGGAGCGGTGGCTTTTGCCCGGCTTATGGACCGCTACGGAGGCTATCTTGCCGCCCGTTCCTCCGGGGTGGGGCTGATGCTCCCGGGAAAGCTCCTGCTGCTTTTGGGTGCGGCCACGGCTTTGCGCCGCACCCGGCCGGAGGAGGAAGGGTATGAGACAAGAGCCTGGGGCCTTTACTACGGCCTGGGCCTGGGGCTCACCGCCCTGGGCTATTTTGTCCGCTATGGGGGCCGGGCCGGCCTGTACTACTATGTATTTGAGGCGTTTTTCCTGGGGCGCGTACTCCGGGCCGAGAATGACAGCGTGTGGATCGTAGCCTTAAAGTGGCTGTATGGGGCCATGCTGGGCTACCAATTCTATGTGTCCCTGACCCACGGGGCCCAGGGAGAGATGCCGTATCGGTTTTTCTGGCAGTAAGGGGGAGAGGATTTGTTTTCGGTGATTATGCCCGCCTATAACGCGGAAAAGTGCATCGGGCGGGCCATAGCCTCGGTGCTTGGGCAGAACCGGGGGGACTGGGAGCTGCTGGTGATAGACGACGGCTCCACAGACGGCACGGCGGCGGTGGCGGGGAGCTTTGCAGACCCCCGGGTGCGCTGCCTTCATCAGGAAAACGGCGGCGTCTCTGCGGCCCGAAACCGGGGCATCCGGGAGGCGCAGGGGGACTACATCTGCTTTCTGGACGCAGACGATGTGTGGCGGGCGGGCCACCTGGCGGAGCTTGCGGAGCTGATAAACACCTTCCCGGACTGCGGACTTTACTGCACGGGCCACGATACGCGCCTGCGGGACGGACGGCTGATACACCGGACGGAAAGATGCCTGCGCGATGCGCCGGGGCAGCGCTTTGTATGCTCCGACGGCTACGGGGCCCTGGCCCGGTACGGATACTTCCTCATTACCGGGGCCCTGTGCGTGCCGCAGGCGGCTTTGGACCGGGTGGGACTGTTTGCCCCGGGGGTACGGAGCGGGGAGGACGATGACCTGTGGCTGCGTATTTTCGCCTATTATCCTGTGGCCGTATCCCGGGTGGTGACTATGGAGTATGACCGCAGGCAAAGCGGGCTGACCGCCCGGCGGGCGGAAAGGTATGAAAATCCCTTTCCGGGCCGGGTGGCGGCGCTGCTTCGGGACCCGGCCGTGACGGAGGAGCGAAGGGAGAGCCTGCGCACCTGGCGGGAGCGCAACCGCCTTTCCCGAAGCCGCCAGTGCCTTCTGGCCGGGGACAGGGCTGGGGCCAGGGACTATTTGCGCCGGGTGGAGCCGGCGAGGGTGCCTCCGGGCAAATACTTGACGACCTGGCTGGCCCTGGGATTTCCCACGGGCCTTTTGCGGCAGATCGTCCGCTGCCGGGACCGGCACTATTACCGGCAAGCTTAGCAGCCTGAGGAGGGGGAGCATGGCCGTGGCAAGAGAGGTGAACCAACTGAAAATAGGGTCCCTGCTCTCCTATGTGCAAATGGGCCTGGGGGCGGTGGTGTCCCTGGCCTTTACGCCGGTGATGCTGCGGCTTTTGGGCCGGGGCGAATACGGGCTGTACAGCACCGTGACCTCGGCCATATCCATGCTGTCGCTGCTGGACCTGGGCTTTAGCAGCGGGTACATCCGCTTTTATGCCCAGTACCGGGAAAAGGGAGACCGGAATGGCATTGCCCGGCTGAACGGCTTCTTTCTGCTGCTGTTTTCCGGCCTGGGCCTGGTGGCCCTGGGGTGCGGACTGTTTTTAACAGGCCACGCGGAGCTGGTATTTTCCCGGGGGCTTACGGCGGAGGAATATGCCACGGCCCGGAGGCTTTTGACAATACTGAGCGTGAATCTTTCGTGTATGTTTCCCATGCGGGTGTTTGGGAACATTATATCGGCCAAGGAGCGGTTCGTATTTCTGCGGGCGGTGCATCTGGGGCGGACGGTCTTGAGCCCCTTGGTAATGCTGCCGCTGCTGCTCATGGGCTATCGGTCCGCGGCTATGGTGTGGGTGACGCTGCTCTTCTCTCTGGGGACGGATCTGCTCTTTGCCTGGTATGTGCTGCGGGTGCTGGGGGAGAAATTCGTCTTTCGGGGCTTTGAAAGGGGGGCGGTAAGGAGCCTTTTGCTCTATACCTCCTTCATCGCCGTGAATCTCATTGCCGACCAGGTGAACTGGAATGTGGACAAGGTGCTGCTGGGCCGATTTCGGGGCACCGGGGAGGTGGCGGTGTACGCGGTGGGGTACACCCTGTTTCAGTACTACATGATGCTCTCCACCTCCGTCTCCTCGGTATTCACGCCCCGCATCCACCGCATTATCCGGCAGACGGAGACGGATACGGCGGCCCGGCGGCAGGCACTGACAGAGCTGTTTACCCGGGTGGGCCGGGTACAGCTTTTGCTGCTGGGACTGGCGGCGACGGGGGTGGCCTTCTTCGGGCGGGCGTTCATCCTGCGCTGGTGGGCGGGGCCGGAGTACGGCGGAGCGTACCCGGTGGCACTGATTTTGATGCTCAGCGCCACGGTGGATCTGATCCAGAACACGGGCATCGAGATGCAGCGGGCCCAGAATCTGCACGGCTTTCGCTCCCTGGTATACGGGGCTATGGCGGTGGGAAACCTGGTGCTGTCCGTGTTCCTGTGCCGCCGATACGGCGCCCTGGGGGCGGTGGCCGGGACGGCGGCGTCCATGCTGCTGGCCAACGGACTGGCCATGAATCTCTACTACCACAGGCGCTGCGGCGTGGATGTGCTGCAGTTTTGGCGGTCTGTGGGGCGGCTTTGCCGGGGAATGATGATACCGGTTTTCTGCGGCGGGGCCCTGGGGTGGCTGGTCCGGGACGCGGGGCTCGGGGCCTATTTAGGGGCCATAGCGGTCTACACGGCCATTTACGGAGCGTCTATGTGGCACTTCGGCATGGACGCATACGAAAAGGAGCTTTTTGCCGGGCCGGTCCGGCGGCTTCGGGCCCGGAAACCGATACAATAAAATTTTGCCGGGGCGGTGCAATAAACCGCTCCGGCTTTTTCCCTTTTCGGGCGGAAAGAATTGATTTTCCCGTGGGGGTGCGGTATAATAAACTCCGTATATGTAGTTATCGGGAGGTTTCATACTATGATGGAATTTCGCAGGGAGATCATGCGACATGTGTATTTGACGGTCCTGCCCGCCAGCAAGTTTAAGACCAGCTGCCTGTCCGCCCAATTCGTTACGGAGCTGGACCGGGAGCGGGCGGCCTACAACGCCCTTTTGCCCGCGGTGCTGAGCCGGGGCACCATGCTCTGCCCGGACATGGAGGCCCTGTCCGCTGCCATGGACACCCTCTACGGCACCACCGTCACCACCACCGTGCGCAAAAACGGCGAGCGCCAGTGCGTGGGCTTTGTGGCCAGCTGCATTGACGACCGCTTCGCCCTGGGCGGAGAGAAGCTGCTGGAGCCTATGGCGGCGCTGGTGGGGGAGATGCTCCTGGACCCCGTGACCCAGGGGGGACACTATCTGCGGGAGTATGTGGAGAGCGAAAAGGTGAACCTTATCGACAGCATCCGCGCTATCCGCAACGACAAGCGGGACTGGGCAAACCTGCGGCTTTTGCAGGAGATGTGCGCCGCCGAGCCCTACGGCGTCAGCCGCCTGGGCGACGAGGAAACGGCTGGGAAAATCACCAACCACACCCTGTTCCGCCACGGGCAGGGGCTCCTTTCTTCGGGCAGGCTGGAGCTGCTGTACTGCGGCAGCGCGGAGGTTTCCCGGGTAGAGGAGGCGGTTTTGCAGGCCTTTTCCACCCTGCCCCGGGGGAGCGCGGAGGAGCTGCCCCCTATGCAGACCTTTGCCGCCCCGGAGAAGCCCCGGTTTATCACCGAGGAGATGGATGTGACCCAGGGGAAGCTGGCTATGGGCTTTCGCTGCGGCAGCGACGATGTGCCGGCTATGATGCTGGCGAACCTGATTTTCGGCGGGTCCAGCAACTCGAAGCTGTTTCTCAATGTTCGGGAGAAGCTGTCCCTTTGCTATTACGCCTCCAGCTCCTATGCCCGGGCGAAAAAAATCCTCACCGTGTCCTCGGGCATTGAGCCCAAGGACTACGACCGCACCCTGGAGGAGATCCTGCACCAGCTGCGGCAGGTGCAGCAGGGACAGTGGGAGCCCTGGGAGCTGGAGGGGGCCAAGAGCACGGCCCTGAACTCCCTGCGCTCGGTGGCGGACTCCCAGGGGGCACTGGAAAACTTTTACATGAGCCGGGCCGCTGTAGGGCAGCAGGAGACCCCGGAGGAGCTGATGCAGAGCCTGGAGGCGGTGATGCCGGAGCGTATCTGTCAGGCGGCGCAGAGCATCAAGCTGGACACGGTGTACTTCCTCACGGGAAAGGAGACGGCACAATGAGTGAAAAAATCTATCGCCGGGTAGGGGAAAGGGTAGTGTGCAAGACCCTGTCCAACGGGCTGCCGGTATATGTGGTGGTGAAGCCCGGATTTGCCCGGAAATATGCGTTCTTTGCCACCCGGTACGGCGGCATGGACCTGCGCTTTCAGCTGAATGGTCAGTGGCTGGACACCCCGGCGGGCATTGCGCACTATCTGGAGCATAAGATGTTTGACACGGAGGAGGGAAACGCCCTTCAGGAGCTGGCAAAAAACGGCGCGGAGCCCAATGCCTTCACCTCTAACGCCATCACCGGGTACTATTTTGATTCTACGGAGCATTTTAAGGAGAATCTGCGGATCCTGCTGTCCTTTGTATCCGTTCCCTACTTCACCGACGAGAGCGTGGAAAAGGAGCAGGGCATCATCGGCCAGGAGATCGGCATGATCGAGGATAACCCGGAGTGGCAGGTGTATAAGAAGCTCATGCAGGCCCTGTACCGCACCAGCCCCGCCCGGGTCAGCGTGGCCGGGTCTGTGGAGAGCATCAGTCATATTACGGCTCGGACGCTCTACGACTGTCACAGGGCCTTTTACACCCCGGCCAATATGTGCCTGGTGGCCGTGGGAGACCTGGACGCGGAGGAGGTGTTCTCCCTGGCGGAGGAGGTGCTGCCGGGGGAGAGCGGCCCCGCCATCCCCCGGGACTATGGCCAGGAGACGGACCTGACGCCCCTGGAGGCGGAGGTCTCGTGCCAAATGGAGGTCTCTATGCCCACATTTCTGCTGGGCTTCAAGTGCCCGCCTATGAGCGGGGGACAGGAGCAAATGCGCCGGACCCTTATCGGGGAGCTGGCCTGCGATGTGCTGCTGGGGGACTCCAGCCCGCTGTATGCCCGGCTTTATAGCGGGGGGCTTATCAACGGTACCTTCGGCTATAGCTTCGACACCCTGCCGGGGGTGGCTTACGCCTACATCGGCGGCGACAGCAACGATCCCCATGCCGTTGCGGATGCGGTTTTGCAGGAGGCAGAGCGCCTGGTGAGAGACGGCATCGACGAGGACTATTTCCACCGCATTTGCCGGGCCAACTACGGCTCCACCCTCAAGAGCCTCAACTCCTTTGAGTCCGTGGCCATTTCCATGGCAGAGGGCTGCTTTGACGGGTATGACCCGCTGCTGTTCCCGGAGATGTTCGACTCCATTACCCGGGAGGACCTGACGGACTTTATCCGCCGGAACTTAGTCCGGGAGCACATGGCCCTATCTGTGGTTTATCCGAAGGAGTGATCGTATGGATATGAATTCTGTTATCATGACCGACAGCCCCATCCGCTTCCCGGGGCTTTTCGGCGACTGGACCTTTACCGCCAGCTCCAAGGCCATTAACATCGGCCACGGGGTCTACTGGTACGGCATCCTCATTGCCACGGGTCTGCTGCTGGCCATGCTGCTGGCTATGAAGGAGCGCAAAAAGTACGGCATCAGCGAGGATAACCTCTATGACGGCCTGCTCTGGGGCATTCCCGTGGGCATCGTCGGGGCAAGGGTCTACTATGTGCTGTTTTACCTGGATAATTTCAAAAGGGCCGACGGCTCCTTTGACTTCGGCAGCGCCATCGCCTTTTGGGACGGGGGTCTGGCCATTTACGGCACGGTCATCGCCGTGGTCATCCTGGCCCTGTGCCTTTCCCGGCGCAAGGGAAAGCGGGGCTTTAAGTTCTTCGCCATGACAGACCTGGTGGTGATGGGCCTGCTGGTGGGGCAGATCGTGGGCCGGTGGGGCAACTTTATGAACCGAGAGGCCTTCGGCGCGGAGACCACCTCCGTGTTCCGCATGCAGCTCACCACTAAAATGGGCACCCTCATTGAGGTGCATCCCACCTTTTTCTACGAGAGCTTTTGGAACCTCATAGGTCTGCTTCTGCTGCTGTTTGTGGTGTCGAAGCACCGGAAGTTTGACGGGGAGAACACCTGGTTTTACTTCCTGTGGTACGGCCTGGGCCGCTTCTGGGTGGAGGGCCTGCGCACGGACAGCCTGTACCTGTTCAACTGGCAGCTTTTCGGCCAGCCCATACGGGTGTCCCAGGCTCTCAGCGCCGTGATGGTGCTGGTGAGCATATTTATGCTGATTTGGAATCTCAAGGTGCGGCCCCACAGACCCCAGGAGCTGTATGTGAACCAGGTGGCTGCCCGGGAAAAGGCAGAGCAGGAGGAAAAGGAGGGCTGACATGAGCGCTGGGATACTGGACGGTAAGGCTCTGGCCGGGCGGATAAAGGAGGAGCTGCGCTGTAAGTGCGGGCGCCTTGCCCGGGCGCCGCAGCTAGCGGTGGTGCTGGTGGGGGACGACCCTGCCTCGGCCATCTATGTGCGCAACAAGGAGCGGGACTGCCGGGAGTGCGGCATTGACTGCCGGGACCATCGGCTTGCGGCGGACACCACCCAGGAGGCGCTGCTGGCCCTGATACGGGCACTGAACCGAGACGATAGCGTGGACGGTATCCTGGTGCAGCTGCCCCTGCCGGGACATCTGGACGGAGCGCAGGTGCTGCGGGCCATTGACCCGGATAAGGATGTGGACGCATTTCACCCGGAAAATGTGGGGCGGCTCCTGCTGGGCCAGCCCCGGTATCTGCCCTGTACTCCGGCGGGCATCCTGGCCCTTTTGCGGGAATATGCCATAGACCCGGCGGGCAAGCACTGCGTGGTGGTGGGCCGCAGCAACATTGTGGGCAAGCCCCTGGCTCTGCTCCTTTTGCAGGCGGACGCCACGGTGACGGTGTGCCACAGCAAAACACCGGACTTAGCTGACCAGTGCCGGCGGGCGGATATTCTCGTCAGCGCCGCAGGGCAGGCCGGGCTCATTACCGCCGACATGGTCAGGCCCCACGCGGTGGTCATAGATGTGGCTATGAACCGGGGAGCGGACGGAAGGCTCTGCGGGGATGTGGACTTCGGCGCGGTAGCACAGCGGGCGGACTATATCACCCCGGTGCCCGGGGGCGTGGGCCCCATGACCCGGGCGATGCTTATGGAGAATACCTATCAGGCGGCCCTGGGCCGCAAAACCCGGTGAGAGGAGGGGGAGCTATGCGCTCGGATATTGAAATCGCCCAGAGCACTACCCTTTTGCCCATTGACCGGGTGGCCCGGAAGCTGGGACTGGGGGAGGAGGACCTGGAGCGGAACGGCCAATACATGGCCAAGCTCCGGCTGCCCCGGGAGAAGCAGAAGCAGCGGGGCAAGCTGATCCTGGTCACGGCTATCAACCCCACCCAGGCCGGTGAGGGCAAGACCACCACCAGCATCGGCCTGGCGGACGCCATGAACCGGCTGGGGGCCAAGACGGTGCTGGCCCTGCGGGAGCCGTCCCTGGGGCCTGTGTTTGGGCTCAAGGGCGGGGCCACCGGCGGCGGAATGGCGCAGATCGTGCCCATGGAGGAGATAAACCTCCACTTTACCGGAGACTTCCACGCCATCGGCGCGGCGAACAATCTCCTGGCCGCTATGGTGGATAACCACATTTACCAGGGCAATGAGCTGGGAATCGACAGAGTGGTTTGGCGGCGGTGCGTGGACATGAACGACCGCCAGCTTCGCTCCGTTCTCTCCGGCGTGGGCGGAGGCACAAACGGTGTGCCCCGGGCGGAGCATTTTGATATTACCGTGGCCTCGGAGGTGATGGCGGTATTCTGCCTGGCGGAGGACCTGAGCGACCTGAAGGCGCGGCTGGGGCGGATGATCGTGGGCTATACCCGGGAGGGAAAGCCCGTTACCGCCCACGACCTGAAGGCGGAGGGCGCCATGACGGCGCTTCTGAAGCGGGCGATTTTGCCCAATCTGGTGCAGACCCTGGAGGGGAACCCTGCCATCGTACATGGCGGGCCCTTTGCCAACATTGCCCACGGCTGCAACAGCATAGCGGCTACCCGGGCGGCCCTGGCCCTGGGGGACTACTGCGTCACAGAGGCAGGCTTCGGCGCAGACCTGGGAGCGGAGAAATTCCTGGACATCAAATGCCGCATGGCGGGCCTTGCGCCGGATGCGGCGGTGGTGGTGGCCACAGTCCGGGCTCTGAAGCTCCACGGCGGAGCGACGGGAGACCTTTCCCGGGAAAACCCGGAGGCGCTGAAACGGGGCCTGCCCAACCTACGGCGGCATGTGGAAAACCTGCAGCAGGTCTATGGGCTGCCGGTGGTGGTGGCACTGAACGAATTTGCCACCGACACCCCGGCGGAGACGGCCCTGGTTCGGGAGATGTGCCGGAGCATCGGTGCGGAAACGGTCTGCTCCCGGGTGTGGGAGCAGGGGAGCGCCGGCGGCGTGGAGCTGGCGGAAAAGGTTATTGCGCTGACCCGGCAGAGCCATAACTTCCGCTTTGCTTACAGGGCGGACAGTACCGTGGAGGAAAAGCTGCTGGCGCTGACGGAGAAGATCTACGGCGGCGCGGAGGTGCGCTTTACGCCCCAGGCCCGGCGGGAGCTGGAGGAGCTGGAGGGCCTGGGCTTCGGAGAGCTTCCGGTGTGCGTGGCCAAGACCCAGTACAGCCTGTCCGACGACCCGAAAAAGACCGGTGCGCCGGAGGGATTTGCCGTGACGGTGCGCTCACTGCGGGTATCGGCGGGGGCCGGGTTCGTGGTGGCCCTGACCGGGGATGTGATGACCATGCCGGGCCTACCCAAGCACCCGGCGGCGGAGAACATCGACATCACCGAGGACGGACGCATTACGGGCTTATTCTGAGACGGAGGAAAAGCCTCCGCTTTTGTGGCAAGGTTTTTTGGCATATAATAAAAAAGGCGGGCAGGCACATCCGGTGCC